>Ga0157372_10003798_pt1 | contig 16216 bp, 16 predicted proteins | sample C55metaG_FD_115307 | JGI IMG/M metagenome (GOLD analysis project Ga0157372, IMG submission 115307) | Corn rhizosphere microbial communities from Kellogg Biological Station, Michigan, USA - C5-5 metaG | ecosystem: Host-associated > Plants > Roots > Rhizosphere > Soil | place: USA: Michigan... | reverse complement strand
GGGTTCACGATGAGCACGTTGGGCGTCGAGGCGATCTGAGTCACCGGCTCGAAGTCCTTCTGCGCGTCGTAGGGAATATGCGCGTAGAGCGTGGGGTTGATCGCGTGCGTCGCGACCGCGCCGAGCAGCAGCGTGTAGCCGTCGGGGGCGGCGCGCGCCACGTACTCCGCGCCGATGTTGCCGCCGGCCCCCGGCCGGTTCTCGACCACGATGGGCTGGCCGAGATCGGCCGACACCTTCTGCGCCGTGAGCCGAGCGACGGCATCGAGCGGGCCGCCGGCGGGATAGGGCACCACGAAATGGATCGGGCGGTCGGGCCAGCGGTCCGCGGCTTGCGCGAGACCGGTGAAGAGCGCGAGCGAGAGAAGGAGGGCCCGCAGCGGGCGCGAGGAGACGAGCGTCATGGTGCGATTCGGGACGGGAAACCGCTCATGTTAGCGCCTGCGCGACGACGTCGATCAGCCGCTCCACCTCGGCCTCGTCGTGGTAGAGGCCGAAGCCGAAGCGCACGCGGTCGCCGCGGCGGTCGATCGTCACGTTGGCTGCCACGATGCGGCGATGGACTTCTTCCGCGTCGGCCAGCGCGAAGGCGAGGAAGTTGCCGCGCGGCGCACCGGGCGGCGGCACGAGCCGCGCGGGCGCCAGGGCTTCGATGCCGCGGCGCGCGCAGCCGTCGAGGAAATGCTTCTGCAGCACCGTCGCGTGCCGGTGGATCGCGTCGACCGTGATGCGGCTGCGGTCCAGCCAGTCCATCGCCGCCACGAAGCGATAGAGGCCCGACGCATCGAAGGTCGCGCCCCAGAAGCGGAAGGCATCGCCGGCGTAGGGCACGTCGCTCTCGCCCTGCGAGAGGCGGTCGAACGATGCGTACCACCCCGTGTCGACGGGCCGCAGCCGGTTGCCCGGCGGGACCGCGAGGAAGCAGGCGCCTTCGCCCGACATCGCGTACTTGTATCCGCCCGCGAGGTAGAACGCACGGCGGTGGATGGCGGCCAGGTCGACGGGAATCGCGCAGAAGGCGTGGTAGCCGTCGATCGCGACCAGCGCATCGCGCGGCGCCGCGGCGCAGATGCCGGCGAGGTCGCGCACGACGAAGCCGGAGTCGAAGAAGACGTGCGAGAAGAAGATGAAGTCCCGTGCCGGCTCGCGCGCCGCCGCGGCGAAGCGAGCGTCGAACGTTTCCCACGGCTCGAGCGGCACGCGGGTCACCTCGACGCGCCCGGCTTCCTCGAGACGCCGTGTCTGGCGCGTGAAGCTGTGGAATTCGTGCGCGGTCGTGAGCACGCGGATGGGACGTTCGAGCCCGAAGCAGGAGTAGAGCCGCGCCACGAACTCATGCGTGTTCGGCGCGAAGGCCACCTGGCGCGCATCGGAGAGGGAGAGCTTGCGCGCGACGTGGTCCTGCGCCGCGGGCAGGACCTCGCCCAATATCCGCTCCCATTTCCGATCGGCGAGCGTGGCCGAGTCGGTCCAGTAGCGCGCGTGCGCCGCCTCGGTCGCGTCGGGCCACGGGTGGTGGCTGTGCGCGGCGAAATGCAGCCGGCCCGGATTGGCCGCGCGGAAGCGGCTGAAAGCGGCGTCGTGCATGGGCTAGCCGCGCGCGAAGACCACGACGAGCCAGTAGACGAAGCCCGCGCAGTTCGCCAGCAGCAGGGCGGCGAGCCACGTCGGCGACTCGCGGAAGCCGCGCACCGCGGCCGACGGTCCGTGCACGGTCGTCCCGTGCACCATCGCGCCCACGAGGGGCGCCCGCAGCACGAAGGTGTAGGTCGCGATGGCGGCGAGGTGCAGCGCCGCGAGCCCCACCAGCACCCACTCGTTGTACGAATGCAGCGCGCTCATGCGCGAGACCATGGCGTTCGACACCTTCGCGGCGAGCGGACCCTGGGTGGCAATCTCGTCGTCGGAAAACAGGCCCGAGACGGCCTGCAGGAGGAATGCGGCGAGCATGAGCAGGATCATCCATCCGCCGAGCGGGTTGTGGCCGAAGGCCACGGCGGTGCCGGTCGCGAGGAGGTTGCGCGCATGGGCGATCGCCGCGCGCGGACCGCGCACGAAGTGGGCGAAGCGCGAGGTCGTGCTCCCCACAAGGCCCCAGAGCAGCCGGAAAAGCAGCAATGTGAGCACCGCATAGCCGCTCCTCAGGTGCCAGGCCATCCAGTCGCCGCCGATCTTTCCCGTCGTGAACGAGAAGACGGCGAGGGCGACGAGCGCCCAGTGGAAAATCCGGGTGGGGAGGTCCCACACCCGGATGCGCGGCGGCACCGTCACTTCGCGCGGTACTTGTCGTGGCACGCCTTGCACGCCTGCCCGGTCGCGCCGACCTGCTTCTTGAACGCCGCCATGTCGCCGGCCCGGACCACGGCCGGCAGCTTCGCGACTTCCGCGATCATGTGGTCCATCTTCGAGTCGAAGTCCGCGCGGTTCTGCCAGATCTCGGGCTTGGCCTTCGTGTCCTTGTCGCTGCCCTCGGGAAAGAAACGCTTCGGCACCGTCGAGGCGGCCACGGCGAGGTCGGCGTCGTGCTCCGCCTCCTCCTTGTTGAACGGCTTCTTGTCCTGCGCCATGGCGGCGAGGTCGCCGAAGCCGTAGCCCATCATGTCGTACGCGGCACGGCGCAGCTTGATCTGGTCCTCCAGCTTCACCTGCTGCGCGGAGGCGGCGGCGGCCAGGGTGGCGAACACGGCGATGGCGATCCTCTTCTTCATGGGCAACGTTTCCTCGGGTTGGATGTCGTGAATGGACGAAGAGCGCAAACTCTACACAAAAGCGAAGGCGAGGATGGGGCATCGATGAACGACGCACGCATCGAGAAGGACACGTTCGGCCCGATCGAGGTACCGGCCGGGCGCCTCTGGGGCGCGCAGACGCAACGCTCGCTCGAGCACTTCCGCATCTCGGGCGAGCGCATGCCGGCCGAGATCGTGCAGGCCCTGGCCTGGGTCAAGCGCGCGTGCGCCACCGTGAACGCCTCCCTGGGCGGGCTAACAGCGGAAAAGGCCCGGGCCATCTCAACCGCCGCCGACGAGGTGCTCGCCGGGCGCTGGCCCGACGAGTTTCCGCTCGTCGTGTGGCAGACCGGGTCCGGCACGCAGTCGAACATGAACATGAACGAGGTCCTCGCCAATCGCGCGAGCGAGCTGCTGGGCGGGCCGCGCGGCGAGGGCCGGCGGATCCATCCCAACGACGACGTGAACCGCGGGCAGAGCTCAAACGACGTGTTCCCGACCGCCATGCACGTCGCGGCCGTGGTCGCGATCCGCCGCAACCTGTTGCCGGCGCTCGAGCGGCTGCGCGCGACGCTCGCGGAAAAATCGCAGGAGTTCCGCGACGTCGTGAAGATCGGCCGCACGCACATGCAGGATGCGACACCGCTGACACTGGGCCAGGAGTTCTCCGGATACGCCTCGCAGCTCGAGCATGCGCGGCGGCACATCGAGGATTCGCTTCCCCATCTCTCGGAGCTCGCGCTCGGGGGCACCGCGGTGGGCACGGGCCTCAACGCCCATCCCGAGTTCGGCGCGCGCGTGGCCGCGGAGCTCTCGGCGCTCACCGGCTGCGAGTTCGTCACCGCGCCGAACAAGTTCGAGGCGCTCGCCACGCACGACGCCATGGTGCAGGCGCACGGCGCCCTGAAAGGCCTCGCGGTATCGCTCTACAAGATCGCGAGCGACATCCGGCTCCTGTCGAGCGGGCCGAGGAGCGGCATCGGCGAAATCACCATTCCGGAGAACGAGCCCGGCAGCTCCATCATGCCGGGCAAGGTGAATCCGACGCAGGCCGAGGCGCTCACGATGGCCGCCTGCCAGGTCATGGGCAACGACGTGGCGATCAACATGGGAGGCGCCGGCGGCTTCCTCGAGCTCAACGTCTTCAAGCCGCTCATCGCGAACGCGTTCCTTCAGAGCGTGCGTCTCATCGCCGACGGCATGGCAAGCTTCGACGAGCATTGCGCGCGGGGCATCGAGCCCCAACGCGAGCGCATCGCGGAGCTTCTCATGGGCTCGCTCATGCTCGTCACCGCGCTCGCCCCCCACATCGGCTACGACCGCGCCGCGGAGATCGCGAAGAAGGCGCATCGCGAGGGCACGGGCCTGCGCGAGGCGGCGGTGGCGCTGGGCTACGTGAGCGAGGCGCAATACGACCAGTGGGTGCGGCCCGAGGACATGACCGGGCCGAAAGGCTAGTACCGCCGGGGATTGGGCCTCTCGTCGGGCGGCGGGTCGCGCACCGGCGGCTCGCGCTTGCGATCCGGGTCGCCCATGGGCGGCGTCTCGGCGGGCGAGGGCGGCGGCGGGATCGGCGGCGGCTTGGGCACCGGCGGCACGTCGTCCGGCATCGGATCGGGGGAGGGAATGTTGGCGCGTTGCTTCATGCTTCGAGGCCGACCTTTCGTTTCATGGCCGCGGTGATCGTCTGCGACTTGCGCCGGAACGCCTTCCACGGATCGGAGTGCAGGCCCTGCAACCGGCGGATCACGTTGCCGGCGTGGAACGACGCGGGCTTCATGCGCCCGCCCAGCTCGTCCCAGTGCAGGGGTGTGGAGACCGGCGCTCCGCGGCGCGCGCGCACGGAGTACGCCGCGACCGTCGTCGCCCCGGGCGCGTTGCGCAGGTAGTCGATGAAGATGCGGCGCGTGCGCTCCTTCTTCGCCATGTTCGTGGTGAAGAGCCGCGGATCCTCCGCCGCGAGCGAATCCGCGATCGCGCGCGAGAACGCCTTCACCTCGTCCCACTCGTGCTTGGGTGCCAGCGGCACCATCACGTGCAGCCCCTTTCCACCCGAGGTCTTGAGGAACGCCTCGAGGCCGAGGTCCTCGATGCGTTCGCGCACGCGGCGCGTCGCGGCCATCACCTCGCGCCACGGCACGAGCGCATCGGGATCGAGATCGAACACCATGCGATCGGGCTTCGAGAGGTCGCGCGTGGTCGAGCCCCACACGTGCAGCTCGATGACGCCCTTCTGCACGAGTCCCACGACCGCGGGGGCGGTGTTCGCGACGGCGTAGATGCCTTCGCCGTCGCTTTGGGCGATGCTCACCCGCTCGATCTCGCCGGACCATGCGGCGTCGATGTGCTTCTGGAAAAAGCAGCCTTCGTCCGGGCCCTGCGGGCAGCGCACGAGCGAGAGCGGCCGGCCCTTCAGGTCCGGCAGCAGGTGATCGGCCACCGCCTCGTAGTACTCGGCGAGCGCGCCCTTGGTGAGGCCGAGCTCGTCGAACAGCACCCGCTCCGGGTGCGTGACGCGAACGCCCGCGACGGTGAGCGATGAAGCGGTCACGCTCATCGGTCGGGCTCAATGCCTCACGTTGGGATCGCCGCCCGGCGGATAGGTCGCCGGCCGCACGGGCGAGGGCGTGGCGACCGCGGGCACGTTGCCGCCTTCCGCCTCCCACCGCCGCAAGTCCTCGCGAGACTCCGAGCGGGCCACGCGCAGGTCCTCGTTGCGGCGGAAGCACCACGCGATGAACGCACCCAGCCCTGCCAGGGCAATCATGCTGCCGATCCTCATGGAGCTCCTCCTGTGCGATGTCTAGGCGGCGCGCCGATGCGCCCCGCCCTTGGAAGCCGTGGCCTTGCGGCGCGTGGCCTTGGCCGCCGCGCGCTTGCGCGGTGCCGCACGCTGCGGCGCGCCTTCCTCGTCCTCGTCGTTGGCCGCGGCGGCAGTCCCTCCGCGGCGCGCCTTCAGGCTCTTCTCGAGGAGCGAGGCGAAGTCGATGACGTCGGCTTCCTTCGCGTGCCTGGCCTTCGGCACCTCGCGCACCTTGCCCTGCGCCTTCTCGTGGATCATCTCGAGCAGGTCGTCGCGATAGGTGTCGTGGTATTGCGCGGGATCCCACTTGATCGCCATGTCGTCGATCAGGCGCTCGGCCATGGTGAGCTCGTTGGGCTTCACGTTCGCGTCCTTGAGCGAGTCGGGCACCTTGAGCTGCCTCGGGTCGCGCAGCTCGTTGGCGTAGCGCAGCGTGTCCAGGATGAGGTACTTGTCGAACGCATAGACCACGGCGATGTGCTGGCGCGTGCGGATGACGACGTTCGCGACCGCCACCTTCCCGGTGCGGTCGAGCACCTCGCGCAGCAGCGCATAGCCCTTCTCGCCGTGCTTGCCGGGGGCGAGGAAGTAGGGCGACTCGAAGAAGTAGGGCGCGATCTCCTTGCCGTCGACGAAGCCCACGATCTCGACGGTCTGCGTGGCCTCGACGTTGGCTTTCTTGAAGTCCTCCTTCTCGAGCGTCACGTAGCGTCCGTCGTCCAGCTCGTAGCCCTTCACGATCTGGTCGAAGGGCACCTCCGCGCCGGTGCCCTTGTTGTAGCGCTTGTAGCCCACGGGCTGCAGGTCGCGCCGGTCGAGCATCGTGAACGACAGCTCTTCCGACTGCTCGGCGGGGTAGAGGGAAACGGGGATCTGCACCAGCCCGAACAGGATGGCTCCCTTCCAGATCTCACGTGGCATGTCGGTCCTTTCTGGTCTCTCGTCGGGTGCCCCGCGCCGCAACTTCCCGCACCGGGCCGGGCTCCAACCTTGGAGGGGCGCGAACGCACAACGTTTCCTCGGGTAAACAATTCCGACACCACGATTCATGACACGCTTCGACCTCGCCATCACGCTGGACTACGAGCTCGTCACGCCGGCCGACTTCGTGCTGATGATCCAGCCCGCGCGCACGCCTTACCAGCGGGTCACGTGGGAGCGCCTGCACGTCGAGCCCGCGGTCGAGACGCGCGAGGAGGCCCACGGGTCGCCCGCGACGCGGCACCTGCGGCTGCGGGCCGAGCCCGGGACGCTGCGCATCCGCTACGAGGCGATCGTGGACCTCGTGCACCACTTCGCCGTGCCCGAGACCGTGGAGGAAGTGCCCGTCGCGAGGCTGCCCGCCGCCGTGCTCCCGTACGTGTATCCGAGCCGCTACTGCCCCTCCGACCGGATGATGGAAATCGCGCACCGGGAATTCGGCGGCATGGCGCAGGGCTACGGACGGCTCGAAGCGATCCGCTCGTGGGTCGAGTCGCACGTGCGCTTCCAGCCCGGCGCCAGCCACGCGGGCACGAGCGCGCTCGAGACGTACCAATGCCGCGCGGGCGTGTGCCGCGATTACGCGCACCTCATGATCACGCTGTGCCGCGCGCTCAATATCCCCGCGCGCCTCGCGACCGGCATCGACTACGGGGCCGATCCCGCGCTCGGCCCCCCCGACTTCCACTGCTATGTCGAGGCCTACCTGAACGAGCGCTGGTATCTCTTCGATCCGTCGGGCATCTCGCCGGGCATGGGGCTCATCCGCATCGGCACGGGGCGCGACGCGGCCGACGTGGCCTTCGCGACCCTCTTCGGCACCGTGCGCGGGTCGATGCCTCGCATCGAGATCCGGGCGGACGACGACGCGCGCGAGGGAGTGGTCCCGCCGTTCCGGCACGACTACGCGGTCTCCACCGATGCGGGTGCGGGCGGCGACGTCGAAAACGACGAGTTGCCGGTGGCCCTTTTCGCGCAGGCTAGATCCGTGTGCGCCGCGCCGCGCTGGCGATGACGGTGATGAGCTCGGCGGGCGCCACGGGCTTCGTGAGGTGCATCTGGAAGCCTTCGGCCAGCGCGCGCCGCCGGTCCTCGCGCTCGGTGAACGCGGTGAGTGCCACGGCGGGCCGCTTGCCCATGCCGTGCGCCGCCTCCCACGCGCGGATGCGCTTGAGCGTCGCATAGCCGTCCTCCCCGGGCATCGCGATATCGCACACGATCACCTCGGGACGTGCGCCTTCGGACGCCAGCTCGAGCGACGCCATGGCCTCGGCGCAGGAGCCCGCGAGGTCGACGCTCGCGCCCGATTGGGTGAGGAGCGCGCCCAGCGACTCGCGCGCCTCGCGCTGGTCGTCGATGAGCAGCACGTGCACGCCGTCGAGCGAGGGCAGGGCGGAGGCGTTCGGGTCGTCGCGATGAGCGTCCGGCAGCACCACGCGCGCGCCGCTCTCGCGCCGCAGCGGCAGGAAGACGCGGAACGTGGCGCCGCGGTCGACACCCTCGCTCTCGCAGGTCGCATGCCCGCCGTGCAGCTCGGCCAGGCGCTGCACGAGCGCCAGCCCGAGGCCGAGCCCCTCCTGCCGCCGGCTGCTCGAGCCTTCGGCCTGGCGGAAGGGGTCGAAGAGATAAGGCACGAACTCGGGCGGGATGCCCACGCCGTTGTCGCGCACCTCGACGCACGCCATGCCGCCTTCGGCGCGCGCCGAGACGTGGATGGTGCCGCCGGGCGGCGTGAACTTGACCGCGTTCGTGAGCAGGTTGGTGAAGACCTGCCGCACGCGATCCGGATCCCCGTGCATCTCGCGCTCGCCGAGATCGTAGTTGGTCACGATGCGCAGGTCCTTCTCGATCGCGTGGGCGCGCATGGCTTCGACCGCATCGGCGAGCACCGGCATGATGGGCATCGGATGCTTCACGAGCCCCAGCGTGCCGCTCATCGCGCGCGTGACGTCGAGCAGGTCCTCGATGAGGCGCACCTGGTGCTCGACCCCGATCATGATGCCCGCGAGCGCGCGCCGCACGGTGGCCGAGGCATCGCCCAGCAGGTTCTCGAGCACGTGCGTCCAGCTCTTGATGCCGTTGAGCGGCGACCTCAGCTCGTGCGAGACGATGGCGAGGAACTGGTCGCGCGCGAACGTGGCCGATTCCGCATGCGCGCGCGCGTGACGCTCGCGCGCGAGCATCTGCGCGCGCTTCTCGTCCTCGTGCGCGCGCGCGGTGACGTCGTAGAGGATCGCGAGCACGGCGTCGACCGCGCCGCCCGCGACGCGCTCGGGCACGAGGCGTCCCGAGAATTGGCGCTCGCCCGCCGCGGCCGCGTCGAAGCGCTGCTCCTCGCCGCTTTCGAAAGCCGCCGCCGCCGCCTCGCTCCAGGCCGCCGCGAGCGCGGGCGGCAGCTCGAGGGCGTGGTGCTGGCGCCCCACGATGCGCGTGCGGGGACGGCCGAAGAGCGTCTCCGCCGCGCGGTTCACGTAGAGGAAGCGCAGGTTGCGATCGATGCGTGCGATGACGTCCGGCAGGTTCTCGGCGAGCGTGCGGAAGTCCTCCTCGCGCTTGCGCGCGGCGTCCTGCGCCTCGCGCCGCTCGCTCACGTCGAGGCAGCAGCCCACGAAGCCGTCGAGCGTGCCGTCCTCGACCAGCGGCACGCCGCGCGCCAGCACCCAGCGGTGCTCGCCATCGGCGCGCCTCAGGCGGTACTCGATCTCGAAGGGCTGGACCGCGGAGAAGGCCCGCGCATATGCCGCGAGGCAGCGGTCGCGGTCCTCGGGGTGGACGCTCTCGAGCCAGCCGTCGCCCAGGTGCGCCTCGGCCGGCCGGCCGGTGAATTCGACCCAGCGGCGGTTGAAGTAGGTGCACCGGCGATCGGGCGCGGCCGCCCACACCATCACGGGCGCGTGGTCGGCGATGCGGCGATACTGCGCCGCGCCGATGCTACGGCGGCCCCGCGAGCTGGCTGCGAGCTTCGCGGGGCGAGCCGTCATGGAGCCCGGGTCGTGTCACCCATGCGATGCACGGTCTCGCCGAGCCGCCCCGGACGCCCGAGAGTCGCGCGGATGTGCTCGTCGCGGATCCCGTACTCGCGCAGCCGGTTGTAGAGCGTCTTGGTGCAGATGCCGAGCATCTCGGCGGTGCGCTTGCGCTCGCCGCCGCAATGCTCGAGCGTCGACAGGATGAGCTCGCGCGCCACCACGGAGAGCGGCGTGCCGAGCGGCACCGTGATCGACGGCATCGCGGTTGCGGTGGCCCCGCCCAGCGAGCGGAGGGGAGCGGGCTGCGTGTCGAGCGTCGGTCCTTCGATTCCTAGTTCGCCGGCCATGATGTATTCCCTGTGAATGAAGTTCTTCAACTCCCGGACGTTCCCGGGCCACGGGTGCTGCTTCATGCGGGCGACGGCCCCCGGGGCGAATTTCTTCCGGGTGCCGCACGCCTCGTTCATCTCGTTCAGGAAGTGGTTCGCGATGAGCTCGATGTCGTCGCCGCGCTCGCGCAGGGGCGCCAGCGCCAGCGGGAACACGTTGAGGCGGTGGTACAGGTCCTCGCGCAGCTTGCCGGAGCGCAGCGCGTCGATCGGGTCGCGGTTGGTGGCCGCGATGATGCGCACGTCGATCTCGACGGAGCGCGAGGTGCCGATGCGCATGAGCTCGCCGGTCTCGAGCACGCGCAGCAGGCGCACCTGCAGCTCGAGCGGCATCTCGGTGATCTCGTCGAGGAAGAGCGTGCCGCCGTCGGCCTGCTCGAAGTAGCCCTTGTGCTGCCGGTCGGCGCCGGTGTAGCTGCCGCGCTCGTGGCCGAACATCTCGTTCTCGATCAGGTTGGGCGAGATGGCGCCGCAGTTGATCGCGAGGAAAGGCAGGCGCCGGCGGCGCGAGAGCTCGTGGATGGTGCGCGCGACGATTTCCTTGCCTGTCCCGCTCTCACCCACGAGGAACACCGTCGCCTCGGTCGGCGCCACGCGCGCGATGCGATCGTAGATCTCCTGCATCACCGGCGAACGCCCGACCAGCCGCCCGAAGTGGCCCATGCGGCGCAGCTCGTCGCGCAACTGCCCGATCTCCGCGCGCAGCTCGCCGCTCTTCGGCACGCGCGAGAGCACCGCCTTCAGGCGCTGGAAGTTGACGGGCTTGGTGAGGTAGTCCGAGGCGCCGAGGCGCAGCGCCTCGACGGCGGTCTCGACGCTCGCGTGCCCGGTGATGAGGATGGTCTCGATGGAGCCGCGGTCCTCCAGGTCCTCGAAGAGGTCCATGCCGCTGCCGTCGGGGAGCTTGAGGTCCATCAGGACGACGTCGGGCCGTTGCCTCACGAGCTGGATGCGCGCCTCGGCCACACTTCCCGCAACGGCGGTGGTGAAACCCTCCGTCTCGCACAATGCCGCGAGCGCCTCGCGAGTGTTCGCATCGTCATCGACGATGAGTACGTGTGACATGAGTAGATTGCTCCCGGCGGGCGCGAAGTTTTTTCCATGGTGAACTCGGCCGCAGCGGAACGCTGTCGGCCGTGTCCTACAGCCCGTCGGCGAGCGCCGACGCGCGCATCACTGCGCGGGCATCGAGAGCTGGTTGTCGACGCGAAGCACGCCGAGCTGGCGATTCGCGTATGCGGAGGCGATCGCCGACTGCTCGCGGTTGCGCACGATGCCGGTGATGGTGACGACCCCGTTGTCGGTATGGACGGACACGTCGCTGCCCGCCATGCCGGGATCGGCGTGGATCGCCGCGAGGATCTCGGCGGTCGCCGCGTCGTCCGCGCGCTCCGAGCCCGGGAGTGCCACGTTCGGCAGGGGCGTGCGAAGCGGAGCCGAGTCGGGAGCCGAAGGCGTGGCGGCCGGGGCAGGCTGATTCGAGGCCTTGGCAGGCGCGCGCGGCGCTGCGGATTCCTGCGCTGGCGCCTGGGGCGTGGGGTCGGGGGCGGTCTCCGCCGCCGCGATGAAGAGCGCGGTCGGCACGAGCGCAAGAAATACGATGGCGAAGCGCGATAGGTTCATGCCCTTTGGTGTCGAAGCGATACCGATTGGTTCGCGGCGCGCCACCGTGCCGATGGCCGATGCCGGTCGCGGGTGCGCTTTACCGGCGCTCGCGGAAAGGCATTCCGCCGGCACGCGTGCCGCATGGAGGCGTGCGCCTTGCGCGCGACTGGCATGCGGCTTGCGAACCGTGCGTGGTTTTCAACATTTCAACGACAGAGGAGTTTCAAGATGGCAAGCTCGAAACGGGGATCGTCCAACCTTCCCGTCGCGCTCGAGATGCTCGAGGCGGATCACCGCAAGGTGGAGATGCTCTTCGACCAGTACGAAGAGATGAAGGAAGGGGCCGGCGAAGACGAGAAACGCGAGCTCTCGCAGCGCATCTGCATGGAGCTCAAGGTGCATACGCAGATCGAGGAGGAGATCTTCTATCCCTGGGCGCGGGAGAACATGGAAGAGGAGGACCTCATCGAGGAGGCGCAGGTCGAGCACCAGAGCGCGAAGGACCTGATCGCGCAGCTCGAGGGCGCCGGCGAGATCGACGAGACGTACGACGCCAAGGTGAAGGTCCTCGGCGAGTACGTGAAGCACCACGTGCAGGAAGAAGAGAACGAGATGTTCCCCCAGGTCGAGTCGATGCAGGAAGAGCTCGACGAGCTGGGCCAGGAGATGACCGCGCGCAAGGTCGAGCTCATGGAAGAGATGGGCATGACGCAGGACGACGAGGCGCAGCAGGCGATCGCCGGCGAGCGCTCGCGTTCCGGCGCGCGCGGCGGGCAGGCGCAGCGCGGCGCATAAGGCGCGCCGCTCGGTGCCGGAAGACGGCCGCCCCGTGCGGCCGGTTTTCTTTGTCCGGGGGCGTCAGGCCGGGCGCGCGCTGAAAGGGCGCGGCCAGCGGTTCGGATGCGACTTCGGGTCGACCGGCTCGCGCGGACCGGGCGTGGGATGCTCGTGGCGCGGGCCGTCGGGCTTGCGGCGGCTGCGCAGGCTCTCGCGCAGGTCGCGCGGGGCCGGCGGCGGCAGGGGGTGATCGTGGTCCTTGTCGTGGGCCATCAGCGGCTTCCCTGCAGGCCCCACGAAGGCGCGCGCACCGCCGTGACGGCAGCGCACGCGACGCCGGCGGCCGAAGCCGCCGGTGGCGAGGTGCAAGGCAATTACTTGCCCGGCGTCGTGGTCGTGGTGGTCGAGCTGCTGCCCGGCGTGGTCGAGGTCGTGCTGCTGGGAGTGGAGCTCGAGCTGCTGCTGCCCGGCGTGGTCGAGCTGCTGCTGCCCGCGCCCGACGTCGTGTCGGTCGTGGTCGAGCCGGACATCGAGCCCGAGGCGGAGCCGGAGGTGCTCGGCGTGGTGGTCGAGCTGCTGCTGCTCGTGTCGGACGGGGTCGTCGTGGTGGTCGACGTGCCCGGGGTCGTGGTGGTCGTGGTGGACGAGCTGCTCGGCGTCGAGCCCGAGCTGCCGGTGCTGCCCTTGTTGCAACCGGTCGCGGCGACCGAGGCGAGGGCGATGACGGCGACGAGCGGAATCAGGCGTTTCATGACTTCTTCTCCAATCAGGTTCACGTGCGTTGAGGAAATGTTGTGGCCGGTGATTCTTTGGATCAGACGCACATCCCATGCCACGGCATGTCCGGAGGAGACAACGCCGAACACAATGGAGTTCGACGGATTTCGGTACCCGGAGGCAAAATCGCCACCCGCCACGGCGCTGATTCATAAAGCCCGGCTGCACCGGCTGGGTGCTCGATGGATGCCGATCTGGCCGCGTGGGTCAGCCGATGCCGGAGAAAAAAGTGCCAGCAGGTTGTACCACCGGCGGAAAAGGGTACACGCGTCGCGATGATCCATTCTTCGTTCGTCGGCTCGACACGGACCAACTCGCCGCTCGAAGCGCCGCGTCACGGCCCGACCCCTCGGGCGAACGCGGCACGGTACTGGTCGCGGCATCGAAGAGGAGGAGAGGGCGGGTCAATCGCGCAGCCGTGAGGTCCCGGCGTCTTCTTGTCAGGAAACCTCACGCAATGAGGCCACCTGCGCGATGATTGTCGCTTTCCCTTGGTCGATCCTTCATGGACGGCAACCCGAATCCGCGTCACCCCCAGCCGCCGGGCACATCCCCGGGGCCGGCCGCGAAGATGCCGCCGCGGCGGTATTGGCTGATCTTCGTGGCCATCCTCCTGGTGAACTACCTCGTCGCGCGGTTCATGTTCCCGGGGTCCGAGCCGATCACGATCCCCTACACCGTCTTCAAGCAGCAGGTGACGAACGACAATGTCTCGGCGATCTACAGCCGCGGCACCGGCATCGAGGGCCGCTTCAAGTCGGCCGTGACGTGGCCTCCGGCCGACGAGGAGAAGGCGCCGCTTCGCCGGGGGCTCCCGCCGCGTCCGCCGCAGAAGACGGGCGACACCTTCACGACGGAGCTGCCCGCGTTCGTCGACCCCGGCCTCGAGAAGCTCATGATCGACCATGGCGTCGAGATCAGCGCGGTGCCGATCCGCGAGGGCAGCGCGCTCGGCACGCTTCTCTACAGCTTCGGCCCGGCGCTGCTGCTGATCGGGTTGTACGTATGGATGTATCGCCGCGCGGCCGGTGGCATGGGCATGGGCGCGGGCGGCCTGCTCGGCATCGGCAAGAGCAAGGCGCGCCGCTACGACACCGAGTCGGGCGAGAAGGTGACGTTCGACGACGTGGCGGGCATCGACGAGGCCGAGAACGAGCTGGTGGAGATCGTGGACTTCCTCAAGTCCCCCGCGAAATACACGCGCCTCGGCGGCACCGCGCCCAAGGGCGTGCTCCTGATCGGCTCGCCCGGCACCGGGAAGACGCTCCTCGCGAAAGCCGTCGCGGGCGAAGCCGGGGTGCCGTTCTTCTCGATGAGCGCGTCGGAATTCGTCGAGATGATCGTGGGCGTGGGAGCCGCGCGCGTGCGCGACCTCTTCAAGCAGGCACGCGAGCACGCGCCGGCGATCATCTTCATCGACGAGATCGACGCCATCGGGCGCGCGCGCGGGCAGGTCGCGATCGGCGGCGCGAGCGAGCAGGAGCAGACGCTGCAGCAGATACTGACCGAGATGGACGGCTTCACCGGCCGCGAGGGCATCATCGTGCTGGCGGCGACCAACCAGCCCGACGTCCTCGATCGCGCGTTGCTGCGTCCGGGACGCTTCGACCGCCGCGTCGTGGTGAACCTGCCCGACAAGGCGGGCCGCGAGGCGATCCTGCGCGTGCACACGCGCAAGGTCCCGCTCGCGAAGGACATGGACCTCGCGGATCTCGCCTCCTCGACGCCGGGCTTCTCCGGCGCGGATCTCAAGAACCTCGTGAACGAGGCGGCGCTGCTCGCCGCGCGGCGCGACGAGAACGAGGTGGGGCCGAAGGATTTCCACGACGCGCTCGAGAAGATCGTGCTCGGGCCCGAGCGCCCGCTGCTGCTGGGCCCGGAGGACCGCGAGCGCATCGCCTACCACGAGAGCGGCCACGCGATCGTGGCGCTGCTCATGCCGGGGGCGGATCCCGTGCATCGCGTGAGCATCGTGCCGCGCGGGCAGGCGCTCGGCGTCACTTACCAGCGCCCGCAGACGGATCGCTACAACTATCCCGAAGCGTACCTGCGCGGCCGCATCGTGGGCATGCTCGGCGGTCGCGCGGCCGAGGAGGTCGTCTACGGCACGCGCACCACCGGCGCGGAGAGCGACATCGAGCAGGCGACGGCGCTCGCGCGGCGCATGGTCACGCGCTGGGGCATGAGCGAGCGCGTCGGCATGGTGCAACTCGCGCCGCGCGAGAATCCGTACCTGACCGGGCCGGAGGGTTACGGCGCGTCGAAGCCGTTCAGCGAGCAGACGGCCGAGACGATCGACGAGGAAGTGCGCCGGATCATCGGCGAAAGTCATGCCGAGGCGGTGCGCCTGCTGCGGCAGCATCGTAAATCGCTCAACGCGCTCGCAGCCGCATTGCTCGAGCGCGAAACGCTGAACGAGGAAGACATTCTCGCCGTCACCGGACTGCCGCGCGCGCCGGCGCTCGAAGGCGCCATGGTGGCGCCGGTCGAGGGCGCCCCCGATGCACCGCCGTCCGGTTGAGCCGGTGCCGGCCGATCAGTCCTGCGTACGCGGCAACGCTTGCGCGACGTGCTGCGTGACCATCGACGGCTTGTCTGCCGAGGCGACGTCGATGCCGTACCGGTCGCTGATGTAGAGCGCAAGCTCCGGCTGCGTCACGACGCCATCCCGATTGCGGTCGATGTCGTCGAAGCGGGGTCCCAGGTTGTTGTCGCCGCGGACCTCGCTCAACTCGAGCATGCCGTCGTGGTTGATGTCGAGCGCCTGGAACGCCGCGGTGTCCTCCGCGGCGGCGCGCTGGTAGTAATCGCTACGCGCGTCGGCGAACGCGAGCCCCGGGAATGCGAGGACCGCGAGCGCCGTGGCGTAGTATGCCGATGCCTTCATCGTCACCTCCGTTTCACCTCTTAGACGAGACATCAAATCGCCGCCGGGGTTCAAGGCAACGACGCGGCCGCGCAGGACGGGCCGGATCGCACGCTCGCGGGGCTGATCTTCGTGCTCGTCACCTGCGCGTTCGCGACGATCTACATCACGCAGCCGGTGCTGCCGATCATCGAGGCGCAGTTCGCGATCGGCCCGTCGGCCGCGTCGCTGTCGGTCGCGGCCGTGATCGTCGGCATGACCCTCACCACGCTGCCGGTCGGCATGCTCGCCGATCGCTATCCGGCGCGGCATCTGCTGGT
>Ga0157372_10003797_pt1 | contig 16218 bp, 10 predicted proteins | sample C55metaG_FD_115307 | JGI IMG/M metagenome (GOLD analysis project Ga0157372, IMG submission 115307) | Corn rhizosphere microbial communities from Kellogg Biological Station, Michigan, USA - C5-5 metaG | ecosystem: Host-associated > Plants > Roots > Rhizosphere > Soil | place: USA: Michigan... | reverse complement strand
GAGCGCTGGCACGTGAACGGCGAAACGCAGGATGCGATTTTCTACGGCCTGCTGCGCCGCGAGTGGCTGAAGGAATAAGTAGGGGCGGCACTCCGTGGCCGCCCCTCGTTCGACACACGCATTATTCGTGAAGCGGGCGGCCACGGAGTGCCGCCCCTACAGAACTAATCTTTGATTTTGCGGCCGCGTCCAGCGATTTTTATCTCCGGCTTCTTGATTTCGCGTCCGCCGACCCCTCGACGTTAGCTTCAGCCTGTCGTGGAATTAAAATCCATCTCTGATTTGCAAAACCACTTAAATGCCACTGAATCACGCGCGCTCCCTTTTCCGTCGATCCGCCTTTAACGTCCATAACCCATCCGCTACTTTTGCTTTGGATGAAGAAGCTGCCATCAGCCGGATCGTTAGCGGGGATGAGCTTCCACTTTTGGTTATCTGAGTCGTTTAATGACGTCGATAGCGTGATCCTTCTATTTCCGCTGCCGTCCGGGCCATCATCTTGCAATCGTTTACCACTGTCCACGCTAATGTGATAATACACTTCACCTGTGTCCCGATTGATTAGTTGTTCAAACTTAAACTGCTGATTATCATTGGCGTCCCAGTCCCACTGCATTAATTGATGACCGGATGACGGGTCTTCTATGTGAGCGTACCTGCGACTATGGACTGCCCTCATCCAGTGAGGCCCGGATATCGGAGCCCATATCTCGAATCCGGTTACGTAAACGGACGCACGATAATCTGAGCCGTTTGCCGTATGAATGCCGAAGCGAATGTTGTCAAGCACGGTAGCCGTTGTTAGGGTACTGCCGTCTTTGAAATCAAATGTGAAATCAAAGGAGTCAGCTTCGACGTCTCCGACAAACAGCTTCGCGTGCCCATTGCTATTGACCGTGCCGCGTTCGACTCGGAGCACTAACGTAAACGTCGATGGATTCTGAACGTTGATGACCTGCTGATAGAGACTCGCGTCAATGTCTGAGCGATTTGGGGGCGTCTTTAATCCGGGAGAGTTCAAGCGCTGTCCCGTGCCCGAGAATTGGGTCGTCGCGCCACAACCGATCGGCAGCGTGGTGGAGTTGGACAACAGCAGCACCGCGGCGTATGTGCCGGACGGCGGGGTGATGTTACCCGGTTCCTGTTTCGGTTCTACAAATGTGGCCGTCAACACGAATCTGTCCGGCAGCACGGTATTCTGCAGATGGACTGCCGCATGGTGGCCGTATCCCTTATCGTCAAGCGGCCGCTTGACTGATGTCAGCAGGCCTTTTTGTTCATAAGAGTGCGTAGGATTCTGACCCGGGGGATTAGTATTGATGAACTCAAAGTCGCCCGCGCCCAGCACGTCATTATGGGGATTCGGATTCTCCAGGATGTTACTTCCATGAGTAACGATTACCTTCAGGTTCTGATGGTAAAGGCGCTGTGACTGGCCGCCTAATAGACTATGCGCGATCTGAGCTGTATTCAGGTTTGCCATTTTAGTCTCCCATCTATTAATGACTGGTGCCTAAGCCAGCGAAGAGGGACAAAGCTAGACACAAAACGTTTGCAGGTTCATAGTGTCTTCCTTGGACCGATTGTTCCAATAATGTGTTGCCTTCGATCTGCCAACTATGGGATCTACGTAGACAATTCACTTCGTCGCCTACAGTATTCTGAGCGAGCGGCCGAGTCCTCAACGACCGCTAAAAGATTTCAAAAGAGGCTCTAAAAGATGTCTCAAAGAACCCTAAATCCCACTAAGCCCCAACCCACGGGAGAGTCTTATGTCTTCGGGCCATTCTGCTTGAATCCCTCTGAGCGAACCTTGTTACGCGATGGTGAGCCGATCTCACTGACTCCAAAAGCGTTTGAGATCCTCACTGTGCTGGTCCGAAACAATGGGCATTTAGTGGGAAAAGATAGGTTGATGCAGGAGGTTTGGCCTGATGCCTTTGTCGAGGAGGCGAATATCACGCAGCACGTCTCGATGCTGAGGAAGGCACTAGGAGAAACGACTGATGAGCATCGCTACATCGAAACCGTACCACGCGAGGGTTATCGCTTCATTGAGAGCGTCAAGCGGGGAAACATTGGCATCGCAGCTCCATGGCAACGCGCGTCAGTTGTGCCGATCGGGCATGGGTTAGAGACGCATGACGCTCGAATCAAACCCGATGAGGATAAGCAAGCTAAGACACAGCAGATCCCACCAGTCAGGCAATCGTCAAAGGCAATGCAGAAATGGAGACCCGGCGCGAGAGTCCTGGCCGCTCTCATATTGCTGGGTATGGCTGTCGCACTGTCCTACTTTTGGATTGCCAGAAGGCGAACCCAGACTGAGACAGCAACTGCGACGAGAACAATCGCCGTGCTTCCATTCAAGTCTATAGGCAGCGAAGGAGACGACGAGTACGTTGAGCTGGGGATGGCTGACGCTCTTATTACGAGGTTAAGCAATCTCAGAGGGATCGTTGTACGACCAACCAGCTCGGTGAGTAAGTACACCAAGCTGCAGCAGGATGCGATCACCTCTGGGCGTGAGCTCGGAGTGGAAGCAGTATTGGATGGAAGCGTGCAGAAGATAGGTGACCGGCTACGCGTTACCGTGCGATTAATCCGTTCTAGTGATGGGGCGTCATTGTGGGCTGAAACGTTCGACGACAAGTGGACAGATGTATTCAGCGTACAGAGCTCAATCGCACAAAAGATGGCCGGAGCTTTGGCTCTGCAATTAACAGGTGAAGAGAGAAGGCTGCTGTCAAAGCGTTACACCGACAACGCTGAGGCCTATCAACTTTACCTCAAAGGCCGGTACAGTTCCAACAAGTGGACAGCGGGGGGACTTCGAAAGGCCATTGAATACTTCAACCAGGCGATAACTTTAGATCCAGATTACGCCCTGGCGTACGCGGGACTTGCAGATTGCTATTTCGTGCTCTCGGCGTTTTATATGCCGCCGAAAGATGTGTTGCCGAAGTTGAAGGAAATGGCGACCAAAGCTGTAATGTTGGACCAGTCGCTCGCGGAAGCTCACTCCTCACTGTCCGTCGCCATGGCCTATTACGATTTGGATTGGTCTGGCGCCGAGAAAGAAATCAGGCGGGCCATTGAATTAAATCCGAATAATGCGCAAGCACATCTCAACTATGGTGACTTGTTGTCAAATCTGGGCCGATTCGATGAAGCAAAATCGGAGTTTGAAAAGGCGCAGGAACTCGACCTAACCTCTTCACTTACCATTGGAGCTCTGGCATATAACTCCCTCCGCAGTGGAGATTATGAGCGGGCGATCAAAGAGACCGAAAAAGTTCTCGAACTAGAGCCTGACTACAAGTGGGCACTCGGCGCTGCGGGGTTTGCTTATCTGTACAAAGGAGAGCCGGAAAAAGCCCTGGCAGTGTTTCAAAAACAAATGGAGTCAGCAGACTTACGCAAATTAGCATTGGAAGGTGTCGGCAGATCATATGCGGCGATGGGAGAACGAGCCCAGGCTTTGAAGATAATTGACGAATTGAAAGAGACAGCTAAGCATGAATACGTTCCGTCCTTTCCGATTGCGACCATTTATCTCCAACTTGGAGATAAAAACAAAGCGATCGAATATTTGGAAAAGACTTACGAAGAGCGAAATACTTTTTTGCTGTTCCTTCTAAAAACGGACAAACAATTTGATGTCCTGCGGTCCGACCCACGGTTCATGAAACTAATGCACCAACTGCACTTCGCGAATTAATCTTCTTTGTGCCCGCACCTTGCAGGCGAGAGGAGTGCTCGACGAGTGCCTCTTTGGTTCAAACAGCGAGACTCCAGCAAAAGCCGAAGTTACAAATTCGTGTGTTCGAACTCAACACGCAGGATCTCACTCCCGCGATGTTCGTCCACAGTTTAAACTTGCAACTACGAACACAACCTGGCAAAGAGAAAGCCCGCCGGCTTTACTCCATCGCCCCCGGTCCTATCTTGCTCCCCACACTGGACAATCTTCGCAATCTTTTCTGCAGAGCTACCGTGGAGATCAATCTAAACTTCGAACTGCTCCCGCCGCGTTTGTTGGTTGGTTAGCTCTCGCTTAGACCACCAGAGTGAACATCTGCTGTCGGCAGTGGTCGTGGTGTGTAAACATGTCAACGATGTCGCGAGCAGAGAGCCGCGCATTACCTATCTTGTTGATATGTTAGCTAGCGCACAGACTCACTAAACATGCGGTGATACGTTCCTCCCGCTTAGCTCTCATCCCTCTAACTGCTAGGGGCTCCGTTGAGATCTGCCACGTTCTTCACCGCCTATGACATTCAGGAGAATTGAATCATGCCAACACTAACGAACCGCAAACTCACTTTGACCCCATCAGGTACCCCAGCAGGCACTAATATGAACGTCCTCGTGACCTACACGGTCAACCTCAGCCAACTTGAAAGTAATTTAGTCGGACTTGGAATGACCTTCACAGACGAAGCCGTGTTAATCGGTGTGGATCCTTCTGGCGGTACGACCGGGACGCCTTTGAGGCTCGTTGGCGGAGGTTTAATTCCTGTGACGTCTAAAGCCCAAAGCCAAGCAATAGAGCGCGAACATAAGGCTGTCGTCAGGAGGGCCCTGCTTGATGAGGATCCTGGTACTAATATCAAAGATGATGATGAGATTCGTTGCAGGATTCAAGTCTCATCGCCAACCCTTTCGACCAATCTCACTGAAGCATTTACTAATCAGATTACATTGGTGGATGTTCCAACCAACGAATAAGGCTAGTTGAGGCAGAATTAAAGGGCGCTACTGTTTCAGCACAGCAGCACCCTTAGCCTCATATCGGGTATGAGCAGGCTCGATGAGGAGCCTAGTAGAGAAATCTTAGCCTTCCTGTATGTGCGCTACACACATATAGGATCTACGAATGGCTGAACATCATCTGAGAGCGGCCGACTGGCATCTTGAGAAAGCCAAGCAGAGACTCGCGTCTGCGGGCTCGGACAAAAACTTTTGAGTTTTAGAATCTAAGAACAGAGTCCTGTTAGTCTTCGCAACCGAATCTCTAAATCGACTCCGGTCCTCGCATGCTCGAAGTGAATGTCGGTCTTTACCTCGCAACCACCGTTCGCCGACTTGTTTGAGATTGCTCCAATGCTGGCACCTAAGAACTCTAACCCAGATACAGACGCTATCCAATGAAAGAATATCAACTATGAATATTTCAACGTCGACCTCTATCTTTAGATTCGCCACGATTAGAAACCCGACTGACGCGGTAACCAGCCAACCTGATTTTGAAATTGCGCCGTCCACAAAACTCGTCTCTTTTCTGATTGATGTCATTGAGAGTGACGAGAAACAGCCAGATAAAATTAAGTTAATCAATAATACGTTGGATGACTTTATTCAGAGCGGTAGTTTCTTTAGGAGCAACGCGGAGGTCGCTGCCGCGATGAGTAAGGCTGCAGCGAACCCCACTAAAGCTTCAGCCTCGAAAGAAACGGCAACTGAGAAAGAAGATGATCAAAAAGGCCTGTATGAAACTCTCTACGACAATATCGTGGTGAGGACACTTACGAAGAGCACGACCAATGAGATTTTCAAGTTACTTACGGAGAGTATCAGGACTCTTCATCACCAATCAAAAGCGAAAAAAATCAGCGCGAACCAGACTAAGAAGCTGCGAATAAATCTGCCTGAGAGACTGGTCATCTCTTTTTCACCTCCCAAACCGATCCCGACCCTCACGCCCAAGCTGGACCACACTGATTTAACTGCTCGGCTAAAGGATTTAACAGAGCAAAGACAACGTCTGCAACAATCGAAGGACGAGAATCAGGCTCAATTAGGAGTCGAACAAAAGAAGATCTTACAGCAGCAAGCCGAGGAAGTAGTATTGCTGGTCAATCAAGCTCAAACTGTCGAGAAGCTGAACCAGAGCAGCCGGGCGAAGTTAGATCAAGCTCAGAACCAAACATCGACCAGTCAGATTCTGGATCAACTGGAAACTAAAGCTGCAGCGATAAGATCATCCACGGAACAGTTGAACAGCCAACTGGCAGACTTGAGCCGGGAGGTTTTGGAACAGGCGCCCGAAGTTAAATACACGCGCATCGGTAATCAATGGGTTGAAATTGGCCGGTTTGAACAGATCGGGACCTCCATAATTGAAGGTGATTCCATCGTGGTTCATTCCGCGAATTGTTCTTTGAAGTTTCCCTTTCAGGTCGCCGATTTGAGAGTCGTGGAGCAGCAGACGGTTGGTTATCTGCCGGCAGAAATTGCTCACATCAACAACACTCAGCAGGGCGAGCTACACGAAAAAGTTACGAGACGGCTGAAGCGCGTTGAGACCTTTGAATCTTTGATAACTGAAGATGAGAGCTTCAAGGAAACCGACACTCAGTCCACTGACAAATTCACGTTGGCAAAAGCCGCCTCCGAAGTTCAGTCAGAAGAAACTGCCGTCAATGTTAACGCCAGCGTTTCGGGAACCTATGGCGTAGTCACCGCGTCAGTTGATGCCGGTTATAGCAGCAGCCAATCGACGCAGAATGCAAACAGCGCGTCACAGTCTTATGCCAGGGAAATAGTGCAGAGGGTGGTTGAACGCGCCAGCAATAAGATAAGTAAAGAAAGAAGCCTGCGAACCCTGGAAGAATTTGAGGAGACGGTGAAACACATCATAGACAATACGAAGGCCACCGGCCCCAAGTCATATGTCTATCGATGGCTGACTAAATTGGTCCGAGCAACCCTGAAAAATTATGGCAAGTGTTTGATATTCCAGATCGATATTGCCCACCCGTCGCATCGTTATCTAAGCCGGTCGATCACTGAGCAACCAGCATTAAATCTCCCGCCGGATCCCAGGGGTTTATTTTATTTTGGTAAGCACATTACTTTCTGGATCACTCGCGAAACTTATTTGAACGTTGCGGATATTTATAAGACGAAATTGGAGCCCCCGCCGGAAAATAAAGTGATTGTTAGCCATGAGGAATCTGGTGTTGGCAGCTCATCTCTGGCCAAAGCCGCATCAATCACTGTCCCAGCCGGTTATAAAGCGGTAAAGGCATATATAGAAAACATACTCGGATCGGGGGGCGATCCGACATGGAACTATCTTGCCGTCTTAATAGGTAGAGTCGAGTATCAACGGTCCACGAATACAGGGCCAACAGTCCAGTCAGCTGTGCGTTATTTGAATGGCGAAACCGGAGCTTTGCCTCTGGCTTTATCTTCACCGTTTATTCCCGGCGGTTATTCTCTAAACATAGAAGTGGAATGCGAATTAGAAGAAAGTGCCATGCTCGCGTGGAAGACCAAATGCTACTACGCGCTTGTGGATGCCTACGACAACCTGAAAGCGGAAGCTGAGAACAAAATGAGCGCGTGGAATCCGAATCTGCCCGGCCTGAACCCTTCCAGGAAAAATGATCTAATCAGGACCGAGCTAAAGAAGGGGGCTTTGAGCAGAATGTTTCGTTGCAATCCTTTTTGGATTACCGACAATTACGAAGTCGGAAAAGAATACGACCCGGATTGTTGTGCGGATAGTTTAAATGCCGAAAAAGTCCGCTTCCTCGAGACGGTGTTCGATTGGGACAACGTGAGCTACGAACTATATCCGTATATATATGCGGACAAGGACAACTGGGCCGGTTTGTTGAATCTCTCGGACGACGACCCTCATTTCGAAGCATTCCTGCAAGCGTCTTTTGCAACGGTCAGGATTCCTGTCTATCGAGATTCATTGAAAGAGACAGCAGCGGTTAATTTCATCATGAACAATTCCATCGCCAATTATGAAGTCGTGCCGGCCAGCGTTCTAGGTCTTCTTGAGGAGATGGAATCGGCGACGCCGTTTAAGACCGACGCTGACGGAAAATTAGTGTATGAACATGACAGTGATGGCAATAAGGTTCCTTACTATTCGACAGATTTAGGCGTCTTCCCAGTGCCGACAGATTTAGTGATCCTGGAGTGCGGAGTCGAGAACGGGGTGAAGCCCATAGGCTTTCCTCAGACGGCCGCGCACGCCACTGATGTTTTAATACCCAAGCAGTATTCGCCGGCGATTATTGCCGACCGTTGCGAGGCGCCTGTCGTTAATCCAAAGGACGGCGGGACGGATGATTCTAAACCGCCGGATTCAACTGATTAGAATTTACTCGGCACTTCACCATCGTTGGCGTCGGGCAAGCAAAGCTTAAGAAATGGAATTCTCAGATCTGCAATACATTGCTCTCGAGGGTGGAGGCGGCAAAGGCGCCGTTTATAAAGGCGCCATCGTCGCTCTGGAGAAGTTGTTTGAAGAGTCCTGGCGCAGTGGCGACCTGCTAAAAACAAAAGACGGCAAATTCATCAAAGCTGAACCGACCGATGTTTCATCGATGCCAGATGTACAACCAGGGCCGACGGTTTCAATTTTGGATTATTTCAACAAGCAAGATGCAACGGTAAGAATTAAAGGTATCTCAGGCTCTTCGGCCGGCTCAATTACGGCCTTTCCTCTGTCTCTTGGATTGACCTCGACAGACATCGAAACCATCTTGAACTCATACCCGTTTAGCGAAGAGTTCTTGCCTAACAATGAGTTGCATGCAGGCAAATATAGAATGGTCGGGATGGATAAAGAAGGTAAAGCCAAAATCCTGATCGCTGAAGATCACCTCAAGAAATTAGGCGCCAGCAAAATAGCGCAATACCAGTTTAGTGCGGGAGCAAAAGTTCAAATAGGAAGCAGTTTCATAAAAAGTACGGTGAGGAATCTTATCGTCTCGGAAATCGTGAACATTATTCTAGTCGGACTGAAGGACAGATTGGAGCCGGTAAGGAAATTTATCGAGAAGATTAAGACGTTTCTTAACAACCCAAACTTTGTGACCAGCTATCCCAAAAATTATCTCACCAGTTTTTTCAATTTTCTAAATCTATTGAATGATACTCAAATCGACAAACTCACAAATTTCCTGCTCTCAGTCGGAAAGGGCGCGATATTGGACCTGCTAAAGAGAGTCAACATCCGGCCCAACAAGTGGAAGACTTTCGATCTGATTCCATCGAATCACATGATTCCGGCGGTGAGCAATATCATTTGGGATCGAGGGATTTATGCTGGCTTCGAGGTGAGGGATTTTTTCTACAAGATATTGTTGATTGCAATTTCAAAAGATACTCATTTCCGCAGAGGTCTGTTGGAAGGTGATTTGATTGCGGACATCGCTTCTAAAGAAAAAATCGAAACTCTGGAGATCAAATTCAACGATAAGTTTGAAGTGGAAACAGAGGAGACATCGGCGGAAATATTAAACAAGTTACGGATTTTGCCTGAGAGACTTACGTTCAAAGAACTGAATAAAATCACCAAAATAAATCTAACTATCTGCGTGACGAATGCCACGACCAATCAACCAATATATTTCTCACACTATTTCACGCCCGACTTTCCGGTGTTAGAAGCAATCGGGGCTTCGATGAATTTCCCGATTGCGTTCAAGCCGACTTACAACGAGGCGAACGTATTGTTGAATGACGCTAACGCCCAGCCTTATTTCGTTTATTTCGGCGAGAGCACTAACACGGATATTTACAAAGAGGTCTTTGAGTTGACTGACTATGATTACTATCTGGGAAAGATCTTAAAACATGTCAAAAATAAAAAGGAGCTACAGATTTCAACCAATGGCGATCTGAGTTTCAGAAGTTTCTTGCCTTATTTAAGACGCATTATTCTGGATAATGATTTTGCCGGGAAAGATACTATCGCGGCGTTAGGGAACGCGGATCTCGCCAGACAGCTTTGTTATTTTTTTTATAACTCAGCATTCAAAGGTTTACTCATCGATGGCGGTGTAACTAATAATCTGCCCTCCAGCATTTTTACGCTGTCGATTGATGGCTTGAAGATTCAGGATTTGGACGTCAAGAAAACCGTTCTTTCGCTTAAGGTGGATAATTCATTTCCGCCGGAGATAAAGAACGAAGCTAGAAACATACTGAAGAATGATAAGAATGGTAAAGGCTTGCTTAAAGAGATCGAGGCAGGCGGTGGAGTAATAGGAGAAAAAATTGCCCAGCTCGCATTCTCAACCCTCCTTTTCAAAAAACTGAGGTTGAAGAATGCTTATGCCAGAAACGCCGACTTGATCGACCTGCCTAAAGAAGTCTGGATAAAAATAGGTAAAGAATTGATTGAGGAATATCGACGGACGCTGCGAGGTTTTACTCCCTGGAATAAACAAGTAAACGTCATTGACGGCTTGATGAATTCTCTACAATTCGGTTTCGACCAGGGACAAATAGAAGACATAGCGGACAATGAAAATATCATTTCCCTTTATTGTTATGGGGTCGGAACCTTGGATTTTGATCTTGCGTCCAAAGACCTGAAGCCGTTGGTTAAGATGGCCGTGGAAGAGAGTGAAAAATCCGTTATGAAGTATTTTGGTCGGCCAGCGGTAAAGTAGGTTTACCGGAGACGTAAAACGCTACGATTGCTGATCTCAGATCCGCGCGCCCTACAGCATCTCGGGTAGCAACAACTCCTCCATTTTATTTTGCTTTACAGCTTTAATTGCTCCCCACGGTGGACAATCTTCGCAACTTGTTCTTGACGCCAACGATGGAAATGCTCAGTTTCTTCCAAAACTTGCGGGCGCAGTAGTCTGGACATACAAGGCACAAGAGCTTCAAAAAAGACTCCTTGTTCCAGCGTTCGTGTAGCAGCCGAACGTCTGCCGCCCACCTGCAGCAGCGCGAGTCAAGATCCCGCCGAGCGCAGGGGGCGACCGCGAGTGCGACCCGGTGCCGTCAGGTGCAGCGGCGTGCTATGCGGCTGGTGTGTAGTTCAAGCCAAACGAAAAACCATCCGCAGCGCGGATCAATTCTCGCGGACGATCACAAATGAGCCAGATCGCGCTGCCGGCCGCACCACCCACCCGGAGTTCAGCGTGGCGCTCCAGCCGTCCCCGCGCAGGGTGGTGCCTTCGAGCGGCCCGGTAACCGGTACCGAAAGTGTGGTCCCATCGGCAGACCGCAAGACGCCGTTGTTCGCGTTGAGACGGCCCCATTTGGCGGAAAGGGTGAAATTGCGAAACAACACGGTACCGGCCCCCGGAATGCCGACGGAGCCGGTGGTGTCGCTGGTCCCGCTGCCCCCGGCAGGCATCGTCAGCACGGGCCCATCAACGAACCGTCGACGCAACTCGGCGACGCGGACCTGCTGCGCCCGATCGCGCGCCTCCTCCGCGGTTCGCAGCGCTGCGGCAGCGTAGCGCGTAGCTGCAACGGCAAGATCCGTCGTCGGTGGCCTGCTGATTGCTGAGGCAAGCAGGTCGCCAAGGTCCGAGGTGCCACGCAGTTGTCGGCGCCAGCCCGGCAGGAGATCGTCCAGCAGCACACCGTAGGCGGGTCCGGACGCGGCTTCGAAGTTTCCAACGAAGGACGTCTGCAATTCGCCTCCTGCGGCTGCTGCCGCTGCGGCACGGCGCGCATCCGCGGGCGAATTGGCCCAGGCCGCGATGCCGGTGTAGGAGGCAAGCCCTTCGCGAATCTCGTCGCGCCGTTCGTTGTCCGCCGCGCCGGGAAACCTTCGGCGCCGTTCGAGTCTGAAAACCAGCGCATCGGCGATCGCCTCGGCCCGGTCGCTCCCGCTCGACTCTACCGCCCGGCGAAGCGCCCGCCATTCGAGCTGCATCCAGATGCGCCCTTCGAGCGTATCAAGATGCTCGTTAAAGCCGTCGCCCTGCATGCCCTGCATGAACCCCAGTTCGGGCTGAATGCGATGGAACAGCCCGTGAAGCATTAGTTGCTGGCGTACATCGGCATCCTTCTCCGGGAGCATGAACAAGGGAAAGGCGAACCACCGCAACCCACCCCAGGAGACGGGGCCGTCCGCGAAACCCGGAAAGCGGGGCGGCGGCCCCTCCGGTTCCGGCTGGCTTGTAGCACGCGTTCCAGTCGCTGGGTCAAAGATCACCATCGGACCACACAGCGACACACCCCACAACCGGCCCGCGTCTCGCTCGCAGAGCTTCGTGGCTTCCTCGAAATAGCGCTTGGCGAGCTCTGGTTGGATCTGCGCCTTCGCAGCCGTCGCAGCGCCGAGCAGGAAGAGCAGGAATAGCGCGTTGAGATGGAATCGAGTCTGCATCGAAATCTCCCCTCGTCAATAGCCTCCCCCCAACCGAGGCGGGCGAGGGAGCCAATTACTCTTTGCGGCAGCGATATCGTGTCTATGCCGCATAACGCCATTGCTCACGCGCGGCGAACCGAAGGTAAGCCGTCGCGTGCAACCCGGTTGTTAGCCTGCGGCCGGGCGGCCGCCGAAGCCGAAGATGTAGCGATCCGGATCCTCGACATAGAAGCCCTTCGTGCCCCACTCGGTCGCCGTGATCGGCTTGACGATCGTTAGGCCGTTTGCGACGCACTGCTCGTAGAACGCCTCGATGCCGTCAGCGCCCGCCGAGGCGTCGAGATCTCGAGTCTAAAAATGCAAAAGGCGCAAAGAGGGAACTCAAGGTCCAGAAGCCGACAGACAATGAGACTAGAGTCGATCTGGTAAACCTCCAACGTCCAGCTGGCTTAAGCTGGAGAATTAGGCGTTGGTATTGTCCTGATTCGTTTGGGTGTAGGTTTATCTCGTAGCAGAGTTATTTCAAATTTCTTACTTGTTTGAATCTCAAGCACCAGTGGTTGACCGGGACGTAGCTCTATTTTGTCAGGACTTAAGCCGCCATCCGTCGCCGTTGCTTGTTTTGGTTCGAGTTGACTCGCAGGAGTTTTCTTTTCGGAGGACGACCGAACAGTAATCGTTCCAGGCTGTTTCTTTGAATCCACGGTGAAGTCATATTTGCCTGAAACAATTGGAACCATTACAAAATGATCACCTCGGCTCAAATGCTCGGAATTAAAAATCTCCTTTTCACCACCGTCGCTCTTTTGCGTGACGGTTATTCGAAACTCGCGGAATCCACCAGAACAGTAAAATATCACCGTCCCCTTGGCGCCGATTTGTATCTCAGGCGCTACGTTCCGCGTGAATTTGGGTGTCGCGACATCGATGTGGGCAAAAGAATTCAAATCTTCCTGGCCCGCTTTCAAAGGAAACTCACGGAATGGTTTGTCGCTAACCCAGGCGGAAATCAAATAGTCACCTGCAGCCGGCACGTTCCACATGATGTAGGTGAGTGCCCCAACAAGGTGGCTGGGAAAATGTTCTCGCTTGAATGCTTGACTATTTTTTTGCACGGCAAATCCCTAAAGGTCAGGAGCCTTGATGTCCACTTCAATTTTTAGTTCTTCGGGCTCAATTGTTAGGGCCGCATTGGAGATTTCAAACCTGACCGGAGGTATATCTTCGCTAAAAGGTATATCTTCGCTAATAGGAAACTTCTGCTCGTGTAGAAGCTTGACTAAGTAGAAAAATCCCAGACGATCACTCAAAATTTTGGCCACCTCGCGAACAATTCCGAGCTCCGAAATTCTTGCCAGAATCCAGGTGTCATGATCGTCGTGTATATCGAGTAATCCTTCAATGAGGGTGGTTAAATCGCCACTGAGATCAAGCAGGGCATCGCGGTCGGAAGCTGACAGGTCCGCGCCCCACGTCGTGATAGCGTTCGACAGTTCTCTCTCGAATTGGCCGGCTATCGTCCCTGGTTCGTCGATTAAGTCAAAATCCATCCAACCCGGAATGATGCGCAACTCCCAACCTTGCTTCATCGCCATTGCAAAGAAGTCGCTCACCTCAGGCGTCTCAGCGAATGCATTTGAAACCCGGTTTTCCCAGAAGAATCGGATCGTTGTATCGAGCTGATCCGATTCCTCAGGCTTGAAGTGCACTATTTGAAAGTCTATTGCTCCCTCAATTTCGGACCGAAAACCATCAATCCCGATATCGAATTCAAAAACGCCGCCGTCATACAAAGTAATTACGGGGAGTGTAACGCAAGAGACTTCACCGAAAGGTTTCGCGAAACATACGGTCTGTCCCCCAACTTCAATCTTGGGCACCTCAATACGAAACTTGAAGTGGAAGTCGAGAACAAAATCTGTCTCGTTCAGTTCGATCATGGGCGCGAAGAAAAGATCGCCAATCTCGAAACGCCATGAAGTGCTAACGGTGTAAGAGACGGAGGTGCCTAAAGGAACTGGATCAGAGTTGACTTTCCCGGCAGCCCTGTCTGCCAGGGTAACGAGAATGTCCTTGATTCCGTTTCGGCTGAGAGCGAGTGTAAAGTCGGCCATTATCGCTTTAATTCAAGTCAAGAAAAACAAACAACCGGTCGTTTTCAACCGCCGGGTTGTTCGGCAGGTCGTCGCTGACCGGAGACATGATCACGGACAGAGGGACTTTTCCAAACCTGAGATCCGCAATCATCATGCGCAAACGAGGAAGCACTCCAAAGTTCAATACTAGATAGAGCAAGCACTCGAGCGAGTTCTCCATCCCTTCCGGTTCGATATCAACAATCTCAATACCGGTCAGCTCGATGCAAAGATATTCTTCGTTAGGCTCATGCTCACGACTCTGTGGCCGCCTCTTCAACCGGCCCACCGCAACGACGTCGAGACAAAAACAATCGATGTTGGTAAACGGGAACGGCTCGTCCAGTGGTGGCCCATCCCTGGGTGGTTCGTCCTTGGGTTTATCCTTCGGTGGTTCATCCTTGGGTTTGTCCTTCGGTGGTTTATCCTTATCAGGTGGCAGCCTTGGCGGAGGAATATTTTCTAAGAAATCATCGAGGTATTTTTTGTCGAGGCAGGCGATGCCCATACAGATACTTAACCGTAACGCGAGTGACTGTTCGGTGAACTGATCGGCCACTTGGAAAGGTATCCGGAATGCCGTATTCGGATGAAAGTCAAAAGCAATCCGCCCCACCTGGAAGATGTAGCTAATTCCCTGCAAACCTTGCGATCCCGGGATCGGAAGATACTGCACCGGAGTGAACAAAGAATTTAGTGGTAAGGGTCTCCTTCTGGCGGCATTCGCTCTGATTGGACCAAGATCACATGCGAGTGTTCCCACTCCATCCGTAGACTCTCTAATGTCTTTTATGATTGCTGCGAATATGTCCGGTGTGGCGTAGTTAAATATCCTTGGCGCCTGGACACGAAAGCCGTCGATGAGCGTATTTAGCGTGTTCTCGTGAAGCACTATGGCGAAGCTGCTGAATCTGGTTATCGGAGTAGACATTGGTCCAACTCGTAATTCGAACTGCTGGGATTGCGTGAGCTATTCGGAAAGCCTGCGCATACTATGCGCAAGTGAGTTCGGCGTCAAGGGGCTTTGCACAAAAAGTCTTCAGGATCGGGCGGCCACCCGTTTGTCGATTCGAAACCCAGAGTTGGACCACCTTGTTCGGCGTCAGAATCCGACTTGCTCTTCCCTGAATGGAAGTGATAAAGAGGGTCGCGCTTTTCAGCCCCAATGGAGAGTCGACATGAAATTCAACCCCCTACGAGTTAACAAATCCTGCATAACCAACTGGCGTTCACGGGCGGGCGGTTGAATTAAGGTGGTAACACGCAGCCCACTCGGACCAGTTGACCTTGCTACGCAAGTTCCTTTTAGTTCGAGTTCGGCCTGGAGATCGTCCCGGTAAATGTCCCCAGGGCCGTACCGGCGCACAAGTTGGTCTCCGTGGAGATTGTTCCGCTCCCCGTGGCGTTGGCGAACGCGCCGGTGCCACCGGTCACGGTGTAAGTACCCGTGGAAGTGATCAAACACTTATCTTTCGAGGTCTCAAACCGCCCACTGGTGGTAAGGAATACAGTGTCCTTCTCGTTGGCCCCGATGAGGACAAAGGTGGAGTTAAAGTTCCCTTGATGATCCTGGATGCGCGTCACCGGGCCAGAGACGTCGCCCAGATGCGTCGCCTTGCCCTTAGTAGTGCCGTCCAACTGGAGCAGCCCGCCAGGCAGCTTCGTCACGGAAGTGATTACTGCGGTACCTTCGACGGTGAACGACACCTGATCGTCGGCGGCGATTACCGTGTTAGTTGCCATGTTTATTACAAAAACGCTGGCTCCGAAGACAACGAGAAACAGCGCGAGCGTTACTAGGCGAATCGCTTCGGCAAAAACCAGCTTTGATAATTTGTGAGTAAGTGATGACATAGAATTCCTTTCTGTGGGGTGCTAGATGGTTTCTACAGCTAAATCAGAACATCGCTTTAGCTTTCGACTTTTAAGGGCGATAGTTAATTCGTGACGCGGGGCGGGGAGGTGTGAGTCGCACGTGACGAGTATTTT
>Ga0157372_10003792_pt1 | contig 16232 bp, 15 predicted proteins | sample C55metaG_FD_115307 | JGI IMG/M metagenome (GOLD analysis project Ga0157372, IMG submission 115307) | Corn rhizosphere microbial communities from Kellogg Biological Station, Michigan, USA - C5-5 metaG | ecosystem: Host-associated > Plants > Roots > Rhizosphere > Soil | place: USA: Michigan... | reverse complement strand
GGCCAGGGCGACGATCCCGAGCAGCACAGTCACAGTGGCGACCCGAAACTTTGCCGCTCCGCCAAAATGCCTAACGAGTTGGGCAAGAACGCCGACGATAAACAAATAGGCGCCGGCGAGGAGTGCGGTCACCGAAGTATGCAAAACGGCGCGCGAGGGATAGACGTCGATCTCGCGCAGTCCGCTCCTGAAGTATCCGATACCGATCAGGGCACATCCGATGAGAAGGGCGGTCGTTTCGATGTTGACGGCGCCGAGATCCTGCCCTGAAAAAATTAATGCCTGGGAATGGGTGTAAAAGCGCGAGCCGAGAATGATGGCCAGGCCAAGGAGGAGAAATTTGATCCGCCAGCGCATCGTGCCGATCGCGGCCCGGAAAGTCCTTTCGAAATTCATGAGCACGATGACAATCGCGATCAGGTAAATGCCGTCGATGAGCTTGGCGCCTAACTGGAGTACGACCCACCAGCCTTCGGACGCTTCATAGGGCGCCACTGCGAGAAGGTTTGACCAGAGCACTGCGAACAAAGCGATTGGTCCGAGGAATATGGCAATGAGCGGGCCGCGCCACTTGGAGAGAAAGTCGGGGTAATTACCGCGCGAGTAGACAAGGCTAAAGCAGAGCCAAATGGCGGGCTGAAACGAGCGCGCCGCCAAGGCCATTTTCTGCCAGAAGGCAATGTCCGCGGGCAGTATTTCATTGAAGCTGAACCCGTCGAAAAGAGCTTCCGCAGCTAGAGCCAGCATCCCGCCCGAGAAACACCATGCAGCGATCGAACGCTGGCGCCGAAAGAAAACGGCCAAGGCGAGCGCGACGCTGAAGGCGGCGGCGATGAAAGCGATGAGGGAATCGGGGATCATTTCAGCCTGTTGATCGGATGGCGAAGACTCGGAAGTATACGGGAATTAGGAGGGGTTGAGCGAGCGGGCAAAAGGGGGTTCGGACTGCCGGAAAGGCATACGAGGTGCTGTAAATGACCATATTAACCATAATTACCATACTAGTGTACTGTTTAGCCGCCAATCCCTCCGCGCTGGCCTGTCCCTTCTCCTCAGCATTTTAGCGTCCGCGCCCGTTTTCGCCGCCACCAGCGTCAGCCTTGGATGGGACCCTGACGCCGATCCCACTGTTATCGGTTACCGCCTCTATTGCGGAACCAACTCCGGCGTCTATTCCCAGACTATCGAGGTAGGAACCGCCACCAGCGCTTCGGTTTCAAACCTGGTCGACGGAGCAACGTACTACTTTGCCGTGACCGCCTACGACGCGTCGGCTACTGAAAGCGCACCATCGAACGAGGTCTCGTACGCCGTCACATCCCCCTCGCCCAGTCCTTCTCCATCTCCGACGCCAACACCGACTCCTTCCCCCTCTCCGACACCGACACCGACTCCGTCGGCAACTCCGGATCAAATACCAAGTCCATCTCCAACTCCCACCCCGGCGCCATCCCCGAGCCCAACGGCGACTCCTACGCCCACTCCGACCGTAACGCCAAACCCCACGTTAACTCCCAGCCCTACGCCAACACCAAGCCCTGCGTCCACGAAACATCGCCGGAAATCCGCCCCGAGCCCCACTCCAACACCGGCTTCGTCCCCCACACCAAGTCCAACGCCAGCGACAAGTCCTTCAAGCACCCCGGAGGGGGCGCCGACAGCGAGTCCGAGTCCGTCGCACGGACACAAAAAGTAACGCCAGTGGCATCAGACTTGTTAGGCAATGAGGCGAGCGAAACGGGTTCGTTCGCAAAACGTTTTTAAGAGAAGTCAGCGAGCGCTCCAGTTTTTCTTGAGCGGAAAATTTTGAGCAAACTCGAGGTACGGTGGTTGCTATTAATTACCGTATTAACCAGAAAAGCTATAGGGGGCTGGTCAGTGTCGTTCGGTTCGTTCTCGGAATCCTGGCGTTCCTCCCATCTCTCTCACTCGCCACCCAAACTGTCACGCTCGGTTGGGACGCTTCCCCCGATCCTGCTGTCGCTGGTTACAGGCTCCATGCCGGGACTTCTTCCGGAGTTTATTCCCAGACTATCGAAGTCGGAAAATCCACGACGACGCTCGTCTCCAATTTGACCGATGGACTGACCTATTACTTCAGCGTCACCGCTTACAACACATCGTCCGTAGAAAGCGCATTTTCCAATGAAGTGCGATACACCGCACCGGGGACACCTCCGGCACAAACACCTACTCCGACTCCCACGCCTGCGCCGACACCGACCCCTGCTCCTTCGCCGACACCGACTCCCCAGCCAACAGCGACTCCGCAACCAAGTTCATCGCCGACTCCTGCCATTAATGCGTCGCCGATCATTGGTCTCTCAGTCTCAGCCACCAGCGTTACTCCTGGTAACAGCACCGTTTGCACTGTCAGTACGTCGGCGGTGAACCCGAACGCCGCGACGACGGTGCCTTACTCCACAACCGGCAAAGCGATCGCGGGAATTCATTACAGCCTCAGTGGAGTACCTGGACAAATCACGATTCCCGCAGGCTCTTCTTCCGCATCGTTCACTCTCACGGCGATTCCAAACGGTCCGAGCAACGGGCGAAATATGGTCGTCAGAATGGCGCTTCAAAAAGGTGCGAGCTACCGGCTATCCGCATCGAAGAAGGCTTCCATTACTATCGTAGAACCTCTGTCGTCTCCCACTCCAGGCCCTTCGGCTACGCCAGCTGCCATTAGCGGCATGTTTCTGGGCGTGACTGGCGAAGACAAAGTTGGCCAGCTCGGTCGCACTACTCCGGATGGCGTTCCGGATTGGCACATCAGACTACTTAACGTGGCGAGTGACCCAGGGAAGATAGTGATTAACGCTTACCAGGGTGGCGTCACCACCGGCACATGGGCCATACCGTTCAATAATGTGAATTGGGTGATCGCGAAGCAGTTTAGCAGCGGTCGCCTCGATCTCTGGTTCGAACCGCATGAGCCTGCCACCACATTCTCGGTACAGATCACCTACAAAAACGGACAAACAGTGACCGTGTCGAATCTGGACCGCTCGGGGCCGGCTCCAACTCCAACTCCAGTTCCAACTGCAACGCCCGTGCCGACACCGCTTCCGACGCCGACTCCGAGCCCCACCGCGGCACCCGACCCCCGCAACGTGGCATTGGCTTCCAATGGTGGAACAGCTACCGCGTCGAGCACACTCGACGGCAGCTATCCGGTAAGTGCCGTCAATAACGGAGACCGCGAAGGCTTAGGTTGGTCCGCCGGCGGCGGTTGGAACGATGCCACCGCCGATGCGTATCCGGATTGGGTGCAAATTGATTTCAACGGCAGCAAAACCATCAATGAAATTGACGTCTTCACTTTGCAGGACAACTACGGGGCTCCAATCGCTCCGACGCTTAGCACGACCTTCAGTCTCTACGGGATAACCGATTTTGAGGTTCAGTATTGGACTGGCTCCGCTTGGTCGCTTGTGCCTGGGGGCGTTGTTAGCCTGAACAATAAGGTGTGGCGCCAATTTACCTTCCCCGAGATCACAACAACCAAGATCAGAATCGTAGTTAATGCGGCTCTGAACGGCTACAGCCGCATCACGGAAGTGGAAGCTTACGGGGGATCCGCTCCAAATCCCACTCCAACTCCAACGCCCACACCCACTCCGACGCCTACTCCAACTCCAGAACCGACGGCTACTCCGACGCCAACGCCTGATCCAACACCGACTCCGACACCGACGCCAACACCGACTCCAGAGCCAACGGCGACTCCAACCCCAACGCCTGATTCAACACCGACTCCGACACCGACGCCAACACCGACTCCAGAGCCAACGGCGACTCCAACGCCAACGCCTGATTCAACACCGACTCCGACACCGACTCCGACTCCGACGCCAACGCCTGATTCAACACCAACACCAACACCGACTCCTGATCCTACTCCAACTCCGACTCCAACTCCTGACCCGAGTCCAACCCCGTCACCAACACCAGACCCGACAGCGACACCGTCGCCTACGCCAACTCCAGCATCCGATTTCTCTCTCTCGATCTCGCCCACTTCAAGCAGTGTCGGCCGGAATGGCGGGAATTTAATTTACGTTGTTACGATCGTTCCTTCGAACGGATTTAATTCCGACGTGACGTTCTCGGTGACCGGTACGCCTCAAGGTGCCACGGCCAGTTTCAGCGCGGACAGTGCGAGCACGAGCACAACGTTAACGGTGACGATTCCACCAACCACACCTGTTGGCTCTTCCAATCTGATCATCACGGGTGTCAGCGGAAGTCTGGTCCACACCGTGGCTGCCAGCGCGAGCAAGAACAACGGCAACAATTAGCCGGACAAAGTTCAGATTATGATGTGCGCACGCCGCTGTCGAAGCGCCTCGGCGGAGCGAGGCGACTACAGCCCAGTCGCCCTCCCCCCTGTAGCCACGGCGCTCTGCCGCCGTGTCTTGGATTAACAGCCTGCGAGGACAGGCCATCGCTCGGTCGCTCGCGGTCTCTTGTTCGGATCGTTCTTTAAAACACCGTCTGTGGAACGAAAATGACGTCACCATCTCTGACGTAGAAGGCGCTTGTCTTCTCACCGCTCGCGGTCGGCCTCAAGTCGAGGAACTGCGTTAATTGCTCGCCATTCACGACTCGGACGAGGTGAACCTTTTTCAGGGTGCCGTAATCAGTCGCTCCGCCCGCTTCCATGATTGCCTGAAATACCGTGGTGGGGCGATCAAACGTCAGTTTTCCCGGCTTCGCTACCGCACCGGAAACAACCACCTGCGTGACACTGCTTTCGAGCGTCACGACCACGTCACTGTTTCGCAACTGCGATTTGTAAAGATGGACGAGCTCACTTTGGAAATCGACGACCGACTTCCCGGCCGCGGTGACTTCCCCGATTTGCGGCAGACTGACCTTGCCGTCGGCGCGAATCTTTTGCGCCTGGTTGAGATCCGGTGCGGCCGCGAAAGTAAGCCTAATGACGTCGCCCGGCGTCAGGGTTACCCTGGTTTTCGCCGTTGTCTGGTTAGGAAAAACCTGCTCCGCCTGCGGCTGACTGGTTTGGCAGCCCGTGCACATGACGAGGGCCAGGACTACGGCCGGGAAGGACTTCCTCCCTGCATGAATAGATCGCCGGCCAAGTTGAATCCGGGCTGTTACCAATTTGGGAATCATAGCTTTTGCCAGACGAGTTATCGACTGCCGCAGTTTCGGATAGGAGCGAGAAACATCAACTGCCGAAAAGGCGTCGCGCGCGGTGGCGTCGGAGGCTGTGTCTGGAATCATAACCTTATTCATTTGTAAGTGATTTGTGATTCTCTTTCGCCTTGCGGCAGTGGCGTCTGCTACACTGACGACATGCGCCAGAGCAGGCGCAATGCCGGAACCACTTCGTTCGTTCAAACCTTCTTTAAGTTTGCTTCCGCGAGGGATTCCTCGGCCGGCGTACCAGGCGTGGACGCCGACTCTTTTTCGGGGAGTGCGTTGGACCGAAGGCCAAATGCTTTTACCTCTCCTCTCCTGAGCCACCAAAGCAGTAAAAAGAGCGGAATAAGGGACAGGCAAAAGAACACCGGCCCACCTCGCCGGTGGATGATGCTGTTAATCATCTCTGGCCCGATTCGCACACAAAGCACTCCGATAACCATAATGCGAAAGCCATTGCGCAGGATGCCGAGTGGAATCACGAAAAAGACCAGGACGATTCGCCGCCACGTCGTCTCCAAAAACAGGTTGGCCGCGAGTAGACTGGTGATGATAAGGACCCAGCTCGATCGGATCCCGCTGCATTCCTGCGCCACCTGAATCGCGATACCCGGAAGCTGAAATGTGGTCCCATCGCGAAGGATCGGGGTTCCGGAAAGGATGAAGAAGAAATAGGCGGCATCAGCGGACGCCAGTTTCGAGGCTGTCTCCAGAGTATCGGCCATCACGTCGGGCATCGGCACCATGAAGATCAGAAACGCGACCGGGAACGTTGCCGCCGCCATCCATTTTTTGCCGAGAAAGAGAAACCCCGCCGCGACCAAAAAGGAAACGAAGGCGAGCGTTGTCAGCGCTAGATAATCATTTTGGCTAAGCGGCGACGCGAAAAAGCTCGGATTCCAAGCCAGAAAAAGGGCGAACCCGCCAATCGCGGCGGGAATGACAGCCCAGGCCGGCGAGGAGGTGACGTTCTTGGGCAATGTGTGGCGCCGGATGTAAAGGAGGTAGGCAGAGACAAACGGGACTAACAGGATGTGCGAGTTGAGTTGGCTCTGCGAGGTGTAGGCGAATAATGCCAGCAGCGGCTTGCCAAACAAGCCGAGCAAACCGACGGCCACGACGCCAAAGGCCATTAACTGCGCGGACGGGCGACTATTTTTCAAAGGTTCGGAAGGACTGGACATCGCGACCTAAAGCTCTGGCTGGTCTCGTTAGGCCGAGGCCTGCAGCAAGAGATTTGCAATCTAGAAGTTGTAATTAACTCCAGCCGAATAACGCTCGCGAGTGTAATCGCTGTTGGCGATATCAAGCGCGTTGCCGGAGGTCTGGAATCCGACGTGAACTCCCCAATGACGGTTTATGGAGTATCCGAAATTCAGCGAGACATCGTACGAGTCTTCCGTCGTCGAAAAGCTTCCCAGGCCAGGGAAATTGAAGCTGTCGTTTTGATCGTGAACGTAATAAGCAGCGATCGAAGTTGTGATTCGAGCGGTTACGCCATAGGTGAACTGCATCCCGGTGCGGAACGCCTTAGTACTCGCAACCACCGGGGAATTCGGTTGCTCAAGGCTATAACTCGCGTTCCAACTCAGCGCCGACCGGCGCCCGATAGCATACATGAGGGATGCCGAAAAATAAGGTTCGGTCTGGTCGGAACCATTTTGCGAATAAGAGCGCAATGTCGCTCCCCCGCGCAGACTGATATTGGCACGTTCGCTAAAAGCATGATCGATCCCGCCCAGTATATATTGACTGGTCGAATCATGAGGGAACCGGTCGTAGTCGATCACTTCGAAGCGGTATTCGCCAACGATAGCGGTCCGGCGTGAGAGGTTGAACTTCAGTTGCCCCCCGACCGTGTTCTCGATTCGATCTTCGAAGGAACCGATGGTGCTGTTGTCATATTTCACCAGCCGGAAATCTTCGGTGAGCACGGTCGTGATCAACGTCGTCCAAGCGTAGGAGCCAGAGAAAAAGTCGTTGGTGGTAAAAAAGTATCCTGCCCGACGATTAGGTCCCACGTCCTGGCTGAAGTCGGGCTCCGCTCGATACTCGGCGTCGAAATTGGCCGAGAGCGAAAGCCGGGTGTTGACGGTGTGACGTAAAGTGAACTGAACACGACTGTTCACCTCGGGGTTGGGATCAGCCGCACCTTCGAAGTAGTAGGTCAGGTCGCCTCCGAAGGTGAGGGTGAAGTGAGTTCGTTGCGTCCCTCCGTCATAGGACAAATCCGCCCGCGCCAAACTATAAGCCGAATCCTGACTCCCACGGCTGGCGCTGTTTACATTCGTGTCGTAGCCACCATCCACGGACAGGGAAAGGGTAAATGGCACCCGTGAAACCATGCTGAGCGGAGAATCTGTTGCTCCCGGAACTGTCTCGCTGGTGGTCGAGACCTCTGTGGTGGTGGATTCTTCCTCGCCCCGGACCAATCCAGTCACGGCCGTCACGATGCAAAAACAAAGAATCTTTGTCCGGCGATTCAAACGCATAGATATCGTGCGGGACAGGATCTCATCACAATTACGAGTGTATGAACAGAGCGAACCGAACAGCCACAAAAATCAAACATTCGCCTGCGGAAGGAGCTGGTTTTGCGCCTCTGATATCAGGCTTTCCAGAGTTTCCCCGCAGGAAGCTGAATTCCTGAAAGCGCGTTGCGGGTGTCGACAATGCAGCTCGACCACGCAGCGAGCTCCTTGTAATTGACCGAAGCGTGATTGGTCGCAATCAGCACCAGATCAAAACGCGCGATGGTTTCGCGATTCCATTCCACCGACCTTTTTCCCGCCCACTGCGAATGCTCTCGAGGTGGTTTGATAACGGGTACATACGGATCGTAATAATCCACCTCGGCCCCGCGTCGACTGAGCAGTTCCATCAAAACATAGCTCGGTGATTCGCGTTCGTCGTCGACGTTAGGTTTGTAGGCAAGACCGGCGATCAGGATACGGCTTCCTTTGACCGCTTTGCCGCTGTTATTCAACGCCTCCGCTACCCGAGCAACGACATGCTCCGGCATGGCCGTATTAATTTCACCGGCCAGTTCAATAAAGCGGGTGTTCTTCCCATACTCGCGCGCCTTCCACGTGAGATAGAACGGATCGATCGGGATACAATGTCCTCCTAAGCCAGGCCCCGGATAAAAAGGCATGAAACCGAAGGGCTTTGTCTTAGCCGCCTCAATCACCTCCCAGATATCGATACCCATCGCTCCGTAAACGAGCTTCAGTTCGTTGACCAACGCAATATTGACGCTACGAAAAATGTTTTCGAGTAACTTTGTCGCTTCCGCGACGCGACAGGAAGAAACCGGCACAAGCGTGTCGATCGCCTTGCCGTATAACGCCATGGCTCGTTCGAGGCAGTCTGGCGTGTAACCACCGACAACCTTCGGGATTAGCTTCACTTTACTCTGTTCGTTAGCTGGATCTTCACGTTCGGGTGAAAAGGCGAGATGAAAATCAGCGCCTGCTTTCAGGCCCGAGCCGTTCTCGAGGACAGCGCGCAAATCTTCGTCAGTGGTCCCGGGATATGTCGTAGATTCGAGGACAACGAGTGTGCCTTTCGCGAGGTGGGGCGCGATCGAGCGGCCGGTGTCCAGAACGTATGAAATGTCCGGTTCACGATTCTTGCTCAGCGGCGTCGGCACACAAATGATGACGGCCTCGCATTCTTTGACGCGTCCGAAATCTGTCGAAGCCGTAAAGCCGTTCTGACCGACAACTCTCGCCAAGGTCTCGTCCGCAATATGTTTGATGTAACTACGCCCGTCGTTGATGAGATCGACCTTCGCTTGATCGACATCGAGTCCAAAAACCGTCACATCAGCTCGCGCAAATTGGATGGCGAGAGGAAGACCGACGTAACCCAGACCAACAATACAAATTTTCATTTCAAATGCATTTGTGCCGGACCCTTAGCGAGACTTCCCATCTTCAGAAATCTGCGGCGGATGAAAGAGCAGTTTCGCGTAGACGTAACCTACCGTTTCGTTCACCACATCCTTCACACCGGCACTGTAGCGCCACCAGTGTTTCGAATCATAGTCCGGGTTCGGCACCGCGATGACCCCTACCTTCACTTGATCGCCGAAGGCTTTGGCAAATAGCAGTCGGGAACGCCGGGCATGAACGTCCTCCGTCAGGACATTCATGCTCCGAATGGGAGTGTCATGTTCGCGAAACCAGTTCCGCAGAGCGAGCGCTGAACCGTAGGTTCTGTCGCGATCCATCACTCGCGAAGGAACCATTTGCAATGATTCGGCCCGTATTCCTGCACTCTTCAAAAGATCGGCGGCCACACTCGCTTCCGTCTGGTAATCGTTCACGTATCCTCCCAATCCTTCAGCGGGGCCGCCTGTAGTGAAAATCTTTTGGTAAGAACCAGTGCTAAATTCTGCGACGGCCGCTCTGATGGAATAGCCATGAACCCAACCTTCGACCACGAGATCCTTCGCATCGACCCGGTGTGTCAGGGCAAGGAAGGGATAGACGGTGCGCTGGAGAGAGATCGCAATGGCCAACAAAACGACAAGCAGCGCCAGCCAACCTCGTGCCGAGAGACCCCACCTTTCCCTTCGGTTAACCAATCCCAATAAACTTTTTCGCGAACGAGCGAAACGAACGTCTGCCGATTTTGCCCCTCTTGATTCCATCGATACCTGCCCAGATTCACTTGTCGGCATAACTTATTTCGCGCGCTGAAGCCTGACCTAATTAACCAATTGGCCAACGAGAACTCCGCCACAGCCGGAAGCGCTTTTGCAAGCTGTTAGGCAACGCTTCAAGAACCTTCCGGAGGCTGCGCCTCACTGTGACTCTGTTGCTGATGGCAAATTTTTTCGGCTTTTTTAGAAGAGAGTAGGGGAGAGTTCGGATTGCATCGTAGCCCAAGCTAGCGAGCCGACTTCGGTAGTCGTCGTAAATCGGCTTCAAATCGGGCCGTTCCGAAAACGGCGTTATCGGGACGTTGCCCCTGCTCGAGGCCATGTCCGGCTTGGCTGGGTTGTAACCGCTGAAATGATAAAACACCAAATCGTTCGCATCGTTAACGACATAACGTCCGTCGCGATGAGCGAGGCGTCTTTCGAAATGGTTCCAGTACGACATGTTGTATCCGGGATTCTTCTCGATATAAACGTTCGGGAAATAAATCGGAGCGAGATTCACCCAAAGTTGATCAACAAAAACGCCTGATCCCGGCCGGTAATGACAGGCGTGTTTAACCCGCTTTTGCCACCAATCGAGGAAGGCAAAGGTCGTTTCAGTTCGGGAGGTCGCGATGAATCCCAGGTTATATATGCCTACCGTCAGAATGGTTTTTTCCCAGTGCAGGTTCATCGCGCTATCATCGAAAGCACAGTGGTGTGGCGTTAGGATAATGCTGGAGTCCTTCAGCTTCCGCAGTAGCGGCTCAAAACTACTGAAAACCAGAATATCAGGATCGAGGTAAATGACGGCATCGACACGATCATCGCGTCGATAGAGATGCTCCATGTAAAAGGGCTTAACCGCGGTGTTGAGCTCAACGACATTGTAATCGTCGGCCATCTTTTGAAATTCCGGAATCTTGAGTGCCTCGACCAGAAGCGCTTCGTGGGGATGCCAATAGGAGGAATCCAGCTCCAGAGGCAGGCGATCGACCAGTCCGATGACGAACCGGGCATCGGGATTATGCTCCACCACCGAATCCCCGAGGGCTTTCGCGTGCGCGAGATAATTCGCGGAACAAAGCGTAAAGACAGTGAGCATCGTCTATCGAAACCGTCAGACCACCGCCGGAACCTTTTCCTGGCAGCCACCTAACGCTCCCTCCTTTACCTTGCGCAGCGCGGCCTCTAGTCGTTCGGTCGCGCTTTCGAGCGTCCAGTTAGCCCTCACGTAGGCCAGCGCTTGCCCTTTCAATTTCTGGGCGAAGTCGCGATCGTCGATCAGCCGTTCGATTGACCGCGCCAACTTCGCGGAATCATCGCCGTCGACCAGGAGCCCGTTTTGTTCGTGTTGAACTGTTTCTCGCACACCGCCTTCGGCGATAGCGACCACGGGAGTTCCGCAAGCATTCGCCTCCAATGGCGCATATCCAAAGGGCTCCAAGCGAGAAGTGTAAAGCATCACGGACGCGCGGGATAACAATGAGACCAACTCCGCATCCGAGACACGAACCTTTACGGTCAATCGGACTCCATGTTTGGCGGCCAGGGTTTTGAGTTCATTCTCGTATTCGGCGGTGGCGAAATTTCCAACCCAAACCAGCTCCGGCCGTTTCGAGGAATCGACGCAGCTTATTGCGCGGATGGCGCGATCAACGCCCTTGTTGTAGGCGAGACCGCCCAGACCGATCACGTAAGAATCAGTCGGCTCACCAGTCGGTTTGAATTTCTCTGGATCAACTCCGAGATAACAAACCTCGGATTCGAGTCCATACGCGCGCAGGATACTTTCGCGGCTATAGAGAGAGTTCACTAAAATAAGCTTGAAGCGCGAAGCATTCTCGATTTCCTCGCGGACCTGAAGACGCAAGGCCGGCAGGCGAGACTTGTCGGAAAGAAATTGATAGCAACGCCTCAGCGACCAGAAACTACCGCTCCGCTTCGGCCGGGCAGCCCACGGAGATTTGGGAAGCGCCTCGTAGAGGCCCCGAAACGGCTCCTGCAGGTAAAGAACAGACGGAATGTTTACGTGCTTCGCAATTGGTGCGACTTGGAAGAGAGCGCAGGAATTGGCGAAGAGCAGATCGAAACCTCCTCGATTCATCTGCGATGCGCACTCGCGGCAATGATCGTCCATGGCCGAAAGCATTTGCGAGACTAACCAATATCGCCGCAGGGCGCGTCCCCAGCCCTGCGCCTGGGTTCGCAATGGCACGATGTTCTCCCGGCACAACTCCTTTAGCGGGAGATAACTTTGATCGGCCGTTGGCGGACACCACGCCTCCACCGTGTGTCCGCGTTCCACCAATCCTGCAATGTGCTGATAGAGAGCCCGTTTTCCACCCCCACTCGGAAGATTATGCCAGACGGCAATCTTCATCGATCTGCCTCGTACGCTTCAGGCCGAGCCGGCGCAAATGGCGGCGGCGTCATTTTCTGTTTGGGTGTCTCCTCGAGCGCCGCCGACCTGCCAGCTTCGAAATCCGACATGAGCAGCGAGTCTCGTCGCCAAACCAATTCAAAAAGAGCCGCGATCGTGGCATTGGTCACCACTTCAAAAAGGCGCCGATTGATTCGACTGGAAGTAATCATGTGAAGATTGAATCCATTGGTCACGAAGCGTTTTCCCATCGTTTCGGCAAGCCTTCTGAGGGTTCGCCGAGAATAGAATGAAACATGCTGACCATGCTCCGGCCCGAAGTACCACCACTCGTCGAAAGAAGGAAATGGCTCAGGAAGAAGCATGGTCGAGAATAAAAACGAGTCGCTCGATGAGAGAATGCTTTTCAGGAGCGCATTTGGACTAACGAGGTGTTCCATCACTTCGAAGGCCGTTATCATCTGATAGTGTTCGCTTTCTTTCAGGTCCCCCTCGAATCCTCTGGCGAACAGATTTGGACAGTGCGTGTCGTGCCAGAAAAATTGATATCCCAGATCGCGCATGCGCCGGACAAAAAGTCCGTAACCGGCGCCAAAATCCAGGCCGCGCCCGCGCCCGCGATATAAAACTTCCATCAGCATCCTGGCCGGTCTTGCTTGTTCGATGCAGCGGTGCAGCGGGCCCATGTCGACCGCTGTCATGGGAGAAGAATAAGCCTCCTCTAACCAGCTCGGTTCGACGGCAAAGGCATATGCGCATTCCTGACATTGAGCAATGTGTGCCTCATACTTTCCGAGAATGGAATAACTGCCTCTTGAAACACAGTCACCGCCACACAGATCACAGCGCATGAAAATAGAAAGCTTGCCGGATTAGAATGCGAAGCTTGCCGGAACGCGATGCGTTAATTCGCACTCTGCGTCGTTTTCCGGGACTTCAATTCCGACAGCAGATCGAGCAGGCTCAAGACTGTCCGCCGCATCGGAGCGACACAGTAAATCATAACCGCTCCGGCGAACAGCCCGATCGGTGCACAGACGAGCAATTGCAGAAACGGTTTCAAATCCGGGCAGTAGAGGCGAACGAGATAAGTCGTTCCACACACCACTACCCACAGAGGCAGGTAGCGTAAGAGCCGCGCCCATAAATCGGATGTCGTAACGGGCCCGGTCCGCCCCGCAAAATAATAAAGCGTAGGCATGGCAATCCCCACTCCCATGATTGAACCGACAATGGCCACGGCAGCAGGACCAAATGGAATACCCACCAGAAAAGAGACAAGTGTGATAGCGGACATCAGCACACTCGAAACCAGTGAATCGCGGCCGCGCCCCTGACTGGCGAAGAGCCAGGTCGAGGCAGTGATTGGCGCAGTGAAGAGGTTTGCCGCGGTGAACGCCGCAAAGATGAGAGCCGCGGCTTCCCATTTCCGTCCCAGCACGACCAGAGTAATCGGCCGGGCCAGCGCAAATAGTAATCCGGTGAAGAGGCAGCTCAGTAGTGCCATGGCCTCGTAAACCTGAAGGAAACTGCGGCGATACCGATCCGGTTCATTTTGCACGCGCGAGAGAACCGGCACGAAAACGGAGCTGATCGGACTGAGAAACTGGTCCATGGGACGGTTGAGCAAGGCGGCGGCACGGGAGTAAAGGCCTAACGGGCCCGCCCCGTAACATCGGCCGATCAACATGCTGTCGGCGCCCCGCGCGAGCGAGTAGATGAAACCACTGCTGGCGATGTTTGCGCCGAAAAAAATCAGCGGACGAATTCCGCTTCGCCGACTCAATCCATGCGGGCGCCACGGAATCGCGAGCCAGGTAAAGATGGTCATGGCCAGGACGGTCGCCAAATTTGAAATCACCAATGCCCAGTAGTCGTAGCCCGAAACCGCCATCCAAATCGCCAGAGCAAGCCCAATCGCGCTGGAGCTAATTTGAATAACGGCCAGCGCCTTAAACCGCATTTGCCGACTGAGCAAAGCCGTGTGCTGCACGGCCAGGCCATTCAAAAGAAAAGTACCTGACAAAGTCAGAGTAATGCCAGTCAACCTCGGGTCGTGATAAAACCGGGCGACGAGCGGGGCAGACGCGGCCAGCAGCAGCGTGACCGCGCCGCTCAGGGCGACATTGATCCAGAAGAGGTTCGAAACTTGAGCTTGCGTTATCCCTTCTCGCTGGATCGTGGCCGTGGAGAGACCGGCGTCCTTAAAAACGCGCAAGTAGCCGATAATGGTCGCAACCATCGCAAACAGGCCGAAGTCGTTCGGCGTAAGCAACCGCGCCAGGACCATGATCGAGACAAAGCTAATTATGAATTGCGCGCCCTGCGCCACGATGGTGACGAAGGCTCCCGAGACAGTACGTCCTCTGAGATTGCTAAGAAGATGATCGGTCTTTAGATGCTGCTCATTTGAGTCGATCGGCTCATCGGCAATAATCCGCGCAACATCGACTTCGCGCTCCGCAGTCGCGACAACGCTACCCTCTTCGATATTGGAATCTCTGGTCATTTATGCCCGCTAGATCCAGCCTCCGAGGAGATTTGCGGCATTTCCGGTGGGATCTCTTCGAGACGCTGACGCCACCCCAACCCCTTAACAATTGTTCCAGACAAAAGCAGATATTGAGCCTATCCAATGCAGCGATCGGCCAAGGCAGACCCTTTCGTAGTCGAAGGCGTCGTCGCTCGAGGGCGCACAAGCCCCCGCACAAGTTCATCCAGCGATTTCGAAATGGTTGTTGCTCCATACGCTTTTCGCGCGGCGGCCTCGGCCGTGCAGTTATATGACCGCTCCTCGATTACCTTTCTGATCGTAGCCGCAATGACATCGGGACTATTGTCAGTCATATATGTGATTCCCTCTTCTAGCTCCGGCTCCAATGCGCCCATCGGCGTCGTAATTACGTGCAGACCGCAGGCTAGGTACTCGACTATCTTGAAGGCGAAGACATTGCCCGGTGTTTCGCTGAGATCGTGCGGATTAATGCCAATCTTTGCCGACGAGACAAAACGAGCGTTCTGCTGACGGTCCAGGACACCGTGGAACACAATACTTTCATCGCCTTCGGCCATTTCTTCCAACTCGGCGGTCAGCTCCCCGCCGCCCGCAATGTGAAGCTGCCATCCTGAAACGTCGATTCGACGCCAGGCCGTGATCAACTGCTTGAGCCCTTTCGTCCTGAAATGAGTACCCGAAAACACGATCCAATTATTCCTTGGGCTGCCCGAGTGCCCGCTCGAGGCGAGACAATCGTCGTCGACCATTCCCCGCAGGAGGAGCTTCGGTATGGCCGCCGGCATTTGCGAGATGAGATGGGGTGACACACAGATTGCACCCGAAATTGCGCGCAGGAGCGCTTTATAAAGATAGCGATAACATTTGGCGGTGAGCCCGCTTTCGCTCTTCCCGGAGACATCGACGAAAACATCGTCTTCGTACTGCAAGATAACGGGCAACCGGAGGTAGCGCGCGGCATAAAAGGCACAAACCAGCTGCGGCAGCTTAAGGTTATAAACCAGGACCACGTCGAATGGAGACGCTTTGTGTCGTCGCAGGAAGAATCTCAGCATACCGACACTCGCCCACAATCCATTGACATGGCGGACGGGCAGCGAGGATGAGTAATGGACGGGAATGGTGGGGCTAAACGGCTGCGCGTCGAAAAAGGCCGGGTACACCTTCAGCTTGCGTTCGATCACCTCTCCTTGAGACATGATCTCGACCTCGTGCAATTTGCTTTGCAGCAGTTCGGCCACGAGCTCGATCTTAACCTTAGCCGCCAAGCTGATGTTTCGAAAAATCGGACGTCGTTTAACTACGCTCGGACCCTGGTATGGGGCGATGTACGCGATTCTCATCGGTTCGGGAGAAGACTCCTTAAATCGGACGATAGGAGACCAAACATCAGGCCTGCAACAAATCAGAGTAGCGGCTCGTGATTATGGTGGCCACTTTTCCCCACGAGTACCGCTCGTTAGCATATTCTTTAATCTGGCTGCGCTCCCTCTCGATATTGCTAAATAAATCGCTCT
>Ga0157372_10003789_pt1 | contig 16237 bp, 14 predicted proteins | sample C55metaG_FD_115307 | JGI IMG/M metagenome (GOLD analysis project Ga0157372, IMG submission 115307) | Corn rhizosphere microbial communities from Kellogg Biological Station, Michigan, USA - C5-5 metaG | ecosystem: Host-associated > Plants > Roots > Rhizosphere > Soil | place: USA: Michigan... | reverse complement strand
TCACCAGCTTTATGTTACCCTGCTGCAGATAGCGGACCCCGCCATGCACCAGCTTCGTCGCCCGCGACGACGTGCCCTTTGAAAAGTCATATTGCTCCAAAAGGATCGTGCTGAAGCCGCGCGACGCAGCATCCACCGCTACTCCAAGGCCCGTGGCCCCGCCGCCGATGACACAGATATCCCATTGCTGCGAACCCTTTGCTTCAAGGGCCGCGATCATTGCCTGTCGTTTCATAAATTAGTCTTCATTGTTTGCCCATGCGATAGCCGCTTTTACAGCACGCTGCCAGCCTTTCAACAAATCCTGCGCATGAGCCGCATCCATGCCCGGTCTGAATCGCCGGTCTTCCGCCCACTGCTGCCGGATGTCCTCCTCGGACGACCAGTACCCGACGCCAAGCCCTGCCAGGTAAGCAGCTCCCAACGCCGTCGTCTCGGTCACTACCGGCCGGACCACCGGCACCTGCAATATATCGGATTGGAATTGCATCAGCAGATTATTGGCCGTGGCGCCGCCGTCCACCCGCAGCTCCTTCAGCACGATCCCGCTGTCCGCCTCCATCGCCTTCAATACGTCGTAGGTCTGATAGGCGATGCTCTCCAGCGCGGCCCGCGCGATATGCGCCTGCGTCGTACCCCGGGTCATCCCGAAAAGACTTCCCCGCGCATACTGGTTCCAGTGAGGAGCCCCAAGCCCCGCGAACGCCGGTACCATATAGACGCCGCCCGTGTCGGTCACTTCCGATGCCATCGCCTCCACCTGCTGCGACTGCCGGATGAAATGCAGCCCGTCCCGCAGCCACTGTACCACCGCTCCTGCGATAAAGATGCTCCCTTCCAGCGCATATTCCGTCTTGCCTCCCCTTGTCCAGGCGATGGTCGTGATCAACTGGTTCTTCGAGGCCACTGCCTTCGTTCCGGTATTCATGAGCAGGAAACAACCGGTGCCGTAGGTGTTCTTCACCATCCCCGGCTGAGTACACAGCTGCCCGAACAGCGCCGCCTGCTGGTCGCCCGCAATTCCCGCGACCGGTATCCCGACGGACCCCGGCGCCATGATGCTGCCCGTATGGCCATATTGCTTGCTGGAAGGCCGCACCTCCGGTAGTATTGCCGCGGGAATGTCGAACAGCCGGAGCAGGTCGGCATCCCATTGCCCCGTATGGATATTGAAGAGAAGCGTTCGCGATGCGTTGGTGGTGTCGGTGATATGCAGCTTACCCGTCGTCAGCTTCCACACCAGCCAGCTGTCCACGGTGCCGAATGCCAGCTCTCCCTTTTCCGCCTTCGCCCGCGCCCCAGGGACATGATCCAGTATCCACTTGAGCTTGGTAGCGGAAAAATAGGCGTCGATCACCAATCCCGTCCGTTCTGCGATGAGCGGACCCATCCCCCTGGCCTTCAGCTCGTCACAGAACTCCGCCGTGCGCCGGTCCTGCCAGACGATCGCCCGGTGGACCGGCCGGCCCGTCGCCCGCTCCCAGACGACGACGGTCTCCCGCTGGTTGGTGATCCCGATAGCCGCAATGTCCCGGGTGGTCAGATTGCTCTTGGCCAGCACCTCCGCCAGCACCCCGTATTGCGAGCTCCAGATCTCTTCCGCGTCGTGCTCCACCCAGCCCGGCTGCGGATAATGCTGGGTAAACTCTTTCTGCGCCATCTGGCGGATCTGCCCATTCCGGTCGAATAAAATGGCCCTCGAGCTGGTCGTGCCCTGGTCGAGGGAAAGGATGTAGGATGCTGGCATGTAATCGTCTGTATTATATTCCCGAATGTAAGGATTTGGTGGGATACCAAATCCTGTTTATATTTACGTAAGCAGTTACGTAACTAAATACAAACAACATGGACTTTTACGATCGCACGGGCAAAATGGCCCTCGGCAGCCGTCTCCGCCGCCTCAGCGAACAGATGACCGAACAGGCCGCCGCCATCTACGACCTCTACCAGGTCGATCTCCAGCCGAAATGGTTCCCCGTCTTCTATTCCCTGTCGCCCACCGAAGAAAAATCCATCACCGACATCGCCCGGGAGATCGGCCATACCCATCCCTCCGTCAGCCAGATCGTCCGCGAGATGGCGGCAAAAGGCTATATCGTGGAAAAGAAAGGGGAGACGGACGGCCGGAAGAACTTCGTCTGCTTGTCCCCCGCCGGCCGGCAAACGCGTGAGAAAATGCAAGCCCAGCTCGACGACGTCACCAGCGCCATCGAAAAAGCAATGAAAGAGACCCATCACGACCTCTGGAAGGCCATCGCCGAATGGGAACACCTCCTCGATCAAAAGACGCTCCTCCGCCGGGTACAGGAAGAAAAAAAGCAGCGCGAAAGCGAACAGGTGCAAATTGTCGAATATACCCCCGCTTACCAGGAGGTCTTCCGCCGCCTGAACGAAGAATGGATCACGCGGTACTTCCGGATGGAAGAGAGCGACTACAAGGCGCTCGACCACCCGCAGGAATATATCCTCGACAAAGGCGGTTATATCTATATCGCGCTCTACAAGGGCGAGCCCGTCGGCGCCTGCGCCCTCATCGCCATGCCCGATGGCGGCTTCGAGCTGGCCAAGATGGCTGTCTCCCCCCTTGCCCAGGGTCTCGGCATCGGCTATCTCATCGGCCGCCATTGCATCGAAAAGGCCCGCTCCCTCGGCGCGCCACGGGTCTATCTCGAAAGCAACACGACGCTCAAACCCGCGATCAGCCTCTACTACAAGCTCGGCTTCCGCAAAGCCGCCGGCCCCCCATCCCCCTACGAACGGGCCAATATTCAAATGGAATTAGTGTTTTAGGAAAATTTTTCCACCCCAAACTTGCAAAAACCAAAAATCCCTCATTACTTTGTGCTTCAAAGTGCTTTTATGACAGGCCAAACACCAACCGAGCAATCCCTCGAAACCCTGCAGGACATCAAACGCATGATGGAACGCAGCTCCCGCTTCATCTCCCTCAGTGGCCTGAGCGGGGTCAGCGCAGGTGTTTGCGCCCTCATCGGCGCCTGGATCGCGCATGGCTGGCTCTACCTGGAGGCCGACGACTTCGTACGCACCCCCTATCGCGCCCCCTCCCTGCTCACGAACATGGTCATCCTCGCCCTCGCCGTCCTCGTTGCAGCCCTTGCCACCTCTACCTTCTTCACCTGGCGCAAGGCCCGCCGCAGCAAGCTGCCCATCTGGGACCTCACGGCAAAAAGACTCGCGATCAACATGGCCATTCCGCTCGCCGCCGGTGGCTTCTTCGTGCTGGGACTGCTCGACCACCACGGCTGGCAATATGTCGCACCCGCCTGCCTCGTATTCTATGGACTCGCCCTCGTCAACGCCAGTAAATACACTTTAACGGATATTCGATATCTTGGACTTTTGGAAATAGTGCTCGGCTGCATCAACATGTACTATCCCCACCAGGGATTGTACTTCTGGGCCGCCGGGTTTGGCGTCCTGCACATCGTGTACGGACTGATCATGTGGTGGAAATACGAACGAACATGAAGAATCCGATCGGAAATCTAAATAAAGTATTCGATAGTCGCATCCGTATGGGGGTGATGAGTATTCTGTTGATGAACGAAGAGATCAGCTTCAACGATCTCAAACAACTGCTCGAGCTCACGGACGGAAACCTCGCCTCCCATCTGACCAACCTCGAAGAGAATGGCTTTATAAAGGTTCACAAAGGATTCATCGGCCGTAAGACGAATACCACCTATTCCATCACCAAGGCCGGCGAAAAAGCCTTTAAAGAACACCTCGAAGCCCTCGAGGGCATGATCCGCGGAGTCAATAAAACATAATTTTTTTTACCCAAATACTTTGAAATGCAAAGCGCTTTAAGAAACATCTACGTTCGCCCACTGGTCTCCGGCGTCCTCGGCTTCACCTTTATGTTGCCGGCCTGTTACTTCCTCCTGACGATCCTCATCCGTATCCTCTTCGGATCGACGTCGATGTACTACGACATCTCACCGTCCTTCCTTCAGTCGCCTTTCCCTGTTTTTGCCCTTCATAAAGCCCAGTTGATCCTCGGCTGTCTATTGCTGGCTGTACTCTTTAACGTTGCCGCCATCCTAAGGCTACGTCTGCTTCAGGGCCCCAGCGGCCTCGAGATAGGCGTAGCCTACCGGCGGTACTGGCTGAACACCGCCATCGCTATCCAAAGCATCCTGCTCCTGGTGGTGCTCATAGCCTATACCTTTGTCCAACACATCCGGTATTAATATGCAACAAGAGAGATTCTCCGTCCGTAGTCGGCTGATCAGCTTTACCCATGCCTTTCGTGGCATCCGCCAATTCGTCTGGCATGAGCACAACGCCCGTATCCACCTCGCAGCCACCATTTGCGTCATCATCGCAGCCGTCGCGCTGAAGATAAAGGGAGTGGAAGCGGCTATCCTCGCGATCGTCACAGGCTTGGTCTGGGTCGCCGAGATCGTCAACACGGCCATTGAACACCTCGCGAATCATATCACAAAAGAGCGACATCCTGAAATAAAGATCATTAAAGACCTCGCGGCCGGCGCGGTTCTCGTCGCGGCCATCATCGCCGTCATCGCGGGTCTGTTCATCTTCATACCCAAGATCATATGACAAGCTTTTCTTTTCAAAACACGACTCTCAACAGGTTCTTCTTCCTCCGCACCGAGATCGATCGGTTGCTTACCGTCAGCATCGCCTTTAGCTGTGTGCTGGTGGTCCTTCGCGCCGTGCATACCGACAGGTTCATCTTCCTGTTCATGATCTGGAATTTGTTTTTAGCCTATATACCCTATGCCTTGTCCAGCTGGCTGACCGCATCACCACGTGCGATGCGGCAGCCTTTTTTCCGATATACCCTTTTCGGCGTCTGGCTCCTCTTTTTGCCGAACACCTTTTATATCCTGACCGATCTCTATCATCTGCACGACACCCGGCACCCCCTTTCCCCCGCCTGGTTCGACCTGGCGCTGATCTTCTCCTGTGCCTGGAACGGCCTGTTCCTCGGTGTCCTCTCGATGCGGCAGATGGAAAAGATATTCCATTTTCACACCGCTCCCATTATGGCGCTAAATGCCCTCGGCATCTATGTCGGGCGCTATTTGCGCTATAACAGCTGGGACATCATCAGCAACCCCTTCCAACTGACGGCCGATATCTTCGATATCATCGTCCATCCCTTTCGTAACAAATACGCCTGGGACATGATCGCCTGCTATACCATCCTGCTGATCATGATCTACCTGATGATGAAAAAGCTCAGCAAGGCCCTCGGATAACTCCTGTCACCATAAAATAAACAACCATGGAAATCAAATCCAGCTTCTGGAACACCTTCCGCATGTTCTTCAAGGTAGGACTCATCGGCGTCATGATCCTGTTGATGCTGATCCCTACAACTTTTATTCAGCAACTCGTCTCCGAACGGCAACAACGCCAGCAACAGGCCGTCGCAGAGATCAACTCCCGCTGGGCCGCACCCCAAACCGTCACCGGTCCGGTCATCGGCATCCCTTACCTGGAGACCGGTACCGATAACGGGAACAAAGTGGAAGTCAAACGCTGGGCCTATTTTCTGCCCGCAAAACTGGATATCCAAACCCACCTGGTCCCGGAAAGACGCTACCGCGGCATCTACCAGGTCGTCGTCTATACGACGGAGCTGGATATCCACAGCGACTTCGACAGCCTCCATCTCGACGAACTGAATCTCTCCCCGGCCAATATGCTCTGGAAAGAGGCCACGGTCTTCTTCGACATCAGCGACCTCCAGGGCATCAGAGAGGACGTGAGGCTCCACCTGGAGGGCGCGGCATCAAACGTGGATCTCACCCTCGTCCCGGCACGCCGGTCCACCGATCAATTCAAAACGGCCCTCGCCGCGCCCCTGCCCGACTGGCTGCCGTCGGCCACAAAGGAAAATCTGAAATTCTCTGCCAAAGTAAAATTAAAAGGATCCGTGAATCTCTCTTTCGTTCCCACCGGCCGCGAAACCGACGTACAGGCGACCTCACCCTGGCCCGACCCAAGTTTCACCGGCGCAGCCCTCCCGGACATCCGCACCGTAAAGGACAGCGGCTTCGTCGCCAACTGGAAAATGCTGTCGCTCAACCGCAAGTTCCCGCGACAATGGAAGGAGGGCAACTACAACCTCGAGGACGCCGCCTTTGGCGTCAGCCTCATCGTGCCGGTCGATGTCTATCAGCAGACCACTCGCAGCGTCAAATACGCGATCCTCATCATCCTGCTCACATTCACCGCCTTTTTGCTCATCGAATGGGTCTATGATCGCCCCATCCATTTGATACAATATGCGCTGGTCGGTCTGGCGCTTTGCATCTTCTATACGCTGTTGCTTTCGCTCTCCGAATACCTCGGGTTCAACGGCGCCTATGCTATCGCGGCAGTCGCGACGATCGGTCTCATCGCCTGGTATATCGGCAGCCTCCTGCGCTCTGGCCGCATGTCGCTCTTCATCACCTTCCTGCTGGTCGTGCAATACGGGTTTGTATTTACCCTGATCCAGCTGCAGGACTATGCACTGCTGATGGGCAGCATTGGGCTCTTTATCACCCTGGCGATCGTCATGTACTTTTCCCGGAAGATAAAATGGGAAAAAATGATCACAACCGGTTAATATTCGCGTTTCGTATCTTTAGGGATGAGGGTAAATTGACTACTCATATATTCCTAAATGAAAATAACCGCGGTAAGAACAAAGCTTTATCAGTGGACAGGACCCGTCACCACCGGTGACACCATCTTCGCCACGCCCGTAAGCCGTCTGCCCTTCCAAAAGGATGCGCAGGCGGCTTACCGGTTTTTTAGCTGGCTGGTCGTCGAGATCACGACCGACGAAGGCCATACCGGCATCGGCAACGCAGGCCTCTGCCCGGACATCACAAAAGCCATCATCGATAGCAAGCTGAGATCGCTTCTCATCGGCGAGAACCCGCTCAACACGGAATATCTCTATGAGAAGATGTACCGTAGCACGGTTGCCTTCGGCCGCAAGGGCGCCGTCCTGGCCGCCATCAGCGCCGTCGATATCGCCCTCTGGGATATCAAAGGCCTCGTGACCAACCAGCCGGTGTTCATGCTGCTCGGCGGAAGAACAAAGGAATACATCGACACCTACTACAGCCGTCTTTACACCCGCAACCTCGACAGTCTCCAAAAAGAGGCGGCCCATTACAAGGCCGAAGGTTTCACAGGCATGAAGCTCCGCTGCGGTTACCCGCTGACGGAGGGGAAGGCCGGGATGAAAAAGAACGTGGAGATGGTCCGGCTCGTCCGCGAAACGGTCGGTGACGACGTCGATATCATGCTCGAAGCCTATATGGGTTTCGACTTCCCCTACGCGAAACAATTGCTCAAAGCCCTGGAGCCTTATAACCTTCGCTGGGCGGAAGAACTGCTCCTTCCCGACGAGATCCACAACTTCGCCAGACTGAAACAATATACGGATATCCCGCTCTCGGGCGGCGAACATGAGTACACCCGTTTTGGGTTTTACGATCTGATCCAGGCGGATGCCCTCGACATTTTTCAGTTCGACACCAATCGCGTCGGCGGCTTCACGGAAGCGCAGAAAATTTGCACCCTGGCTTACCAACACGGCGTCGAGGTCATTCCTCATGGCGGCCAGATGCACAATCTCCATGTCGTGATGAGCAGCTTCGCCTCACCGATGGCGGAATATTTTCCCATCACCGGCATCGAGGTCGGCAACGAGATGTTTTGGTACATCTTTGATGGCGAAGCGATCGCAAAAAATGGAAAGCTCCAGCTGGACGACACGCGCCCGGGTATGGGCCTGACCCTGAAAAAAGATCCCGAACACTTCACCATCATCGAATAGCACCTATGAGCATCCTCCACCAATTCGATCTGCATGGAAAGACGGCGCTGGTAGTAGGCGGCAATCGCGGCCTCGGCCTTTCCATGGCAAAAGCCCTCGCGGAAGCAGGCGCCGGTATCGCCATCGCCGCCCGCGACGACCAAAAGAACAAGGAAGCACGGGAGACCATCCAGCAGACGACGGAGGCCCGCTGCATCACGGTCGTCATGGATGTCTGCGACGAGAAAAGCGTAGCCGCGGGTGTTGAGTCCGTCGCCGCTCAGCTGGGCCGGATCGATATCCTCATCAACTCGGCAGGAATCAACATCCGGGGACCCATCGAAAAGCTTTCGCTGGAGGACTTCAATAAGGTGCAGCAGGTGAATGTTTCCGGCTCCTGGCTCGCCTCCCGGGCCGTCGTTCCCCTGATGAAACAACAACGCTATGGCCGCATCATCAATCTCGGCTCGATGTTATCCATCACGGCGATCCCCGAGCGGACTCCCTACGCGACCAGCAAGGGCGCGGTGATCCAGCTGACGCGGGCGCTGGCCATCGAGCTCGCCCCTGACGGCATCAACGTAAACGCCCTCCTCCCCGGTCCCTTCGGTACGGAAATGAATCTGCCGCTTTTGAATGATCCCGTGAAATATCAATCCTTCATCTCCCGCATCCCCATGGGCCGCTGGGGAGAGCTCGATGAGATCGCCGGCATCGCCCTCTATCTCGCAAGCCCCGCCTCGAGCTTCATGACCGGGGCCTGTATTTCCATCGACGGCGGCTGGGTCAGCCAATAAAACGTATTGCTATGTCCAAATCTATCCGACTCGTCCAATTGATCCACCCCACGCTCCAACGCCGGGTGGCCCTTGTCGAAGAACCCAAACTCCGGTTGCTCGACGGCCCCTCGTCTGTATACCAACTGGCGTTGCAGGCGATCGCTAATAAGGTCTCGCTGGCTCAGCTTATCACAACGCTTGCTTCCCAGCGGCTCCTCGAGTACGATCCCATCTATGCCGGAACAGGGGAGTGGCAGCTGCTGCCCTCCTTCGATCATCCCGATAACCCCGCCGCCTGCATCGTCTCGGGCACCGGCCTCACCCATAAAAATAGCGCGCTGGGCCGCCAGATGATGCACCAGGCGGCCGCAGACACCCTCACCAGCCCGCCTACGGATAGCCTTCGCATGTACCAATGGGGCGTTGAAGGCGGCTCGCCAAAACCGGGCTCCATCGGCACGCAGCCGGAATGGTTCTACAAAGGGACGGGCCATTCAATAAGGGCGCATGGCCGGCCACTGGAGATTCCCCCCTTTGGAGAGGACGGCGGCGAAGAACCGGAGATCGCCGGGGTCTATATCGTCGACGCGACCGGCAATCCCTGGCGCATCGGCCTTACCACCGCAAACGAATTCTCCGACCATCTCATGGAAAAGCGGAACTATCTCTACCTCGCTCCTTCCAAGCTTCGCACCTGCGCTATCGGCCCCGAACTGGTCATCGGCGGCGAATTCGTCGGTATCGACGGGACGGTAGGCATCCGGCGAAAGGAGGAATTGGTCTGGACGAGCCCCATCCACACCGGCGCAAAGAATATGGCGCATAGCCTCGGGAATCTCGAGCATCATCATTTCAAATATCCCGGTCATCGCATCCCCTTACAGGCGCATATTCATTTCTTCGGCGCGGACGCCTTCAGCTTCAGCAAAGGATTTCCCTTACAGCCGGGAGACGTGATGGAGATCGAATGGAAGGGCATGGGCCGCCCGTTGCGCAACCCACTGGAGAAACACCCTCAACCCCAAACCCTGATAAAACCAGGCGCGCTATGAGGTCCAGGATGCGTTGGGTAATGATCAGCCTGGCTTTCCTGGCAACGGTCCTGAACTATGTCCATCGCCTCGCCTTTAACTATCTCAGCGCGGACGGACACCTTCGCGATCTCATCCCCGACGATGTCTTCGGCTACCTGGGCACCGCCTTCTTCATCGCCTATATGATCTCCAATGTCTTCTCCGGCTACGTCATCGACAGGCTCGGCGCGAGACTGGGATATATTTGTTGTATGCTGTTCTGGACCACTGCCGGGCTCTTCCACGCATTCGCCCGCACCCCGTTGCAGTTCGGTATCTGCCGCTTCCTCCTGGGTATCGGCGAAGCGGGCAACTGGCCCGCCGGGCTAAAGCTCACCAGCGAATGGTTCCGCCCGCACGAACGATCCACCGCCTCCGGTATCTTCAACAGCGGATCGGCCCTCGGCGCGATCATCGTGCCGCCGCTGGTAGCCATTATGGGCTCCCGTTATGGCTGGCAATCCACCTTCGTCATCTTAAGCATTTTCGGCTACATCTGGGTGATCGTCTACCGGCTGATCTATTATACGCCGGCCTCCGCCACTGTCGAAAAGCCCCAGGAGCGACGCATTCCGCCCCTAAAACTTCTCCGCACGCGCTTCGTCTCCACCTTCCTGCTGGCAAAGATCTTCCTCGAACCCGTCTGGTACTTCGTCACCTTCTGGCTCGGCCGGTACCTCGTCGACGTATTCCACTGGGATCTTAAAAAGATCGGTTGGTATGCCGTCCTTCCCTTTCTCATCGCCGACATCGGCAACATCATCGGTGGCTACTTCACCCAACATATTATCCGACACGGTATGCCGGTTCCCCGGGCGCGAAAACTATCGATGGTCCTATCGGCAAGCATCATGTGCGTCTCTCTGCTGGCTGGCCCCTTCCTCATCCACTCGCCCGTCTCGGCGTTGATCATATTCGGCGTGGCGGGATTTGGCTACACCTCCTACACGGCAAACGGCCTCGCCCTTCCCGCCGACGTCGTCCCCAAAAACGCCGCGGCCTCGGCCTGGGGACTGGCCTGTATCGGCAATGGCCTCGGCGGCGCCATTTTCCAATCGGCCTCGGGCATCACGCTGAAATCGCTGTCGGTAACGCATGGCTATACGATGGCTTACAATACACTTTTCTTTGGATTTGGCATCTCCGCACTCATCGGCGTGGCGATCTTTCTCTTTGCCATGGGACCCATCGCAAAAGACGAGGCCCTGCAGCGCTATGTCGCTACAGGGCCCGAAATAGTTGAGCCGGCTTAGAAATCTACCCCCATCGATACATTCAACACCGGCTTCTGCTGGAAGAACGTGTTCATTTCCCATCCTGCGTCGAACCGCAGGAAATAACCCAGCAGCGTACTTCTCACCCCGAAGCCGTATCCACCGGCAAAGGGTCCGATACCCCCTGCTTTGACAAATACGGTAAGTCCGCCGTATTGATCGCTCTGGTAGGGTATCGTGGGTCTCTTAAGCCCATTATACTTTCCGTTCCAGGCCGTCCCCAGGTCGAAGAACTGGACAAGCGAGAAGTTGCGCAGGAAAGCGTTATTGATTGGCTTGTTGAACAAGGTCGTGAAAATGGGCAGACGCAGCTCGCTGTTGATCACAAAGGCATTATTTCCATTGGTCAGATTCTGGTTGAAGCCGCGCAAATTTACCGCCAGTGATTGAAACGCATAGCTCGGATCCAACGGCTGCGGTTGTTGATTGGCCTTGGGAAACAGCCATCCGTCCGTCCCCCCAAGATAATAGACGATCTTCTTATTGCCCCAGGAGAAATCCCCGGCCGCCCGCACCGCCCAGATAAAGTTGCGATAGATGGGCAGGTAATGCCTTGCATCGAACCCGAAGTTGTAGGTGTACCGGCCTGCACCGGAGGCGCTGTTCAGCTGCGTATTCCAGTCCATATAGACCTTATACCGCAACCCGTTCCAGATGTCGGTTGCCTTCAGCAGGGTATTGTCGTAGACATACTCCAGGTGTACAAGCCCGTAGTTCTGCTTGTCCTGCGGCGGGGCCTTCAGTCCCACGGAGTCGATGACGTTCAAAGGCGGAAACCCGGTGATATCGGGCCGCACGATCACCTTGTCCATCCGGTAGCCGACCGAGAGCCGGAGACTCCTCACCTTGTCGAAAGGATACTTGAGCACACCCTGCCACAGGTTCGTATAGGCCTTTGCATCGTAGGGATAAAACGAAGACCCAAGGTTCGGGTCGAGATAGTTCCCCGTCTGGGTCTCCCGGTAATAGATCAGGGAGTAATCGAACAAGTGCTTCAGATAGTCCACTCGCAGGAAATATTCGCTGCTGCCGTCAAAGAAGGAAGAATTGCCGGGCGTAAAGGTCGCCTGTTCGTTCGTGTTGACGATCGGTGACTGGTTCGATCCGCTGCCAAAGAAGGGAAGGCGGATGGCGCCGGTGAACCGGATGTCTTCGAACAGGTCGAAGATGGAGGCCTTCAGCATGCCGCTGAACGCATCCTGACCGCTCAGGTTGATTGGCAGCGACCCCGTGAACGGCTGGTATTTACTCACCAGCACGTCATTGTTGAAGCCCGCGGTGAAATTGTCCACCGAGAACTTCAGGTTGTAATTGAAAAGTTTTGCCTTCTGCAGCATGGGCACCTCCTGTCTCGCCGCCTGCGCGGGGCGCAGCGCAAAAGGATTGGTATTGTTTGGCCTCCGGTTGGTGCTCGTATCCCTGGACCGGTCGAACTCACTTTGGAAGAAATCATTGCTCGGCTGGCGATGAAGACTGTCGTTCTTCGGCGGTGCGACGGGTCTCAGCACATTGGCGCCCGCGATCTGCGCCTCGGCCACCGTCTTCTTGCGATAATCCGTCATCCTTGCGATGACATTGCGCTTTTGAAGGGCGGCTTCATCCACCTTCAGCTTGTACAGGAACTTGATGTCCCCCTCCTGGCGCACCTCGCTCACCTGGCCGTTATCCCCTGCATTCCTGGTCTCTACAAGACCGCTTTGATAATTGGTGATCGGGAAGACATAGGCAGAATCATTGGACAACGATACGTAATAAGACGTGTCGGCCTGCGGCTTGTTATAGGCCTTGAGCGTGGAATCCAGGTCGGCGGGAGTGGGATTGTGCAACAGTTCGTCACCGATCTTGTATACGGTGTCGAGACCGGCGCGCTGCGTATGGAAGAAACCGGCATACCGGTTCGCGATCCCGTTCTCGTCACTGACAAAGGTGAAGTGGTTGCTGTTATACTGCATCGGGTAACGGGCATTGCCGTACTTCAGATAGGTCAGCTGTGAGATCTGCTTCTCCTCGTTGTCATTCCAGTTGTCGACAAGGAAGATATTGTAGTGATAGTTCGAGGGTAATACGGTGTCCTTCGTGACCGCCCTGGCAGAAGGCCGGTTGGAGGAGTAAATGATCCCCGTCTTGCCCGGGAAGGCGATGAAGGTAGCGTCCAGATCGTCATAGACGTCGTTCGTGATCTGGCCGTAGGTCTGCTTGTCGGTGTCGTAAACATAGATGTCCGACTGCCCGTTCCGAACGGCGCTCATGATCATCGTATGATCGTTCAGCATATACTTGAAGTCCTGCACCTGTTGAAAGTCGGGCAGATCCTGAACGATCGGCTTATATTTCCGGACCACATCATAGACGAACAGCCTCGTCTTACCCCGGTCCCAATAGATGCAGGCCAGCCGCGTTCCCTTGGGATCCCAGGCCAGCAGCGGATAATGCGGGTTGATCTGCTCCTGCAACGACCGCACGCCGTTCTTCAGCAACACCTTCTCGTTGATGTAATTCTCATACAACATCACGGTATATTTCCCGCGATTGTACTTCACTACCGCATAGGTCTGGCTCTTCGGCAGGGGATTGGGCGAAAAATGGAAGAAATCCTTGTGATCGTTGATGTCCTCGGTCACCGATACGGTCCCCTTGGGAAAATTGCGCCGGCCCCTGAGATCCTTCTCATATTTGTCTTCTTGTTCGGCCATGAAATCCTTCAGCACCTCCTTGAACTTCTTCTTGCAGATTCGCATCGAGGCATTATTCAGGTTGCGGTACACCCGGGCCAGGTAAAGGAAATAGGTAACATTCTCTTTTTTATACTTGTCCGCCAGGTAATACCAGAAGGCATGACCCGCGAGATTGGGCCGCTCATAGGCAAACTGGTAGAAGTTCTTGTATCGCCCGGAAAGCATCGCGGATTTCAGCTGATCGTCGAGGAGTGTATTCCAGTTCTCCCCGGCATACTCGATATAGCCGTCCGTAAGCCACTGCGGCAGGTCGAGCAGGGCCTGGTTGGCCGCGAATTCTCCAAGGTCATCCCCGAAAAGGATATTTTCAACCAGGATACGGGCGATCCCCTGGCGGATCTGGATGCGAAGATTGTTGTGGTCGCCGTTGAAATACACCACCATCTTGTTATTCACCAGCTTGGTGATCCCCCCCGTCGTCTGCCAGTCCAGGTTGAGCCCGATATTGGACTGCTCCATGTCATTGTAACTGTTGTAAATGACGATATTGGCCCGGCGTTGCAGCCCATATTCCACAAATTTCTCGATACCTGGAAGCTCTTTTTCAGCCAGCTGCAGGACATATTTGGCGATGTCCTGCCCCCCCTGGTTAAAATAAGTATTGAAATTGGGGGTCTGATAGTATTGCCATTTGAATTTCTTGAATTGCAGGCGGTTTTTGCCGAATTCCACCGTGTTCACCTGGGCCTGGAGCGATCCCGAAAAAAAGAAAAGACCAATAAAAATCCAAAGAAAATAGTGGGACTTCAACCTGAACTGATGAAATTGCATACCTGCTATCCTTTAAAGGTTTTAAAGTTATAACAATCCAACCTAAATCCAACCTGCCGGTGAAATTGATTTATATATTAAATTGGGGCCTATGCTTACCGTAAAGTCATTCGCATTCAATCCCGTGCAAGAGAACACATACGTGTTATCCGATCAAAAGGATGCCTGTTGCATCGTCGATCCGGGCTGTTATTTCCCGGGCGAGCGGGCGGCTCTAAAGGAATATATTGAACAACAGGGGTTAAGCCCAAAGATACTGCTCAACACCCATTGCCACCTCGATCATGTTTTTGGGAATAAATTCGTCAGCGAGACCTGGGACTTACCCCTCCATCTCCACGAAAAGGAGGAGGCGCTGCTGGCAGCGGCTCCCGAATGGGGTCAGGCCTGGGATATGCCCTTCGAAAATTACCGTGGGGAGTTGATCTTCCTTACCCCGGGCAACCCCCTCTACCTCGGAGACCACCGCCTCGATATCTTTTTCCTCCCGGGGCACTCCCCCGGCAGTCTCGGGTTCTATTGCGCCGCGGAAGGCTTCCTGATCGGCGGCGACGTCCTTTTCCGGGGAAGCATCGGCCGCACCGACCTCCCTGGCGGCGACCACGAGACCCTGCTCGACAGCATCCGCCGGCAGCTTTGGCCCCTTCCCGACGAAACCGTCGTTTATCCCGGACATGGTACTCCTACTAATATTGGCTGGGAAAAGAAAAATAATCCATTCCTCAAGCTCCACTAGGCCGCCGCAGGCGGCCGCCCACCCAGGTACTTCCCGATCACCGGCAGCCGCCGGAATTCCTTCCGTTCCACCCGGAGGATGAAAAGGGCATAGGCCGCCAGCAATACCGTGCCCACGATCAAATGAAAGGCCAGGTTGCTCCATAAAGTCGCCAATCCAAGGTATACGAAATACAGCAGCAGCACGATCACCATATAGGCGATCAGCTTCTTCCAGGCATAGGGCACCGGATATACCTTCTGCCCCCAGACGAAGGAGATCACCATCATACTGCAATAGCAAAGGAAGGTGGCCCAGGCGGAAGCCATAAATCCGAAGGCCGGAATGAATGCATAATTCACGATCAGGGTGATCCCCGCGCCGATCAGGGTAATATAGGCTCCCGGACGGGTGGAGACGGAGATCTTATACCAGATGGAGAGGTTGTAATAAACACCCAGGAATATATTGGCGAAAAGCAGGATCGGCACGACCTTCAGCCCCACATACATGGATGGGTCCTGCACGAACAGCTTCAGCACGTCGAGATACACCATCACAAAAAGGAAGATCCCGCACACCAGGATCACAAAGAATTTCATCACGCGGGCATAGGTCCGCTGCGCCGACTCCTCCGAACTCTGCCGGAAAAAGAAAGGCTCCGCCCCCATCCGGAATGCCTGTACGAAAACGGTAACCAACAGGGAAAGCCTGTAACAGGCGCTATAGATCCCTACCTGATAAGTAGCGTAGTCGTTGGTGTGCGGCAGCCTCCATTCCAGCATGATCCGGTCAAAGGTCTCGTTGATCATCCCGCCTACGCCCGCGATCGTCAGCGGCAGGGAATAGATCATCAATTCCCGCCATAACGGAACGTTGAAGGCCCAACGCTTTACCTTGATCAGGGGACTCAGCAGCAACAGCTGAAATGCATTCTGGATCACATTGGCCAACAGCACATAGCCCACATATCCATTCCGGGGCTGATAGATCAGGGCGATAATGCTGTTGGGATGCGTCTTCAGCAGCCTGGGACAGACCGACAAAAAGAAGAATACCAGCCCGACATAGACGAAAATC
>Ga0157372_10003788_pt1 | contig 16238 bp, 13 predicted proteins | sample C55metaG_FD_115307 | JGI IMG/M metagenome (GOLD analysis project Ga0157372, IMG submission 115307) | Corn rhizosphere microbial communities from Kellogg Biological Station, Michigan, USA - C5-5 metaG | ecosystem: Host-associated > Plants > Roots > Rhizosphere > Soil | place: USA: Michigan... | reverse complement strand
TGCCGGCGCGAACGTCAGCGGCGTTCTCGATCTCAACGGCGATCTGCTCGATGATGTATGCATCGGTGCGCCAAGCTCCAGCATCGGCGTCGCCAATGCGGGTGGTGGGTTCGTCGTGTACAGCCGTCGCGTGCCATTCCCGGCGACGATCGATCTCTCGACGCTGAACGGCGCAACCGGCTTTTACATGCAAGGGGCCGCGGCTTCCGACGCGGCCGGAACGGCGTGTGCCCCGGCGGGAGACCAAAATCGCGATCGACTGCACGACCTCGTGATCGGCTCGCCGCTTGCCGATGTGAACGGCACGGTCAACGTCGGACAGGTCTACATGCTGTACGGCAACGATTTGATCTTCGCGGATGGATTCGACGGCGCGCAGTAGCCGCCGCCAGCGTCGCCGCGAAGGCGTACACTGCCTCGCGGCGACGCATTTTTGCGGCGTCCACGCGCGCGAGATCAGAGTGATCTCCGCGCGTTGCGCGCGTCGAGGGCGGGGAGACGCCGGCATGCCGATTTCGTTTCGGGCATCTCGCAGCATCCACAGGTTTGCGTTCGCTGTCGCGTGGTCGCTCGCGGCAGCGCTGCCCTCGATCGCGTCTGCAGAGACGACGAAGCCGGTGCTTGCCGTGCTCAAGTTCCAGGATGAAACCGGCGCGATGCCGTTCCAGGGCGGCATCGGCCGCGTCGTCACCAACATGCTGGCGAGCGAGCTCGCCGCACGTGATGTATTCACCGTGGTCGAGCGTCGCAAGCTGCACGCCGTGCTCGAAGAACAGGATCTCTCCGAGTCGGGCCTGCTGAAGCCGGGCGATGGCGCGAAGATCGGTCAGCTCACCGGTGCCAAATATCTCGTGATGGGCACGATCACCGCGTTCGAGCCCGACACCGAAACCAAAGTCAGCGGCGGCATGTTCCGGCGCGCACGCGTCGAGCAGACCAATCACGGCTCGTATCTCGCGCTCGACCTTCGCGTCGTCGACACGTCGACCGGCGAAGTCAGTTACGCGCGCACGATCGAAGGTCACACCACGGGTCGCGAGACGAAGATCGATCTCGCGCAGCCCAATGCCGGAATACAGATGATCGAGAACGAAGCGGACGCGCAGGCCGTGCGCGGCGCGGTGCTCGAGATCATCGACTACCTCGAATGCGTGATGGTGCGCCGCGATGCGTGCGTCGCGGCGTTCGAGAACAAGGAAACGCAGCGCCGCGACACGACGCGCAAGACGTTCAAGACCGATGCGTCGCAGCGCTGATCCTTTCGTGATGCGGAGAAACTCGATGGTCAAGACGATCGTCGGCCTCGGTGCCGCTTTCTTCCTCTCGACCGCGGCACTCGCCGACACGGCGTTGACTTATCGCAGCGAGGGCGGCTGCACCGGCGATTTCGATCGCGTCGAGCTCAAAGCGCAATGGCTGCGCGTCGACGCGGGCGAAAACGCCCAGAGCAGCAGCATGATCTACGACCACGCGGAAAAACTCGCCTATTTCATCGACAACCGCTCGCATAGTTTCATGCAGACCGAGCTCGACGAGGACGCCGTCGATCTGCAGGCCGACATCATGAAGAGCCTACGCACGAAAATGCGCCACGAAGGCGGCGTGGATCCGTTCGAAATGGTGAAGTCGATCTGCCCGGGCATGTCGGCGAACAGCCGCGATCGCCAGCCCGGCGAGCCGGTCGACTGCGGCAACGGCATGGCGATGGGAGACGCGCCGACGGGCGCGAACGGTAAACCGATGAGCCGCGAGGAAATGGCCGCCGCGATGAAAAGCGGTCACATGCCGATGGATGCCGGCACGCAGCAAATGATGCAGAAGATGATGCAGGAACAACTGGCGAAGATGCCGCCCGATCAGCGCGCGCAGATGCAGCAGATGATGGTCGGCGGCGGCGGTGCCATGCCGGGCCTCGTCACCCAAGGCGCCGCGAATTCGCCGAGCGCGGGTGGCGCGCCGCCGACGCCGCAGCGCATCGATCGCGACGCGGGCGAAGCCGAGGTGGGCGGCATCGCTTGCACGCGGCGCGAACATCTGCGCGGCGAGGAGATGCTGCGCGAGGACTGCTACGCCCCGGCGACCGCGCTGCACCTCGGCGACGCGGAAACGCGTCGGCTCGCGCGTTTCAGCAAGTCGTTGCAGGCATGGAGCCACAGTCTCGTTCCGGAAGGATTGCAGACGCAGGCGGACGATCGCGTGCTGGTACGGCGCGTGTGCTACGCGGGCGGCCACGAGAGCGGCCGCGCCACTCTTGCGATCGACAACAGCGCTCCGATCGCCGAGTCTCGCTTCGAAGTGCCGCCCGGATACAAGCCGATGGACCTCGGCTTCGGCGGCCCGCGAGGTCCGGGACCGGATTGAACGTGGCGCGTCGCGCGCTACGCCGCGTCGACGGGTCGGGTTTGCCGGAAAGCGGCAGTTTCGGCAAGCTAGCGGCCCGCGTCCCGACGAACCGGTTCCGTGCCCGAGATTCTCCGTCCTGCGCGCCGCCTCGTTACGGCGCTCTGCTTCCTGCTGGCATTCGGCGGCTTCGCACACGCGGAGGACGCGGCGACGCCGACCTGCCCGCTTGGCGTCATCAAGTGCCCGAAACGGCCGATCGACTGGTCGATGTGCAAGAAGAGCGATCTGCTCGATTTCTACGTCGCGGGCCTGCCGACCGAAGGCGATCGTTCGTCGGTGAATGCCAGTGCCGATGCGAACGCGGTGCACAGCACCGACGCGCAGCACTACATTTTCGAAGGCGATGCGGCGATCAGTCGCCTCGACCAGCTGCTGCGCGCGGACACGATCATCTACGACGCCGAAACGACCGACTACGACGCCAAGGGCCATGTGCGCTATCAGGATAGTGGCATGCTGATGGCGGCGGACAGCGCCAAGGGCAACGCGGATCTGGATCAGTGCACGCTCGATGGCAACGTGCGCTACCAGCTTTTGAGCTCGCGCGGCAACGGCAGCGCCGACAAGGCGGTCATGGAAGACAAGGCGCACGCGCACCTGACCGCATCGACCTTCAGCACCTGCGATATTTCCGATCAGCAATGGTCGATCCGTTCCAACGACATGGTGCTCGACCAGGACGAAGGCGAAGGCAAAGGTCACGACGTGACGTTTCGTGTGCACGACGTCCCGGTGTTCTGGCTGCCCTACGCGACGTTTCCGCTCGATGACCGCCGCGAATCCGGTTTCCTCTTTCCGACGTTCGGATACAGCGACCGGCGCGGGTTCGATGTCACGCTGCCTTACTACTTCAATCTCGCGCCGAACTACGACGCGACGCTGCTGCCGCGGCTGATGACCGACCGGGGCCTGATGCTCGGCGGCGAGTTCCGCTATCTCACCGATTCGAGCACGGGCGCATTCAATTTCGAAGTGCTGCCGAACGATCGTGAAGTCAATGACGAGAACGTCGTCGACAACGACACGATTCCGAGCGACCGCTGGTGGTACAAATGGACCGACGTGACGGGGCTCGGCACGAACTGGAGCGCGTCGGTCAATCTCAATCGCGTGTCCGACGATCGTTATTTCGAGGATTTCGGTCGCGGGCTCTACAACTCGGCGATCAGTTTCCTTCCGTCGAGCGCCTATCTCTACGGCCACGGCGACTGGTGGAACGCGAGTTTCGGCGGCGACGTTTATCAGATCACCGATCCGACGATCGCCGATCAGTACGAGCCGTACCATCGCCTGCCGCGCATGACATTCACCGGCGAGCAGGCATTTCTCGGCGACCTGACCTGGGGCATCAACTCGGAATTCATCGCGTTCGCGAAGGATCACGCGGTCGAGGGCCAGCGTTTCGACGCGTTCCCCTATCTCGCGTTTCCGATCGAAACCGCGGCGTATTTCTTCAAGCCGCAGCTCGGCTATCGGTATACGGCGTATTCGCTCGATCACCTCAACGACACGACCAATCCGCTGCTCAACGACAAGAATCCGACGCGCGGCGTGCCGATCTTCAGCCTCGATACCGGCCTCATCTTCGAGCGCGGCCTTTCGATCGGCGATTCGGCGTGGACGCAAACGCTCGAGCCGCGCGCGTATTACCTGCGCGTGCCGTATCGCAACCAGAACGACATTCCGATCTTCGATACGCAGGAAATTCCATTCAGCTTCGGCGAGCTGTTCCGTACGAATCGATTTGTCGGCGCCGATCGGCAGATGGATGCGAACAATCTCTCGCTGGCGGTGACGACGCGCCTGCTCGAAGACGCGACCGGCGACGAGCGCCTGTCGGCCAGCATCGGAGAAATCCGCTACTTCGACGATCAGCGCGTGCAGCTTGCGAATCTGCCGCCCACCGACTTCGGCGGCTCGACGTACGCCGGCGAGCTCGATCTGCATCTGACCGATCGCTGGCGCGTGACGCTCGATCAGCAATGGAATCCGAACACGCACCGCACCGATCTTTCGGCGGTCACGTTGCAGGACCGTTTCGGCAGCGGCGGCCTCCTGAATTTCTCGTACCGTTTCCGGCGCAATTTCCTCGAGCAGGTCGATGTGTCCGCGCTGGTTCCACTGACGCCGGCATGGAACCTGATCGGCCGCTGGAACTACGCGTTGAACAATCCACTCGCGCTGCCGACCGATCCGCACGGCACCGACGGACGCACGCTCGAACGTTTCATCGGATTCGAGCACGACACCTGCTGCGTTGCCTTCCGCGTGCTGGCGCGGCACTGGGTCCACAACGCGCAGGGCGACGTCGACAACGCGGTTTATTTCGAGCTCGAGTTCAAGGGCGTCGGATCGATCGGCCAGAAAACCGACGATTTCCTGCGCCGTGCTATCCTTGGTTATCAATAACTTGGCGTCGTTACGGGCGGGCCGATGGCAGCCAGTGCGCCGCTTAACCCTCGCATTGCGCAGGGCGCGCGCCGACTCTGCGAAACTATGAGGCCGCCGGCACGCATCGCCGTCGAAATCAGCCGTATCCGGAAATCCCCATGAAAAATCTCGTACTCGCCCTCGTACTCGCTGCCGCGGCGTTCGCGGCGCCGCACGTTGCCCGCGCTCAGGCGACCAGCGCCGAGCCGCTCGATCGCATCGTCGCCGTCGTCGATGAAGATGTCGTGCTCAAGAGCGAGCTCGACGGAAAGGTCAATCAGGTCATGACGCAATACGCGTCGAGCCCGCAGCAGCTGCCGCCGCGCGACGTGCTGGAGCGCCAGGTGCTCGATCGGCTGATCCTGCAGAAGCTGCAGCTCTCGCGTGCGGACAACAACGGCGTCAAGGTGTCGGACGCCGAAGTCGATCAGGCGCTGACCGGCCTCGCCGCGCAAAACAAGATGGATCTTTCGCAACTGCGCATGGCGGTCCAGCAGCAGGGTATGGATTACGAGCAGTTTCGCCGCAGCGTGCGCGACGAGCTCGTGGTGCAGCGCCTGCGCCAGCGTGTCGTGCAGAGCCGCGTGCAGGTCAGCGACGCCGAAGTCGAAACGCTTCTGAAGAACGGTTCGCTGCATCGCGGCCAGTTGCACCTCGGCTACATCCTGGTTTCGGTTCCGGATGGCGCGACGCCCGAGCAGATCGAGGCAGCGCGCAAGAAAGCCGACGAAACCAAAACCCAGATCGACGGCGGCATGGATTTCGCGGCCGCGGCGATCCGCTATTCCGATGCACCGAACGCGCTCGAAGGCGGCGACATCGGCTGGCGCAATACCGACGAGCTGCCACAGGCATTCGCCGAAGCTTCGGACAAAATGCAGGAAGGCCAGGTTTCCGCGCCGATTCGCGGGCCGAACGGATTCCACATCATCAAGCTGCTCGGCAAGCGTGCAGACAGCGGCGCCCAGCTCGTCACCGAATACCACGCGCGGCACATCCTGTTCAAAATCTCCGAGCTCGTCAGCAGCGATCAGGCGCAAAAAGAGGCGGCTGCGGCTCGGCAGCGCGTGGTCGGCGGCGAAGATTTCGCCAAAGTCGCCAAGGCGAGCTCGCAGGACACCGCGACGGCAAGTCTGGGCGGCGATCTCGGCTGGTTCTCCGGCGACGCCTACGGCACGAGAGTCGCCGAGACGCTCAAGACGCTCAAGAACGGCGAGATCTCGCAGCCGTTCCAGACCGACGCCGGCTGGCACGTGATGCAGCTTGTCGAAACGCGCAGCACCGACAAGACCAACGACGTGCAACGCGACCAGGCCAAGAACATGCTGTTCCAGCGCAAGGCCGAAGACGAATACGAAAGCTTCCTGCGTCAGATCCGCAGCGAGGCGTTCGTTGAAATCCGTCTGCCCGGCGCGGAAACGACGAGCGCGGCACCGGCGGCCGGAGCGCCTTGATCGACGGTACTTCTCGCACGCGCACACACGACCGCTCGCGCCTGATGGAGCACGCGCGCGGGCGGCGGGCCGTCGCCCTCGCGCACGCCATCGTTTTCGACGCCGCCATTCTCCTGACCGGAGCAGTGGTCGTCGCAGCGTCGAGATGAGCGCCGCTGCGACGCTGCCGCGGCTCGCCCTGACGGCCGGCGAACCCGCCGGAATCGGACCGGAGCTCGTCGCCAAACTCGCCGCGACCGACGTCGCAGCCGATCTCGTGGCGATTGCCGATCCCGAACTTCTCGCTGCTGCGGCGCGCGCAGCTCATGTCGACTTGCGGATCGCTAGCTACGATCCGACCGTTGCGATCACGACGCGCGCCCGAGGCGAATTGCGCGTCGTGCCGATGTCGCTCAGTACGCCTGCGACGCCGGGCATACTCGATCCGCGCAATGCAGCGTACGTGCTGGCGACGCTTGCGCGCGCAGCCGATGGCGCCACCAAGGAAGAATTCGCCGCGATCGTGACCGCGCCCGTGCACAAGGGCGTCATCAACGATGCCGGCGTGCCGTTCACCGGACATACCGAGTTCTTCGCGCAGCGCGCGCGGCGTGAGGTCGTCATGATGCTCGTCGCCGGCGGCGAGAAAGCGCGCAACGGCGGTGACTTGCGCGTCGCTCTGGCAACGACGCACCTTCCGCTCGCCGCGGTACCCGCAGCGATCACGCGCGCCGCGCTCGTGCGCACATTGCGCATCCTTTGCGATGAAATGATTCTGCGGTTCGGCATCGCCTCGCCGCGCATCGCCGTGCTCGGCCTCAATCCGCACGCCGGCGAAGGCGGTTATCTCGGTCGCGAGGAAATCGACGTGATTGCGCCCGCAATCACGCAGCTGCGCGCCGCCGGCTTCGATGTCAGCGGCCCGTTTCCCGCCGATACCGCGTTCGTTCCCGCGCAACTTGCGCGTTTCGATGCCGTGCTCGCGATGTACCACGATCAGGGCCTGCCGGTGCTGAAGTACGCGGGTTTCGGTCATGCCGTGAATGTGACCCTCGGCCTGCCCTACGTGCGCACGTCGGTCGACCACGGCACGGCGCTCGATCTCGCGGGTTCCGGGACGGCCGACGCAGGCAGCCTCATCGCCGCGACACGCCTTGCGCTGGCGCTCGCCGCGCGCAAGCAGCGATCGCCGTGACGCACGTTCCGCGAAAGCGTTTCGGCCAGCACTTCCTGCACGATCCGGGCATCCTGCGCAAGATCGTGCAGGCGATCGCGCCGCAGCGCGGCGATGACGTCGTGGAGATCGGTCCTGGCGAAGGCGCCTTGACGCTGCCATTGCTGCGCGCGCTCGGTCACATGACCGTCATAGAGCTCGATCGCGATCTCGTGCCTCGTCTGCGTACCGCCGCGGAAGGTATCGGCGAGATCGAGATCGTCAATGCCGACGTGCTCACGGTCGACTTTTCGACGCTCCATCACGAGCGGCCGCTGCGCATCGTCGGCAATCTGCCGTACAACATCTCATCGCCGATTCTGTTTCACTGCCTCGATCACATCGATGCGATCCGCGACATGCATTTCATGTTGCAGAAGGAAGTCGTCGAACGCATGGCCGCAGCGCCGGGCAGCAAGGTGTACGGGCGGCTCTCGGTGATGTTGCAGCTGGTGTGTCGCGTCGAGCCGCTGCTGCGCGTTCCGGCTGGCGCTTTTCGTCCGCCTCCGAAAGTCGAATCGGCCGTCGTGCGTCTGACGCCGCGGCCGGCGTCCGAACGTGCGAGCGCAGATGCCCGCTTGGTCGCCGACATCGTCAGGGCCGCATTCGGTCAGCGGCGCAAGACATTGTCGAATGCGTTATCGGGCGTCGCCGACGCCGAAGAAATCGCTCGTGCCGGCGTCGATCCGCGCACGCGCGCCGAACAACTTCCGCCATCGGCATTCGTCGCATTGGCGAACGTCGTGCAGGCGCGCCGGCAAACCGTGGGGTGAGGTGAGATCGCGCGCGCGTCAAAAGGCCGATTTTGCGACGCTTTCGCGCGCCGAAACGACGACACATTCTTCACGCCCGCGCCGGCCGCTTCTACAGGCGCCTTGCTCGCAGGCCGCCGCTCGCGGAAAATCGCGCACATGAGCGGCAAGAAGCCCTACGACATCGCGATTTCGGTCGACACGCGCTTTCTGGATGATCAGTCGGCCCCCGGCGACAACCGCTACGCGTTCGCGTACACGATCACCATCGAGAATCGCGGCACGGTCGGCGCTCGGCTGCTTTCGCGCCACTGGGTCATCACCGACGGCAACGGCAAGGTGCGCGAAGTGCGCGGCGACGGCGTCGTCGGTGAGCAGCCCTGGGTGCGCCCCGGCGACGACTACGAATACACCTCCGGCGCGGTGCTCGAGACCGCGCTCGGCACGATGCGCGGCAGCTACGAAATGGTCGCCGACGACGGCACGCACTTCGCGGCCGACATTCCGGCGTTCGTGCTGTCCGTGCCGCGGACGCTGCACTGATGGCAATCTGGGCCATCGGCGACATCCAGGGTTGTCACGACGAACTTGTCCGCCTGATCGAAAAGATCAAGTTCGATCCGGCCAACGATCGGTTGTGGTTCTGCGGCGATCTGGTCAACCGCGGCGGGCAATCGCTGGCCGTGCTGCGGCACGTCAAATCGATCGGCGATCGCGCGATCGTGGTGCTCGGCAATCACGATCTTTCGCTGCTCGCAGTCGCCGAGCGCAAGCGCGAGGACCAGGCGCGCGTGAATCCGGAATTGCGCGAAGTGTTGTTCGCGCCGGATCGCGACGAGCTCCTCAACTGGCTGCGTCAGTGTCATCTGCTGCATCTCGACCGCTCCCTCAATTTCATGCTCGTGCACGCGGGTCTGTTTCCGCGCTGGACGACCGAGCAAGCCGTCGAAGCCGCTCGCGAAGTCGAGGAACGTTTGCGTGGCGAAGGCTACCGGCGCCTCCTCAAGCAGTTGTTCGGCAACAAGCCTGATCTCTGGAATCCGAAGCTGCACGGCATCGACCGGCTGCGCGCGAGCATCAACGTGTTCACGCGCATGCGCTATTGCGATGTGCGCGGCCGCATCGCATTCGGCGAAAAAGGGGCGCCGGGCACGCAGCGGCCCGGGCTCTATCCGTGGTACGAAGTGCCGGGCCAGACCAAACGCGACATTCGCATCGCGTGCGGACACTGGTCGACGCTGGGCCGTTTCGCCGGCCTCGGCGTCTACGCGATCGATACGGGCTGCGTCTGGGGCGGCTGGCTCACGGCGCTCCGGCTCGACGCCGAAGAACCGGAATTCGTCGCGATCAAATCGGATCGCAAGCCGCCGGCGGGCAAGGAAACCGACTGATCGCGAGGCCGCGATCGCGGCGCACGAATGTACCGCGGCGAAAGCACTCAGCGGCGCTCGTAATCCACGAACTCGAACGCAAACTCGTGGCGCGCATCCGCGGCATGCGCGACGCGCGCGGTTTCCTTCCACTCATGCACATCGAAGCGCGGAAAGAACGCATCGGCGTCAGCGACTTCGGTGTCGACCCAGGTCAGATGCATGCGCGTCGCGCGCGGCAGCGCGAGCGTGAACACTTCGCCACCGCCTATCACGGCGAGCTCGGCTTCGCCGGCGACGCGAAGCGCTTCATCCAGCGAGTGCACCACCGCCTGGCCCGCGAACGGAGCCTGATTGCCGCGCGTCATGACGAGATTCGAGCGTCCCGGCAGATCGCGGCCGATCGCGAGCGCCGTCTTGCGCCCCATCAGCACCGGTTTGCCGAGCGTCAACGACTTGAAGCGCTTCAGGTCATCGGGGAGATGCCACGGCATCGCGCCGTCGCGCCCGATCGCGAACTTGCGGTCGAGCGCGACGATCAGACTGATCTCGCTCATCAAGTCGCGCTCATCAAATCGCGTTCAAACCGCCACCGGCGCCCTGATCGGCGCGTGCGGTTCGTAGCCCGTCACCGCGATGTCGTCGTAGCGGAAATCGAATAGCGATCGCACGTCGGGATTGAGCACGAGCTTGGGCAAACGCCGCGGTTCGCGCGCGAGCTGCTCACGCGCCTGGTCGAAATGATTCGAGTACAAGTGCGCATCGCCGAGCGTGTGCACGAAATCGCCCGCTTCGAGATCGCAGACTTGCGCGACCATCTGCGTGAGCAGCGCATAGCTCGCGATGTTGAACGGCACGCCGAGAAAAATATCGCCGGAGCGCTGATACAGCTGGCAAGACAGCCGGCCGCCTGCGACGTAGAACTGAAACAACGCGTGACACGGCTGCAACGCCATGCGCGGCAGATCGGCCACGTTCCATGCGCTCACGATCAGCCGGCGCGAATCCGGATTGCGCCGGATCTCCTCGACGACCCACGAGATCTGATCGACGACGCGGCCATCGGGGCACGACCACGAGCGCCATTGCTTGCCGTAGACCGGGCCGAGCTCGCCGTCGACGGCCCATTCGTCCCAGATCGTGACGCCGTTTTCTTTGAGATAGCGCGTGTTCGTTTCGCCGCGCAGGAACCAGATCAACTCGTGGACGATCGACTTGAGATGGAGCTTCTTCGTCGTGACGAGCGGAAATCCCTGCGCGAGATCGAAGCGCATCTGCCAGCCGAATACGCTGCGCGTGCCGGTGCCGGTGCGGTCGGATTTTTCGGCGCCCTGCTCGAGCACGTGGCGCAGCAGTTCGAGATATTGGCGCATCAGGCGGCCTTCTTCTGCGGAACGCGCTGCACGGCGTCGGCCGCCGGCGGAAGCAGCGTCGGCGCGCTGCGCGACATCCAGAGCAGCACGATACCGATGACGATCAACGGCAGCGACAGGATCTGGCCCATCGTCAGCCAGTCGAATGCGATGAAGCCGAGCTGCACATCGGGCTCGCGCACGAATTCCACTCCGAAACGGAACAGGCCATACAGCAGCGCGAACAGGCCGGACACGGCATAACGCGGCCGCGGCTTGCGCGAATAGAACCAGAGCACGACGAAAAGCACGACGCCTTCCAGGCAGAACTCATAGAGCTGCGAAGGATGGCGCGCCTCGTTGTTCAGCTGGCCGGCGAGATACATCTGATGAAGCTCGTCGCGGGTCTTGTCGAGCGCTTCGAGCGCGCGCGGAAAGATCATGCCCCACGGCAGATCGGTGTGACGTCCCCACAACTCGCCGCCGATGAAGTTGCCGAGACGCCCGAGGCCGAGCCCGATCGGCACCAGCGGCGCGACGAAATCAACGACGTCGAAAAAATTGAGCCGGTGACGCCGCGTCCAGAACAACGCGGCCGCGAGCACGCCGAGCAGCCCGCCGTGGAACGACATGCCGCCTTCCCAGACGCGCAGCAGGCTCGCCGGATGATGGATCAGCTCGCCCGTGTCATAGAAAACCATGTAGCCGATGCGGCCGCCGAGGATCACGCCGAGCATCGCGTAGAACGCGAGATCGGAAAACTGATCCGCCGTGACCGGCAGACGTCCCGCCGCGCGCCGTCGCTGTCCGAGCCACCAGGCCGCGGCGAAGCCGATGAGGTACATGATGCCGTACCAGTGCACCTGCACTGGTCCGAGCGAGATGGCAATCGGGTTGATGTCGACGAAATAGTGGGCCACGAGACGCTACCGCTGGCAGACGGCGCATTGTGCCCGGTTCGCGAAAATCCGCCTACCGTCTCTCAAGCCGGCAAGACTCGGCAGATGAACCCCTTGAGGTACTCCGTCTCCGGAATCGCCGGATGCACCGGATGATCCGGGCCCTGCTGCAACGCGATCAGCGCCAGGGCCTGGCGATCGAGATGCCTTGCGCCCTGCTGCACGCTTTCGAGCAAAGCCGCGCGCGGCATGTGATAAGAACACGAGCAGGTAATGAGGATGCCATCCTTCGCCAGCACCTGCATGCCGAGCTCGTTGAGCCGGCGATAGGCGAGCCGGCCTTCGGCAAAATCTTTCTTGCGCTTGACGAACGCGGGCGGGTCCAGGATGACGACATCGAAGCGTTCGCGCGCTTCGCGTAGCGCCTTGAGATGATCGAACGCGTCGGCGCGTGTCGCGCGGACGCGATCGGCGAGGCCATTGCGCGTCGCGTTTCGTCCGATCGCGTCGACGGCGGATTGCGATGCATCGACGCACTGCACCTCCGTCGCGCCGAACGCAGCCGCACGAAGTCCCCAGGCGCCGAGATAACTGAACATATCGAGCACGCGCTTGCCCTCGACGAGCCGCGCGAGACGGTCGCGGTTCTCGCGCTGATCGTAGAACCAGCCGGTCTTCTGGCCGCCGACCGGATCGAGCTCGAACTCGATGCCGCCTTCGCGCACGAACGCCGGCGCGCCGTATTCGCCGTAGCCAAGATCGGCATAGCTCGGCAGCTGTTCGAGCGTTCGGATCGACGCGTCGTTCTTCCACCAAAGCTGGCGCGGCTTGAGAACCTTGACGATGGCTTCGGTGACCGGCTCCTTCAGCCGTTCCATGCCGGCGGTCGTGATCTGGCCGACCAGAACATCGCCGAAACGATCCAGCGTCAAACCCGGCAAACCATCCGATTCGCCGAACACGAGCCGGTAATACGGCTCGGCATACAGGCGTTCGCGCAACGCGAGTGCGACGTTGAGTCGATGCACGATCAGCGAGCGATCGATCGGATGGTCGAGCCCGCGCGTGACGAGCCGCGCAGCGATCAGCGAATGCGGGTTGACATAGCCGAGCCCGATCGCCTTGCTCTGATGATCGACGATCGCGCACACCTCGCCCGGCTCGAATGCCGCGAGCGGCGATCGCACGACATCGACTTCGTTGGAGAACACCCAAAGATGCCCCGCGCGCAGGCGCGCATCCTCGCCGCGCTTCAGATACAGGGCCGGATATTCGATTTCGGTGCTCACGTGTCATCCGTTCAGCGGCGGACGCGCACGGTAGCGGCTCGCCGCCGGCACGACAACTGCCGCGCTGAGGGTAGACTCAAGACGCCTTCACGCGAACGACCATGACCAACCGCCTTGCCGCCGAAACAAGTCCCTACCTTCGCCAGCACGCGGAGAATCCCGTCGACTGGTGGCCGTGGAGCGATGCCGCGCTCGCCGCGGCGCGCAGCGCCAACAAGCCGATCCTGCTCTCGATCGGCTACGCCGCGTGCCATTGGTGCCACGTGATGGCGCACGAAAGTTTCGAGGACGAGGCAACCGCGCGCGTCATGAATGCGCTCTACGTCAACATCAAGGTCGATCGCGAGGAACGTCCCGACATCGACAAGGTGTATCAGCTCGCGCATCAGGCGCTCGCACGACGCGGCGGCGGCTGGCCGCTGACCGTGTTTCTGTCGCCGAACGATCTCCTGCCCTTCTTCGCCGGTACGTATTTTCCGAAGACACCGCGCTACGGATCGCCCGCATTCGTGCAGGTGCTCGAGGGCGTTCGCGCCTGGTTCGACGCGAAACCTGATGAAGTGCGTGCGCAGAACGATGCACTGGCGCAGTTCCTCGCCGACCATGGTCGCGGCGAAAGGTATGCCGCTGCCCTCGACGCTACTCCGATCCGCATCGCGCTCGATCGCATCGCAGCCGCGTTCGATCGCGAGAACGGTGGGCACATGGGTGGTCCAAAGTTTCCGCATGCGAGCGAAATCGAGCTCCTGCTGGCTCACGCAAACGCCTCGGACACATCTGAAACAGCGCCGGCGAACATGGCGCGACTTGCGCTCGCGCGCATGGCTGCGCGGGGACTCGCCGATCATCTTGGCGGCGGCTTTTTCCGCTACTGCGTCGATGACCGCTGGGAAATACCGCACTTCGAAAAAATGCTTTACGACAACGCGCAACTGCTGCCGCTTTACGCGCGTGCCGCGATCGAGCTCGACGAACCCGGATTCGCCGATGCGGCGAACGCATGCGCCGCCTGGGTCGGCACTGAGATGATCGCTCCGAGCGGCGGCTTCTGGAGCTCGCTCGACGCCGATTCTGAAGGCGAGGAAGGTCGCTACTATGTCTGGCAACGCGAGGAGATCCGGCGGCTGCTATCGGCGCAGGAATTCGCCGTCGCGCAAGAACGCTTCGGCCTGACCCGTCCGCCCAACTTCGAGGATCACGCATGGCATCTCGTGATCGTCGCGTCGATCGAGCAGGTTGCGGAGAAAACCGGAATGGCACGCGACGCAGTCGAGCGGCATCTCGGCACCGCGCGTCAAAAACTCATCGAAGCACGATCGAAACGGATACGACCCGGCCTCGACGACAAGATACTCACCGCATGGAATGCGCTCGCGATCGCTGGCGCCGCGCGTTCGGCGCGCCGACTCATGAGCCGTCCATTGCTCGCCGAAGCCATACGCGCGCTTGATTTCGTCCATGTAAATCTGTGGCGAGATGGACGGCTGTATGCGTCACACGCCGGTGGCGAGGCGAGATTTGCTGCGTATCTCGACGACCACGCATTCCTCCTGGATGCTTCGCTTGCAATGCTTCAGATGCGCTGGAACCGGCGCGATCTCGAATGGGCCATCGCGCTGGCCGATGCGCTCATCGAGCGTTTCGAAGACAACGAAGGCGGCGGCTTCTTTTTCACCGCCAACGACGCCGAACGCCTGCCGCAGCGGCCGAAACCCTTCATGGACGAATCGCTCCCGGCCGGAAACGGCGTTGCCGTGCGTGCATTGCTGCGACTCGGTCACCTGCTCGGCGAGACGCGGTATCTCGATGCCGCCGAACGCTCGCTGCGCTGCGGCTGGTCGACGATGTCGGAAATCCCGCACGCATGCTGCACGATGCTGCTGGCGCTCGGCGAATTCCTGGAGCCGTCCGCGCATGTCGTCGTGCGGTACGGCGACGAGAGCGCGGTGCACGCCTGGCGCGAAGCGCTCGATCGGCACGCGAGCCCGATCGACGCGTATTTCATCCCCGACGACACCGAACTTCCAGGCGTGCTCGGCGCGCAAAGCAGGTCTTCGCCGGTCGCGGCCTATATGTGCAAAGGCACGGCGTGTGATCCGCCGCTCACAAGTGCGCATGCATTCGGGGCAGCATTGCAGCGCGTCTGAAATCGCCGAATCCCAAATGGCTATTTTTATCCGGAACGCGCTGCGTCCTCTTTTCGCCGTCGTGCTGATCGCGCGCTGCGGCATCGCGTGCGCCGTCGACATCGAGATCGGGCCCGGCGACGATTTCAGAACCGCGATGCAGAATCTGTCGCCTGGCGACACACTGATCATGCACGGCGGCACGTATTCGCTCTCGAGCTATTTCGAGCTCGACCTCGCCGGCACTGCGCAGCAACCGATCACGATACGCGCGGCGGCGGGCGAGCAGCCCGTGCTGCACTACGTCGACGACAGCCAGAACATCGTCAACATCGTCGATTCGGGTTTTCTCGTGATTGACGGCGTCGAATTCAGTGGAGGCTCGCGCGGCATCCGGCTCACGAATTCGTCAGATCTCACGATTCGCAACTGCCATGTACACGACACCGCTGCAAACGCAATCAGCGCCAACGACGGCGGCAACGTCTACGCAAGGCTCACCTTTGTCCACAACGAGATCGACCATACCGGCGACACCGGCGAAGGTTTTTATCTCGGCTGCAACGACGATGCCTGCCGCGTTCACGACTCGCTGGTCGCGAACAACTACATCCACGATCTCAACGGTTCCACGATCACGCAAGGCGACGGCATCGAGATCAAGGCCGGCAGTTACGCCAACATCGTGCGCGACAATGTAATCCACGACACCGGATATCCGGGCATCACGCTGTATCACGTCAACGGCAACGGTGCGCCAAATGTCATCGAACGCAACCTCGTCTGGAACAGCGGCGACAACGGCATTCAAGTGACCGCCGACGCGATCGTACGCAACAACATCGTGTTGAGCGCGGCCGCCGAAGGCATCGGCATCCACGCGTCGCAAGGTGGCACGGTCGGCAATCTCGTCATCGTCAACAACACGATCCTGAAAGCGAGCGGCGATGCTCTGCACATCAGCGACGTCG
>Ga0157372_10003785_pt1 | contig 16244 bp, 16 predicted proteins | sample C55metaG_FD_115307 | JGI IMG/M metagenome (GOLD analysis project Ga0157372, IMG submission 115307) | Corn rhizosphere microbial communities from Kellogg Biological Station, Michigan, USA - C5-5 metaG | ecosystem: Host-associated > Plants > Roots > Rhizosphere > Soil | place: USA: Michigan... | reverse complement strand
TGCTGGCGCGGATGCTGGCACCGTTCGAATTCGGCCTCGGCGGACGCTTCGGCAATGGACGGCACTGGATGAGCTGGATCCATCGCGATGACCTGGTGCGCCTGATCGTCCATGCCGTCGCCACACAATCGCTGGCGGGTCCGGTCAACGGCACCGCGCCGGGTCCGGTTACTAACCGGGACTTTACCGCCGCGCTCGGGCGGGCGCTGGGGCGACCCGCGCTCGTTCCGATCCCGGCATGGCCGTTGCGCCTGGCATTGGGCGCTTTTGCCGAAGAGCTTCTCCTCAGTGGCCAGCGGGTGTTGCCCGATGCCGCTATACGGAGCGGATTCATCTATCGCTATGCCACGATCGACGCAGCGTTGTGCGCTATCACGGGCCGTGAGCCGCGAAACGCAGCCCCCGCGCGCTTCGCCCACACGGAGGCTTGAACATGATCTGGCCTGTCACGCATCCGTCGCATTTGATTCGCCGGGCCTTGGTCGCCCGGGTGCAGTCGGTCTTCAATGATCGGGCGCGGGGCGAGGCACCGGTGATCCGCTCCGCGAACACGCTATATGATCCCGATTCGGTAATCTGGCGGGTCCATGGCGACGTCACTACGATGATGATCGGCGGCGTTGCCGCGCTGCTGCTCCAGATGCTGCATCCCGCCGCGCTCGCGGGCGTATGGGATCATAGCAGTTTTCGCAGCGACATGCTCGGCCGCCTGCGGCGCACGGCGCGGTTCATCGCGGTCACGACCTTCGGCGAGGAGGCTGAGGCGCAAGCCGCGATAGACCGCGTCTGCCACGTCCACCGGCATGTCACCGGCGTGCTGGCGGACGGCACGCCATATTCAGCGAGCGATCCCGGGTTGTTGGCGTGGGTGCATGTCTGCGAAGCCATCAGCTTTCTCGACGCATGGATCCATTTTGGCGAGCCAAACATGTCCCAAGCCGATCAGGATGCCTATTTTGCTCAGGCCGGCCTTGTCGCACGCATGTTGGGAGCCGCTCCCGTTCCCGAAACTCGTGCTGAGACCGAAGCGCTTATCGCCACCTTTCGGCCTCAACTGGTGGCAGATCCGCGGACGCAGGAAGTTGCCCGAATGATCCTGTCGCAACCGGCGCCGTCAATGGCCTTTGCCCCTGTGCAGGCAATGCTCATGCAATCCGCCGTCGATATCATGCCCGATTGGGCCAAGGACATGCACGGCCTTGACCTTCCCCGCATTACCGCACCCTTGATACGCAAAGGCACGATGACAATTGCGCAGACCCTCCGTTGGGCATTCGCTCAACAAAGGCAACTGCCAGATACCAGCGCGCGTACTGCTTTAATGCCCGCCATCGGGCAGCGATCAAGCTCGCCGGTACGACTTTAATTGGGAGCGCCGCAGCCGGAACATGCGACCGGCCTGGATGTCGCCGAACTCTCCCGGACATCCACGGATTTCAAGCAAAAGAACACTCGAAAGTGCCAGCTAGTGATTTGTTTTTACGTGATAACCCGATACGATTTTTCACCGGTACCCAGTGCGATACCCTGGCAAAATCCGGGGGTCAGGTTCGAGTCGCGGTATGCTTCAAGAGCATCAAGAAAGCGAACTGATTCGGCCTTTTGAGCAATGAGATTAATCTTGCAAATATGGAATTATGATCCATAAATACATGGATGATTGAGCGCCGTATTGCATTGAACTTGACCGAACGGCTGGATGAGACACCAGCAGTCGCACTTCTTGGGCCGAGGCAGGTCGGCAAGACGACGCTTGCGCGGACAATCGGCGAGCGGCGACCATCGCTCTACCTCGATCTCGAATCCGATGCGGATCGGGCTCGTTTGACCGAGCCAGAACTCTATCTCGCGCAGCACGAAGACAAGCTCGTGATTCTCGATGAGGTCCATCGGCTGCCCGGTCTGTTTCAGATCCTGCGCGGCCTGATTGATGAAGGCAGGCGCAAAGGGATACGGGCTGGACGCTTCCTGCTACTTGGCTCGGCATCGCTGGACTTGCTGCGCCAGTCCGGGGAGAGCCTGGCGGGAAGGATCAGTTACCTTGAAATGGGACCGGTGGACGGATCGGAGGTTCCAGCCGCCGACATTCCAAAGCTGTGGAACAGAGGGGGCTTTCCTGACAGTCTACTGGCCCCTGATGATCGTCGCAGCCAGCGTTGGCGGCAGGACTTCATCCGCACCTATCTGGAGCGCGATGTGCCGATGCTCGGCCCCCGGATACCGGCCGAAACGCTGAGGCGCTTCTGGACCATGCTGGCCCATCACCAATCCGGTCTGCTCAACGCGGCGGAATTCGCGCGGTCGCTGGGCGTCGATGGCAAGACCGTTGCGTCCTATCTTGATCTGCTGGTCGATCTGCTTCTGGTCCGGCGCCTCGAACCCTGGCATTCCAACGCGGGCAAGCGACTGGTCAAGTCGCCGCGCGTCTACGTTCGCGACAGTGGCCTTGTTCATACGTTGCTCGGTCTGACCACGCTCGAAGACGTGCTGGGACATCCCGTGGCGGGAGCGAGTTGGGAAGGCTTTGTGATCGAAACGCTGATCGCCGCCGCCCCTGAAGAAACGCAGGCGAATTTCTATCGCACCGCCGCCGGTGCCGAGATCGATTTGCTTCTGAGATCGCCCCGCGGCGACCTCTGGGCCATCGAGGTTAAGCGGAGCCTTGCACCTTCACTGGAGCGGGGTTTTCATCACGCGTGCGCGGATCTGAAACCGCAAAGGCGCATCGTCGTCTATCCTGGGGCAGAGACCTATCCGCTAGGCCACGATGTTGAGGTCATGCCCCTGCAGAAAGCCAGCGCGGCCATAGCCGAAATTGACTGATTCAAGGCCGCCCTCGCCAATAGAGGGCACTTGTCATGGGTTAGCTTCAGCTGGAATTGGTGTTGTGATGCGACGGTTGCTCGAAGTGGTATCTGGAGAAAATCGCGTCAGGGCGGTGTCATGGCCCCCTCAATGCCGAAGACCGTCAAAGCTGCTCGTGGTCGCCTTCGAGCGTCAAGGTCCGCGCCGACCAATATCCCTATTCTTTCCTGCTCAATTGCACGCGCAGTTCAGCATTTTCGGCTTCGAGTTCGGCAAGGCGCCTATGTAGAGGGCGAATTGCCTCCGTGATCTCATCTTCCGTGAAGCGCGGCCTGATATACTGCGGGCAATTCCAGTCGAAGCCTTCCAGCTTTAATTTCATGATCCGCTCGACTTTAGCCCGATAGGCAGGATCGACCACCAACCCGGTCAATGCCGGATCCCTGTCGAGCGAGATCACCTCGACGCGGACAAAGATCTTGAGCCGGGCGCGGCGGGAATAGTCGATCATGAACAGGCAGGCGCGGTCACCGGCAGCCAGATTCCCGACGCTGAGATACTGCCGATTGCCACGAAAGTCGGCGAAGGCGAGCGTGCGGTCATCGATCACCTTGAGGAAGCCCGACGCTCCGCCGCGATGCTGGACATAGGGCCAGCCGGTTTCCGAAACGGTTGCCATGAAGAAGCTGTCGCGCGCCGCGATGAATGCCATCTCCCGCTCGCCGAAGCGGTCTGGCACATGGCCCGTATTCCGGATGTCCCACAGGCCGTCCGTGCCCATGCTCTCCTGCACCGCACGGACGCTCGGTGTAACGGCGATATCGAGAAACGCTTGTGTCATTGGTCGTTTGCCCAAACTGCAAAAGTGTCCCGCCGAACCTATCCCGGCAGTCACTCTGCGGATAAGCGGAGGCGGTGTTTACGGGTAGCCGGTGGATCAGGAAGACAGTCTTCCGCCATGCGGACTAAAGCGATGTAGATTGCCTTGATGGCCGTGCAGTTTGCAACAATGAGTCGGGTCGCCTAGTGTCCGAAACATGCACTCCTGATCCGGTGAATCAATGGACCGCATAGACGCGATGAAGGTCTTCGTGGCCGCGCTCGACGAGGGAAGCCTCGCCGGCGCCGGGCGCAAGCTGGGCAAGTCGCCCGCCGCGGTCAGCCGGGCGATCGCGTTCCTCGAAAACCATGTGGGGGTCGAGCTGCTTCATCGCACGACACGATCGCTCAAGTTGAGCGAAGCGGGCGAGCGCTATGCCGTCGCCTGCCGCCGGGTCCTGACGGACCTCGAGGAGGCGGACATCCTCGCTGCGGGCGACCGCGCGGCGCCGCGCGGCGTGCTGACGATCACGGCTTCGGTAACGTCCGGCGAAGGCGTGCTGGGGCCGATCGTCGATGCCTTCATGGACGCGTTCCCGACGGTCAGCGTGCGGCTCTATCTCCTCGACCGACCGGTCAACCTGATTGACGAGGGCATCGACCTCGCGCTGCGGATCGCGCATCTGCCTGATTCAACCCTCATCGCCATCCGCGTGGGTGAAGTGCGGCGGGTGGTGGCTGCTGCTCCCCGCTATCTCGACGCCAATCCTGTGATCCGCGAACCGGCGGACCTTGCCCAGCATCAGATCGTGGCGATGACCCATTTCGGCATCGATAGCTGGACGTTTCCGCCCGCACCGGGCCAGGCCGCGGCCCGCACTGTGCATTTTACGCCCCGGCTGACCGTCAACAGCATCCGCGCGGCGGTGGATAGCGCGGTCAGCGGGCGCGGTGTCACGCGGATGTTTTCGTACCACGTTGCGCCCGAACTGCGGGAGGGGTCGCTCCGACTGCTGCTGACCGGGGACGAGCCGGAGCCGATCCCGGTGCATCTAGTTGCGCCGCATGGCCGGTTGCAGGTGCCCAAGGTGCGCGCCTTTGCCGATTTCGCGGTTCCTCGGCTGAAAGCGCATTACGCGCGGCTGAACGTTGCCTGCGGCGGCGATAGCATTCAACCGGAAAACGGAAGAGTATCTTCCACATGACGGGTATTCGCTCGATTTACGAACAAGCCTAGATGATGGGGCACTGGCCAAGGGCCGGGATTTCAACCCCATTTGTCGAGGTTTTTCATGAGCAACGCTAAGAAAGTCGCCGTTATTACCGGCGCATCGCAGGGCATCGGCGATGCTCTCGTAAAGGCCTATCTGGACCGCAATTATCGGGTGGTCGCCACCTCTCGGTCGATCAAGCCGTCCGCCGATCCGGACGTGCTGGCGATCGCGGGCGATATTGGTGATCCCGCCACCGGGCAGAGCGTGATTGCCAAGGCGCTGGAGCATTTCGGGCGGGTGGACACACTGGTGAACAACGCTGGCATCTTCGTCGCCAGCCCGTTCACGAAATACACCGCCGAGCAATATGCCCAGGTCATCTCGACCAACGTCAACGGCTTCTTCTTCATCACCCAGGCGGCGGTGGAGGCGATGGAGCGGCAGGGCAGTGGCCATGTGGTGAGCATCACCACCGCGCTGGTGGAGCATCCGATGAGCCAGGTACCCTCGGTCCTCGCTTCGCTGTCAAAGGGAGGGATTGCCGCCGCCACGCGCAGCCTCGCGATCGAATACGCAGCGCGCGGCATTCGCGTGAACGCGGTCGCTCCCGGTATCATCAAGACACCCATGCACGCGCCAGAAACTCATGATTTCCTCGCCGCGCTGCATCCGGTCGGCCGGATGGGTGAGATCTGCGACATCGTCGGCGCCATCCTCTACCTTGAGGGTGCGGGCTTCGTGACTGGCGAGACGATCCATGTCGATGGCGGTCAGCACGCCGGGCACTGACCGTCATTGCAACGAAGGAGTTCGTCATCATGCCGATCGTTACTGTCCAGGTCACCCGCGAAGGTACCGAGCCGGGCGTCGACCATGTCACGGCCGAGCAGAAGGCTGCGATCTACCGGGGCATGAGCCAGGTGCTGTTCGATGTGCTGGGGAAGCCTCCGGAATGGACCTGGGTCGTGTTCCAGGAGGTCCAAATGGAAAACTGGGGTTGGGGCGGCATGCCCGTTGCCGACTACCGCAGAAAGCTCGCGGAGAAATCCGACTGACCAATGCTGCGGCGTTGCCGGGCGGTAGCGGTCTGAGCCACCGCCGCCCGGTCTCCTCCCGAAACGAAGGAATGAGACATGCCTCACGGCAATTTTCCCTCTCTCCAGACCCGACATTTGTTCACCATGACGGTCGCGGTTGAGACCACGCACACGCCGGGTGGTCCCGATGGTGCGGGGCTGCGCGTTGCCAATATTTCCGGTGGTTCGTTCACCGGGGATCGACTGCGCGGAACCATCCTGCCCGGCGGCATCGACTGGCTGACCACACGCGGCGACGGCGCTACTCTCCTCGATGCGCGGTTTGTGCTCCAAACCGATGACGGCGCACTAATCGCGATGGCCTTCACCGGCCAGCGCCACGGACCTGCCGAGGTGATGGCGGCACTTGCCCGGGGCGAGACGGTCGATCCGGCATCGTACTATCTGCGCATCGCGCCAAGCTTCACCACTGCGGACCCGCGCTACGCCTGGCTGAACGGCATCCTGGCCGTCGGCACTGGCGACCGCCGCCCGGAAGGGCCGGTCTATCAAGTTCACGAGATTCTTTGAGACCGCTCAGGTCCAACCGGGAGAACAGTCATGACCACGCCATTGACCCACGGTATCCATCATCTCGGCCTTGCCGTGCCGCACCTGGACGAGGCCGAACGCTTCTTCGTGGAAGGGCTGGGCTGGAGCGTCGCCGGGAGGCGCCCCGATTATCCTGCCGTTTTCGTATCGGACGGCGCGATCGTGCTGACCCTTTGGCGCATCGCCAATCCGGCAAGCGCCGTCGCTTTCGACCGGCGCGCGAATGTTGGCCTGCACCATCTGGCGCTGGCCGTCACGGACGAGGCGGCGTTGATGACGGTTTTCGATCGGGTGCGTCAGTATCCGGGCGTCGAGATCGAGTTCGCGCCGGAACCCAACCGTCCGGGGTCTTCCACCCTCCATTTCATCTGCTCCATGCCGGGAGGCATTCGTGTCGAATTTGCAACCCTCAACAGGTGAGCCGATGAGCCTCGCGTCGGCGTCGACTGACTCCCGGGCCATCTGGCGCCTCCTGCTTCCGGGCCTGTGCGCCAGCCTCATAGGTATTGGTCTCGCGCGCTTTGCCTACACGCCAATGCTGCCGGCGCTGATATCCGGTGGCTGGTTCAACGCCGGTCAGGCCGGCTATCTCGGTGCCGCCAATCTTGCGGGCTACCTGATCGGCGTCGTTGGCGGCGCGCTGGCCATGCGCCGTGTTGCCGCGCCCCGGCTGCTGCGCGGTGCAATGGTGGCTGCCACCCTGTCGTTTCTGGCCTGCGCATGGCCAGCCGGGTTTTCCTGGTTCCTGGCCTGGCGCCTGCTTTCAGGGGTTTCCGGCGGGATCGCCATGGTGCTGGCAGCGCCGGCGATCCTGCCGCACACTCCGCCCCATCGGCACGGCATCGTCAGCGGCGCTATATTCTTAGGCGTCAGCCTGGGGATCGTGCTTTCGGGCACCGCCGTTCCCCATCTACTGCACCAGGGGCTGACGCAGACATGGCTGGGGCTGGCTATACTCTCGGCATTGCTGACCATCACGGGCTGGAACGGCTGGGTCGAGCCATCAGTCAATGTGCCTGCACCTGCCGCGATCACGCCTCGACCGCTTCCCTTGCGGCAATTACGCCTGCTCTACCTGACCTACGGCCTGAACGCCTTCGCGCTGGTCCCGCACATGCTGTTCCTGGTCGATTACGTCTCGCGCGGGCTCGGGCGCGGATTGGCGAGCGGCACGCACTTTTGGGTGATCTTCGGCCTCGGCAGTCTCGCCGGTCCTTTGATCGCGGGCCGGACGGCGGACAGGAACGGCTATCGCAGCACGCTGTTGTCCATGCTGGCGATCGAAGCGGTCGCGATCGGGTTGCCCGCGTTCCTTTCCACTTCGGTTGCCCTGGCGATCTCCAGCTTCGTGACGGGAGCCTGCACGATCGGCATCGTTCCGGTGGTACTGGGCCACACGCGTGAGATACTGCATCGCCATCCTCAGGCGCAGACGGCGGCATGGCGAAGCGCGACGACCTCCTTCGCGCTCTTGCAGGCAGCGGGCGCCTTTCTGTTTTCGTTCCTGCTCGATTGGTCGGGCGGCGACTACAGGTTGATCTTTGCTCTCGGATCGGCCGCTATGTGGACTGCGTTCCTGGCGAACGTGTCGAAGCGCGCGTTCGCCGATGAGCAGCCGACGCTCTCCTGAAGACTTCCGACCGTTCAAGCCGCGCGTCCGTTACCCGCAGATCACTTTCACCGTATCGCGCGCGAGCTGTCTCAGTTCGTCGCAAGACACACCGGCGCGAGCGCGGATGGCCAGCGTGTGCAGGGTGGCGGTGGCCAGCTTCGCGAGCGTCACGACATCCGCACCTTGTGCAAGCTCGCCGGCCTCGTGCGCCAACTCGAAACGCGCCTTGAACGCGGCATCGAGCATGGCGGTCCCCGCGCTGATCGTGTCCCGAATTTCGGAATCGTCCACGGCCTCGGTTATCGCGGTTCCGACAACGAAACACCCGCGCGCGTCATTGTAGCTGGAAAAATAGAGCGATAGCGAGGCGTCATAGGCGCGCAGCAGCGCCTCCTCCAATGTTCCGCCTTCGAGCGCCTCGCGCATGAGCGCGGACTTGTATTCCCAATAGCCGCGAAGCGCCGCGAGATAGAGGGCGTGCTTGTCGCCAAACGCCGCGCTCAGACTCGGGCGGTTCATGCCGGTCGCAGCCGAGATTTCATCGAGCGAAGTGCCCGAATAGCCGTGCCGCCAGAAGACATCCCTGGCCTGCCGCAAGGCCTCGACCGGATCATAGGCGCGGGGCCGCCCTCTGCGCTTCGTTTCCCGGGATTCTTTTTTTTGTACCATTTCGCATAAAATCTTTGACGCGTAGTCCTGATCTCCATATTTATGCGACGTAGTACAAAATTCAACCCCGATGGGAACGACCTATGCAACTCGATATGGCAGATAGCCGACCGGCGGCCGACAATGCCCCGATTTCGCAAAGCCAGATGGCGCACCATCCCCGGGAGGAAAGCGCCGAACCGGCGGCGGCGATCCCGCCCAGCGGGGGCCTGCTTCATCGTCTTCGCCGGCCCTTGCTGATCGCGGTTCCCGTGCTGATGGCTCTGGCGGGCGGCGCGGCATATTTCGCGGACAGGCCCTACGTCTCGACGGACGATGCCTATGTCCGCTCGACCAAGGGCTCCATCAACGCGCGCGTTTCCGGACAGGTCGTGGAGATCGCGGTCAGGGACAACCAGTTCGTCCGCAAGGGCCAGTTGCTGTTCCGGATCGACCCCGAGCCGTACCAGGTCGTGGTTGCGCAGGCCGAAGCGCGCCTCGCTAGTGCCATGCTCGAAGTTCGGGGTCTGAAAGCCAACTACCGCCAGCAACTGGCGGACCTCCAATCAGCGAGGGACGCGGCGGCATTCGATGCACAGGAATTCGACCGCAGGAAGAATCTGCTCGCCTCGGACTTCACCTCGCGCGAGGACTACGAGCGTGCGGAAAAGGATTTCAAGGTCGCCCGGCAGCACATCGTCGCGGCGCAGCAACAGGTTTCCAGCACTGTCGCCGCGCTGAACGGGAATCCGGGCATTGCACCAGGCGAGCATCCGACGGTTCGTGAGGCCAAGGCCGAACTCGACAGAGCAAGGCTGAACCTCTCCTATACCAGGATCGTTGCGCCGGAAGACGGGATCGTCACCAAGGTCGACGATCTGCAACTGGGTGATTTCGTTAATGCCGGAGCGGCGACTTTCGCCATGATGTCGGCCCGTCACATCTGGGTCGAAGCGAATTTCCGCGAGACGGACCTGACGAACATGCGCGCTGGACAGGCCGCGACCATCGAGGTCGATGCCTATCCGGGCCATCCCTTCAAGGCCCATGTCACGAGCATGAGCCCCGGCACGGGATCGCAATTCGCCCTGCTTCCGCCCGAGAATGCGACCGGAAACTGGGTCAAGGTCGTCCAGCGTCTGCCTGTCCGGCTGGAATTCGACGCCCCCGATCCGAAGCGGCCGCTCTACGCGGGCATCAGCGTCACCGCGCGGATCGACACTCGCGGGCGCCCGATGCGTGTTGCATCAGCGGATGGAGCGGAGCGGTGAGTACCGCGCCCGCCTCCAGTCCCAGACCTGAGGGCCAGCGCACGGTTGCTGCTGCGGCGCTGCTTGCGACCTATCTGCAGGCGGTCACGATTTCGATCCCCAATGCGGCGGTGTTCCATATCGGCGGCGCCTTCTCGATGCAGGACGATGAGATCGGCTGGATATTCACGTCCTACATCGCCGCGAGCGCGGTGATCTTTCCGATGACGCGATGGCTTGCGGGTCGGTTCGGCCGCAAGACCGTGTTCCAGACATCGATTGCGATCTTCGCGGTGGGACTGCTGCTTGCCACGCAGGCGAGCACGCTGATGCAATTCCTTGGCGCGCGGATCATCCAGGGCGCGGCAAGTGGTACGCTTGCTCCGCTACCCCTGGCCATTCTCCTCAACGACCTTCCGCCGCACCGGCATAATCATATTGGCATGGCCTCGACCTTCACGGTGCTGCTGGGCATCCTAAGCGGCCCGGCCATCGGCGGCTGGCTCAGCGAATATTTCGGCTGGCAGTCGATCTTCTATGCGTGTCTGGCGGTCAGCGGCCTGGTCTTCCTGGCCATGGGCCTATCGCTCCGTGAAAAGAAGACCGGGACGAACGCGCCGTTTGACCTCTTTGGCCTCGCGACATTGTCGCTGGGCATGGTCGCCCTGCAGATGGTCCTCGATCGCGGGGAGCGCCTGGACTGGTTCGCCTCGAACGAAATCCGGATCGAAGCGATCGGCTCCGCGTTCGGTTTCTGCCTCTACGCCGTCCACATCCTGACTACACGCGTGCATTTTCTCGACAAGGCGCTGTTCAGGGACCGTAACTTCGTCCTGTCCACGGTGATGTTCTTCGCTTTCGGCTTCGTTCTGCTGCCGACAGTGGCCCTGACCTCGCCCATGCTGGAAGAATTGCTGGGATATCCGGCGGACACGACCGGTTATATGACGATCCCGCGCAGTCTCGCGCTGCTGGGCGGATTGGCTCTCGCCTGGCTCATGCCCAAACGGGTCGACAACCGGCTGCTGCTGATCATCGGGGCCACTCTCGTCACCTACGGCAACTGGAGGATGATCGGATATTCGCCGTTGATGGACTGGTGGCCGGTGGTCGCGGCGGGCATGTTCCAGGGGGCCGGGCTTGGCCTGCTGATGCCCACGCTGACCAAAACCGCGTTCAGCACATTGTCCCCGGCGCTGCGCCCCGAAGGCACGGCCCTGTTCAATCTGGCGCGGCTATACGGAAGCACAATTGGCGTTGCGATCGTCCAACTCTATTTCTTCAACAATACCCAGGCGATGCACCTGGCCCTCGCCAGCCATGCCACGAGCCACGTCGTTGCCGCCCAAGCTCCCGGTTTGCTGTCCGGAGCGGGGCTTGGCGTGCTCAATGAAATGATGACCGGTCAGGCGGCGGCGATCGCCCTGTTCGGCCAGTTCAAGCTTCTGATGATCGCCATGCTGATCGCGAGCCCGCTGGCGTTGCTTCTGCGCAAGCCGAGGCCGGCCGCGACCCTTCCCGGAGCAGGCAAATGACACACAAGGTTCCTATTCCTCAAAGCAAGATTGCGCGCTCGGCGATAGCTGCAACCACCACGCTCCTCATGCTGTCGGGTTGCATGGTCGGGCCCGATTTTACCCGGCCGGCTTCTGTCTCCTCGCAGCACTATGACCGGCAGGCGGAGCAGAAGCTCACGAAGGGCGGCGACCACGGCGATGCCCAGCACATCAGCCTTGACCGGGCGGTCGAGGGAGACTGGTGGTCGAGCTTCCAGTCATCCAAGCTCGACACCGTGATGCGCAAGGCGATCGAGGGCAATCTCGACCTGGCGGCCGCGGACGCGACGATCGCGCAGGCCAACGAGGCGATCGCGGCGGCCCGTGGCGGGCTGCGGCCCCAGCTCGACTTCGGCGCTGAGGGCGGCCGCCAGGGTGCCGGGGGGCAGGCCAGCAACTTCTATTCCGTCGGGCCAACCGTCAGTTTCGATTTCGATGTCTTTGGCGGCAAGAAGCGATCTGTCGAGGAGAAGGTCGCACTCGCCGATTTGGAGAAGCACCGGTACGACGCCGCCTATCTGACTCTGACGGGCGACGTTGCGAGCCAGGCCTTGCTGCTGGCATCGGCGCGCGCCCAGATCGACGCCGTTCAGGCCCTTCTCGCGGATGACCGGAAGAATCTGGAGATCATTCGCGCCGGGCACCAATATGGGAGCGCAACAAGCGTCGATGTCGCTTCGGCCAAGACCCAGTTGGCGCAGGACGAAACCTTGCTGCCGCCGCTGGCGCATCAGCGCGATACTGCCCGCCATGCCCTGTCGGTCCTTGCCGGAAAGGGCCCTGCAGATTGGATCCCGCCGGACTTCGACCTCGCCGACTTCACGTTGCCGATGGACGTGCCGGTCAGCCTGCCTTCCGAGGTTGCCCGAAACCGGCCGGATATCCTGGAGGCCGAGGCCCAGCTTCGCGCGGCCAGCGCCGCGATCGGCGTCGCCACCGCCGACCTCTACCCGCACCTTCAGCTATCGGGATCGCTCGGCACTGCCGGTCCTGGTATCGGAACGATCTGGAGTATCGTTGCCGGCCTGACCGGACCGCTGTTCCACGGCGGAACGCTCAAGGCCAATCGCCGCGGGTCGATCGGTGCCTATGATGCCGCGCTCGCCCGCTATCGGCAGACCATCGTCAGGTCGCTCGGGCAGGTTGCCGACCTGCTCCAGGCGGTCAACCACGACACCGAGGAAGCTGCCGCGCAAGATCGCGCCCTCGACGCGGCCGAGGCGAGCCTGCGGCTCAGCCAGGCGGGCTACAAGGCCGGGGCCACCGGTTCCCTGCAGGTCCTCGATGCGCAGCGCGCCTATCAGCGTGCCTTGCTCGGGCAGATCCGGGCAAGGACGGCCGGCCACCTCGATACGGTGCGGCTGTTCGCCGCGCTGGGCGGCAATGCCAACGGCGCCTTTACGCAGAGGGTGGCCGCCAGAGATCCTCAATGAGACTGGCCCCGTTTCAGGAGTATGACCATGCCTGCCAACCATGCTTTTCGCCAAACCACTATCCCGCTGGCCGATGGCAGCGGCGCCATGCCGGCCATCGGCTTCGGAACCCTGATCCCCGATCCCATCAAGGCAAATCAGGCCATCAAAACCGCGCTGGCGGTGGGATTCCGCCATCTCGACTGCGCCGAGCGTTATGGCAACGAGGACGTCGTCGGCGAGGCCATGCGCGAAGCGTTCGACGCGGGTACCGTGCGCCGCGAGGATCTGTTCGTCACCACGAAGCTCTGGAACACCAATCATCGCCCCGAGCGTGTCGGGCCAGCGCTTGACGCGAGCCTGCGCCGCCTGCAGCTCGATCATGTCGATTGCTATCTGATCCACACGCCCTTCGCATTCGTCCCCGGCGACAACCCGTTGCCGACGGACGAACGGGGCCAGCCCATCTACGACCCCCAAGTGACGCTGGTGGAAACCTGGCGTGCCATGGAGCGTCTGGTTGATCTCGGCAAATGCCGGTCGATCGGCCTGTCGGACGTTGGGCTGGAGACGCTGAAGGAGATCTACGCGGCGGCGCGGATCAAGCCGGCGGCGGTGCAAGTGGAGGCCCACCCCTATCTTCCGGAATGGGAATTGCTGGAGTTCTGTCGCAGCCGCGGAATCATCCTGCTGGCGTTTGCCCCGCTGGGGCACGCGATGGAACCGCGTGTAACCGATGATCCGGTGATCAGGAGAATCGCACGGCGCACGGGGCAGACGCCGGCCCAGGTTGCCCTGGCCTGGGCGGTGGGTCGCCGCACGGCGTTCCTCACCACCTCCACCAATCCCGAACATATCCGCGAGAACTTCGAGATATCACCGATCTCTGACGAGGCCATGGTCCAGATCTGTGATGGCATCGCGACGAACATCCGGTTCAATTCAGTCGTGAACACCGGCGTGCCGGGTTTCATTCCGCGCGGAGGCTGAATCGGACGCGCGCGGTTGGCGTGGCAAACATCAGACACGGAGGCGTTTCGGCATGGCCGACGATCCCGATCGGGACAGCAAGGCAAGGTGGATATTCCATTGCGGCGCCATAGGCCTTTGCCCGCGCAGCGGCGAAGGCCCTATGTTTCGCAAGTGGCTAAAGTTGCAAGACAAATGCCCACACTGCGACCTCGACTACGGTTTCGCCGCACCGGACGACGGCCAGGCATTCTTTTCCCTGTGTATCGTCGCCTTCCCGCTGACGTTCTTCGTCGTATGGCTGCAGGTCCGGTTCGATCCACCGTTCTGGGTCCATTTGCTGATCTCGGTTCCCCTGGTGGGTTTTGGATGCGTTCTGCCCTTGAAGTACATCAAGGGCTGGCTCGTTGCCTCCCAGTACATCAACAAGGCGCAGGAGGCCGGAACCGAGAGGCTATGGGCCGACCTCAATGCGCGTGGTCAAACGGACCCGAGTGGACTTGTAACGGTTTTGCGCCAGTCACCTATCTCATTACGCCACCTTGGCCTCGAACGCGAGCGGGCTGATGCCGCCCAGATATGAATGGCGGCGGCGGGTGTTGTAGAAGCCGTTGATGTACTGGAAGATGGCAGCTTCTGCCTGCCGTCGTGTTGGCCATTGCTGCCGCCAGATGAGCTCCGCTTTCAGGGATTTGAAGAAGGTCTCGACGGAGGCATTGTCGTAACAATTACCCTTGCCGCTCATTGATGGACGCAGGCCATAGGCCTGCAATTTCTTCTGATAGTCATAGGAGCAATATTGGCTGCCGCGATCCGAATGGAAAAGGCAGCCCTCTGGTGGCCGGCGCAGGCGCACTGCCATATCCAGCGCCCTGATCGCCAGATCCTTCTTCATCCTGTCGCTGACAGCCCAGCCCACGACGCGGCGGCTATGCAGATCGAGGATGACGGCGAGATAGAGCCAGCCTTCTGCAGTGCAGACATAGGTGATGTCCCCCGCCCATTTACGATTAGGGGCATTGGCGGCAAAATCCCCGTCAGCCAGTTTGCCGCGACACCGAGACGATGGTGGCTGTCCGTTGTAACCTTGTGCCTGCGCGTGCGGACCGGCTTGATCCCGTTGATCCGCATGAGGCGGCCAACCCGGCGCTCGCCAACGTCGAGCCCTGCTTCCTTCAACTCCATCGTCATCCTCGGGCGACCGTAGCTGCCAAGGCTCAGGCTATACTGCTCCCGGATATGGGCCAGCACCTTGATGTCCGTCCGCTCCCGGCAACTGATCGGGCGCGAGCGCCAGGAGCGATAACCACGCTCACTGACAAGCATAACACGGCAGAGCAGTTCAACGGGCCAGCGATGCCGCCAGCTATGCACGAAAGCAAACTTCACGGCCTTTGGCTCGCGAAGAACTGCGTGGCCTTCCTAAGAAACAGCCATATCCGGCTCTGGCGGCAGTTCCTGGAGGGAGAAGCCGAAAGCCTTGGCGCGGCGCTGGAGATTGCCGATCACCCGGCTGCGGTACCGTTCTTCATATTGGGTGGCGCCGGGATCATGATACGCCATGCCGTAGCGCAGGCTGTTGTAAAACAGGACCGCGATCTTGCGTGCTGTGGCCGTGACCGCCCTCGCCTTTCCCGCGCGCGCCGCCAGCCTCCGGTAAAACGCGCCGAGTGCGGTGTCGCTGCGGCCTATTGTGGTCGCGGCCAGACGCAGGAGTGCTGCCGCACGGCTCGATGAGCGCCGCGTTTTCGACGAGAGCAGTTTGCCACCGGATATCTTGTTGCCCGGCGCCAGACATAGCCAGGACGTAAAATGCTTGGAACTGGGCCATGCCGCGAGATCGGTGCCGCACTCGCCGACGAGTTTGAGCGCCAAGGATGGGCCGATTCCATGGATTTGCGTCAGGTCCACGCCCAGCACGCGATAAAGGGCAGACCGGACCTCGAAGGCAGGCGCATTCACCTGCCGTCTTTTGGTCCTGACTTTGGGGAGGCCGCGGATATCGTGCCCCTTGTCGATTGCGAGCGCCTTGAGCGCGACCTCCAGCTTGCGATCGCATTCGAGGATTTTGGTCTGGTAAAAGTCGTACAGCGCCAGCGACTGGCAGAGTGCGAAGATGTGCTCATCCCGCCAGTTTCCCGACAAGGCGGCGCAGATGATCTCCACGGACGCGTGGCAACGGACGTCGCGCATTTCCGCCAGCGTGACGGGCGTGCGTTCGCCGGCCACAATGGCCCTGATGATCCGCATGCCCGTAACCCCGGTGATATCGGAAACGACGTGATGAAGCTGCACGTTCATCTCCATCAGCGCCTTCTGCATGTGCTGGAT
>Ga0157372_10003784_pt1 | contig 16244 bp, 13 predicted proteins | sample C55metaG_FD_115307 | JGI IMG/M metagenome (GOLD analysis project Ga0157372, IMG submission 115307) | Corn rhizosphere microbial communities from Kellogg Biological Station, Michigan, USA - C5-5 metaG | ecosystem: Host-associated > Plants > Roots > Rhizosphere > Soil | place: USA: Michigan... | reverse complement strand
CGATTCGAACACGGAAAAATTCACGATGTATTTGTCGACGAGCTTCTGGTTCAGCTCATCGAGCACTTGCCGGTGCGGCGGCTCGTCGGCTTTGAGGCGTGGGCGCACCGCATTCAGAATCGCATAATAAAGATCATCGAGCCGCGCGCGATCGGCGAGACCGAGCTGACCGAGCGCATACAGCGAATGACCTTCGCTCAGCCGATATTGCGCTTCGTAATAGAGCTCGGTCGGCGGGCGCGCATCGATTTCGTCATGGATTTCGCGCAGATGACGCAAAACGAGCGGCTCGTCTTCGCGCATGCGCGGAATGCGACCGTGCGGCGCTTCCTCGACTTCGCTGACGTTGACCACGAGCACGGCGTGATGCGCCGTCAGCGCGCGGCCTGATTCGGTGAGCACGCGCGGCGGCTTGAATCCGAATTCCTCGACGGCTTCTGCGAGCGGCTGCACGATCGTCGCTGCGTACTGCTCGAGTCCGTAATTGATCGAGCAGTCCGAGCGCGAACGCGTGCCCTCGTAGTCGATGCCGAGGCCGCCACCGACATCGACGTATTCGATCTCGATTCCGCTCTTTGAAAGCTCGACCACATAGCGCACCGCTTCGCGCATGCCGCCGGCGATGTCGCGCACGTTCGACATCTGCGAGCCCATGTGGAAGTGCAGAAGTTTGAGCGCGTGCGAAAGTTTCGCCGTCTTGAGGCCATCGAGCAGATCGAGCAGCTGCCGCGGCGTCAGACCAAATTTGCCCTTGTCGCCGCCGGTGTTCTGCCATTTGCCGGCGCCGAGACTGGCAAGCCGCATGCGCACGCCGAGCAACGGTTCGACATCGAGCGCGCGCGCTTCGCTCAGCACATGAGCGAGTTCGGAAGGCTTCTCGATGACGATGTAGATCTCGAGCCCGAGCTTGCGGCCGATCAGCGCGAGCCGCACGTACTCGCGATCCTTGTAGCCGTTGCAGATGACGACGCTGCCCGGTCGCGCGAGCGCGAGCACGGCCATGAGCTCGGGCTTCGATCCTGCTTCGAGGCCGAATCCTTCGCCGCCGTTCGAAGCCAGCTCGCCGGCGACGCCTTTCTGCTGATTCACCTTGATCGGATAAATCGCCGTATAGCCGCCGGCGTAATCCCATTCGCGCATCGCCTTCGCGAACGCGGCCTGCAGACGCGCGAGACGATCGCGCAGAATGTCGCTGAAGCGCACCAGCAACGGCAGCCGCAGCCCGCGCGATTGCGCGGTGGCGACGATATCCGGCAGCGCGATCTCCGCGCCTTCTTCGCGTCGCGGGCGAACGCGCAAGGCGCCATCGTCACCGACGTCGAAATAGCCTTCGCCCCAGTTCGCGATCGACCACATATGGCGCGCGTCGGCGATGGTCCAGCGTTGTTCGGTCACGTTGCTCTTCTTCCTGGCCCGCGACTTGCGGCCGCGTATTGTAACGAGCGGAACGCTACGAAAAACCGTTCGGCGGTGGCGACCGGTTGTGTCGAGCACAAAGACGGCGCGATGACGATTGTGAGGAGTCATGAACGCCGCATCCGACCCTCGCGGCCGAACGACGGTTCACGCAGACACTCGCCCGTGTCGGTGTCAGGCGGAATCGGTACAATCCGCGCCCGCCCATTCGCCGCAGGAAGCCGCGATGACCACCTCCGCTGAAAACGCCACCGAACACGACTGGTTCACCGAACGGCACGCGTCGTCCGGATCGTCGATCGGCTTTCGCGTGAAAGCGCGCCTGCATGCGGAAAAGACGCCGTTCCAGACCATCGAGATCTACGACTCGACCGACTGGGGCAAGCTGATGGTCATCGACGGCTGCATGATGGTGACCACGCGCGACAATTTCCTTTATCACGAAATGATGACGCATCCCGCATTGTTCACGCATGCGCGCGCCAAACGCGTCGTCATCATCGGCGGGGGCGATTGCGGCACCTTGCGCGAGGTGCTCAAGCACGAGGAAGTCGAGCACGCCGTGCAGGTCGAGATCGACGAGCGCGTGACTCGGCTTGCCGAGAAATATTTTCCGGAGCTGTGCGAGTCGAACGGCGATCCGCGCGCCGAGCTTCTATTCGTCGACGGCATCAAGTACATGGCCGATTGCGAACCCGAGTCGGTCGATGTCGTGATCGTCGATTCGACCGATCCGGTCGGCCCCGCCGAAGGTCTCTTCAACGCCGATTTCTACGAGACCTGCTACAAGGCGCTGCGGCCGAGCGGCATCCTGGTGCAGCAATCGGAATCGCCGCTCGTACATCTGGATCTGATCAAGTCGATGCGCGCCGCGATGCGCACGGCCGATTTCCAGGCCGTGCGCACGCTGACGTTTCCGCAGCCGTGCTATCCGACCGGCTGGTGGAGCTGCACGATGGCGCGCAAGGGCGCGGACCTTTCGGGTTTTCGCGAGCGCGGCGCGGCGACCAAGCAGTTCGAAACGCGCTATTACAACGCCGATGTCCACAAGGCGGCGTTGTCTTCGCCCGAATTCATCCGCGAGACGCTCGGAGATTGATCGCGCCGCACGTAGGCGCTCGATATCGGACTCCGGCTCGCGAATCTGGCGCAGCGAGCTCAACGCTTTCCTGATTGCTCGTCCAACGAAGACACGGTATTTACTGCCGCGGAGCGAAGGCGCGTTGACGGTGGCCGCGCGTGTAAAGAGTTCCAAGCGCGGCGCCGAGCGCTTCTGCACCCGGCGCCAGCCCCGCTATGCTGTGCTCTTCGTTCGCGGGGACTTCGCATGAAACGCATCGCTTTGGCTTTCGCGCTCACGCTCACGCTCGGAGTCGACGACATCCACGCCGGCGATCGCATCACCGGAAAGGACTTCGCCACGCGCTCGGAAGTCATCGCGCAGCATGGCATGGTCGCGACGTCGCATCCGCTGGCGACGCAGATCGGTCTCGACGTGCTGAAAAAAGGCGGCACGGCCGTAGACGCCGCGATCGCCGCGAACGCCGCGCTCGGATTGATGGAGCCGGTATCGAACGGCGTCGGCGGCGATCTTTTCGCAATCGTGTGGGACGCCAAAACGAAAAAACTCTACGGTTACAACGGTTCGGGCCGTTCGCCGAAATCGCTGTCGCTGAAATATTTCCAGGACAAAGGCGTCAAGGAAATACCGGCGCTGGGTCCGCTGCCGGTCAATGTGCCCGGCTGCGTCGACGCATGGTTCGCGCTGCACGACAAGTTCGGCAAGCTTTCAATGAAGGATGATCTCGCGCCCGCAATCAAGTACGCGCGCGAAGGCTTTCCGCTGACCGAGCTGATCGCGTTCTACTGGAATCTCTCGGTGCCGCGGCTCTCGAAATTTCCGGGCTTCACCGAGCAAATGACCATCGGTGGCAAGGCGCCGGCGAAAGGCGAAATCTGGAAGAATCCCAATCTCGCCAACACGCTCGACACGATCGCAAACGGCGGTCGCGATGCGTTCTACAAAGGCAGGATCGCGCACACGATCGCCGACTACATGAAAGCGAACGGCGGTTTTCTGTCCTACGAGGACATGGCGAGCCACAAGGGCGAATGGGTCGAGCCGGTGTCGACGACCTATCGCGGCTATCAGGTCTGGGAACTGCCGCCGAATGGCCAAGGCATCGCGACCCTGCAGATGCTCAACATTCTCGAAGGCTACGATTTCTCGAAGATTCCGTTCGGCAGCACCGAATACGTGCATCTGTTCGTCGAGGCCAAGAAGCTCGCCTATGAGGATCGCGCGAAGTTCTATGCGGATCCCGATTTTTCGAAGGCGCCGGTCGACTGGCTGATTTCGAAGGAGTACGCGGCGCAGCGCCGCAAGCTGATACGGCCCGACCATGCCAACGACAAGATCGAGCCCGGCGATCCGAAGCTCGGCGGCGACACGATTTATCTGACGACGGCGGATCAGTGGGGCAACATGGTTTCGCTGATCCAGTCGAACTATCGCGGCATGGGATCGGGCATGACGCCGCCCGGACTCGGCTTCATCCTGCAGGATCGCGGCCAACTCTTCGTACTGAAAGAAGGTCACGCCAACACGTTCGAGCCCGGCAAGCGTCCGTTCCACACGATCATTCCGGCCTTCATCACGAAGGACGGCCAACCGTGGATCAGCTTCGGTGTGATGGGCGGCGACATGCAGCCGCAAGGCCACGTCGAGATCGTGATGAACCTGATCGATTTCGGCATGAACCTGCAGGAAGCCGGCGACGCGCCGCGCATCCAGCACGAAGGTTCGACCTCGCCCGAAGGTCAGGCCGAGCCGATGACCAGGGGCGGCTGGGTCGATCTCGAGTCGGGTTTCCCATACGAAACGGTGCGCGGCCTGATGATGAAAGGCCACGACGTGCGTTTTGCGATCGGTCCCTACGGCGGCTATCAGGCGATCGAGTGGGATGCCAAGAACCACACGTACATCGGAGCGTCCGAAGGGCGTAAAGACGGACAGGCCGCGGGTTACTGAAACTGTGGATTGATATACTGGCCCGAAGCGTTCCGATGGCAGGGAGAAGGCCATGGTCATGAGGCGCAATTTCGCAGCCGCGATTCTGGCGTGCAGTCTCGTTCAGATGATGACGCCTGCCGCTCTGCGCGCGGCAGAGGCCGGTCGCTCGCAGCGCGCTGAGCTTGGGGTCGGCATACGCATCAATGCCGCGGATGATCAGGAAACGGCATGGAAGGCCCATGAGGCTTCCCTGCGCCAGGCGCTCGCCGCCAGCGGCACGCCGAGAAATGTCGCGCTGGCTGCGCTCGAAAACTCCGTTTCCGTCAACGCATCGCGGACGCTGCAGGTCGAACCGCTTTTGCGCGCAGCGATGGGCGCCCGCGACGACGCGCTCGTGCAATGGCTCATCGCCAACCGCCTGATCGGTTCGGACAACGACGCACGTGTGGATGCGCTCGTCGCGAACGCGGCGCACCTGGAACCCGACAACGCCGCCGTGTGGGGACTCGCACTCGTGCTTGCATCCAAGCGCAGCGAGGCGTCTGCGATCGACGATGCGCTCGCACACATGGCCGCGAGCACGCGCTCGGACGAACACTTTGCCGATACGGTGCGCGCGTGGTACGAGATCTATGAACACAATCCATTCCCCCAATCGATGTTTGCGAAACCGTCGGACGCCGACAATGCGACGTTCGTGGCCGCGATAGCGAGAGCGGCAGCAACCGCGCTGGCGGGCAATCAGCGCCTCGTGCAGGTGTGCAAGGAGTCCGTTGGTGCAAACCCCAGCACCTCGCGCGCGGCCGATTGCGCCGCCATCGGTCATCTGATGCTGTATCACTCGACGACGATGCTCGGCCGCAGGATGGGTTTTGCACTGCTGCGCAATCTTGGCGGCGACGTCGTCACCAGCGAAGACAAAGCGTTGCAGCGCAATCTCGAATGGGTACTGGTCGAATATTCCGCCGGCGAAGATTCTGTCGACAAAGATCCCATCGCGATGCACGCATATGCCACCGATTGGCTGAATTTCGACGACGAGTACGAAATCATGCAACGCGCGCTCCGTCGCCGCGGTCTCTCGACCGACGCGCCGTCGGATTGGCAGCCATCCGAACACGTGTCGATCGCGCAGGCGTCATCGCGCTGACGCACTTGCCGCGCTGACGCACTGCTGAGCTGAACGACGGCGGTGTTCGCTTGCCGTCGCGCGTTTGGAGCGCAAGAATCGGATCGTTCCCGGCTTCCGCTCGAAGCGGGAACGATTATGGACATCCGCATTCCGCTTGCATTCGTTCTTGTCCTCGCCGCCCTGCCTGCGCGCGCCGACTTCCACGACCAGGGCATGCATCAGAAGCCCGCAGTCAAGACCGAATACGTCGATCCGAAAACCGGCACGGCCGGCCATCCGCTCGTCATCGGCACATGTTTGTGGGGCAATTGCCGGACGGAGCGCCTAGTCTTTCAGCAATCGAACGCGTGGCAACAGAACATGCTTTGCGATCCCTGCACGGGACCGCCGCGGCCGGATTCGTACTGGGTTGTTCTGCTCAACAACGAGCCGCGTGCCGATCCGAACAACTCGGGTCCGCCCGACGCATCGCTGCCGCGCGCGGCTCCCGGCAACGGATTTCTCGGTTTCGCAACGGCGCGCGGTTCGGACGGATACTGGCGCGCGCATCTCGTACTCGATTTCATCACCTACTCGAATCCTGTTTTCGGCGGAATTCCATTCCTCGGCTTCGGTGAATTTTCCGCGCGCGGAAACCGGAATCGAACGATCGGCTATCTGCAACCGAGTGCAAGCACCCGGCCGTCCGTGTTGTCGTTCGCGGCGCGCCTCTGGCAAGCGGTTCCACCGATGCCGATCGCCGGCACGACGCAACCCGCGACGCTGGCCTCGTACGTGTGGCTGCTGGCGAATTGGGGAACGAAGCCGAAGGCGATCTTCATCACGCTGTACCACTACAACATCCAGAACTCGGTGCCGCCGGGAAATCCGGCGAGAAACCATTTCAACTGGCCGATTACGCAAAGCGCGCTCTATCCGGGCGCCGAAATCGTCTACATCGACGCCGAAGACATGGCGTACTACTGCGGGTTCGACGTGCCGTTGCTCGCGCCACAACAAGACATTGCGTACCACATCGATCTGACCGCGCTATACGGCTGCGTCAACAAGCGGAACCTCTTCAGCGAGCCGATGCCGTCGACGGCGGACATTCCGGTAACGCAGGTGCTGTGGGCCAACGAGAGCTCGGGCATCGACGGTGCGCTGTGGATCGATGTGCACGACCCGCAGATGCTGGCTGCCGGAAGCGTCGTCTCGCCGAGCCCGATAACGGCGAGCGGCAACGGACCCGAAACCGAGGCGATCCGCCGCGACCTCGAACGCCAATGTCAGGCGAAACCGGGATGCTCCGACCGTGCCGCGCTTGCCGCCGCTGGCCGACAAGGCGAGCTGGAACTGCCGATCGATCGCCAGCCGTCGCGGCCCGCGCTGTTGCAAACGGTACCGTCGGCCAAGCCTTCGAAGCTACGAGAAAATCCGTAGATGACGCGGTTTTCGCGCTTTCGCCGCCGCGCCAAGGCAGTGTAACCTTCCCGCCCACTTCGCGTACCGACGGGAGGCGACATGCTGAAGGTCCTGGTGGCCAGTTCGAAAGGCGGCGCGGGCAAAACCACGATCGCGACCAACCTTGCCGCGCATTACGCGGTCGAAGGCAAGAACACCGTGCTGGTCGATGCGGACCGCCAGGGCTCGAGCCAGCGCTGGGCCGAAAAGCGTGCGGAGATGCCGAATGCGGTACTGGGCCTGTCGGGCCTGCGGCGCGATTGGGCGCGTCATGTTCCCGAAGACGCGCAGCGCGTGGTCATCGATTCTGCGGCCGGCATTCGTTCGGGCGAGGTCGGCGAATTCCTCGACACGGTCGACGCGGTGATCGTGCCGATCCTGCCTTCGGCGATCGATCTCGAAGCGGCCGAGCCGTTTCTGGCGGAACTCGCCGAGCTGCCGCGGATCAAGCGCGGCAAGGTCCCCGTCGCACTGGTCGCCAACCGGCTGAAGCCCTGGACGAATGCATCGCAGCAGGCGATCGACAGTATCAAGTCGTTTCCGTTTCCGATCGTCGCCGAACTTCGGGATACGCAGGGCTACGTGCTCGCTTCCGAACTCGGCAAGAGCATCTTCGATTACAACTCCGAGGTGGTGCGCTCGCACCAGGACGACTGGGCCAAGCTGCTGCGCTGGCTCAAGAAAATTTCTTAACCTTTAATTGCGCGAACTTTGCAGGGTGCCGGTCAGCATGCCGGCGCCTCGCGCGTTCCATGAGAGTGCGGCCGACGTGGCCGTTTCATGAGCACCCTGCCATGCGCAACATCGCTTTCACCGCACTGACCCTTTCCGGGCTCGTTGCCGCCGCCGCGGCCTTCGCCGCCGCGCCGACGACCGGCGCCGCCCCGGCGCCCGGAACCAGGCAAGCCGAATGGCGCCAGCGCTTCTTCGACAAGATCGATACCAACCACGACGGCGTCATCAGCCGGGCCGAATACCAGGCCTGGGTCGACAGCCGCTTCGCCAAGTTCGACAGCAATGGCGACGGCGTCGTCGACGCCGATGAGGTCGCCACCTCGCAGGCCGCCGCCGAGCGCGTGCAAAAACGCGCCGAGGGCTTCGTACGCCGCTATGACACGAGCGGCAGCGGCCAGGTCAGCAAGGCCGACTTCGAGGCCAAGGAAATGCAACATTTCGATCGCCTGAGCAACGGCGCCGACACCGTCACGGAGGATCAATTCGCTGCTGCGCGGCCGTTCCAGCGCCGCCGCGCACCGCAGGCGGACGGCGGCTGAGCCGATTCGCGTTTTGCCCCGCCGAGCCGGCGGGCGGGCTTCATGCTCGCCCGCCGGCTTCGTTTGTGCGGCCCGTGCGGACGGCCTTGCGCCCCGATTGGCCCTGATCGCAGCGAATGGGGCATCATCCATGTGTCCCACCCCACGCGAGGAAGCGTCGATGGCCGAGCGCGAAATCATCCTGGTGCGCCACGCGCACGCCGAACCCGCGAGCGCCGGCCAGGACGACATCGCGCGTGTGCTGAGCCTGCGCGGCGAAGCCGAGGCCGACGCCGCCGGGGCCTGGTTGAAACGTCACGCGGCCGCGCCGGCGCGCGTTCTGTGCTCGCCCGCGGCGCGCGCGCGCGAAACCTGCGAGCGCGTGCTCGCGGCAATCGGCTACACGGACCTGCGCAGCGAAGCGCGCATTTACGAAGCGACGCCGGGCACGCTCTTGCGCGTCCTGGATGATCATGCCGACGCAAATCCGCTGTTGCTGGTCGGCCATAACCCGGGCCTCGAAAATCTGGTTGCGCTGCTTACCGAAGGCGCTTCCGACTCAGGGCGCGGCATCCCTCCGGCCGGTGTGGTCTGGCTTGGGCTCCCCGTCGATGCCGCGATGGATCCGGGGACGGCTGCCGTCCACCATTTCTGGTGGCCATGATTTCCGGGTCGCGTCGATGGCGCGGCTCGGCCTGAACCCCGCGTCCCTGCTGATCGTGTTGGCGTTGGTCGCGTGCTTCGCGCGCGCCGACGATGGGACGATCGATCATGTGCAGCTGGACACCGAACGTTCGCACGCCGAGTTCGGAGTCAAGGTGATGTGGATCCTGACCGTGCACGGCCACTTCGGCAAAGTCAGCGGCGACGTCGACGTCGATCGTTTCCGCAATTTTGCATCGGTCCACGCGCGCATTGACGCCAATGCCGTCGAGATGAACACCAAAAGTTACACGGAGTGGGTCAAGTCGGACGAATTCTTCGATGTAGCGCACTACCCCGAAATCCGCTTCGTTTCCGAATCGTTTCCACTGCAGCGTCTGCGTCATGGCGGCGAGTTGAGTGGCACCTTGACGATCCGCGGCATCGATCAGCCGGCGACCTTCAATCTCGAACCTTCCGAATGCGATCATCCGGCGTACGACTGTCCGATCGTCGTCACCGGTTCGATCCGCCGGTCCGCGTTCGGCATGCGTTCACGGCGCGGCGCGCTCAGCGACAAGGTTGACCTGCACTTCGAAGTGTTCGCCATTCCGTCGGCGGAGCGTCTCAATCCGTGAATCGCGCAGGACGGTTCGCGCGGCTGCCGCGCGCGATGGTCATCACGCTGACCGCAGGGTTGGCGATGCTCGCTTCCGGCTGCGGACTCAATCGCGAGCTCGCGCGCCAGGCCGACGCCGTCGTCGCCAGCGCGCGGCCGAGCACGGAGTCGTGCACGCTCGAAGGCCATTGCGCGATCGATTCGCCCTATCGCGCACTCGTCGACGATGCGCGAGCGACCAGCACGCCGGCGGCGCCGGTGCACTACGTCAACATGCTCGAAGTCGGCGAGGACGCGCTGCTCGTGCGCGTGCATCTGATCCGCGCCGCCAAGAAAAGCATCGACATCCAGACGTTCATCTGGGCCGAAGACGATGCCGGCTGGCTGGTGCTCGACGAACTCATCGCGGCGGCCCGACGTGGCGTGCGCGTGCGCGTTCTGGTCGATCAGCTGTTTTCGCTCGACGATATCGAATGGCTTTCGCGCATCGCGAGCGCGCACGCGAATCTCGAATTCAAACTCTATAACCCGACCTTCGACGAGGCCGTCACGCAGCCGCTGGAATTCGCGGCCGGGATCCTGTGCTGTTTTTCGAAGTTCAACCAGCGCATGCACAACAAGCTGTTCCTCGTCGACGGCGAGATCGGCATCGCGGGCGGCCGCAACTACGAGAACCGCTATTTCGACTGGGATCAGGAATTCGACTATCGCGACCGCGACGTGCTCGTCATCGGGCCCGAGTCCGGACGCGACATGCAGGCCTCGTTCGACCAGTTCTGGAGCAACCGGCGCGCCGTTCCGCTGACGCGGCTCAACGACGTCGACCAGCGCATCGTCGCCGACGCCGGCAAACCGGAGACGCTGCTGCCGCCGGCCGCGATCGATTGGGCGCGCGTCAATTCGCTGCGTTCGCGTGCGTCGGATCCGGGCTACATCCGCGCGCTCTTCATCGACGATGCGGTGCGTGTGGGTCGTGTCGATTATTTTTCCGACGCGCCCGACAAGGCCGAGCATCCGCATACCGAAAGCGAACAGGCGCTGACCGAGCGCATCGTCAAACTCCTGCACAACGCCAAAACCGAAGTCGTCTTCGAGACACCCTACCTCGTGCTCAGCGAGCGAGCGCGCGACATCTTTCACGACCTCAACAAGCGCAAGCCGCGCGTGCCGGTGATCGTTTCGACCAATTCGCTGGCTGCGACGGATGCATTCTACGTCTACGCACTTTCATACAAATACAAGCGTCGCTATCTCAAGCGTTACGGTTTCGAGATCCACGAGTTCAAACCGTTTCCGGCCGACGCAGCAACCTTCGTGCGCGACTACGATCGACTCGCCGGCGGTGGCAACACCGGCCAATACCAACGCTACGGCCAAACGCCACTCAAGCGCCGCGGCGTGCGCCTGGGCATGCACGCGAAATCGCTGGTCATCGACGGCGAAGTCAGCATGATCGGCTCGCACAACTTCGATCCGCGCTCGGACGACTACAATACCGAATCGGGTTTCATCATTCACGACGCAGAGATCGCCGCGCGCGTCCGCGCCGCGGTGATGCGCGATGCCGCGCCGCAGAATGCGTGGGTCATCGCCAAGCGCCTGCACCCGCGATACGTCGAGCGCGTCAACAATGCGATCGGCGACTTCTTTACCGCCTTGCCGCTATTCGATTTCTGGCCGTTCCGCTACGCGTCGAGCTTCGAGCTCGAACCCGAATGCACGCCGCTGCCGCCGTCCGATCCACGTTTCTATGACTGCTACGAGGATGTCGGCGATTTCCCCGAAGTGGATCTGCCGATGAAGACGATCTACACGCGCATCGTTACGGCGTTCGGGGCCGGGCTGGAGGGGATTCTTTGAAAGAGCCGGGATTCGGGATTCTGGATGGTTGAAGTGAGAGAAGTCGCCGGTCAGCGCGAGGCCTTCCGCGCAATCCCGAATCCCGAATCCCGGCTCTCGACATTGACGCGCCCGCGCCCGGCTGGCAGTCTTTCAGACCGTTCTCCGCGGAGTTGACCCATGTCGCTCGCCATCACCATCGAGCTCGGCGATGCCGACCTCCAGCACTTCATCGACGCGATGAAGACCGCGCAGCAGGAAGCCAAGAACCTGTCGCCGCGCGAGATCACCGACGCCGCATCCCAGCTTCTGGTCGACGGCAAAGAGAGCAAGCTGCCGAGCTTCATCGCCGAGCGCCTGTCGAAACTCGACAGCATGATCGCGATGGTCAACGACCAGGGCTTCGCGCTGCCCGAGGAAGACCGCCAGCGCGTGCTGGCCTGCCTCACATATTTCGCGAACCCGAAGGATCTGATCCCGGACAACGTGCCGGTGCTCGGTTTCCTCGACGACGCGATCATGATCGAACTCGTCACGCGCGAACTGCAGCACGAAGTCGAGGCGTACGACGATTTCGTCGTCTACCGCAACGACGAAGCCGCGCGCCGTGGCGTGGATCCGTCGACACTGAAAACCGAACGCGTGGAATGGGCCGAGGCGCGTCGCGTCGAGCTCCTGAACCGCATGCGCAGCCGGCGCATGCAGAGCTACAGCAGCTCGAGCAACTGGGCGCCGCGAATGTTCAAGTTCGGCGGCTGATCACTGCATACGCGAATCGAAGAAGCCGCCTGTCGGCGGCTTCTTCGTTTTTGCGGATCAGAATCCAGTTCCGCCCTGTGTGGCATTGCTGACTCCGCTCAGAAACGAGCTGACCAGCGTGTAGAACGCGACCACGGCCAATACGAACGCGGCAATCAGAAGGATGTTGAGCGCCCAGCCGTACCACGGCATCGGCGGACGCACGGTCGGCAGCGGATGGCCCGGATTGACGTCACGGAACACGACCAGCGTGTTGGCCAGCATGTCGTGCAGCGCCTGCTTCTTCTCGGTCCATCCCGCCAGCATGAAGCCGATCGCGAAGATCAGGCCCGACAGGAGCTTGCCGAAGAATCGTCCCGTCGCGCGCCCAAATCCAATGCGCATGCCATTTCCGTCGGTCACCTTGATGCCGAGCGCGCGCTTGCCGAGCGTCGCCTGCTGCGCCGAGCTTTCCTGCAGCGCGAAGTAAAGCCAACCGACGACGAGGCCCAGGATGCCGCCGACCGTCGGAGCCGCCATCATGCCCGCCGCCCCCTGCCCAGCGGCGAGCGCAAAGCCGGCGACGAGACCGACGATATAGGACGCGACGAACGTGATGAAGTAATCGATCGTGTACGCCGCGCAGCGACGCCAGAAACCTGCCTGGATCGCCGATCCTGCAGGCAACGCGCCGGCCGGGACGGCTTCGCCCACCGTGCCGACCGCCGCGAGATTGTGGCCGTGATCGGCTGCCATCGTCGGCGCGTAACCCGCTGTCCGGCCCGTCGCCGTTGCGATATCGGGCTCCTCTGCAACCTCTTCGGCCGGCATGGGCGCCGTCGCAGGCGAGAGCTCGCGAAATGCGCGCCACGTATTCGAGCCGACTTCGGCGATCATCAGCCGGTCCGGCCAGAGCCCGTGCTCGACACGCTCCTCTACGAACACGCGCGGCACGGGTCCGCGCGGCGTGCCGTCCAGCAGCACGAACAGCGCGGGCCGCCCGTCCGGTGCGCAGATATCCGCTTCGGCACCGATCGCCGCCGCGCCGCCCTGCAGCGTCTGCAGCTTCCCGAGTTCTTCGCTTTCCTTGATCGTGAGCGGCGCGCGCACCAGCACCTGATCGGTCAATTTCGCCGGCTCCATGCGGAAATAGGCTGCCAGCGCCGGCCATACGGCATCCGGCGCGTAGCCCGGCAGCGTCGAGCCGGTCAGAACGAGCGCGTACTTGGTTTCCATCGATCCTCCCCTGTTTCCGGACCGCTGAAACTCGCGGCCAGGGCGCTAGCGTACGGGGAATTGCGCCCCAGGCAAGCGACTGCGGGAAAGCCGCCGCCGCTAATGAGCTCAGTCCACGGTAAACGATTCCAAGGTAACCGGTAAGGTCGTTGCGAATGTCCCGATCTTGTTCGCATTGTCTTCGGCAAACCAGAGATTGCCATCAGGCCCGCTGACGATGGATTCCGCACCGCTTGTGGGCGTCGGAATCGCGTACTCCGTGATCACGCCAGTTGTGGTGATCTTGCCGATTTGGTTGCCACTCAATTCTGCGAACCACAAACTCCCGTCGGTGCCACTCGCGATGCCAGCCGGAAAACTCCCGGCTGTCGGAATCGAATATTCCGTGATCACACCAGCTGTTGTGACCTTTGCAATCTTGTTGCCGGATTCTTCAGTGAACCAGACGTTCCCATCCGCGCCGCTGGTGATGCCAAAAGGGCGACTGCCGCCGGTTGGGATCGAGAACTCAGCGATTGTCCCCATCGTGGTGATCCTGCCAATTTTGTTGCCCGTCGCTTCGACGAACCAAAGATTGCCGTCAGGGCCTGCTGTGATACCAATCGGTTCGCTTCCGATCGTGGGGATCGGATACTCAGTGATCACACCCATCGTGGTGATCTTCCCGATCTGGTTGCCCCCGAATTCGGTAAACCACAAATTGCCGTCCGGACCACCGGTGATGCCGACGGGAGTACTGTTCGCAGTGGGAATGGGATACTTGGTAATCGTGCCTCCCATAGTGCTCTTGCCGATATTCGAACTAGGGAGCACAGCGTCAGTAAACCAGAGGTTGCCATCAGGGCCGCTAGTGATCCCTTGTGGGAACGTCGGGGTGGGAATCGAGAACTCGCTCACTACACCCGCGGGCGTAATGTTGCCGATCGTTCCGCTGGTATCCGCCACGAACCATACGTTGCCATCCGAGCCGCTAGCGACAGCTTCTGGGCCAATCGCGGGCCCGGGAAGGACGTACTCAATGATGCTCGTCGCCTTCGCGGGTGTCCAAGCCGTCGCGGATACCACGGGTATGGCAAGGTAGGCGGCGAGCGAAGCGATCGCGTAAGAACGGGCGGAAGAAGTCAAGGTTGTTCTCCATCAGAATGCGCGCGAAACCTGCCGAGCGCACCGCCACGTTCAGGTCCGACGGTTGATCGAATCAGTACACCTCCAATACGAAGTTGGTGGTATTTCCGGACAACACGGCACGCGACGTCTGCGGATGGACCGCTTACGGACGCTCGAGAATCGCAACGACCCCCATGCCGCCGGCCGTGCAGATCGAAATCAGGCCGCGGCCGCTGCCTTTTTCCTCGAGCAGCTTTGCCAGCGTCGCGACGAGGCGTGCGCCCGTTGCCGCAAACGGATGACCGGCGGCGAGGCTCGATCCGTTGACGTTGATCTTGGCGGGATCAATCGAGCCGAGCGGTTTGTCGCGGCCAAGGCGGTTCTTGCAGTAATCCGCCGATTCCCACGCGCGCAACGTGCATAGCACTTGCGCGGCGAACGCTTCGTGGATTTCGTAGAAATCGAAGTCCTGCAAAGTGAGACCGGCTTCGTCGAGCATGCGTGGGATCGCGATGGTCGGCGCCATCAACAGGCCTTCGCCGTGCGTGAAATCGACTGCCGCAACGCGCGAGTGCGTGAGATACGCCTGAATCGGCAATCCGCGCTCGGCCGCCCACGACTCGCTCGCGAGCAGCACCGCCGCGGCGCCGTCGGAGAGCGGACTCGAATTACCGGCGGTCAATGTTCCGTGGCCGGATGTCTTGTCGAACGCAAGTTTCAACGCCGCAAGCTTTTCGAGCGTCGTGTCCGGACGCAGGATGTTGTCCTTGTCGACACCGCGGAACGGCACCACCAATTGATCGAAGAACCCGCGCGCGTACGCGGCCGCGAGTTTCTGATGGCTGCCGAGCGCCCACTGATCCTGATCCTCGCGCGCGATGTTCCATTCGCGCGCCATCAGCTCGCAGTGCTCGCCCATCGACTTGCCAGTACGCGGTTCGGCCACACCGGGAAACGTAGGCTTCAATTCGGCGAATGAAAATCCCTTGACCGCGGTTTCAACCTTGGCCAGCGGTTCCTTGGCACGATTCACCGCCAGCACGCGCTGCTGCAGCGGGCGCGAGTAGACGATCGGAACGTCGCTGGTCGTGTCCGATCCGCCGGCGATGCCGACCTCGATCTGACCCATCGCGATCTTGTTGCCGACGTCGATCGTATTGTCGAGCGAGCTTCCGCATGCACGCACGGTGGTGATGCCCGGCGTCGTCGGCGCAAGGCCAGATGACAGCGTCGCCTCGCGTGCGAGGTTCCAGTCGAAAACGTGCTTGATCACGGCGCCCATCGCGACTTCGCCGAGCTCGAGCCCGTGCAGGCCGAAGCGCTCGACCAAGGAACCCAGCACCTTGACCGACATGCCGAAGTTGCCGATGTCGGCGTACGCGGTGTTGTTGCGGCAGAACGGAATGCGGACGCCGCCGATGATGCCGACTCGCCTTGTCGTGGTCACGATGGGCCTTTAGCGGATGGCTTTGCGTGCGCAGTGTGGGGCGCACGGGTCTGCCGTTATTGTAGGGCCTCGCGCCGGCCTCGGCTCAACGGATGCGTCGCGTTTTTCGTAATTGCATCGCGGCCATTCACTTCGCGTTCGCGAAGCGCTGCCCGATTTACCGAGCGATGTCGGGCGGTGGTCCCCAATGTGCCTGGTTGTGGCGCCAGAGATCGAGATACCAGGTGCGGAACATAGCGATTTCCTCGCCGCGCGAATCGTCGCCGAGCCCTTCGAGCAGCGTAGATGGCGGTGCTCCGGCGTGTGCGACGGCGATCATGCGATCGAACAACTCGGTCCACAGCGGCGTGTATGCGATG
>Ga0157372_10003783_pt1 | contig 16245 bp, 11 predicted proteins | sample C55metaG_FD_115307 | JGI IMG/M metagenome (GOLD analysis project Ga0157372, IMG submission 115307) | Corn rhizosphere microbial communities from Kellogg Biological Station, Michigan, USA - C5-5 metaG | ecosystem: Host-associated > Plants > Roots > Rhizosphere > Soil | place: USA: Michigan... | reverse complement strand
CTTGTAGCTTTTGGCTGCACTAAAAAAAATGTGCCGCATTACACCATATCAAGGGTTACCAAATCAGATACAGCCACCCAGTTAACCGTTAAAATAGATGGCAGGCTTAAATGGGCCGAACTGTTGAGCATCACCTCACAAATTAAAGCCGACAGTGCTAAGCTGAGCAACCTGCAGATTAACTTTTTGCTTCCCGGTCATAATGATAAAAGTACCGGTGCTAATACCTTTTACGCCGTAGCCCGCTATCCGCAAGGAGATAAAGTTACCATGCAGGATACCACTAAAGATGCTGATGGCAATACCGTTAGGCTAAACGTACTTGGCCTGTCGCCCGAAAAAGCAAAATACCTGCTTGGTTTAAACCCTGCCGACCTTGACGGGAAAAATATCATAGGCAGGTTTATTGATGATAATAACCATACTGTTATTGTTCCGTTTACTGATATGGCAGGAGGTAAAAAAGAAACTTATATTATTGAGCTTGATACCACAGGCACTGTGGTATCCCGTACCATTCCCCTTATGGACAACCGCGATGGGATTGAAAAGCTGCATGTAAGCCAGGCCGGCGATTATATTACCATAAAAGACAGCGTGCTTACCCAATACGCCGCTCATGACATGGGTTTGCCTTATAATAGTATTAAAGCTGGTATTTAATTGCTGCTTTGTAAATATGCCAAAGTCACCACAGGCTTAGCCTGGTGTTAAAAAAATGGAGGTTGGCGGTTAAATCATTTATTTATTAAGATTATACTAATATATTTATAGTGTATAAAACATTGTAGATATATGAACCGAAATTTTATCAAAATTTTTGCATTAAGCGTAGCCGCGGCTTTCAGCACTTGCATGGCAACCGCCCAAACCCGGCTGCCGGAAGGCTACTTTCTTAAAACCTTACCAAACGGGCTGGATGTGCTGGTTATCGAAAACAGCAAAGTGCCTTTAACCACTATTGAAATAGCGGTTAAAAACGGAGCTTATACTGAAGGCCCCGAGTTTAGCGGTCTGTCGCACCTGTTTGAGCACATGTTTTTTAAAGCCAATAAGGATTATCCAACCCAGGAAAAGTTTTTAAAACGTACCCAGGAGCTTGGTGCTATCTGGAATGGTACCACCAATACCGAGCGCGTGAATTATTACTTCACTTTTGACAGGGATAGTCTTAAAGCTGGTTTAAAGTTCATGAATGCTGCTATCCGTTTCCCAATTTACCGCGAGGAGGATATGAAAAAGGAACGCCCGGTGGTTGACGGTGAATTTCAGCGGGCCGAAAGCGATCCGGGTTTCCAGCTTTGGTATGGAATGCAGCAAAAGCTTTGGGGCGATCTCATCACCCGCAAAAACCCTATTGGTATCCACGAAGTGATCAACACGGCTACGCCCGAAAAAATGATGATCATTAAGGATAAATATTATTTCCCTAACAACAGCTTGCTGACTATTTGCGGCGATGTTAAGCATGATAACGCTTTTGCCCTTGCCGAAAGCATTTTTGGCGACTGGGCCAACAGTGGTTTCGATCCTCAAACCAAATTCCCTATTCCAGCATTTAAGCCTTTAACCAAACCTGAGTATTTTGTTAAGGAAGCAACCATTGCCCAAACCCCTTATATGGAGTTTACCTGGCAGGGACCTTCATATCCAACGGATTCAGCTTCAACTGTTGCTGCCGATGTGTTTTCGACTATTGTAGGCTTAAACTCGTCAAAATTGCAGCAGGCATTGGTTGACAAAGGTTTGGCCAGCGGTGTTTATGTAAACTATACTACCAGCCGTTATGTAGGCCCCATTGATATTTTTGTGGTGCCTAACCCTAACAAGCTTAAAGAATGCTATACCGAGTTAATGAACCAGGTAAGCATGTGGAACAAGGACGACTATTTTACCGACGAGCAGATGGCTACCGCTAAAGCTATCCTGCACCGTAATGACATTAAAGCTAAAGAAAAGCCTTCATCATTGCCAAGCCAGATCAGCTACCAGTGGTGCAGCACTTCGTTTAATTTTTATACCGACCTGGATGCCAACTATCAAAAAGTTACCCGTGCCGATATTAAAAAGTACCTGGATACTTACGTAATTGGCAAGCCATATGCTGCTGGTATGATTATAGCGCCCGAGTTAAATAAAACAGTAAATGCAGCTTCATTTTTTGCAGCCAAGTAATTTAAACTACCTCATCATGATGAAAAAATATATAATTGCCCTGCTGGTAGCAGCGGCTATAGGAAACACAGCCAAGGCGCAAAAACAGGCCTATGAAACCACGGTAGATGGCGTAAAGGTTATTGTACAGCCAAGCGGCAACGATATTGTGGAAGTGCAAACCATCATAAAAGGCGGTGTGCAAAACTATCCGGCTACCAAAGCGGGTATTGAGTCGCTGGCAATGAGCGCCCTTACCGAATGTGGTACTTTAAAGCATGATAAAAATAGCTTTAAAGACGAACTGGATAAAGTAAGCGCTACCGTTTACGGCAGCAGCAACAAAAACTATTCGGTAATACGGATGAATTGTATTAAAGGCGACTTTGATATTGTTTGGCCGTTGTATGTTGAGGCTATAACCCAGCCCAAATTTGATGAAAAGGAATTTGCCCGCATTAAGCAGGATGCTATCAATAACATTAAACAGGAAGATTCACAGCCCGATAATGCCATTGATAAATATGCCGATAAAGTAGCTTTTGCCGGTACCAACTACGCTAAAGACCCGAGTGGAACCGTAGCTATTGTTACAGCCTTAACCCCTGCCGAAACAAAAGCTTATTATCAGTCCATACTGACCAAATCTCGCATGGTAATTGTTGTGGTTGCGGATCTTGACCAGGCTGCTATTGAAGCTAAAGTAAAGGGTATGCTGAGCGGTATTAAACAAGGCCCGGCTTTCGCGTTTAAAAAATCAACTTTCAGAGCCGACAAAAACAGCATCAATGTTGAAAAACGTGATTTGGCTACCAATTATGTAGAAGGTATCGCCAGTGGTCCTGCCGCCGGTACACCCGATTTTAACGCTTTTAATGTAGCCATGCGCATCTTCTCGAACATGCACTTTTTAGAGGTTCGTACCAATAACGGTTTGTCATATGCCCCACAGGCCTGGTTTAGCGCGGGTCAAACCTCAACTGCCAAGTTCTCTGTTTCAACAACCGAGCCTGATAAATACATAGCTGTGTTTGATAAGCTGGTTGATAAAATTAAACGCGAAGGTTTTAAACCCGAAGATGTAGCCGATATGAAGGTTACTTACCTTACCGGTTTCTACTATAAAAACGAAACCAACAGCGCCCAGGCATCATCAATAGCAGCAAATGAAGTATTGCATGATAACTGGAAACGTTCATTAACCCTGGTTGATGATGTAAAGAAACTTACTCCCGATGATGTGAGCAATGCATTCCGTAAGTATATAAACAATATTGTATGGGTATACCAGGGCGATCCTAAAAAAGTAAACCAATTGCTGTACATTAACGGTACACTGCATAATGGAGATAATCCGGTGATGCACTAATTTAGGTAAAAGGTTAAAGGCGAAAGGTTAAAGGTAGCTGCATCTGTGCTAATTTTTTATCTTTCGCCTTTTTTTGTTTTTGACCTTTCCCCTTCGCCTTTAACCTTTCGCCTTTCACCTTTCGCCTTTCACCTTTCACTTTCCTCCGGCAGCACCGCTTTTTTCCTGGTTTTAGTCCAACCGGCCCCTTTAGGCCTGGTGGGTACGGTATCGCCCAGAAGTTTGCCCCAGGGTTTCAGGGTGTCAATCCTGTCGAAGATGATTTTGAGGACTGCTACAAATGGAATGGAAAGAAACATGCCCGATAAGCCCCAAAGTAAATTGCCTAACAACACAACCACAATGGAGATAAGCGCGTTGATCTGCACTTTTGATGACACAATGCGCGGTACCAGGATATTATTATCAATAAACTGGATAACAAGATAAGCTATGATCACTCCTAACTGCGTTGTGTAACCGTCTTTGGTAACCGTTGCCATCAGCACGGGAAGTGAGATGGCTATAATGCCGCCCAGGTAGGGCAGCAGGTTAAGGATAGCGCCTATTACACCTATCAGGATGCCATACTTAACACCCAGTAATATCAGGGCCAGCGAATTCATGGCGGCAACTATCACCATCTCGATCAATAAACCCTGTATATAGCTTTGGATAGCCGATTTGGTTTCTTTTAAAACATCGGCAACCTGTTTGGAGTTTTCTTCAGAAAATACTTCGTAAATAAAATTGAGCAGCAGGGTTTTGTAAAATAATACCAGGAAAACATATACGGGTACTACAAATATCAGCCCGAACGTGCTTAACACATTGCCGAGTGTGCGGCCTACCAGTGCCTGGCTGTTATCCATAGCATCTTTAATGAGCTGGTCTTGCTTTTGAACAGAGTAGTTAAAAGTGGTAGCTACCCAGTCTTTAAAGGTGATGAACATTTCACCAAACTTCTTTTTAAGCGTGGGCAGCGAATCTCCAAACTGGATGATCTGGGTAGAAAGAAAATAGAACAACCCTGCCAGTAAAACAGCGCCAAGCAGCATAGCCAAGCATATAGACAAAATTTTGGGCACTTTATGTTCCTGCAGCCAGTTGCTAACAGGGTTAAGCAAAATGGCAATAAAAGCCGAAAAGGCAAGCGGGATCATTACATCTGCCAGTTGGGCAAACACATAAACCAATAATATCAATCCAAAAAGTATAACAGTACTTTTAAGGTAAAAGGGGTATTCTTTAACAGCAGGCATAGACGCAGGATTTTACACTGAAAGGAACAAGACAAACAATTGTTTGCTTCGCCGATAATTAGCCGGGGGGATGCTGATGGGGTTGGTGTAGTGTCCGTCCGTTTTGTGAACGAAATAGCCTGTCGGGAATTGCAAAAAAGCCTGCACGGTTAATGCAGGCTTTGGACATATTATAATGACTTGTTCATCTATTAACTCTACTAACTCAACACATTTCGCCAGCTAACCAAATCGCCGATGATCTTATCCAACTGATCGGCAGGAACGCGCTCCTGCGCCATGCTGTCGCGGTGGCGGATGGTTACGGTGTTATCTTCTAATGTCTGGTGATCTACAGTAACGCAAACAGGTGTACCAATGGCATCCTGACGGCGGTAGCGCCTGCCAATAGCATCTTTCTCCTCGTACTGGATGTTGAAATCAAGCTTCAGTTTATCCATGATCTCGCGGGCTTTCTCCGGCAGACCATCCTTTTTGGTAAGCGGGAAAATAGCGGCTTTAACCGGAGCAAGACAAGGGTGCAGGCGTAATACGGTGCGGCTGTCCTGTTTATCTTCGGTACTCAGATCTTCCTCCTCGTAAGCGTTGATCATAGTAAGCAGGAACATCCTGTCTAAACCTATCGATGTTTCAATTACGTAAGGTACATAGTTGCCAAAAGGCTTACCTGTTTCAGGATCAACCTCTGGGTCAAAGTATTGAAGTTTTTTGCCCGAAAATTTTTCGTGCTGACTTAAGTCAAAATTGGTACGGCTGTGGATCCCTTCAACCTCTTTAAATCCAAACGGAAACTCAAACTCAATATCATAAGCAGCATCGGCGTAGTGGGCAAGCTTGGTGTGCTCATGGTAACGGTATTTGACAGCATCGGTACCTAAAGCAAGGTGCCATTTTAAACGCGCTGCCTTCCACTGATCAAACCACTCTTTTTGTGTGCCGGGGCGAACAAAAAATTGCATCTCCATTTGTTCAAACTCGCGCATGCGGATAATGAACTGTCTGGCAATCACCTCGTTACGGAAAGCTTTGCCAATTTGCGCAATACCGAAAGGGATTTTCATCCTGCCCGATTTTTGTACGTTAAGGTAATTTACAAAGATCCCCTGCGCGGTTTCCGGGCGAAGGTAAATGGTATCAGCATCGTCAGCCACAGCTCCCATCTGGGTGCTGAACATCAGATTAAACTGGCGTACTTCTGTCCAGTTGCGGGTACCGCTTACCGGGCAGGCAATTTCATGCTCAATGATCAGATCGCGCAGGCGGGTCAGGTCTTCGGCTTTCAGGGCCTCGTCCATATCATGCTGTAGTTGTTCAGCTTTATCGGTTTTGCCTTCGCTGTCGTATTTAGCTATCTTGTCTTCCAGCAATTGGTCGGCGCGGTAGCGTTTTTTGGAATCTTTGTTGTCGATCATCGGGTCGCTGAAGCCATCAACGTGACCGCTTGCTTTCCAGATCTTAGGGTGCATAAATATGGCCGAATCAATGCCCACAATGTTATCGTTCATCTGCACCATGGCTTTCCACCAGTAGGTTTTGATGTTGTTTTTAAGTTCGGCGCCGTTTTGGCCGTAATCATAAACTGCGCTTAAGCCATCATAGATCTCGCTGGAAGGGAACACAAAGCCATATTCTTTGGCATGCGATATAACATTTTTAAAAAGTTCGTCGGTTGATTTGCTCATAATAGCTGCAAAGATAATTTTTGATTTCGGATTTGGGAATTTCGATTTCGGATTTACTTTGAGACAAGACGTTATCTAAAAACGTCGTTTTCTTAAAATTCGGTTCTTATAAAGCTTATTTCGTAGTACTTCTTTCCTGGACTTGTGTCGACAAAGCATTCATAACTATACAGCCAGTCCAGTAAACCGGATTGCATTTGTTATTTATCATCAGTGACGCCTTGAGATGTTTTAATTTTTGAAAAACCTTACCTCCATATATCCCTCATATTCAGTCAGCCATTTCTCATAATTTGTAAACCATCCACAATTATTTCAAATAGTTATAAACTATTGGGTGTTTTGCATTATTATTGTACTAAGCCTACGATACCGATCACAAATGGAACAAATCGTTAACATCCTTTCTGCAAAGTACGTTACCCACAATGTGAGGCAATTCAGGCTTGAAAAACCTGCCGGTTACAGCTTTATACCAGGGCAGGCTACCGAATTATCAATCAATAAGGAAGGTTGGCGTAATGAAACACGTCCTTTTACGTTCACTTGCCTTAACGGTGATGAATACCTTGAGTTTACTATAAAAACCTATACCGATCATGATGGCGTTACCAACCAGCTAAGCAAGGTTAACGAGGGCGATGAACTTATCATTCGTGATGTTTGGGGAGCTATTGAATATAAAGGCCCTGGCTATTTTATTGCAGGAGGTGCAGGAATTACGCCATTTTTAGCCATACTGAGGCAATTAAATAAAGACGGCGCAATAGGCGATAATAAGCTTATATTTTCAAACAAGACTGATAAAGATATTATTTTGAGTGATGAACTGAAAAGCATGCTTGGTGCAAACGCGCATTTCATCATTACCGGTCAAAAAGATAGTATGTATGATCAGCGGCGCATTGATGCTGATTTTCTGAAAGCCGAAATAAAGGATTTCTCAAAGCATTTTTATATATGTGGCCCTGATGCTATGGTTGCTGAGCTCAGCGGTGTATTAGGGCAACTCGGAGCCGATAGTGATTCGGTGGTATTTGAAAGGTAGTTTATGCGGAGACGCATCACGTGGGGTCTTCTATGCTTTGTCTTGCATGTTATCCCTGCATATTACAGACACATGTGGTGCGCCTCTGCAAAACACCTTTTTATTAAACAGTATTTATAAAGCTGTGCGGCTGTCCGTCCGTCACGGGGAATCACTCTCTGACGAACAAAAGTAGACAGGCTTTAATACCTACGTATTGTAATACGTTTTTTACAAATGATATGTTGCCCTGTGGCTGAAAAAGATTTGCAGAAAGACGTTCATATGAACTTTTGGGCCTTGGGGGTACATAACACTATCACAACTTTTATCCAGTAAACTACCATCCGGAATGGTTTGCAGCTAACCAGCTCCTCCATACGGACGGACGTGATCCTGATATATCTGTAATAGATAGATTTTGATTTACATTAAAGTGGATACTCATCGAAATATTTAACCGGAAAGTGATTTATAATATCGGTTAAAAAGCTTAATTTTCGCCAGCTTTTACTTTATCACTTATCCGATCAGAACAATAATGTACCGGTTGTTTTATGTTTTACGAATTACAGCGCTGCTGCTTGTTTTGGTAAGTTTTTATGTTCCAAATTTATTTGCCCAGGCACCGGTAATAAAATATACAACACCACATAAATATAAGATTAATGATCCTATACCATCTTTAGCGCCAACTAATACGGGCGGGGAGGTACCGGCAACTATTTACGGGCAGGTAAGTAGGATAGCAGGCGGTGGCGGCGGTAGTGGTGTACCCGGATTTTTTTATACTGTAACTGGTGTTTCTGCTGATCCGGCAGGAAACGTATTTATTGCGGATTGGGATAATAATATAATATACAAATTAACTCCGGCAGGAAATTTATCAAAGTTTGTAGGGAATGGGAACGGAGGTTGGGATGACGGGCAGGGTGCGGCCGCAACCGTTTATGAACCTGATGCACTGCTTTCGGACGCTGCCGGCAATATATACTTCAGTGATCAGGCAAGCCACCTGATAAGGAAAATAACACCAGGAGGCTTAGTAACAACTATTGCGGGAGTACCACATATGCCGGGTTTTGTTAATGGTGCAGGCACGGTAGCCAGATTTGCCAGCCCGAGAGGTTTAACAATAGATAATGACGGAAATATCTACGTTGCTGATGAGGCTAACAACCGGATCAGGAAAATAACACCAACCGGCGAGGTTTCCACTTATGCTGGCAGTGGTACAAGGGGTTTTCAAAACGGTCAGGCGGGTTCGGCATCATTTAACACACCCACTGCTGTTGCATTGGATAATGCAGGTAATTTATATGTTTCGGATTCTGGAAACAGCGCTATCAGAAAAATAACCCCTGCAGGCGTAGTTTCCACATTTGCTACAGGTTTCAATTTTCCGCGTGAGCTTAGGGTAGACGGTACTGGTAATATTTATATTAATGAGCATAATGGCAATACTGTCAAAAGAATAAGTTCAAATGGGGCAGTCACAATTATAGCAGGAGGCGGCAAAAAAGACGCCAATGGTGTATCGGCGATACTTAGTGGGCCGCTTGGATTGGCAATGGATGGAAAAGGTAATTTATTTGTCGGTGAAGACGGTTTTGATGACGTCAGAAAGATAGTAATAACCGGTTATACTATTGATAAACCTTTACCGGCAGGTATGGTATTTGATCCTAAAACAGGTATCATTTCGGGCGCGCCAACTGTTTTATCGCCACCAACGGTTTATACTGTGACAGCCTATAATGCCACCGGTAGTAACAGCGCAACTTTTAGTATAGAGGTGGCAGATATTACGCTGTCGCCTTCAGTTATTACTTTTCCAATTCCTGACGTAGTTAATATGAGTATTGACAATATCCTGCATCCCGGCGCTACCAGTACCAATACCCACGCCGAAACGCCAATTACCTATACAAGCAGCAATGCCAATGTAGCTGTTGTAAGTGCCGATGGGCAAATTCATGCAATAGCTCCTGGGCAAACCGTTATTACAGCTTATCAAGCAGCAAATGACGAGTATTTGGCGGCTGTACCCGTACCAAGAACGTTCACCATTACTCAAGACCAGGTAATCACTTTTCCTGCCATTGCTGCCGAAACTACCTGTGATCCTGATTTTTCGGTTGGGGCAACAAGTTCAAATTCAACCATTCCGCTTACTTATGTAAGTAGCAATCCAGCCATTGCTACGGTTTCGGCAACGGGAGCTATTCATATCATAGCGGCCGGTTCAACCACCATCATTGCGTCGCAAAGCGGTAATGATTTGTATAACGCGGCTACCCCTAAATCGCAAATATTAGCTGTTACTGCCCCGGTTGTGCCATCGGTGAATATATCGCCTACTTTCTACCCCGGTTGTGATGGCATGGAGGTTACTTATACTGCTAATGCTATGAACGAGGGTATCCATCCAAGTTATCAATGGCAGGTAAATGGTCAAAATAGTGGTAATCATTCAGATACATATACCAGTAGCTCATTGCACGCAGGGGATATTATAACCTGCGTAGTTACCAATAACGATGGTTGTGAACCCGTTTCCTCTCCTGTATCTAATCAGGCTTCTTTAAGTGCGGATCCAAATGTTACACTTTCGGTAACCATCACGTCATCGTTTAGTGGAACCATAACTGCAGGCACTGCGGTTACTTTCAAAGCGCAACCGTCTAATGTGCAGGATAATCCTGTTTATCAATGGTATGTTAATGGGCAAACCGTTGGCAGCAACAGCGCCACATTTACCAGCAATACTTTAGCAGATGGTGATGTGGTTAGTTGTACTATGGCTTCGGGAGGGACATGCATAATTAACCCTGTCGTAAATTCAAATGTTATTACGGTTGCTGTAACAGTTCCTGAAAAAATTATAGTACCTAATACATTTACACCCAATGCCGATGGATATAATGATACCTGGTTTATCCCCGGGTTATTGTCGTACACTAATTGCACGGTGAATATTTATAACCGGTATGGCGCCATAATGTACCGCTCGGTAGGTTATCAACAGCCCTGGGATGGTACCAGTAATGGCAAAACGGTACCCGCCGGAGCCTACTACTATGTAATTGATACTAAGAGCAGCAGCGGAAAACTGAATGGGGAAGTAACGGTGTTGCGATAGTTAGCAACCATGAACAGGAAATGGTGTCTTTATCCATAGAGCGAGGTGGGCATACCGGGACGGACGGACACCCCAGAACTAACTCTCCGCTTTGCATGAATCTCAAATCTCCCGTCTCAAATCTCATATCTAAAGCATATTTTTACAGCCATGAGTATCAGTGTCGAGGCATTAACAAAGGTTTACGGCGTACAAAAAGCTGTTGATGGCATTAGCTTTACTGCCCAGCCCGGTGTACTGGGCTTTTTAGGCCCTAATGGCGCAGGTAAATCAACAACCATGAAAATCCTTACCGGCTTTATTCCGCAAACATCGGGTACGGCATCGGTATGTGGGTTTGATGTAGCCAAACAGCCGCTTGAGGTTAAGCGCCGCATCGGCTACCTGCCCGAAAGCAACCCGCTGTATACGGATATGTATGTGAAGGAGTCGTTGGGCTTTGTTGCCGGCATCCATAAAATTCATGAGCCTGCCAAACGTATTGCCGATATTATTGAACAAACAGGCCTCGGCCCCGAGCAGCATAAAAAGATAGGGCAGCTATCCAAAGGCTATCGTCAAAGGGTAGGGCTGGCACAGGCCATGCTGCATGACCCGGAAGTACTGATACTGGATGAGCCAACTTCCGGCCTCGACCCAAACCAGTTAATAGGTATCCGCCAGTTGATCCTCGACCTTGGCAAAACAAAAACCATTGTACTGTCAACCCATATTATGCAGGAGGTTGAAGCAGTTTGCAGCCAGGTCATCATTATTAATAAAGGCACCATTGTGGCCAACGATTCCCTTCAGCAGCTCAGGAAAAACAATGGTGATAAATCACTTGAGGAGGTGTTTATCAGCCTTACCAATAATTAAAAATCATCGCTCCGTATCCGCAAGGATGTAGTGGAGTAATTATTATCGATAACTATTACCCATTTAATATTTTTTTAACATTTTTTGTAACGAAGTGCTGGTTTGTAACATCTATATAGGCGAACCGGCAAAGCGGAGGTACCCCGTCATGCCAAACTTTATTACATTATTGTTATGAAAAAACTATTATTATCCTTAGCCTTTTTAGGCTTTACCGCTATCGCGGCCCATGCCCAATCAGCAAATTCAGACGGCGGAAAATTCAGTATTGGTGTTGAAGCCGGCTTGCCGGTTGGTGACGCCCACAAAGTTTCAAACTTCGCTATCGGCGGTTCATTGAAGTATGATCATCCAATCGCCGATCAGTTATTTTTAACAGGTTCGGCAGGTTATACACGTTTCCTGTATAAAAAAGAGATCAAAGATTTTTTTGGTAAATCGGGAGCGGGTTTTATCCCGGTTAAAGCAGGTGTTAAATATTACTTTGACGATGCCTTTTTTGCCGAAGGCCAGTTGGGTGCGGTATTCGGTACTGAAAGTGGCGCCGGCACCGCGTTTGCTTACTCACCTGGTGTAGGCTATAGCTTTGCAGGCGGATTAGAAGCCGGTGTACGTTACGAGGCTTGGTCAAAAAACGGTACTACGAGTCAGGTTGCATTGCGCGTAGCATTTAGATTTTAATTAAACAACATCAACCTTTAAAATAAAGGTCCGGGAAACGTTTCCGGGCCTTTTATATTTTCTTCATAATTATTAGTCGGGTAATATTGTATTTTCGGCCCGTTATGAAAAAACTGTTATTGCTGCTCCTCATCCTCCCTGCTTTTAAAACCTATGCCCAGGATGTACCGAAACCTTCTACCGCTTTTAGTGCCGGGGTTGAATTAGGTATTCCATCGCGTAGTTTATACAATGTAGGTGTTGGTGCATCGCTTAAGTTAGAGCAGCCGGTGGCAAGCCCGGTAAGCTTTACGTTCACCGCGGGATTCAGCAGTTTTTTTCGTAAGGATTCTCCGTTTAACAATGGGCATTCGGGTGGTGACATTTTTGTACCCTTAAAAGCCGGGGTAAGGTATAACGTTGGCTCCGGTATATTTCTGGAAGCAGAAGCAGGCAGTGCTATCGAGCTTAATTATGACAAGCGTAAGCTGTTTGCCTTTTCCCTTGGCCCGGCCATTATGATCCCCACAGGTACAGATGCCCGTAACTTCGAGTTGGGGTTAAGGTATGAAAGCTGGTCGGCCCATACCCTTCAGCAAACAGCCATCAGGTTTGCGTATAGGTTTGGCAGGTAAATATTTTATTTTAGCCGATATATTGCAGAAGGGCGTATTTTCGTTAAATAGCACCTGCAATCTTATATAACATGACTCATAAACCTATCCGCATCATCTTAATTTTATCATTCATTGTATTTTCATTTGCAGCCAAAGCGCAGCGTGGCGAACAAACATCGTTAAGTGCAGGGTCTGGAATAATAGCTCCGCTTAACATGAATTACCGCAATGATAACGGTACCGACTTTAATGTAGATGCCGGCTTTAGCGTTAACCTGAAGCTGGAAAAGCCGATCACCGAAACCCTGCATTTTACAGTCGGCACCGGCTTTGTTTTTACCGAATCAACCCCGCAGTATTTATTTTCAAGCAACTCGTCAAACGTTTTCTACGATAACCACTATCATGATCTGTATGCTTACCTGCCGCTAATCGCAGGCTTGAAATATTACTTTACAAAATACTTTTATGTAAATGCCGAAACAGGCAGCGCTTTCAGCATCAATAGCAGGGCACGTACCTCGTTTATTTACGCAGGAGGGGCAGGAGCTGTTGTGCCGATTGGCCCTCATCATGGGCTCGATTTTGGTTTGCAATTTGAAAGGGGATACAAGAATACCGATTATGATCATGCTATTAATCAGTTGGTGTTAAATGTGGCTTATAAGTATAGGTTTTAGGATTTGGTAGTTGTCCGGCTTTTGGCCACAGGTGGTTGGGTCCTGGAAACGGACGGACAGACGGTTTAGTAGCAGATGTTTAGTGGCAGTTGCAGCAGTGTTGCTCTATAAAAGCGTGAGATTACTTCCCCGCAAGTTCAAGCGGCCCTCGCTTGAACTACGCTTTAAAAGGAGCGTCCACGGTTTCCGGTTTAACGTGGGTGTGGACGCTTGCCTTATTTAAGGTTCAAGCGGAGGACGCTTAAACCCGCAGGAGAAATAAATCCGAAATCGAAATTCCCAAATCCGATATCCGAGCACACTTTGCTTTGGCGCATTATTGTTGTAATTTCGGCGCTTAATACAATATAATATAACGTGCTGAGCATCCTTAAAAAAGAAATAGTATCCTACCTCAGTTCGCTGGTGGCCTATGTTACCATCGGTGTATTTTTACTGGTGCTTGGCCTGTTTTTGTGGGTATTCCCTGATTCAAGTATACTGGAGTACGGGTATGCCGGGCTCGAAAGCTTGTTCAGCACTGCGCCTTACCTGTTCATGTTCCTGATCCCGGCTATTACTATGCGTTCTCTTGCCGAAGAACGTAAGGAAGGCACTTTTGAACTGCTGTTTACCCGCCCTTTAAAAGATTGGGAAATAGTGCTGGGCAAATACTTGGCTTGTTTATTAATAGTACTTTTTGCTTTACTACCTACGCTGGTTTATTACTATTCGGTAAGGGCATTAGGGATGCCGCAGGGCAATATTGACACTGGGGCAGTGATAGGCTCATACATCGGTTTGTTTTTATTAGGTGCTGTATTTGTGGGGATAGGTTTGTTTACCTCATCTATCACGAAAAACCAGATCATCGCCTTTACGATATCCGTTTTTCTGTGTTTCTTTTTTTACAGCGGCTTTGATTCAATCAGTCAGTTGCTCTCATTGCAGGATCTGGGCTTGCGGAATTTAGGTATCACCCAGCACTATGATTCGGTAAGCCGTGGTGTGCTGGATACCCGGGATCTGGTTTATTTCATCATCACCACCGGTATTTTTATATGGCTTACCTTGTTTGTGCTGGCAAAGCAACGACAAAAAGGTTTAGGTGGTACCGGGATGATCATTGTGTTAGGCGTTTTGTTTTTTCTGGGGATACTATCTTCATTTACTTTTACCCGTTTTGATTTTACTGCCGAAAAACGCTATACCATATCGCCCATCAGCAGGCAAATTATGGATAAGCTGCCAAAGCGGGTAAAGGTGGTAGTTTATTTACAGGGTGATAATCTGCCCGGAGGCTTTAAACGCCTGCAAAGCGCTACCCGGGATATGCTGAGCGACCTGCAGGCTTATAGCCATGGTAAGATCCAGTTTGAGTTTCGTGACCCATTGAAGGGTTTAAACAACGATCAGCAAAACGAGGTGATCCAAAACATGGCTGCCGAAGGTGTTGAACCAACCAACCTGAGCGTTAAAACAGATAACGGTGTAACGCAAAAGCTCATCTTTCCGTCGGCGCTGGTATCGGCAGATGGGAAGGATATTCCCGTAAAGTTATTGCTAAGCAGGATAGGCCTCTCGCCCGATGAAGTGCTGAACAACTCTATCCAAAACCTGGAATATGCCTTTTCATCGGCCATAAAAAAAGCGGTTAACGGGGGCAGGCCGCAAATCGGCTTTACCGAAGGCCATCATGAACTAACCGATCTGCAGCTGAACGATGCCATGAAAACCCTTGCCGATGGTTTCCAGGTAGGCCGGGTTGATTTGAATGCCATTTCCTTTGCCGATCTGCAAAAGATCAAATTGCTGGTGATAGCCAAGCCCGATCAGAAATTCAGCGAGGTAGAGAAATTCAAGCTTGATCAATACATTATGCACGGAGGCCGGGTATTGTGGACTATTGACCAGGTTAGCGCCGAACTGGATAGCCTTCGCGGGCATGGTGGCGAGCAGCTGGCATTCCCCAAACAGCTTAACCTCGATGATCAGCTTTTCCGTTATGGGATCCGTATCAATTATGATCTGATTGCTGATATGAACTGCTCGCAAATTCCCATCAGTACTGGCAATGTTGGCGGGCAGGCGCAGATCCAGATGCTGCCATGGCTGTATTACCCGGTATTTATCCCGCTAAGCAAACACCCGGTAGTGAAAAATTTGGATGGTATCAGCAGCGAGTTTGCAAGTACTATCGATATCCTCGATACCAAAAATGTAAACAAAACGGTGCTGCTAACCTCATCGCCTTATAACAAAAAGCTCACCGCCCCGCACATATTATCGTTGCAGGCTTTGGAGCAGGAGCCAAACACTAAGGAGTTTCAAAGCACACCTAAAATAACTGGTGTATTATTGGAAGGCAGTTTTGTAAGCGACTGGCAAAATCGCCCGCTTCCCGAAGGGCTTAAAGAGCAGGTTGCCATAAAGCAACAAAGCGAGCCTACCAAAATGATAGTGATTAGCGATGGTGATGTTTTAAAGAACCAGATAGGCACCGATGGCTCGCCCTATCCTTTAGGATATGATCATTATACCCATCAAACCTATGGCAATAAAAACCTGTTGCTTAATATAGCCGACTATATGACTGACGATTCGGGCCTTATTGTCTTGCGTACCAAGGAGATCAGAATCCGCCTGCTGGATAGGGCACGTATTCGCAGCGAAAAACTGTATTGGCAACTGGTTAATACCATTGCGCCGCTGGTTTTAGTGTTAATATGTGCTATTTTTCAACATTATTTACGCAGGCAAAAGTATGCCCGTTAAATTTTCTATTTTTGATAGATTAATTACAACCATATGAGATTTATTGTTTCTACCTCAACAT
>Ga0157372_10003781_pt1 | contig 16251 bp, 12 predicted proteins | sample C55metaG_FD_115307 | JGI IMG/M metagenome (GOLD analysis project Ga0157372, IMG submission 115307) | Corn rhizosphere microbial communities from Kellogg Biological Station, Michigan, USA - C5-5 metaG | ecosystem: Host-associated > Plants > Roots > Rhizosphere > Soil | place: USA: Michigan... | reverse complement strand
GATCACGACGGCGGGCTCGGCCGAGGAGGCGCTCGCCGTTCTGCGCACGACGACGCCGGACCTGCTCATCAGCGACATCGGCATGCCCGGCACCGACGGCCACAACCTGATCCGTACGCTGCGTGGCAGGGAGCCGCGCAACCAACGCCTGCCCGCGCTGGCGCTCACCGCATTCGCGCGCCCCGACGATCGCAAGAAGGCGATGCTCGCGGGTTACCAGGCGCACCTCGCTAAGCCGTTCGACATCGGCGAGTTCGTGCTCGTCGTCGCGGGCCTTCTCGACCGCCGCAGCGAGCGGCGCGCGTAATTCGCCGCGGCTAGCGCGATCGGTGCGCGCCTCGCGGGCGCTGATCCGATGCCCGGGCGCTGAACTGGCGTCGGTACCAGCGCGAAAAGCCGCTCGGGGCCGAGAAGCCGAGCAGAGACGAAACCTGTGCGAGCGTTCGCCTCCGATCGTCGAGGTAGCGCAAGACGAGTTCGCGCCGCACCGAATCGACGATGCCGGTGAACGTTTCTTCCTCCGCGGCCAGGTATCGATGCACGGTGCGCCGGTCGACCCCCATGTGTTGCGCGACGACACCCACCGTGCATCGTCCCGTTCCCAGCGTCCGCATGACGACCTCGCGCACCCGCACGGCCGTGCGCGTCGCCTCGCGGCCGTGATCGGCCTCGAGCATCTGTTGCGCGTAACGCGCCATGCCGGGATCGGCGTTCGGATTCGCGACGTCGAGATCGCGCCGCGCGACGACGATGCCGTTGAAGTCGTGGCCGAACTCGACGGCGCAGCCGAACACGCGCGCGTGCACGGAGCGGTCGGCCGGCGCATCGTGCGCGAAGCACACGCGTAGCGGCTTCCATCTCGGACCGAGCAGCGTGCGAAGCATCCGGAACACGACGCCGATCGCGAGCTCGGTCGATTGCCGCACCGGTCCCGCCTGACCGACGATCAGCTCTTCGCGCACGACGACCACGTCGCTGCTGTCCTCGAGCGTGACGAACAGCGCCTCGTTGAGCTGGCGCGCGTGGCGCGCGAGTGCCTCGAGCGCGAGACGCACGGTGGGCTGCTCGCGAACGAGCAAGCCCGCAGGGCCGAGGTTCGACAGTTGCCGCCGCTCCGCCATCAGCAGGCTGAACGCCTCGGCGCCGCTGCGCTCGGCGCTCGCTTCCAGCAGCCGGCGCACGGACTCGATCGGAAGCTTGAGATCGGGATCCTGCAGCGCGCGCTGCGGCAGGCCGAACTCGCTCAGGAGCCGCGCCGGGTCGAGACCGACGCTGCGCGCGACATCGCCGAAGTGGGTGAGGCTCGCGGAGCGGACGCGCGGTGCCGCCATTCGGCCGCCTCCGGCAATGTCGCAAAAGGATAAGTCTATGCCGCGAAGGGTCAACTGCCAATCGACCGCTCGACCAACAATGGGCGCGTTTCGAAGCACCGCCGCAAACGACCCGCCTTTTCAGAATTCGCCAATGGCCATCGTGACCCATCGCGTCGAATACGGCTCCGTCGCGCAACGCCCGGCGCCGCGTCGCTATGCGTGGTCGGTTTTCGGCATCGTCTTCGCACTGATGGTGGTCGACTACATCGACCGCCAGGTGGTCGTCTCGATGTTTCCGCATTTGAAGGCGCACTGGAATCTTTCGGACGGCCAATTGGGCGGATTGGTCTCGATCGTCTCGATAACGGTCGCGTTCGGCACCGTGCCGCTTTCGCTTCTCGCCGACCGCTGGAGCCGCGTGAAGAGCATCGTCGTTATGGCGCTCGTCTGGAGCTGCGCGACGATCGCCTGCGCGTACGTGACGAGCTATTCGCAGCTCCTCGCCGCGCGCAGCGTCGTGGGCCTCGGCGAAGCGGCGTACGGCTCCGCCGGAGCGGCATTGCTGGCGACGCTCTTTCCCGTGCGCATGCGCAGCACCGTGCTCGGCGCATTTCTCGCCGCAGGGCTCATGGGATCGGTGCTCGGCGTGGTTCTCGGCGGCGTGATCGCGCAGCACTGGGGATGGCAGGCGGGTTTCGGCAGCGTCGGCGTGCCGGGCCTCGTGCTAGCCGTGCTGTTCCTGCTCGTCGTCCGCGACTACAAGACGGTCGCGCTTCCGGGGCCCGAACGCCTGCAGCGGAGTGCAACGCTGGCGACGAAGGTCGTGGTCGCGGCGCTGCTCAAGCCCCGGACGGCGATCGTCACGTGCATCGGCGCCGGCCTGCAGCTCGTCATGGTGTCGACGACGTACGCGTGGCTTCCAAGCTACTTCAACCGCTTCTACGGCCTCGCGCCCGACCGCGCCGGCCTGCGCACCGGCATCGTCGTGCTCGTGGGGGGCATCGGCGCGATCGCCTGGAGCATGTTGGCGGACCGGATGACCCCGCGGTTTCCGCGTGCCCGGCTCCATGTGCCCGCGATTGCCGCCGTCGCGACCGCGCTGCTCATGTCGTGCGCGTTCGCGATGTTTCCGCCGGGCCCCGTGCAATTCGCGTTGATCGTCGCGGGCGCTGCGACGATGACAGCGAGCATCGGTCCGGTCTGCGCGGTCGTCGTCGATGTCGTGCATCCCGCCGTGCGTGCGACCGCCGCCGCCGTGCTCTCGCTCACGCAGAACCTCTTCGGTCTCGCCGCCGGGCCATTGCTGACGGGCCTCCTCTCCGATGCGTACGGCCTGCCCTTCGCGATGTCGGTCGTTCCACTCTTCTGTCTGCTCGCGGCGGGCATCTTCGTCGTGGCCGGGCGCAGCTACGTGTTCGACCTCAAGAATGCAGAGACGAACTGCGGCGTGCGCGACAGCGCCTTCGAGCCTCTTGCTGCCTGATTCATGAAGAACGCGCGATCCGTCTCGACGAAGCCTTCGCAGGCGCCGGCCGGCCGCAGGAAGGCGAACGGCAACTGGAACCCGGAATGGGAAGCCTTCGCGCAACTCGATCCCGCATGGACCGAGAAAGTGATCTCGATGGCGATCGCGCCGGCGGTCGCCGGTGCGCTCGACAGGAAGACGATCGAGCTCATCGGCATCGCGCTCGACGCCGCGTATCCGCGGCTCTACGCGCCCGGCGTACGCCGCCACATCCGCCGCGCGCTCGAGGCGGGCGCGACGCGAAGCGAAATCACGTGCGTCCTGCAGCTCGCGAGCATGCAGGGTTTGCAAACGATCTGCGTCGGCGCACCGATCCTGTTCGACGAGCTGGCCGCGATGGAAAAGCGCGCGGGCGACGCAACACGAACCGCAAAGGAGCTGCCATGAATTTTCTCGATGGATCGCTGTTTCCCGAAAACCAGCAGAAGCTCGTCATCACGTGCGCGCCGTACGGCCCCGAATGGATGCCGTCGGATTATCCCGAGGACATTCCGGTCACGATGGACGAGCACGTAGAGAAAGCGGTCGACTGCTACAACGCCGGCGCGACCGTGCTGCACGTGCACGTGCGCGAGCTCGACGGCAAGGGCAGCAAGCGGCTTTCCCGGTTCAACGAGCTGCTCGCGAAGCTCCGCGCCGCGGTGCCCGACATGATCCTGCAGGTCGGCGGCTCGATCTCGTTCGCGCCCGAAGGCGAAGGCGAGGTCGCGAAGTGGTTGTCGGACGATACGCGGCACATGCTCGCCGAGCTCACGCCGGCGCCCGATCAGGTGACGATCGCGATCAACAGCAACCAGATGAACATCGTCGAGCAGATGTGCGACGCGGACCTGGCGGGAACGTCGATCGCCGATCCGGCGCTGTACCGCGCCTATCGCGAGATGACGATTCCGTCCGGACCCGAATGGGTGGAAGAGCACATCCGGCGCCTCGCGGCGAAGGGCATCCAGACGCACTTCCAGCTCGCGAACATCACGCAGCTCGAGACCGTCGAGCGGATGATGCGCCGCGGCACCTGCAACGTGCCGCTGATCCTGACGTGGGTCGCCATCGGCGGCGGCTTCGACGCGCCGAACCTCTATAACCTCGCCAATTTCGTGCGCGCGGTACCCGACAACGCGGTGCTGACGCTCGAGACGTCGATGCTGAACGTGCTGCCGATCAACATGATGGCGATCGCCATGGGCCTGCACGTGCGTTGCGGCATCGAGGACAACATCTGGACGCAGGATCGCACGGGGAAGATGAGCTCCGTCGCGCAGATCGAGCAACTCGTGCGGATCTCCCGCGAATTCGGCCGCGAGATCGCCGATGCGAAGGAAGCGCGCCGCATCTACCGGATCGGCGAGTTTTATCAGGACGCCGACGAGACGCTCGCGAAGAATGGCTTCGCGCCCAATCGCAAACCGTCGTCGCGCGGCTCGACGCTGCGCGCCGTCGCCTGATTCGCCTTGACGGCAAGGAGAAGGACCGTGGCGCACGCAATCCGCATGCATCGGCCGGGTGGACCCGACGTTCTGCGCTTCGAGGAGGTCGCCGTTGGCGATCCGAAACCGGGCCAGGTGCGCCTGCGCCACGCAGCCGTCGGACTCAATTTCGCGGACACGTATTTCCGCACCGGGCTCTATCCGGTTCCGCTCCCGAACGGGATTGGCGTCGAAGCGGCCGGCGTCGTCGAAGCGGTCGGCGAAGGGGTGACGAACGTCAGCGAAGGCGATCGCGTCACCTACACCGGCTTCCTCAACACGCTCGGCGCGTACAGCACGGAGCGGCTGATCCCCGCGACGCCGCTGATCAGGCTGCCCGACGCCATTTCGTTCGACACGGCGGCGGCGATGACGATGCGCGGCCTCACGTCGGCGTATCTGATGCGTCGCATCTGGCCGTTGCAGCCCGGCGACGCGATCCTGCTGCACGCGGCCGCGGGCGGCGTCGGGCTGATCGTCTCGCAATGGGCGAAGCTGCTCGGCCTCACGGTGATCGGCACCGTATCGAGCGACGCGAAGGCCGGCGTCGCCCGCGCGCACGGTTGCGACCACGTGATCGTCTATACGCGCGAGTCGTTCCCGGCGCGCGTTCGCGAGCTGACCGGCGGCGCCGGCGTAACGGTCGTCTACGACAGCGTCGGCAAGGACACGTTCGCAGGCTCGCTCGATTCGCTGAAGCGCCGCGGTCTCCTCGTGTGCGTGGGGACCGCCTCGGGTCCCGTCCCGCCGATCGACGCGACGCACCTCGCGATCAAGGGCTCGCTGTTCGTGACGCGGCCTGCGCTCGCCGATTACATCGCGGATCCGGCGGAACGCGACGCGCTTGCGCACGAATTGTTCGAGCACGTGGCGGCGGGCCGCATCCGCATCGAGATCCACCAGCGCTACGAATTGCGCGATGCGGCGCGGGCGCACCGCGACCTCGAGGCGCGGAAGACGACCGGCTCGTCGATCTTCGTCGTGTGACGACGGCGCGAACGGTGAACGCGATGAACTCGGTATTCGACGCTCCGGCTGTCAGCGCTTCGAGGCTCCGCTCCATCAAGGTCGAGCCGCTGACGTGCTCGATCGGTGCGCTGCTCGAGAACGTGAGGCTTGGCGACGCCGCGCGCGACGACGAACTCTTCGCCGAGATCAGGGCGCTGCTGCTGACACACAAGGTGCTGCTCCTTCACGATCAGGACATGACGCGCGCCGAGCACGTCGCATTCGCGCGCCGCTTCGGCGATCTCGAAGATCATCCGGTCGTCGGCAGCGATCCCGAGCATCCGGGACTCGTGCGCATCTACAAGGGTCCGCAAAGCCAGAGCGAGCGCTACGAAAACGCCTGGCATTGCGACGCGACCTGGCGCGAGCGTCCGCAGTTCGGGGCCGTGCTCCGCTGCGTCGAAACGCCCGCGGTCGGCGGCGACATGCTGTGGGCCAACATGGCGCTGGCGTACGCACGGCTGCCGGAACACGTGAAGGCGCAGGTCGCGGGTCTTCGCGCGCGACACAGCATCGAGGCGAGCTTCGGGGCCGCGATGCCGATCGGGACCCGTCTCGCGCTCAAGGCGCAGTACCCCGATGCGGAACACCCCGTCGTGCGGACGCACCCGGAGACCGGCGAAAAGGTTCTCTTCGTCAACGCGTTCACGACGCACTTCACGAACTTCCATACGCCACAGAACGTGCGTTTCGGCCAGGACTACAACCCGGGTGGCGCGCTGCTGCTCGATTACCTGATCAGCCAGGCCGGCGTCCCGGAATACCAGGTTCGCTTCCGGTTCCGGCGCAACAGCGTGGCGATCTGGGACAACCGCTGCACGCAGCATTACGCGGTGCAGGATTTCGGACCCGCAATCCGCAATCTGGAACGCGCGGGCATCGTCGGCGACCGGCCTTGCTGACCCTCGACGGCCAACCGACTTCGCGCTGAGGAATCGACATGAACGAAGCATCGACTGCGGCACCGGCGGCTCCTGCGCAGATCCGCTCGCAGGGGTCGATCAGGGTCGAGCCGTTGACCTGCACGATCGGCGCCGAGCTTACCAACGTGAGCCTCGGCGCCGCATCGCGCGATCCGTCGCTCGTCGCGGAGATCCGCGCGTTGCTGCTTGCGCACAAGGTGCTCTTTTTCCGCGATCAGGACATGAGCCGCGCCGAGCATGTCGCGTTCGCGCGTCACTTCGGGCCGCTCGAGGACCATCCGGTCGCCGGCAGCGACCCGGAGCACCCGGGGCTCGTGCGCATCTACAAATCGCCGGACGTGCCGAACGATCGCTACGAGAACGCGTGGCACACCGATGCGACGTGGCGCGACAATCCGCCGTTCGGCTGCGTGCTGCGCTGTGTCGAATGCCCGCCGGTCGGCGGCGACACGATGTGGGCGAACATGGCCGCTGCCTACGCGGGCCTGCCCGCGCACGTCAAGGAGCAGATCGCGGGACTGCGCGCGCGACACAGCATCGAGGCGTCGTTCGGCGCGGCGATGCCGGTCGAGAAGCGCCACGCGCTCGCCGCGCAGTTCCCCGACGCCGAGCATCCGGTCGTGCGCACGCACCCGGAAACGGGCGAGAAGATCCTGTTCGTCAATGCGTTCACGACGCATTTCACGAACTTCCACACCCCGGAGCACGTGCGCTTCGGCCAGGACTACAACCCGGGCGGCGCGCTGCTGCTCAACTACCTGGTCAGCCAGGCGTGCGTGCCCGAGTACCAGGTGCGGTTCCGCTGGCGGCCGAACAGCGTGGCGATGTGGGACAACCGCAGCACGCAGCACTACGCCGTCATGGACTATCCGCCGTGCCACCGGAAGATGGAGCGCGCCGGCATCGTCGGCGACCGGCCCTTCTGACCGCGCGAGCCGACGACCCAAACAGAGCGCATCGGGGAGAAGAATCATGTATCGCCATTTGCTCGTGCCGCTGGACGATTCGCCGCTGGCAGTGCCGACGGTTCGCGACGCCGTGGCCTTTGCGCGCGCTCTCGGCGCGAAGGTCACCTTCTTCCATGCGCAGGAGGATTACGGGGCGACCAGCGTCGGTGCGCTTTCACGGGTGATGACGCCCGCGGAATTCAACGAAGGGATGGCTGGCGAGGCGCGCGCGATCCTGTCGAAGGCGGAGGTCGTCGCGCGCGAGGCAGGCGTTCCATACGCGTCGCTCGCGGTGACCAGCAACCGGCCGCACGAAGCGATCCTCAATGCCGCGGAGACGCGACGCTGCGACCTGATCTTCATCGCCTCGCATGGCCGCCGCGGCATCAAGGGGCTGATGCTCGGTTCGCAGACGCAGAAGGTATTGCAGCAGACGACGATTCCGGTGCTGGTCTCGGCCGTCGAGAGCAACGTTCCGGCGAACGAGCAGATGGCCGCGCTCGCGATCATCGGCGACGAACACCGGTCGCTCGGCGCCGTGATCCACGGTCTCGAATTCGTGGTTCGCGAAGCGCGGCAGAGCGGCAATCCGGCGTCATTCCCGCTGCTGCACGCGATGCTTTACTACATCCGGGAATTTCCCGAGCGGCTGCACCACCCGAGGGAAAACGCGTACCTGTTCCGCAAGCTCCGCATGCGGACGTCCGAGCTCGACGAGACGCTGGACGAACTCGAGCGACAGCACGACGAGGGCAATCGGCTGGTGGCCGACCTGGCCGACAGCGTCGCGCGATACGAGTCGAACACTGCCGACGGCTTCGCTGCGTTTGCGAAAGCGGTCGAGCGCTTCGCGAGCGCACAAATGGCGCACATGCGGCTGGAAACGAAAGTGATCCTTCCGGCCGCTCGCAGGCACCTGAAAGCCGAGGACTGGGTCGAGATCGGCCGCGCGTTCGCGGACAACGGCGATCCGCGCTTCTCGATCGACAACAACGAGGCGTTCCGCGATCTCTTCGCGCGCATCCTGAATCTCGTTCCCGATTCGGCCGTCGGCGGTGTACCGGTCAGCGCCCGGTGAGGCGTTCGCGCGGCGTTTCGAGGCAAGACTTCGCCATCAACAATCAGAGGGTAGAGGGAGATGATGCAGAACGAGCAACGGGTTTCGATGGGGGCAGGTCGCGTTCCGGGCTGGCGCCGGCGTGCAGTGGCGCTGGCGCTGGGGTCGATGTTCGTATCCGGCGTCGCGAACGCAGTCGACATTCCGACCGGCAATCCCGATCTCGCGGTCCGCTGGGACAACACGATTCGCTACAACCTGGGCTTCCGCACGCAATCGCAGGATGCGAACCTGCTCGCGAGCCCGAACTACGACGATGGTGACCGCAACTTCAACAACGGCTCGGTCGTCACGAACCGCCTCGACCTGCTGTCCGAGTTCGACTTCGTCTACAAGCGGAGCTACGGCTTTCGCGTGAGCGCCGCCGCCTGGTACGACGACGCGTACCGGCACCTCGACAATCGCTCCGATGCGACCGCGAACACGCTGGTCGACGGCCTGCCGCGCGCCGGCGTGTTGAGCCCGTACACGAAGCGTTACGCGGAAGGCCCGTCGGGCGAGATCCTCGACGCGTTCGCCTTCGCGAACTTCGACGCCGGCAACGTGCCGGTCAACGTCAAGGCCGGCCAGCACACCGTCTACTGGGGCGAGAGCCTGTTCTTCGGCGGCGCGATCCACGGCATCTCGTATTCGCAGAATTCGCTCGACGCCTGGAAGGCCTTCCAGACGCCCGGCGCCGAGGCGAAGGAGCTGTTCCGCCCGCGCGGCGGCCTCACGCTGCAGGCGCAGCCGACGAAGGAGCTGTCGCTTGCCGGGCAGTGGTTCTACAACTGGCAGGCGATCCGCGTTCCGGAGTCGGGAAGCTACCTGACCGTCAACGACGCGCTGAACTTCGGCGGCGAGTCGCAGATCGTCGGACCCAATCCGTTCGCGAAGGCAATCCCCGGCGCCCCCGCGTACCTACGCGTCTGGAACACGAACAACGTCGCGCCGTCGCGCACGAGCGGCAGCCTCGGCGACTTCGGCCTCGCGGCACGCTGGAGCCCGGCGTGGCTAGACGGCACGCTCGGTTTCTACTACCGCAACGCGACCGACATCAGCCCGCAGATCGTTGCGGTTCCCGGTGTCGCGACGACGGTTCCCGCGGGGGTATGCACGGGGATCGGCGGCATACCGCTCGGCGGCACGAATTGCATCATCAATCCGAAGGCGACGAGCGTCTACGAGCTGCAGCATTTCGGCAAGTTCGGCACGTACAACACCACGTACGGCGACAACATCCACATCTACGGCATGAGCCTGTCGAAGGAGATCGCCGGCATAAGCGTCGGCGCCGAGCTTTCGTATCGCCAGAACATGCCGCTCCTGAGCCAGGCGGTGCAGGTCGTGCCGGCGCCGCTCGTGCCGCTGATCCCCGGCTCGATCGCGACGGCGGCCCTGTCGAGCGAGGGCACGCCGGGCACGCTGGGCGACACGATGCACGGGCTCGTCAACGCCGTTCAAGTGCTACCGAAGACGCCGCTCTTCGACACGGCGACGCTCGGCGGCGAGCTCACCTGGATGCAGTGGCTGCGCGTGACGCAGAACGAGGCCGTGTTCAAGGGCAGTTCGCTGTACGTGAACCCGGACGGCACCGCGCCGATCGACAAGGTCACGCGCAATTACTTCGGTCTCGCGATCAACTTCACGCCGACCTGGTTCCAGGTGTTTCCCGGCGTCGACATCTCGGCGCCGATCACGTGGAGCCAGGGCATCTCCGGCAATGCGGCGGTGCTGCTCGGCGGCAACGAGGGCGCGGGCAATTACAGCATCGGCGTCGGCGTCGACGTCTATCAGAAGTATCGCTTCGACCTCAAGTACAACGGCTATTACGGCAATTACGCGACGACGACGCCCGGCTTCAAGGGTTATCCCGGCGTCCTTCCCAATGGCGTCAATGCCGCAATCTCGGATCGCGGCTGGGTTTCGCTGACGTTCAAGACCACTTTCTGATTCGAGAGGAGAAGCATCATGCCTGGCAAGACGATGCTGGCCGCGGGCTTCGCGGCGATCGTAAGCGCGAGCGCGCTCGCGGCGGTCACCGCCGACGAAGCGAAGCAGCTCGGCACTACGCTGACGCCGATCGGCGCCGAGAAGGCCGGCAGCAAGGACGGCACGATTCCGGCTTACACGGGTCCCCTCGCCGCGCCGGCGAACTATCAGAAGGGCGCGACGCTGCGCCCCGATCCGTTCGCCGACGAGAAGCCGCGCCTGGTCATCACGGAAAAGGACGTCGCGGCGCAGGGCGACAAGTTGACCGAAGGCGCGAAGGAGCTCCTGAAGCGATACAAGACGATGCGTCTCGACGTCTATCCGACGCACCGCACCGTCGGCGTCCCGCAGCGCGTGATCGACAACACGGTGAAGAACGCGACCGGCGCCAAGGCGATCGAAAACGGTCTTGCCGTCGAGAACGCGCTACCCGGCTATCCGTTTCCGATTCCGAAGACCGGCGCCGAGGTGATGTGGAACCATCTGCTGCGCTACAGCGGGCTGGGCTACGACGGCAGCCGTTACGAGAATTGGAATGTCGACGCGGTCGGTGTCGCGACGCTCGCCGTCGCCGCCGACGCGTTCTGGGCGTGGCCGATCTACGATGCGAAGCACACGGGCGTCATCAGCCCGAGCGAGCCCTATTGGTACAACAAGCTGCTCTACGTCGGACCGGCGCGGCGCAATGGCCAGGCTCTGCTCATCATCGACTCGGTGAACCCGCTCAAGCAGCCGCGACGCGCATGGCAATACCTGCCGGGCCAGCGCCGCGTGCGCCTGGCGCCCGACCTCGCCTACGACACGCCGAATCCCGGCGCTGCCGGCGCCGGCACGTACGACGACGTTTCGGTCTTCAACGGCGCGCTCGACCGCTACGACTGGAAGCTTGTCGGCAAGAAGGAGATGTATGTCCCCTATAGCAGCTATCGGCTGACCTACCACAAGCCGGCGTCCGACATCACGACACCGCATCACCTGAACCCGGACTTCGTGCGCTGGGAGCTGCATCGCGTCTGGGTCGTCGAAGGCACGCTTAAGCCCGACAAGCGCCACATCTACGCGAAACGGGTGTTCTACATCGACGAGGATAGCTGGACGGCGCTCGCGTCGGACGAGTACGACGCGCGCGGGCAGCTCTATCGCGCGAGCTTCGCGTTCCAGTCGTACAGCTACGATGTGCAGGCGCCGTTCGGCGACACGTTCGCGATCTACGACTTCAGCTCGGGCGCCTACAACATCACGGGTCTCTTCGGGACGTACGGCGGCCTCAAGTACATGAGCGAGCTGCCGCGCGACAGCGCCTGGACGGCGGATGCGCTCGCTGGAGCGGGCTTGCGTTAGCAGCGCCTCGGCAACGACTTCGATCATGAACGCGTTTCGCATCGTCGCCGCATCGCTGTCGATCGCTGCCGCGCTTTCGTTGCCTCGCGCGGGTGCCGCTCCCTTCGTCGACGTGCTCGACACGCCGGCGCAGATGAGCCCGCTCGCGCAACGCAGCCTGCTTCAGGGGATCGCGCATGCAGGCGAGCGCCTCGTCGCCGTGGGTCAGCGGGGGCACGTGCTCGTGTCGCGCGACGGCGGGACGTCGTGGAAGCAATCGCCGGTGCCGGTGAGCTCCGATCTGACGGCCGTCTTTTTCGTCGACGACCAGCGCGGCTGGGCCGTCGGCCACGACGGCGTCGTGCTGCATAGCGAAGACGGCGGCGACTCCTGGCAACTACAGCTCGACGGGCGCAAGGCGAACGAGATCCTGGTCGCGGCGATGGCGCGCAAGGTCGAGGCGGAGCCGTCCGACGACGCGAAGAAGCGTCTCGCCGAGACGAAACGTTATGCGGAGCAGGGCGCCGACAAGCCATTTCTCGACGTCTGGTTCGCGAACGCCGACGAAGGTTACGTCGTCGGTGCCTACAACCTCATTTTCCGCACGACCGACGGCGGGAAGTCGTGGACCTCGTGGTTCGATCGCACTGACAACCCGAAGTACTTCAACCTCTACGCGATCCGGCCGGTTGCCGGCGAGCTCTATGTCGCGGGTGAAAGCGGACTCGTGATGAAGCTCGATGCCGACACGAAACGGTTCAAGGCACTCGACACGGGCTACGCGGGAAGTTATTTCGGCGTGGCGGGAACGAAGAGCTCGGTGCTCGTCTTCGGCCTGCGCGGGACCGTCTATCGAAGCGACGACGCGGGCAGGACCTGGGCGAAGGTCGAAACCGGGCTGCAGGGAACCGTCGTCGCCGCGGAACGCTCGCCGTCCGATGCGGTGTTGCTCGCCGATGTCGGCGGCCATATCGTCGGGAGCGACGACGGCGGACGCACGTTCAAGCCGGTCGCCCTCGAGCGATCGATGCCAGTCACCGGTATCGCCGACGCGGGCGCGAAGCGACTTGCGCTCGTGGGTCCGCGTGGCGTGGCCGTCACCGGGCTTGCCGGCCGCTGACGCGGCCGACCCTACACGGACACACGTCGATGAGCGCGATCTCCACCGACAACGACCCGATGCCGGTCGTGCGCAGCCTGTCCGAATTCGACCGGCGCTCGGGAAACGCGCTGGAGCGGCTCGTTTTCAACAACCGGCTCGCGATGATCGTCGTGTGCGCGATCGTCACGGTCGTGCTCGGTTACGTCGCGTCGACGAGGCTCGCGTTGAACGCGAGCTTCGAGAAGATGATCCCGCAGAGCCAGCCGTACATCAGGAATTACCTCCAGTACCAGCATGAACTGCGCGGCCTCGGCAACGCCGTGCGCGTGGTCGTGGAGAACGCCGACGGCGACATCTTCGACCCGCGCTATATCGACACGCTGAAGCGCATCAACGACGAGCTGTTCCTGACGCCCGGCGTCGACCGCGCGTGGGTGAAGTCGCTGTGGACGCCGGCGGTGCGCTGGACCGAAGTGACGGAAGAAGGCTTTCGCGGCGGCCCGGTGATGCCCGACGGCTACAACGGCTCGCCGCAGAGCGTCGAGCAGCTCAAGCAGAACATCGCGCGCTCGGGCATCGTCGGCAGCCTCGTCGCCGACAACTTCAAATCGAGCATGATCTTCGTGCCGCTGCTCGACAAGGATCCCGCGACCGGCAAGCCGATCGACTATCGGAGCCTGTCGCGCACGCTCGACGACCTGCGCGCGAAATACGAGGCCGGCGGCCAGGCGCCGCGAGCGGACGCCGCGGCGCCGCCGCACGTTCGCATGCACGTCATCGGCTTTTCGAAGCTGGTCGGCGATCTCATCGCGGGCCTGCTCAAGGTGACGACGTTCTTCGGCATCGCCGCACTGATCGCGACGCTGATCATCTTCGCCTACACGCGCTGCGTGCGGAGCACCGCGCTCGTCATCGCGTGCTCGGTCGTCGCCGTCATCTGGCAGCTCGGCCTCGTCGCGCTGTCCGGCTTCGACCTCGACCCGTTCTCGATCCTCGTGCCGTTCCTCGTCTTCGCGATCGGCGTGTCGCACGGCGCGCAGAAGATGAACGGCATCATGCAGGACATCGGCCGCGGCACGCAGAAGCTGGTCGCCGCGCGCTACACGTTCCGCCGGCTCTTCCTCGCCGGGCTCACCGCTCTGCTGGCCGACGCCGTCGGCTTTGCCGTGCTGATGGTGATCGACATTCCGGTGATCCGCGATCTCGCGCTTACTGCGAGCATCGGCGTCGCCGTGCTGATCTTCACGAACCTGCTGTTGCTGCCGGTGCTGCTCTCGTATACCGGCGTCAGCGCGAAGGCCGCCGCGCGGAGCCTTCGCGAGGAGCGGCTCGAGACGAGCGGCCGCGGTCTTGGCGCCATCTGGTCGTGGCTCGATCGCTTCACGACGCGGGGTTACGCATCGGGGGCGATCGCGGTGGCGATCGTGCTCGGGGCAATCGGCTTCGCCGTCGGCCTGCATCTCAAGATCGGCGACCTCGACCCCGGTGCGCCGGAGCTTCGCGCCGATTCGCGATACAACCGCGACAATGCGTTCATCACCGCGAACTACGCGCTGTCGAGCGACCAGTTCGCGGTCATCGTCAAGACCGACAAGGAAGGCTGCCTCAAGTACCCGACGCTCGTCGAGGCCGATCGCCTCGCGTGGACGCTGAAGCAGGTGCCCGGCGTGCAGACGACCGTATCGCTCGCCGACGCCGCACGACAGATCACGGCCGGCTCGTTCGAAGGCAATCCGAAGTGGCTGACGATCAACCGCAACCAGGACGTGCTGAACTACGCCGCGCAGCAGGCGTCGGTGAACAATCCGGACCTGTTCAACACCGAGTGCTCGGTGATGCCGGTGATCGCGTATCTCGCCGATCACAAGGCCGAGACGCTCGCTCGCGTGGTTCGCGCGTCCGCCGCGTTCGCCGACGCGCACGGCGCGGATGACCGGCGCTTCCTGCTGGCCGCGGGGAGCGCAGGCATCGAGGCGGCGACGAACATCGTCGTCGAGCAGGCCAACCGCACGATGCTGCTCTACGTGTACGCAGCCGTCGTCCTGCTGTGCTTCATCACGTTCCGAAGCTGGCGCGCGGTGATCGTCGCCGTCGTGCCGCTCGCGTTGACGTCGATCCTGTGCGAGGCGCTGATGGTCGTCCTCGGCATCGGCGTCAAGGTCGCGACGCTGCCGGTGATCGCGCTCGGCGTCGGCATCGGCGTCGACTACGCGCTGTACCTGTTGTCCGTGCAGCTCGCGCAGCAGCGCGCGGGCGTCCCGCTCGGCGAAGCCTACAAGAAGGCCGTGCAGTTCACCGGCAAGGTCGTCGCGCTGGTGGGCGTCACGCTGGCCGCCGGCGTCGTCACGTGGACGTTCTCGCCGATCAAGTTTCAGGCCGACATGGGCGTGCTTCTGACGTTCATGTTCGTCTGGAACATGCTCGGCGCGCTGATCCTGATCCCGGCGCTTTCGTACGTGCTGCTGCCCACGCCCCGCGTTCGTGCGCGGCGGCGCCGGCCGCCGGCGACGCCGCGTGTCGATGCATCCAACGAACGGCGCTCGCCCGCGCCCTCGCCCTCGCCGCTAGCCGAAGGAACACCATGATCGACCTCGCCATCGTTCGCACCTCGTCGGCGCACGACGCGCCGCTGTCGATTGCGCAGATCCTTGCGCATGGCGTCGCGAAGGCGCCGAAGCAGGAAATCGTCTACGCCGATCGCACGCGCTACACGTACGCGACGCTCGACGAGCGCGTGCGCCGCCTCGCGTCGGCGCTGTCGATGCTCGGCGTCAAGCCCGGCTCGACCGTCGCCGTCATGGATTGGGACAGCCACCGCTATCTCGAGTGCTTCTTCGCCGTGCCGATGATGGGTGCCGTGCTGCACACGGTGAACATTCGTATCTCCGCGGACCAGGTGCTCTACACGATCAACCATGCGCAGGACGACGTCATCCTGGTCAACGCCGAGTTTCTGCCGCTGCTCGAGGCGGTTCATCCGCGGATCCGGCCGGGCGTGAAACTCGTACTGATCGACGATAGCGCGAGCCCGCCCGCGAGCAAGCTGCCCTTCGCCGCCGAGTACGAGTCGATGCTGGCGCAGGCGTCGCCCGCGTTCGCTTTCCCGGCGCTACGCGAGGACACGCGCGCGACGACGTTCTACACGACCGGCACCACCGGGTTGCCCAAGGGCGTCTACTACAGCCACCGCCAGCTGGTCCTACACACGCTGGCCACGACTGCTGCGCTGGCGAACGCACCGCACGCGACGTTCACCGACCGCGACGTCTACATGCCGATCACGCCGATGTTCCACGTTCACGCATGGGGACTGCCGTACGTCGCGACGATGCTCGGCGTGAAGCAGGTGTATCCCGGCCGCTATGTGCCGGACGTGCTGCTCGGACTCATCGCTCGGGAGCAGGTGACGTTCTCGCATTGCGTGCCGACAATCCTGCAGATGATGTTGAGCAGCCCGGGAGCGGCCAGCATGGACCTCGGGCGATGGAAGGCGCTCATCGGCGGCTCCGCGCTGCCCGTTCCGCTCGCGCACGCAGCACTCGAGCGCGGCATCGACGTG
>Ga0157372_10003780_pt1 | contig 16254 bp, 25 predicted proteins | sample C55metaG_FD_115307 | JGI IMG/M metagenome (GOLD analysis project Ga0157372, IMG submission 115307) | Corn rhizosphere microbial communities from Kellogg Biological Station, Michigan, USA - C5-5 metaG | ecosystem: Host-associated > Plants > Roots > Rhizosphere > Soil | place: USA: Michigan... | reverse complement strand
GCGCTCAACAAGTGCGATGCGGTGGATGACCCTGAACTGCTCGACCTGGTTGAACTCGAAGTTCGTGAATTGTTGAAGACCTATCAGTTCCCGGGCGACGATGTTCCGGTTGTCCGGCTCTCCGCTCTGGGCGCGCTGAATGGCGAAGCCAAGTGGGAGAAGCAGGTGGACGCGTTGATGGAGGCGGTCGACAAGAGCGTGCCGCAACCGCAGCGCGAACTGGATAAGCCCTTCCTGATGCCGATCGAAGATATTTTTTCGATTCAGGGCCGTGGCACGGTGGTGACGGGAAGAATCGAGCGTGGCAAGGTGAAGGTGGGCGAAGAAGTTGAAATTGTCGGCTTCCGCGATACTCGCAAGACGGTTGTCACCGGCGTCGAAATGTTCAAGAAGCAGCTCGATGAAGGCATGGCGGGCGACAATGCTGGACTTCTACTGCGTGGCATTGCAAAAGAAGACGTTGAGCGTGGCATGGTGCTGGCCAAGGGCGGATCGATCACCCCGCACACCAAATTCAAGGCGGAAGTTTACATCCTGACTAAAGAAGAAGGCGGAAGGCATACGCCATTCTTCAAGGGATATCGTCCTCAGTTTTACCTGCGAACGACGGACGTGACTGGAGTGGCGGAGTTGCCGTCAGGGACTGAGATGGTGATGCCTGGCGACAATGTGCAGCTGGTGATTGAGCTCATTACTCCAGTTGCGATGGAAAAGGGCTTGCGCTTTGCCATTCGTGAAGGTGGACACACGGTGGGCGCGGGCACGATCTCGGAGATTGTGCAGTAACGCTGGTTGTACGAAAATTTAGGTGGGGACGGCCACCCTCGGCCGTCCGGCAGAGCGGAAGCTCTGCTGAGGTTCGCGGGCGAGGGCGCCCGCGCCACACGGAAAGCAAATTGCGGCTTGCTGCTTGCCGCTGGTTCTTTCCTTCCGGAGATGCCGGAAGGGGTCAGGAAACGAAACGTGATTGGAAACGAAAAAATTCGCATTCGGCTGAAGGCATACGATTATCGTGTGCTCGATCAGTCAACGACGGAAATCGTCGCGACCGCTAAGCGCACGGGCGCGCAGATTGCTGGGCCGATTCCGTTGCCTACGATGAAGAACAAGTTCACAGTGCTGCGTTCGCCGCACGTGGACAAGAAATCGCGGGAGCAATTCGAGATTCGCACGCACAAGCGTTTGCTCGACATTCTCGATCCGACGCCGCAGACGGTTGATGCGTTGATGAAGCTTGATCTTCCTGCGGGAGTGGATGTGGAGATCAAGGCATTCGGGAAAGAACATAAATAGGTCACGTGGGGACGGCCGCCCTCGGCCCGTCCGGCAAAGCGAGGCTTAGCAAGATTTGCAAGATTTCGCGGGCGAGGGTGCCCGCGCCACACAGGATTAAGCACAATGGCAAAGGTAGCGGGAATTCTGGGGAAAAAAGTCGGGATGACGCAGCTCTTCGATTCGAAGGGCGATGTGCGTCCGGCGACGGTGTTGCAGGCGGGACCATGTGTGGTCACGCAGCACAAGTCGCAGACTAGAGATGGTTACGACTCGGCGCAGATTGGCCTGGTGGAGTTCGTAAAAGAGTCGCGGCTGACTCAGCCGATGAAGGGGCATCTCGGCAAGAACAATGTGCCGCCGGTGAAATTTATCCGCGAAGTGCCGATTGAAGTAGAGGAAAAATCCGAGGGCAACGGCGCGGTGAAGGCCGGCGACCGGGTGCTGGTCGACATTTTCGACGGCGAAAAATTCGTCGACATCGTCGGCGTCAGCAAGGGCAAAGGATTTCAGGGCGTAGTCAAGCGCCACCATTTTGGCGGCGGCCCGAAGTCGCATGGTTCGATGTTTCAGGTTACGGGATCGATTGGATCGTCGGCGTTTCCGTCGCGCGTGTTCAAGGGAATGCGCATGTCGGGACACATGGGCAATGCGCGGGTGACGGTGCGCAATTTGCGGGTGCTGGGCGTTGATAAAGACGACAACCTGCTGGTAGTCGAAGGCGCCGTGCCCGGGCCGAATGGCGGATATCTGGTGATTATGAAAGCTAAGAAGCCGCCACGAGAGCGGCGTGGATTTGCCGGCGCGGCGACGGTTGATCCGTTGAAGGCGGCTAAGAGGGCGGCGAAAAAAGGATAGCGGAACGCGGGCGAGGGCGCCCGCGCCACATAAACAAGGCCACACGAGAACAACATGGCAACGATTGACATTCACGATTTGAGCGGCAAAAAAGTAGGCACGCTGGAGCTCGCCGACGAGATTTTCGGCGCGATCAACGAAGACCTGCTTTACGAAGCGGTCACGCACTACCGCGCCGCGCAGCGGGCCGGCACTCATGCCCCCAAGAACAAGAAACTGGTTTCGGGCGCGGGCAAAAAACTTTGGAAGCAGAAGGGCACGGGACGCGCGCGCGTGGGCTCGATCCGGTCGCCACTGTGGCGGCATGGCGGCACAGTTCACGGGCCGCAACCGCGTTCTTACGATTACCGTTTTCCGCGCAAGAAATTGCTGGGGGCATTGCGCTCGGCGCTGGCAGCGAAGTTGTCTGACGGCAAGCTGATTGTGGTCAATGCCTTCGATGTGAAGGAAGCGAAGACGCAAGCATTTCGCGAGTCCCTCGATTCTTTGAAAGTCGATAAAGGCGCGTTGCTGGTGGAAGTGGCCAACCATGGAAACCGCAACTTGCATTTGAGTTCGCGGAACCTTGATGGCGTGGAATTGGTCAGTAGCAGCGAGGTGCATCCTTATCATCTGCTGCGTTATGATCGCGCGATTTTTTCGCAGCCGGCAATTGAGAAGCTGCAGGTATCGCTGACAAAACTTTCGTCAAAGCGCGAGCACAAGGCGGGCGAAGGCGAGGGCGGCAGGAAGAAGAAGGCGCAGAAAAAGGCGGCGCGCAGTCCGCGGACCCGCACCAAGAAAGCGGCGGAGGTAGCGTAGGAACATGAAGACCGCATATCAGATTATTCGCCGGCCGGTGATTACCGAGAAGGGCTTGGGCATCAAGGAAAACCAGAACACGCTGGTCTTCCAGGTTGCGCCGAAAGCAACCAAGACTGAGATCAAGCAAGCGGTGCAGTCGATTTTTAAAGTGAAAGTACATTCGGTGCGCACCGCGAATTTCCCGGGCAAAGAACGGCGGCGGGGAAAGTTTGCCGGGTATCGTCCGGATTGGAAGAAGGCATTTGTAAGGCTGCGGTCCGGCGAGAAGATGCCGGAGTACGCGCAGAACTTGTAGTCGTGCGTCGTCCGTCGCAGGTTGTGCGCAAGAGCCGCGCGACTTACGACGTGGGACGCCGGACCTAGTAGTGAAGAGCTGATTTTTATGGCAATCAAGACTTATAGACCGACAACCCAGACATTGCGTTACCGGACTACGCTTTCGAGCGCGGACCTGACTACTGACCGGCCGCACAAGCCGTTGACTGAGCCGAAGCAGCGGCAGGGCGGACGGCGCAACTCAGGCGATGTGACCATGCGCTTTCGCGGCGGTGGACACAAGCGCAAGCTGCGGCTGATCGACTTCAAGCGCGACAAGACGGGCATTCCGGCGACGGTGATTTCGATTGAATACGATCCCAACCGCTCGGCGCGAATTGCTCTGCTGGCGTATGCGGATGGGGAAAAGCGTTACATCCTGCAGCCGGATGGGCTGAAGGCGGGCGCGAAAATCGTTAGCGGGCCGGATGCCGATATTCTGGTAGGTAATGCGTTGCCGCTGAAAAATATTCCCCCGGGCACGACGATTCATAATCTGGAATTGCGGCCGGGTAAAGGCGCGCAGATGGTGCGTTCGGCGGGCGGTTCGGCGCAGCTGGTGGCAAAAGAAGGCGAGTACGCACTGGTGAAGCTGCCTTCGGGCGAGACCCGCAAAGTTTCGCAGGATTGCATGGCAACCATTGGCCAGGTGGGAAATATCGATCATGAGAACATCACCATCGGCAAGGCGGGACGCTCGCGCTGGATGGGTAAGAAGCCGCACAACCGCGGCGTCTCGATGAATCCAGTCGATCATCCGCACGGCGGCGGTGAAGGCAAGACTTCAGGCGGACGGCATCCGGTGACGCCATGGGGCCAGCCGACGCGGGGATACAAGACGCGGAATAACAAGCGGACGGATAAGTTTATTGTGAGTCGCAGCAAATAGTCGTGCGTCGCAGGTCGTGAGTCGTGCGGAAATGCAAGCCGGAGGCTGCGAGCTCGGAGCTAACAGCTACAAGAGGATTTTATGCGTTCAACAAAAAAAGGGCCGTTTATTGACGGGTATCTGGCGACGCGGATCGAAGGTATGAACTCGCGCAACGAGAAAAAAGTTTTGCGCACTTGGTCGCGGCGTTCGACGATTATCCCGGAGATGGTGGGGCACACCATCGCCGTACACAATGGGAAGAAATTTATTCCGGTGTACATCACCGAGAACATGGTGGGGCACAAGCTGGGCGAATTCAGTTTCACCCGCCAGTTCAAAGGGCACTCGATGAAAGCGGCAACCGAAGTAGCGGCGCGTCCGGCGGGTGTGCCGGGCGGACCGGGAGCAGCGGCTCCGGCTGGCGGATCGGCTTCTGCGGCGCCGAAGGCATAAGACATGGAATTTAGAGCTCAAACCCGTTTTGTTCGTGTGTCGCCGCAGAAGGCGCGGCTGGTGCTGGAACTGATCAAGGGTCGGCGCGTGGAAGATGCGCTGAACACGCTGGCATTCAACAAAAAGCGCATTGCGGCGAAAGTTGAAAAGCTGCTGCGCTCGGCGGTCGAGAATGCGAATTACATGAGCACGGAAAAGAATGTCGATGTGGATCTCGACAGTCTTTACGTGAAGCATGCGGTCGCGAACGACGGTCCGCGGATGAAACGCATTCGTCCGGCGCCAATGGGGCGGGCTTTCCGTTATGTGCGGCGGATTGCGCATATTGAAATTGCGCTGGCTGAGCGCGGGAAAAATGGCGCGGAGCTGGCGACCGTGGTGGGCGAAGATCAACCCGCGGCTAAGGCAGTTGCGGCTAAGCCGCGCACCAAGGCTAAGAAAAAGGCTGTGGCCAAGAAAAAGTTTGCGGGGAAGAAGACGGCGGGCAAGAGATAGTTGGTTGCGGGCGCAAGCGACAGCAGGTTCCTCGACTGCGCTTCTGATTCGCTCTGCGAATCAGAATGCTCGCTCGGAATGACAGAGTTTGGGAAGTTTTAGCGGTTGGCTAACAGCTAGGAGCTAAAGGCTGATTATGGGACAGAAGGTACATCCTTACGGATTCCGGCTGGGATACACCAAGCCGTGGAAGTCGCGCTGGTTTGTCGAGCGCGACTACGACAAGCTGCTGCTTGAAGACGTCAAGCTGAAGAATGAATTGAAAGACAAGCTCAAGTCGGCGGGCGTGAGCTCGATTGAAGTCGAGCGTCCGGGCAACAAGCTGCGCGTCATTATTAAGACGGCGCGTCCGGGGATCATCATCGGCCGCAAGGGCGCTGAGATCGACAAGCTGAAGCAGGAAGTGCAGAAGCGGACGAACCGCGAGGTTTACATCGATATTCAGGAAGTGCATAAGCCTGAGCTCGATGCGCAGCTGGTTTCGGAATCGATCGCGCTTCAACTCGAAAAGCGCGTTGGATTCCGGCGGGCGATGCGCAAAGCAGTAGATTCGGCGCTGCGCTTCGGTTGCAAGGGAATTAAAGTTCGGGTTAGTGGGCGTTTGAATGGAAATGAAATCGCGCGCTCGGAGTGGTATCTGCAGGGGCGGTTGCCGCTGCACACGCTACGGGCGGATATCGAATACGGGTTCAGCGAAGCCCGCACCACTTACGGCGTAATTGGCGTGAAGTGCTGGATTTATCGCGGCGAGATTTTGCCGGCTAAGAAGCGGGAAGCGCCGGTGGCGGCGGGAGCATTTTGAAGCCGTCGTGCGCCGTTGGTCGCGCGTCGTGCGCAAGCAACTGTTGCGCTGCGCGATGTTGTTGACGACCGACGACGTGCGACGCACGACGAGTTTGATTTAAGAACTAGAAGCTGCGAGAGCTGATTTATGTTGATGCCGAAAAAAGTTAAGTACCGCAAGCAGCAGCGCGGGCGCATGACGGGTAAAGCCTGGCGCGGCGGAGAACTGTCGTTTGGGGATTTTGGGCTGAAGGTGCTCGAGCCTGGTTGGATCACCGACCGGCAAATTGAAGCCAGCCGCGTGGCCATGACGCGTTTCATCAAGCGCGGCGGGAAGATCTGGATCCGGCTGTTTCCCGACAAGCCGGTCACCAAAAAGCCGGCCGAAACTCGTATGGGTAAAGGCAAGGGCGCGCCCGATCACTGGGTTGCGGTGGTAAAGCCGGGGAAGATTTTGTTTGAGATGGAGGGCGTTAGCGTGCAGGATGCGACCGAAGCCATGCGGCTGGCGTCACATAAACTGCCGCTGCGGACTAGATTCGTGAAGCGCGAGGGGCACTGAAATAGCCGTCAGCCATCAGCTGTCAGCCGTCAGTAAAAACGGCCGAAATCGCTGAAAGCTGAGAGCCGAAAGCTGAGAGCTTTTTATGGAAGCAGAAAAAATCAGAAACCTGACCGACGAAGAACTTCGGCATCAGGAGCAGGAAATGAGCGACCAGCTTTTTAAGCTGAAGTTTCAACTCAACATGGGACAGACGGAGAGCCTGAAGAAGCTGCGCGGGCTGCGCAAGGACATCGCCCGGATTAAGACGATTGCCCACGAGCGCGCCGCGGCAGGGGAGAAGAAGTAATGGCGGAGACCAAAGCTGCCGGAAGGCGCAAAGAATTAGTCGGCGAAGTGACTTCGAACCGCATGCACAAGACCATTGTGGTGCAGGTGATCCGCCGCCGAGCGCACCCGCTCTACACGCGCGTCATTTCGAAGGCCAAGAAGTTTTATGCCCACGACGAAAAGAACGAAGCCCATGTGGGCGATGTGGTGAGGCTTGAGGAGACGCGTCCGCTTTCGAAGTTGAAGCGATGGAAGCTGAAAGAGATTGTGCGCAAGACGGCGCTGGTGCCGGAAGTGGTGACTGGCGACGAACTGAAATAAGCAGCTGTGAGCTCTGAGCAGTGAGCTTGAGTAAGCCTGAACCGGAAAGTTTGCTCGAAGCTCGCGGCTCACAGTTAGCAGCCGGGTGCTCCGCAAGGAGAATTAATTATGACCGTAATGATGCGAAGCATGCTCGAAGTCGCCGACAACAGCGGCGCTCGCAAACTGCAGATGATCCTGCCGTTGGGCGGGTCGACTGGATTGCGTGCCGGGCTTGGCGATGTAGTCACGGCCAGCGTGAAAGAAGCGGCGCCGGAAGGGCAGACGAAAAAAGGCACGGTGGTGAAAGCGGTGATCGTGCGCACTCGCAAAGAACATCGCCGGCGCGACGGGACTTATATCCGCTTCGATTCGAATGCGGCGGTATTGATTAATGACGCCGGCGAGCCGGTCGGAACGCGCGTGTTTGGTCCGGTGGCGAGAGAGTTGCGCGAGAAGAAGTTTTTGAAGATTGTGAGTTTGGCGCCGGAAGTTCTTTAGGCGATTGAGTAATTTTGTAATTGGGAAATTTGAAACACCAGATCCTGATTACTGGTTGCAGCTTACGAAATTGAGCTTTTGATTATGGGAACAGCAACGACAACTGCACACAAGCGAATCGATATTCGCCGCAATGACACGGTAAAGGTGTTGAGCGGACGCGACAAAGGCAAGCAGGGGCGCGTGCTGCGCGTTTTTCCTGATACCGGCAGAGTCCTGGTTGAGCACGTGATGATGGTTAAGAAGCACATGCGACCCAGCCAGAAATCGAAGGGCGGCATTGCCGAGCAGGAGAGCCCCGTGTCGGTTTCGAAGGTGCAACTGGTCTGCGGAACTTGCGGGCCGGTGCGCATCGGGCATGAAATGCGCGGCGACCGCAAGGTCAGGATCTGCAAGAAGTGCGGGACTACGTTGGAAAGTAAGTGATTGAGTAATTGGGAAATTGTGTAATTGAGTAATTTGAAGCCTCGTTCGGATGTTCAATTACCAAATTACACAATTACAAAATTGGAATTGCCAATGGCTAAAGACAAAAAAGATAAAAAAGGCGGATCGCAGCCGGAAGAGCAGCGTGCGCCGCAGGTGGCGCGGCATAGCGCGAAAGAAACTCCGCGGCTGAAGGAGCGTTTTCGCAAGGAAGTTGCGCCTGCGCTGATGAAGGAGTTTGACGCCGATAATCCGATGGCGGTGCCGCATCTGCACAAGATCGTGGTCAACATCGGCATGGGCGAGGCTACCCAGAATGCCAAGCTGCTAGATCCGGCGGTGAACGAACTGGGTCAGATCACAGGGCAGAAGCCGGTGGTTACGCGGGCGAAGAAATCGATTGCGGCATTCAAAGTGCGTGAAGGCATGCCGATCGGCGCCATGGTCACCCTCCGCGGCGACCGCATGTACGAATTTTTCGACCGCCTGGTGAATATCGTTCTGCCGCGTGTCCGCGACTTTCGCGGAGTTTCGACCAAGTCGTTTGACGGGCGGGGTAACTACACCATTGGGTTGCATGATCAGCTGATCTTTCCGGAGATTGATTACGCGAAGGTCGACAAGTTGAAGGGCATGAACGTGACCATCGTGACTACGGCGCGCGATGATAATCAGGCGCGGTCATTGTTGAAGCATTTGGGAATGCCGTTCAGGGCTTAGAAAAATTTAGTCATTTAGGCATTGAATCATCGAAAGGCGCTGGCCATTGCGACGTTAAGGCCGGTAGCTAGGAGCTAGAAGCTAAGTGTCAACTACAGCGAAGCGAGTTAAAGACGAAAAGATCCAGGAGAAGTTCAAGCAGGCTCGCGATAAGAAGCAGGCGCGGCCGAAGTTTTCGACCCGGCGGCATAACCGATGCAAGATTTGCGGACGTCCGCGGGCGTACTTGCGGAAGTTTGGATTGTGCCGGTTGTGTTTCCGCGGGCTGGCGCTGCGCGGGGAGATTCCGGGAGTGGCTAAGGCTTCCTGGTAGGTTTGGGGGAAGTGACATCGAAGTCAAAATCCCCACCCTCTCGCTAAGTACGCGAGAAGGATGGGGCACCCGAGATGAGAGAAGATTAGAGGGGCTGGAAGGTTTGAAGAATTAAGGGTTGTAAGCCATCGCTGGTTCTCCGCTGCGGCGGAGAGAACGGGTGGTTTGAGGAGAAATAAAAGATGAATTTGACCGATCCGGTCGCAGATATGCTGGCGCGAATTCGTAATGCAATCCGCGCGCGGCACCAAAAAGTAGATGTCCCCGCTTCCAAGCTGAAGCTGGAGATTGCCCGCATTCTGAAGGAAGAGGGCTATATCTCGAACTTCAAGCCGACCGAAGAGGAAGGCCACAAGGTGGTCCGCATTTATTTGAAGTACGACAACAATAATGATGCCGCGATTTCGAACGTGGAACGCGTGTCGCGCCCGGGATGCAGGGTGTATGTGCGCCGCACCGAAATTCCACGCGTGCTGGGCGGTCTGGGAATCAATATTCTGACTACGCCGCGCGGAGTCATGACTGGACGCCAGGCGCGCAAGCAGGGTGTCGGCGGCGAAGTGTTGTGCGAGGTATGGTAGTGAGCTGCGAGCTATGAGCAGCGAGCGACGAGCGACCTGATGATTGCTCGCTGCTCAGCGCTCGGAGCTCACCGCTAAAGCTGAGAGCTTACTTTATGTCACGAATTGGAAAAAAGCCGATCGCACTGCCTAAGGGTGTGACGATCAAAGTCGAAGGCAATACGGTCGCGGTGCAGGGACCGAAGGGCAAGATCGATACTGTGATTCCGCGCGGGATTCGCGTGGAGCAGCAGGATGGCCACATTGTGGCGCTGCGCGAGAACGATTCGCAGGCGGCGCTGCACGGACTGACTCGGGCGCTGGTGAACAACGCAGTTGAGGGCGTCACCAAGGGCTGGACGCGCGAGTTGGAAATTGTGGGTATCGGCTACCGCGCGGAGATGAAGGGCAAAGGCACGGTGGTGTTTACGCTGGGCTATTCCCATCCGATTGAATATCCACTGCCGACTGGTGTCGATGTCGCGGTCGATCCCAAGCAGACGAAGTTGACCGTGACCGGAATCGACCGGCAGAAGGTTGGGCAGGTTGCGGCTGAGATGCGTTCGCTGCGCCCGCCTGATCCATATAAGAATAAGGGTGTGCGCTATACCGGCGAGCGGTTGAAGAAGAAAGTTGGAAAGACGGGAGCGAAATAGCTCTCAGCCGTCAGCTGTCAGCTTTCAGCTCTTGCAACGCGCTGCAAGCTGACGTGGTTTTAGCTGACGGCTGAAAGCTGATAGCTGAAGGCAGATTCTCATGCTTACAATTTCATCGAAAAACGTTACACGGCGGCGGGTGCACAAGCGCATTCGCAAGAAAGTTCTTGGCACCGCTGAGCGGCCGCGGCTGAATGTTTATCGCTCGCTGAATAACATTTACGTTCAGGTGATTGACGACCTGAAGGGCGTCACTCTCGTTTCCGCCAACAGCGCGGAAGGCAAGAAGGGCACGCGTACCACGGGTGGGAACCTGGCGGCGGCGAAAGCCGTGGGCAAAGCGATCGCCGAGCGCGCCAAAGAGAAGGGCATTAGCAAGATTGTGTTCGACCGCGGCGGTTACATTTATCACGGTCGAGTGAAGGCGCTGGCGGACGCAGCGCGGGAAGCGGGATTGCAGTTTTAGGGTGTCGAGCTGTGAGCTTTGAGCAAATTTGCTTCGCTCGCAACTCAACGCTCGGAGCTCAAAGCTAGGAAATTATGCCAACAATTGTTAAGAAAATCGATGCGGGCTCTTACCAGCTGAAAGACCAGGTGGTGGCCATTAATCGCGTCACCAAAGTGGTGAAGGGTGGCAAGAACCTGTCGTTCGCGGCGCTGGTGGTGGTGGGAGATCCGACAGCTGCAGTGGTGGGGTACGGCTCCGGAAAAGCCAAAGAGGTGCCGCAGGCCATCCGCAAAGGCATTGAGTCGGCGAAGAAAAATCTGGTGCGGGTCAATTTGACGCAGACCAGCATTCCGCACACGGTGTTGGGACGCTTCGGTTCCGGCATGGTATTGCTGAAGCCGGCTCCGGAAGGCACGGGAGTCATTGCTGGCGGAGCGGTTCGCGCCATTATGACTTCGGTCGGAATCCAGAACGTTCTGACCAAGTCGATTGGAACTACCAATCCGCACAACGTGATCAAAGCCACTTTCGATGCGCTGAAGAAGTTGAAGAATAGAGAATTCGTTGCCGGAGTCCGCGGCAAGACGGCGCAGGAACTGTAATCATGACCACAGCGAAAACCAACACAAAGACCAAGGCGAAGACGGCTAAAGCTCCGGCGGCGGCAGGCAAACTGCATTTGAAATACGTGCGCTCGGTCATCTGCACTCCGGTGAAGCACAAGCTCGTGGTAAAGGGATTAGGTTTTACGCGGCTGAACCAGGTTATCGAGCGGCCGGATACACCGGCGATTCGTGGAATGGTGGCCAAGGTGCCGCATTTGGTGGAGATAGTTCAATAGCTGTCAGCCGTCAGCCATTAGGATAATCTCTTGTGCTGATAGCTGAAGGCTGATGGCTGAAAGCTTATTTATGAATCTTTCAAACGTTCGAGCGCCGAAGAAGGCGAATGAAAACAAGAAGCGGGTGGGCCGGGGCATGGGCTCGGGCATGGGCAAGACTTCGACTCGCGGACATAAGGGCCAGCGCTCACGCAGCGGTTCGCGCATGATGCGCGGCTTTGAAGGCGGGCAGATGCCATTGCATCGCCGGGTGCCGAAGCGCGGCTTCACCAACATCTTCCGCGAGGAATACAACATTGTGAACCTGGAAAAGCTGGCGGACCTGGGCGAGAGCACGATCAACCCGGATGTGCTGCGTAAAGCGGGCGTGATCAGCACCAAGCGTAAGGTCAAGATTCTTGGAGATGGTGAACTCAAGTCGGCGATCACCGTGCACGCGCACAAATTTTCAAAGTCCGCGCAGGAAAAGATTACCAAGGCAGGCGGCAAGTTTGAGGTTTTGAACTAGTGGTGAGCGGCGAGCAAATGAGCGGCGAGCGGAATGGCAGTGATGGCTCACGACTCATAGCTTGAAGCTCACAGCCCAGGGCTCACAGCTGAAAGCTTTTTATGGTAGAGAAGTTCCTCAATATCTTTCGCATTCCTGACCTGCGCAAGCGCATCCTGTTTACGCTGGGATGCCTGGCGGTGTATCGCATCGGCGGGCACATTCCAATCCCGGGGATCAATTCACAGATGTTCCAGCAGTTCATTGAGCAGAACCGTGGGACGCTGCTGGGCTTTGTAGATCTGTTTTCCGGCGGCCAGTTCCGACGCATGACGGTTTTCGCGTTGGGCATCATGCCGTACATCACGGCGTCGATCATCCTTCAGTTGCTGACGGTGGTTTATGAGCCGCTGGCCAAACTGCAGAAAGAAGGCGAACTCGGGCGAAAAAAGATCACGCAATGGACGCGGTATCTGACCCTGGGGTTGAGCGCGGTGCAGTCGTTCGGAATTGCTTACACGCTGCAGAAGAGCGGCGGGTTCGTGCTGACGCCTGGCGTCGGGTTCGTACTGATGACGGTGCTGACGCTGACCACAGGCAGCGTTTTTATTATGTGGCTGGGTGAGCAGATCACCGAACGTGGCGTAGGCAATGGCATGTCCCTACTGATCTTCGCGGGCATCGTGGTCGGTCTGCCGCGTGGGGTTTTTGATTTGTGGGACAAGGCAAGAAATTTCGCGTTCGGGCCACTCACCCCGATCTGGATGATCCTGCTGGTTGTGGTAATGTTTGCCATCGTCGCCTTCATCGTCTTTGTTGAACGCAGCGAGCGGCGCATTCCGGTGCAATATGCCAAGCGTATTGTCGGCCGGAAAATGATGGGTGGGCAATCGACGCATTTGCCCCTACGTGTGAACTCAGGCGGCGTCATGCCGGTGATTTTCGCTTCATCGATCGTGACCATTCCGCAGACGTTACTTTTTGGATTGCGCGATAATCCGCATTTCGGCACGATTCTGCGCGCTCTGTACTGGGGAGAGCCCATGTACACCGTGCTGTATGCAGCGGGGATTATTTTCTTTGCCTACTTCTATATTTCCATCGTCTTCAACCCGAATGAGGTTGCCGACAACATGCGGAAGTATGGCGGATTTATCCCCGGCATTCGTCCCGGCAAGCGCACAGCCGATCACATCAACGAGATTCTGACGCGTATTACGCTGGTGGGCGCGATCTACCTGATCATCATTTCGTTGATTCCGGAGTGGATGATCACCGGTATTCACTTGAACCACCTGTATGGGCCGATTGGCAGGTTCTTTGAGAACATGCCGGACCGTGTGCTGAACGGCCTGGGGCTGAATTTTTATTTTGGTGGAACCTCGCTGCTGATCGTGGTGGGCGTGGCCATGGACACGGTGAATCAGATTGAATCCCAGCTGATCATGCGGCACTATGACGGGTTCACTCCCAAGAGCGGACGGATTCGCGGCCGCCGCAACTGGGCGTAGTAAAGCAGGCGGATCGTCGGCTTGGCAGTGACTCTGGTACAGGAGCGGCTTGGGGCCAGTTCGATGGCGGAGCAGATTTTGCGGACTATCGGACCCATTGTGCTTCTCGGGCCACCGGGCGCAGGAAAAGGCACCCAGTCCAAGAGGATCACAGAGCACTACCATATCCCGCAGGTTTCGACCGGCGACTTGCTGCGCGAACACGTAAGGCAGCACACGCCGCTGGGAGTGGAAGTCCAGGCGACCATAGCCCGGGGTGAGTTGGTTCCCGACCACCTGGTGTGCGATATCGTGGCTTGGAGGTTAAGGCAGCCGGACGCCGAGCGCGGGTTCATTCTGGATGGGTTCCCCCGCACTCAGAAGCAGGCGGCATGGCTGGACTCGTTTCTGAAGTTTGAGTTCTTTGAAAGCGGAAAATGGCCGTCGTGGCTGCCGATTGTGATCCGTATCGAGGTGGATTATAATAAGTTATTGCTCCGGATCACTGGGCGGCGGACTTGTCCCGTCGATGGGACGATTTACAACGTCTATTCTAATCCGCCACGCGTAGACGAAACCTGCGACAAGGATGGCGCCAAGCTGGTCATTCGGGACGATGACCGCGAAGAGGTCATTCGCGAGCGTCTGGATACGTATGAGCGCCAGACCAAGCCGGTAGCGGAATATTACGAGAAGCTGGGACGGCTGGTATCCATTGACGGAGATCAGTCGGTGGATGACGTGACCGCGCGCATCCTTAAAGAAATTGATGGCCATGCTTGCGATGCGGTCAAAGCAAGCGAAGCTAAGGGAAATTAGAGAGTGGCGATTGTTTGCAAGTCGCAGTCGGAAATTGAAAAGATGCGGCGCAGCGGTCGCATTGTGCGGCAAGTTCTCGATGAGATGAAGGCCATGGTTGCTCCAGGCGTAAGCACGATGGACCTGGAAAAGGCGGCCGAGAAAAAGATTAAAGACTTGGGCGCGAAGCCGGCGTTCAAAGGTTATTACGATTATCCGTGTGTGCTGTGCACGTCAGTGAATGAAGAGATCGTGCATGGCATCCCCTCAGCCAAAAGGGTGTTGAAGACCGGGGACATCGTTTCGATCGATTGCGGCGTGGTGCTGGATGGGTATTACGGTGATGCAGCAATCACCGTGGCGGTGGGCGAGTCGGTTTCGCCGGAGCGGCAGAAGTTGCTGGAAGTCACCGAGGCTTCGCTGTACAAGGCGATCGAACAAGTCAAGGTCGGGAACAGCATCAGCGATATCGGCGGCGCGGTGCAGGAGTATGTTGAGGCCAACGGCTTCAGCGTGGTACGTGAATTTGTAGGGCACGGTATTGGGACCAAGCTGCACGAAGAGCCACAGGTTCCGAACTTCCGGGCGCATGGCGCGAATACGCGATTGCGCGAAGGCATGGTTCTGGCGATTGAGCCCATGGTGAACTCGGGGCGTCCGGAGGCTAAGGTTTTGGATGATAAGTGGACTGCGGTCACGGCGGACGGCAGTTCCAGCGCGCATTTTGAGCATTGCGTGGCAGTGACGAGGAATGGGCCGGTGATTTTGACGCAGTAAAAAAGCTTTTAGCCTTTAGCTCTTGGCTTTTAGCTAAATGCTAAGAGCTAACAGCTAAGAGCTGATTTTGAGAGGTGCATGAGCAAAGAAGACGCGATTGAAGTGATGGCGACGGTGGTGGAACCGTTGCCGAATGCCATGTTCAAGGTGGAATTGGAAAACAAACACCAGGTGCTGGCGCATGTTTCTGGGAAGATGCGCAAGAACTTCATTCGTATTCTGCCGGGGGACAAAGTTGCGGTTGAGCTCTCGCCTTACGATTTGAATCGCGGAAGAATTGTTTATAGGTACAAATAGCTTTTAGCCATTAGCTCTTAGCCTTTAGCTAAAAGCTAAGCGCTAAAAGCCCAGAGCTGAGGAATTATGAAAGTACGAGCGTCGGTAAAGAAGATTTGCGATAAGTGCAAGGTGATTCACCGCAAGGGTGTAGTGCGAGTGATTTGCACGAATTCGAAACATAAACAGAGACAGGGGTAAAGCAGCTTTTAGCTCTTGGCTTTTAGCCATTAGCTGAAACCAACTCTGCAGTCGTTATTGATAAAGATAAGTGTGGTTTTGGTTCAAGCTATGGGCTTAGAGCTAACGGCTAAAAGCTCAGATCCGATGGCGAGAACTTTGGAGGCATAAGATTTATGGCACGAATTGCAGGCGTCGATCTGCCGCGCAACAAGCGAACGTTCATTGCGCTGACGTACATTTACGGAATTGGCAACGCGCGCTCGACGCGCATTTTGGACGAAGCCAATGTGGATCCTATGAAGAAGATCCAGGACCTGGGCGAGGACGAAGTGAACCGCATCCGCCAGGTGATTGAAGGCGAGGGATTGGTCGAAGGCGATCTGCGCAAGGAAGTTTCGATGAGCATTAAGCGGCTCATCGAAATCGGGTCCTATCGCGGCTTCCGGCATCGCCGTAACTTGCCGGTCCGTGGACAGCGAACGCATACCAACGCCCGTACCCGCAAGGGCCCGCGCAAGGGAACGGTCGCGAATAAGAAGAAGGCTGCGGCAAAGACTTAAAAATCAGCTGTTAGCTTTTAGCTCTTAGCCTTTAGCTGAACAAGCTAGGGGTCAAGCTAAAAGCTAAGAGCTAAAAGCTAAAGGCTCACTTATGGCTAAACCAGCAGCAGCGGGCGGCGCAGCGGCGCCGGAGAAGAAGGGCAAGAAGAAAACCTTCAAAAAGAAGGAACGCAAACACGTGTCGTTTGGCGTGGTGCATATTCAGGCGTCCTTCAACAACACCATTGTGACTATC
>Ga0157372_10003778_pt1 | contig 16262 bp, 14 predicted proteins | sample C55metaG_FD_115307 | JGI IMG/M metagenome (GOLD analysis project Ga0157372, IMG submission 115307) | Corn rhizosphere microbial communities from Kellogg Biological Station, Michigan, USA - C5-5 metaG | ecosystem: Host-associated > Plants > Roots > Rhizosphere > Soil | place: USA: Michigan... | reverse complement strand
GTTGTTTGAGGATATCATACGATAAAAGAATGCAATACTTTATCGATCAGCGGGCTAATGGTTTCGAATTGCCGGATCAATTGGATTGTTTCGGTTTCGAGAGTTGCGGGGTCGAGCGGTGTCCAGCCCTGCATGAGAGTTAGCGGGCCGTAGTCGAGGCTGAGGTTGGGCCATTGGTGCGCATGGGGCTGGAACTTTGTCCTGAATTGTGTGGCGAAATCGCGGCTGGCGATGCGGTGGGTTTTGAATTGGCGGAGTTTGAGTGCATGGATGTTGTAGAGGAGCTGGTTTTGTTGAACGGATTTTTCGGTGATCCAGATGGAGAAGAAGATGCGACCGGGAGAGGTGAGCGGGTTTTGGGGATCGCTTGCCCATTCTGCTTTGTAGACTTTGAGGGCGATGGAGTTGAGGACGAGGCCGGCGAAATAGCGGAGATAGGGGTCGCGGGGGCGCGGTTCGCGGCATTTGGCGATGGCGGACTCGAATGCGCTAAGATAAAAATGAGTGTCCATGGCGGGCTTTGGCTGGCTTTTGGGAAGATAGGACATTGTCCTCCGAATCGGTAAATTTGTGAAAATTAAATTTTATGGACTACAGAAGACTGGGGCATTCGGGGATCCGGGTGCCGGTATTAAGTTTTGGGACGGGTACGTTTGGCGGGGGTAATGAATTTTTCAAGGCCTGGGGGAGTACGGATGTGAAGGAGGCCACGCGGCTGGTGGATGTTTGCCTGGAAGCGGGGGTGAATCTTTTCGACACGGCGAATGTGTACAGCGGCGGCGCCGCGGAGGAGATACTGGGGAAGGCGATCAAGGGACGGCACAACCAGGTGCTGGTCTCGTCGAAGGCCACCTTTCCGATGGGCGACGGAGTGAACAATTATGGATCGTCGCGGCTTTTCCTGCTTCAGGCCTGCGAGGACAGCCTGAAGCGGCTGGGCGTAGACCATATCGATATCTATCATATGCACGGCTTTGACGCGAACACCCCCATGGAAGAAGTGTTGAGGGCGTTGGAGACGCTGGTGCAGAGCGGGAAGGTGCGGTATATCGCCTGTTCGAATTTCTCGGGCTGGCACCTGATGAAATCGCTTTCGATCTCGGAGCGGTACGGCTGGTCGAAATATGTGGCCCACCAGGCCTATTATTCCCTGCTTCACCGCGACTTTGAATGGGAGCTGATGCCGCTGGCGATCGACCAGGATGTGGCGACTATCGTCTGGAGCCCGCTGTCGAGCGGCAAGCTGAGCGGGAAATACCGCCGGGGCAAGCCGATGCCGGCCGATGCGCGGGTGGCGCAGGGAGGGAACCCGGTGCTGGGGGTGGATGCGGATGACGAGCGGTTATACCGGATCGTGGACATATTGGACGAATTGAGCCAGGAGACGAGTAAGAGCGTTGCGCAGGTGGCGTTGAACTGGCTGTTGCAGCGGCCGACCGTTGCCAATATCATCATTGGCGCGCGCAATGAGGAGCAGCTGAAGCAGAACCTGGGGGCGGTGGGTTGGAATCTTACCATTGACCAGGTAAAGCGACTCGATGCGGTGAGTGAGGTTTTGCCGGCTTATCCTTACTGGCATCAGCGGCAGTTTCCTATGCTGAATACGGCGCCGGAGTTGTATCCGAGGTGGTAGGGGCGCTTGATGAGCTATCGCTTTAGCATGCGTTCTTCGATGATCCGCATCAGGGGCTCGCGGTAATTGCGGCTTACCGGGAGGTATTGATCCTGGATGAGGACCTGGTTGCCTTCCATGGCCGTTATCTTTGAGAAGTTGATGAGATAGGACTGGTGGACCTTTATAAAGCTTGTTGCGGGGAGCTGGCTTTCGATGCTTTTTAGGGTCAGGTAGGCCAGCAGCTGACGGCCGGGGAGATGGATGCGGACATAATTGCCGAGGCTTTCGATGTAGTTGATGTCTTTTAGCTCCAGTTTCTCGATGCGCTTTTCGCAACGGACGAAAATAAAATCCGTGTGGCGGTGTTGTTTCAGTTCGGCAAAATCGCGGGCCTTTTGAAGGGCTTTGAGGAAGCGGTCGAAGGCGACGGGCTTGAGCAGGTAGTCGATGATGTCCAGTTCATATCCTTCGAGTGCATATTTCGGAAAGGCGGTGCAGAGGATGACCATCGGTTTGGCCGCGAGGCTTTTCAGCCAATCGAGGCCGGAGACCTTTGGCATTTCGATGTCGAGGAGGATGAGATCGACTGGGGCGGTGCCGAGGTAGAGCTCTGCGCGGGCCGTGTTCTCGAACTGGCCGGCAATGGTGACGAAGGGAAGCTGACCGGCAAATTCATACAGCACCTTACGGGCTACAGGTTCGTCATCGACGATGATGCAATTGAGCTTTTTCATAACTGGAGGGTTAACGTGACGGAATAGATGCCTTGGAGCTGCCCAATGTCCAGGGTGTGACGTCCGGGGTAGAGCAACTCGAGACGGCGGCGAACATTGGCCAGGCCGATGCCCGACTGTCCGGGTGCGGTATCATAAGAGTTCCGGCAAACAAAGATGAGCCGGCCACCGGCTTCCTTCAGGCTGATGAAGACATTGTTCGTGTGGCTGTCATCGCGGGTGGTATATTTAAACGCGTTCTCTACAAAGGCTACGAAGAGCAGGGGTGCGATGGGCAGGTTGCCGTTGCCGACTTCGGTTTGCAGCTGGATGGCGAGGTTGGCGTCACTTCGCGCCCGTTGCAGGGCCACATAGTTGTGGAGATAGGCGACTTCCTGCTGGAGTTCGACCTGGTCAGTTTCGGCTTCATAGAGGTTGTACCTCAAAAGATCGGAGAACTGCACCACCATATTCCGGGCCTGGCTGTTCTGGAGGTCGATGGTGCCGTAAATGGTATTGAGGCCATTGAATAAGAAATGCGGGTTGAGCTGGGCACGAAGATATTTCAGTTCGGTCTGAAGCTGGGTGATCTGGATGTTCCGGACCTGTTCGCGTTGTTCGGCCCAGCGCTGGACGTAGAACAGCATCGATGAAATGACGATGAACCAGAGTGAGTAAAAGACGTTCCATTTAAAATAATCTTCGATGTTCATGGGGTCGTTGGGCCAGACGACGGCATCGAAGTAGAGCTGGCTTCGGCTGCGGGCCAGCGTATTCATGGCCATGAGGAACATGATGCCAAGACCGTAGAGCAGGTACTTCTTTCGTTCGAGGAACCGCGGGATGAGGAGGAGGGTGTTGCCATATACCAGGACGATCATCAGCAGGAAGGAGATGAGGAAGGGGTTGATGATGAACAGCCAGCCGCGCTTGCGGATGTAACCCTGCATATCGATGAGCATGAGCAGGGCATACATCACCCAGACGAGCAGGTGGAAAAGATAGCGGCGCTGGAAAATGTACGATATCACCCCTTTGATACTGGCCATCCTTTTTTTTCAAAGCTAAGGTTTTCGGCCGCATATTTTATTGACTCCGGCGGTTGGGTCAGTTGCTTATAGGGGCTTGTTGCCGGATCCGGGGTCTTTTCTGCGCGATATCACGGAATACCTGCCGGATGGCCCGGTTCATTAATGAATGATCAAATAACTTTTTTTGCCTGACGGGCCTTTGGTATATTCAGACTATGAGCGCCCTAACTCGTATTCGTAGCATCGACCTTCTCCGTGGGGCAGTGATGGTCCTGATGGCCATCGACCATGTCCGGGTCTATTCCGGCATCCCTGCCGGAGGTGCTGATCCCGCGATCTTTTTTACCCGGTGGGTGACGCATTTTTGCGTTTCCGGGTTTGTCTTTTTTGCGGGGACCTCGGCTTACCTGTATGGACAGAAGCTGGCCAATCGAGCGGCACTTTCACGGTTCTTGTTGTCGCGGGGGCTTTGGCTCGTGATATTGGAGCTGACCGTGCTACGCATCTTTTGGGCGTTCAATTTCCATCTTACCGAGTTTATGCTGGCCGGGGTGATCTGGATGCTGGGCTGGTGTATGGTGCTGCTGGCTGTGGTTATTGGGTTGCCGTTTCGCGCGATCTGGGGGGCAGGGTTGGTGATGATGGCGGTACACCCGGTATTCGGGCTTGTTCCATCCGGCTGGAGCTGGTGGAACTTTTTTTACCCGGTGAGCGAGGATGCGCCTTTTGGAATCAATGTGCTATATGTGCTTGTTCCGTGGATCGGGGTGATGATGGCGGGTTATGGGTTTGGGGCGTTGCTACGGATGGAGCCTGGGCGGAGGGACAGGCTTTGTGGGTGGATCGGCGGCGTGGCGATCGGGTTGTTCTTTGTTATCGGCACCATTATGGCTTCTTTGCATCGGAACGGGGGACAGCCATATTTCGTGCGGCTGCTGGGCCAACAAAAATATCCGCCCTCCCAGCTTTACCTGCTGATGACGCTTGGGCCGCTGATCGCGCTGACGCCGTATGCGGAACGGGCCCGGGGATGGTTTGCGGAGGTCTTGTCCGTGTTCGGGCGAGTACCTTTGTTCTACTATATCCTGCATATTCTTTTGATCCACTCGGTGGCGTTGCTGGTGAATTTTATCCGGGTTGGAGATTCCCTGCAGAGCCATTACAGGACGGCACCCTATTGTGGATTGCCCGAGGGGCTTCGATGGCATCTGCCGTTGTTGTACGGTGTGTTCTTTGTTGTCGAAGTGTTGTTGTATTTCGCCTGCCGGTGGTATGGGCGGTATAAGGCCGGGCATCCGGAAAAGGGATGGTTGAGATATCTTTGATTGTTTAGCAGAAACGCCTTTTTATGAAAAATGCTGAAATTACCGATGCTTCGTTCCGGGCGGCGGTCGAAGCTATTGACATTGGAGATGTTGCTTTGTTGCGGCAATTGGTGGAGGCGGATGCATCATTGGTAGTGCGGCGGCTGGACCGGCCGGCAGAGGGTTATTTTGCACGGCCCTACCTGCTTTGGTTCGTGGCGGATAATCCCATTCGGCATGAGAAGCTTCCGGCGAATATTGTGGAGGTAGCAGAGGTGATCCTTGTTTTGCTGCGGGCCAGCGGGGATTCCCGGTATTCCTTTATTGTCGATTATACCCTGGGGCTGGTCTGTACCGGGCGTATTCCAAAGGAATGTGGGGTGCAGATCCCGTTGATGGAGCTGTTGGTGCGTTATGGCGCCGCGGTGAAGGGGAGTGTGCTGGGGGCGATCGGGCAGCGTAATTTCGAGGCGGCGCGGTGGTTGCTTGCTCATGGTTCTTCTTATGATCTTGGGACGGCGGTGGGACTGGATGATGTCGAGGGGGCTGCGCGGCTGGCGGGTGGGGCGACGGCTTCGCAGCTGTATGTGGCGTTGGTGGTGGCGGCATTCTTTGGGAAGGCGGAGATGATCCGGTTGTTGCTGGCGGCGGGTGCGGATGCGAATGGGAGTGGGACTTCGAAGGATTTCGGGGGCTTTCATTCGCATGCGAGTGCGTTGCACCAGGCGGTGTTTTCGGGGTCGATCGAGGCGGTGAGGTTGTTGGTGGAGGCGGGGGCGGATCTTGCTGCGATGGATGCGGCGTACGAGGGTACGCCGTTGGGGTGGGCGAGGTATATGCGGGAGGAGGAGGCGGTTGGGGAAGAGGCGAAGAGGAGGTTTGGGGAGATCGAGGGGTATTTGGCGTCGCGATGACGGGAATCAAGTAATTTAAAAAAAATGTCCGGAAACGTGAACCCCAAACGTCTATATCATAGGCGTGAGGGGTTCACGCGTTTTTAACGACATTAAAAAAGAAAATAATGAATGAATTGAAAGACAAAGTAGCAGTGATCTATGGGGCAGGCGGTGAGATCGGCGGCGCCGTTGCACGTGCTTTTGCACGCGAAGGGGCCATGGTTTTCCTTACCGGTCGGCGCCTGGCGCCTGTGGAGACGGTTGCGAGGGGTATCGTGTCTGAGGGCGGTGTTGCCGAGGCAGCGGAGGTGGATGCCCTGGATGAGCAGGCTATAGATTGGCATTTGCAGTCTGTATGGGCCAGAACTGGTCGTATCGATATTTCATTTAATGCGATTGGTAATTCGCCTGCCAAGTACCTGGGGGCGTCGCTGGTAGATATGGATCTTAAACAATTCTCCATGCCGATCCTGAGCTATATCACATCCTACTTCCTGACTGCGCGTTTAGCGGCAAGATTTATGCTTCCGAAAAAATCCGGAGTGATCATGACTGTTACTGCACCGCCCGCGAAAATAGGTACGCCGAACGGAGGATATGGTCCCTCTCAGGCTGCCAAGGAAGCGCTTACCCGATACCTGTCGAAAGAACTTGCGCCTAAAGGTATCCGCGTGGTTGGTTTGCAGCCGCACGGCATGCCGGAGACTTCGACGATAAGAGAAATATTCGAAACCAAGGCCAGGCCGGAGGGGCTGACATGGGAACAGTTCGCGGACTATCTTGCAGGCATGAACCATCCCCAGCGATTCCTGACACTCGCGGAGACGGCTAATATAGCGGCCTTTATGGCTTCTGACAAGGCAAGCGGAATGATGGGAACTACCGTCAACCTGACCATGGGAGCCCTGGACAATTAGTACCTGCTTAACAAAATGGTGCATCACATCGACATAAATAAAAGCAATATGACTGAATTTGGATATTTCTATCGGGGTTATGAATTTCCTGCGTCTCCTGAGGAAATGCAGAAGAAAACGGCCAAATGGATGAGCTGGCTTAAGGATCTTAGTGACAAAGGCCATGTGAAATCGCTCGGAGAGCCTTTGCAACCGACAGGCAAGGTAGTTAAAGGTGCAAAAAAACAGGTGATCGATGGGCCCTATGCCGAAGCCAAGGACGTGGTTGGAGGCTTTAGTATCATTGTGGCCAGGGATATTGACCAGGCTGTAGAGCTTTCCCTGGGATGCCCTATTTTTGAAGACGGCGGCAGTATAGAGGTACGGCCGATCGCGCAAATGGAGTTGAACGATGGAGATTGAGGACCATTTTTTCCGGAATGAGTTTGGGAGAATTGTTGCCACGCTTACCCGACTTTTTGGAGTCAACAATATTCAATTGGCAGAAGACGTCACCCAGGACGCTCTCTGCCGTGCCATGGAGACGTGGAAGTTGCGCGGCCTGCCGAAAAATCCCTCCGCATGGCTGATGACCACTGCGAAGAATCGCGCACTGGATATATTGCGCCGGGAGCGAAGGGCTTTCTTGTCTGAGGCGGAACTCGCGCGTTTTCTTGAATCGGAGTGGACGCTGGCTCCAACGGTGGAAGAGGCTTTTAGTGCGCACGCCGTTACCGATTCCCAGCTACGGATGATGTTTTCCTGTTGTCATCCCCGCCTTTCTGAAGATGCTCAGATCGCGCTTATTTTGCAAATATTATGCGGATTCGGCGTACGGGAGATTGCGCAGGCCTTTGTGAGCAGTCCTGCCGCCATTGAAAAACGGATCACGCGGGCGAAGAAAATCCTGGCTGGATCCCAAAAGCTTTTTCATCTCGCCGATGCGGATTTGCCCGCCAGGCTTGCCTCTGTGCTGCAGGCCTTATATCTGCTTTTTAACGAAGGATATCATGCATCCTCGCCTGACGCGGCAGTGCGTATGGACGTTTGCCAGGAAGCCATGCTGCTGATGAATCTACTCCTCGAACAGCCCGCTTTAGCGAACCCTCAAACCTACGCGCTTGCTGCGTTGATGTACCTCAACGCGGCCCGTTTGCCAACGCGGTTAGATGGTTCGGATCATCTTGTTTCGTTCGCTGAGCAGGACCGGTCTTTATTGAATCGAGAGCTCATAGCGAAGGGACAAGCGTTTCTCGACCTTTCTGCTTCCGGTACGGAACTGACGAAATATCACATTGAAGCGGCCATCGCTTCGATGCATACCGATGCAGCCGGAATTGAAGATACCGATTGGAAGCAGATCGTATGGCTTTACGATATCCTTATGGATATTCATCCTTCCCCGGTTGTTGCGCTTAACCGGGCTATTGCCATCGCACAACTGGATGGCCCGGAACGGGGATTGCAGGAGGTAGCCGTTATCCATGATCTTGATCGCCTTTCTTCCTACCCGTTTTACCCGGCTACGCTTGGCGAGCTTGAACTTCGCCGGGGGAATTACCCGGTCGCGAAAGCGCACTTTTGTGCGGCGCTGTCGTTGGCGCGCAATTCTATGGAACGTAATTTCCTGCAACGGCGGGTTGATAGATGTAAAAGTAAAAATCAAGAACCATGACTGAAATAAAATTGATCCGCGTCAGTAGCATCCTTGTGTTTTTAGAGGCGGTCGGGCATATGACGGGATATCCCTGGACCTCAAGCCATATTAGCGAGCAAGCCCGACTAGTCCGGTCGATGAAAGCTGTCGACTTTTTATTCTTTGGTGAACATTCAACCTATTGGAATCTTTATTCAGGATGGGGCCTTTTCATCGCGGTTCTTTTGCTCGCATTGGCAATTATCCTCTGGTTGTTATCGAGTCTTGCCCAGCTTGCCTCAAGACAAGTTGGTGTCATTACAGGAATAATCTCAGCGGGTTTGCTGGCCTGTGCTTATCTCTCTTTTCGATTTTTCTATCTACCATCCAGCCTATTGTTATCAGCCACCTTCGTGGTTCTGTTGCTGACGACAGTGCGGTTGATGAGAGGGAGGCCAGCCAGGCGATCAGGTTATTCTCTTTTATTCGCCATCTTCATGCTGTGCGCGATCTCCCTTCCTGCTCAGTCAATAGCTGTATCCGATGAATTTGCCTTGACCGGCGCGTTGATCTATCCGGCGCCGGGAGAAGCGCCGATCGCCGGTGGGGTGGTCATTGTCGCACATGGTAAAATCATGGCAGTGGGCAAGAGGGGGGCAATACCGATCCCCCCGGGAATTCAGACCATCGACTGTACAGGACAAACGCTGGTCGCGGGCTTTTGGAATACGCACGTCCACTTTATGGAACCCAAGTGGAATGATGCGGCTAAGCTCCCCGCCGCGCAGCTCACCGCCCAGTTGCAGGACATGCTGACGCGATATGGTTTCACTTCGGTAGTGGACATCGGCTCTGATCTGCAAAACACGCTCGACTTACGGCGCAGGGTAACGACCGGAGAAGTGCAAGGGCCACGGATACTGACGGCAGGAATGATCATTTTCCCAAAAGATGGGCTTCCCTATTACGTTACGGACTATTTGCCGCCGGAAGTGGTGGCAAAAGTCGAAAAGAGTGAAGCGGCGACGCCTGCCGGCGCCGTTCGGATCGTCGATGATCAACTGGCGCAAGGCGCAGATGTTGTCAAGCTCATGGCCGTGAGTATCCAGCGGCCCAACGGTCATCTTCAATTCAAGCCGATGCCATTACCCATTGTCGAAGCTGCTACCGCCGAGGCGCATCGTAAAGGGAAACTGGTATTTGCGCATCCTACGAATATGGAAGGCATCGAGCTTGTTCTAGCCGGCCACGTTGATGTTTTGGCACACACTTCGGAAGAGCCGTCAAAATGGGATAGTGTCATCGCGCGTCGATTGAAGGCGGCGAATGTCACCCTTGTTCCTACGTTGACGCTTTTTGATCGCGACCAGGATTTTGATGGGATACTGAAAGAGGTGAAAAGTTACTCGGATATCGGCGGGCGGATCATGTTTGGTACGGATATCGGGTTTCTTCCGGACTATGCTTCTCTGACGAAGGAGTTTGGTTACCTGGCGCGCGCTGGTTTGAGCTTTTCTCAGATCCTTGCTTCATTGACGACTGTTCCTGCGGAACGGTTGGGGTTTGGGGGTTCGACGGGGGTCATCAAGCGGGGGATGGATGCGGATCTGCTGGTGCTGGATGGGGATCCGGCCAAGGATCAGAGTGCGTTTTATCATGTGGCGTTGACGATGCGGCAGGGGAGGGTTATATACCGGAAAAGGCCGTGATGGAGGGCATTTGTCTCTTCGCAAACCATTGAAGATGTGATCACCCGACGGAGCATAAAAAAGGCCCCGCAGCTGCGGGGCCTTTGATTCGTCCCGGGAAGGGCGACGGTTGCCGATCAGCTTACCTGCTCGAGTACTCCCTTCGCCGCCTTTCGAATCACGTCCAATACAAACTCCGGTTTCGACAACATGGGAACATGACTGGAGGTCACCTCAAAGGTGGTAGCGCCCATTTTCTTTGCGCCATCCCGTTGCAATTGCGGATGCACCGTATTGTCTTCGGTGGCTACGATGTACCAGCTCGGTTTCATTTTCCAGGCAGTCCCGGGCGCCGTTGTGTTGAACAGGTTCGCGTGGGGAGCGAAATGCGTGGCCCACACCAGCTTTTGCTCTTCCGGCGAAAGATCCCCGGCAAAAAATTCGGTACCGGAATGTTTCATCCATGCCCTTCCGTCCGCTACCTCGACGGCCGACCAGATCTTTGTCTTTGGATATTTGTCTTGCTGGGTTTGCGCCGTTTCATCGGCGTCCGGCCACAAGGCAGCGATGTAAACGAGCCCCGCCACCCGGTCGTCGGCGCCCGCTGCCGTGATAACGGCTCCACCGTAAGAGTGCCCTACAAGGATGGCGGGGCCGCTGACCCTGCCGAGGGAGCCTTTTACGATCTCCACATCCATGGCAAGGGTTTGGAGCGTGTATTGGCATGCGATGACTTCATAGCCTTCTTTTTGAAGGGTTGGGATCAATTTGCTGAAACAAGAGCCATCCGCCCAGATCCCATGACAAAATACGATGCTTGGTTTTTTCTTTTCCATGATTGTTATTGATTTGATTGAGCATGCCGCTACGAACTTGATGCCAGGGTATAAACAATTCAAGTTGTGGAAGTTGAAAAGTGACATCCCACGAATATTCTTTGAAATACACGAAATAGCGTGAGGTCTCGCGAACCGGCTCTTGCTGTTTGAAAGATCCAACAAACGCCTGGGATTCTTTATTTTTATACAGAAATCGGCAAGAGATCGAACATGAACACGGGCACAATCCGAAAAGGCTGGGCGCTGACTACCGCGCTGGTGATGACCATGATCATCGGTGTCGCCCAATCCGACACCTCGCGCATCGCTGCCTTATTGGACAGCGGAGCCCGCTACGTGTTGAGAGAAGGCAATGAAAAGACGGATCTGGACAGCGCTGACTTCTTATTCAACCAGGCGTTGGTATTGAGCAGGTCTGTCCGCAGTGACAAATGGATCAATAAAACATTGGAATGGCGGGGAGATTCTTATCTCGAGGGAAATGACCTTTCCCGGGGCGAAGCGTGTTTTATGGAGGTGATCGGTTACTATCGCCGTACCCGCGACAGACGGCGCGAAGCGGAAACCTGGAGCCGCCTGGGGGAATGTATCTACAACTTAAAGCCGGATTTCAGCGCCGAGAAGGCCAAATGTTACGAAGAGGCCCGTCGGCTGTATCATTTGATTGGCGATACGTTACGGGAATTGGAATCCTATAAGGCTGAGGCCGACGCGCACCTTTGGGTGCCAAACCCCGATCTCGCCGAAAAGGAGCTGCTTGCCGCGATCCAGGGGTTTAAAGCCATTCATGCCGGACGCCTTCACTTTACTTATGATCTCCTCCGGGCCGCTTCCAGATTGAAGGGCGATATTGTCAAAGAGGTCCAGTATTCAATCCAAATGGTTCAGTCGCTCGACTCCAGTAATCGGGAGGATGATTCCTGCATCGTTGGCCGGTTGTATGGGGAAGCCGCCCAGACTTTTGCCCAGGCAGGGATGTGGGACCGAAGTCTTCTCTACGCCAGGAAGGGGTCGATGTTTGCCATCCGCTGTTCGGACTACTACCATGGGTGCATCCGCTCGGTCATTGGGGGGCTGCTCCATAAGGATAGCGCCAGGGAGGCCCTCGACATCTTAGCCGCCGCCATCCGCCGACAACCGCTGGTCTTTGCCTCCGACCGCGCATTGGCTTCGCTGGCCAGGGGAAACTGCTATCTCGTGCTCAAAGATGGTAAAAAGGCGGAGGAAGAGTACATGAGCGTGAAGCGCTATCTGGATAGCGCTGAAAAAGGGCGATCCGATAGACGGGATAGGCAGTTTCTGATAGAATTGAACCTTGCGCTTGGAAAATATTATTTTGGCACCCGTCGCTACCAAACAGCGGACGGATACGCAAGAAAGCTGCATTTTAACGCAAGCGATCTGGTGAGACTGGACGTGCGCGTTAATGTAGAGCGATTTCGATCGCAGGTAGACTCGATCATGGGGCGTTATCAGGAATCTTTGACACATTTTGCCGCTTACCAGCTTCTGAATGATTCCCTTTCCGGGGTTCAAAAAGCTATCCAGATGCAGGAGCTACAGGTAAAATACGCCATCGATCAAAAGGATAAAGACCTTCGTATCCAGGCCGCCGACATCGGATTGCTGACCAAACAAACCCAGTTGCAGCAAGCCCAGGCCGCAAAGTCCCGCATATTCCGGAATATGATGATCGCCGGCCTCTTCGTGCTTTTATTACTCGTAGGGCTCATCTACAATCGTTACCGGCTCAAGCAGCAAAAGAACCTCGAGCTCGAGTGCCAACAAAAGGAAATCTTCGACAAGAATCGCCAGCTGGAACGTCTGCTTGCCGAAAACGAATGGCTGCTTCGCGAAGTGCATCACCGCGTAAAGAACAACCTGCAGGTGATCATCAGCCTCCTTAAGTCGCAGTCCAGCTTCCTCCACGACAAGGCTGCGCTGGCCGCCGTTGTGGAAAGCGAGCACCGGGTATATGCCATGTCCCTTATCCATCAAAAGCTCTATAAATCCAATAATGTCTCCAGCATCGATATGCCCGAATACATCGGCGACCTTGTTGAATATCTCAAATATTCCTTCCAGGGTTCCGGGAAGCTCTGGTTCGATCTCCACGTGGCTCCTGTTAAACTGGACGTGCAGCAGGCCGTGCCAGTGGGTCTCATCCTCAATGAGATCATTACCAATTCTTTCAAATATGCGTTTCCCTGCACGGGGGAAGACAGGATAACGGTGCGGCTGTCTGCGACGGAAGATGGCGGGCTGTCGCTGATCATTGCGGACAATGGCCGGGGTCTGCCGAAGGATTTTGACCAGGAACAAAATCAGTCGTTCGGAATGCTCCTGATCGCCGGGCTGACGGAAGACCTTGAAGGAAGCCTCGAAATCGAATCTCAGCAGGGTACGGTGTTTCACATCCGCTTCAAACCCGCAGACCTGAAATCGGCATCGAACGGCGGTGCTCGCGAGTCTGCCTATTTTAGCAAATAATCGAGGAAAGACAGGGTGTGTCCCCAAGCCTGCCTGGCGGCCAGCGGATGGTAACTGGACTGTTCATCACAAAAGAAGCCGCCGCCGGCGTAAGATATCACTACACTCGTGAAATCCCAGCCGGATTCCCTGAGATTTTGCTGAAAGCGGCCGATCGTCTCAGGAGCAGCGCCGGAGTCCTGTGCACCCCAGAAAAAGAGGTGTGGACTCGCTCGTCCTACGTTGGCTAATGCAAGGTCGTCCATGTGGATCCCGTAATATGAGACCCCTGCCATCAACGAAAATTTGGAATTGGCGAGCAACGAGTACCTGCCCCCATGCGAAAAGCCAAGAGTGCCGATGTTCGTGTGGTCGACATATACAAAAGACTCCATGGCGGAAAGGATGGTTTTCAGATCGAGCGTGAGGTCTTCTATATCGATCGAGCGCGCATGATCGTGAACAGCGGCGATATCCCCATAGGAAAGCTGAAGTTGCCTGCCCAGCCGGTGGTAAACGTCGGGGATAAATACAACGTATCCTTCCCTTGAAAGCCGCTCCGCTACGCTCCTGATGTGGGCATTTATTCCATATCCCTCGTCAAACAGAAGGATCGCCGGATATTTTGCCTTTTCTTCCGGCCAGGTCACCCATACATCGATGACCGATCCATCCGGTGTCTGAAGAGGGTTGAATTGCTTTTTTTTCATACAGGCGATTGCGCCTCCCGGATACAAAATCATGCCACCATCTAAGCCCTTGACAATGCGCCATCAGCGACAATCGTTGCCCGATGTTTACGCGGCCTGTCGGTAAAATCGTGATTTTTAACGACATTTCGTGACTCTTGAATGAGATCGGCAAGATGTCCGCTACAAAAAAGAAAATTCTACCTTCACAGGGAAAAGAATTTCACGTTATCCGCATAATTTCGAAACTGCCATGAGTTTAAAGGTACTGATAGTGGAAGATCAATTCCTGGAGGCGAGAAGCCTGAGCATAATGCTCAACAATGCCGGACACCAGGTTCAGGGAATAGCCAAGACCGTTGGACAGGCATTTGGGATGATACAGAAGAGCGGGCCCGACATCGTACTGGTAGACATTCTGCTGAAAGGGGATCTGAATGGGATCGATCTGGCCCGATGGATGCACCAACAATGCATTCCTTTTATTTACATCTCAGCCAATTCCAATCCTTCGATACTGGAGCAGGCCATTGCCACCAAACCCTGCGGCTTCCTGGTAAAGCCTTTTAGCGAACGAGAGATCGTCGTCGCAATCGATATTGCAAAATTTCTCCAACAGGACCGTCAACAATTCCTGTCCCGGCAAAGAACATGGTTGAGGAGTCTGCTCGCGATGGTTGTGGCCGCGGAAGATTCCAAAAACGAAAAGGCATTGTCTGTCATTCGGACTTTGACATCCTTTCTGCCTTTTGACCTTATCCTACTCGACACCGACCTCCGCCAGCCCGAAACTGCGGTTTTTCGCTATCAACGAAAAGGGTTTGACGATTATGAGGAGTATCAGGAGGCCAGGTCGGGGGAAGATGCCCATCTGCCGATCACCGATCTTAAAGCGGTTAGAAGAAAAAGCCGGGATAGCCGTGAACCTTATTTTGTCAATGCGGGCGATGTTCTGAACGGCTCCGGCTCCGCCCCTGAAAAAGCAGGGGAGGCGATGCACTTTAAGGGAAAGTTATGGCTACCTTTTTTGAATGGCGCCGAAGTTGAAATGGGTATGGCCTTTTATTGTTATAAGGAAGGAAAATACACCGGCGATCATCTCGCCTTGCTGCTGTCCGTTCACGACCTGCTGGCACAGGTGCTAAAAGATATCCGTGTCGCCAGGTCGGAGCCGGGATTTGGCAAAAAAGCGGCTGGTCCGAACGCACCCAATCAACGGCTGAAGCCCAGGATCGAAGGGATCATCGGGCAGAGTCCGAAAATGCTCGATGCGCTGGACAGGGTATTGCAGGTGGCGCCCTATGAAAATACCGTATTGATCCTTGGAGAAACGGGTGTCGGCAAAGAGGGACTGGTAAAGGCCATCCATCGGCTGTCGGCGAGAAGCAGTAAACCGCTGATCAGGGTCAACTGCGCCGCTATTCCGGTCAACCTGTTCGAATCGGAGCTTTTTGGCCATGAAAAAGGGTCCTTTACGGGCGCAATGGAGCGCAGGATCGGCAAGTTCGAACAGGCCAACGGCGGAACGCTCTTCCTGGACGAGATAGGCGAGCTACCTATGGAGGTTCAGGCGAAGCTTTTAAGGGCCATCCAGGAGAGAGAGATAGAGCGAGTCGGCGGAAGCAGCCTCATCCCGGTGGATGTGCGCATTATAACGGCCACCAGCCGGGACCTGCTAAGTGAAATTTCCAATGGACGCTTCCGAATCGACCTGTACTATCGCATCAACGTATATCCGATCAAACTGGCGCCGCTGCGCGAGCGCCGGGAAGACATTCCCATCCTGGCAGCCTATTTCCTGCAGATGTACGGTTCAAGCATCAATCGTGGACCTTTGACGATCAGCCCCGCCGCGATGCGGCAGCTGGAAGAATATTCCTGGCCGGGTAATGTTCGGGAATTACAACACCTGATCGAACGGCATGTGCTGGATTGCAAGACCAGTTCCATCGAATGGTTTGAGATGCCGGAGATGATCCCGATGCCCCGCCGCCCTGCCCCTATTGAAAACGAGATATTGCCGTTTGCTGCAAAGGACCGGGAACATATTCTTACTGCACTTAGAAAGTGTAACGGAAAGATCTCGGGTAAGAACGGGGCGGCGGAATTGCTGAGCCTGCATCCTTCCACCTTGCATTCTAAAATGAAACGCCTGGGGATTCAATGGCCGCCCGTTGCGCTTAAGCAGTGATTATTTGCACGCCTGTTTTGTTCTTCATTCGGCCTTTTTTTTGATGGTTTTCCGCATTGTAGTGTGACAGGAACCGGCATACGCCCTTGTTTTTTTGTGCTTTGGAGTCGAACAAAAAAGAAAGGATCACTTTGCGGTGATCCTTTCTTTTTCGTTTCTTGCGGACCGGACGGGACTGTCCGAACCATGCCGAACTCATTCGAGTTGGCATCTACCCAACCCTGCCGAAGGTCAACTGCTCTAATCAATAGTCGAAGCCAATCAAATTCAGTTCTCCCCTCCGGAATTAGGACCC
>Ga0157372_10003777_pt1 | contig 16262 bp, 17 predicted proteins | sample C55metaG_FD_115307 | JGI IMG/M metagenome (GOLD analysis project Ga0157372, IMG submission 115307) | Corn rhizosphere microbial communities from Kellogg Biological Station, Michigan, USA - C5-5 metaG | ecosystem: Host-associated > Plants > Roots > Rhizosphere > Soil | place: USA: Michigan... | reverse complement strand
GGCCGAAGACGCGGAGCGCTACCAGACGGTGTTCGCGCGAGAGAAAGGCTCCGTCGCCGCGCCGACGGCGGGATTGCATTTCACTCCCGAGCTGCTGGCGTCGCTCGAGCGTCGCGGCGTCGCGACGGCGGAGATCCTCCTTCACGTCGGCGCCGGCACGTTCAAGCCCGTCGAGGTGGAGGATCCGGCCGCGCACGTCATGCACGAAGAGTGGTATCGCGTGACGGCGGACGCGGCTCGCGCGATCAACGAGCGCCGCGCGGCGGGCGGCCGCGCGTGGGCCGTCGGCACGACCACGGTGCGCACGCTCGAGACGGTCGCGGGGGACGACGACCGGATCCGCGACGGCGCGGGCGAGACGCGGATCTTCATTCGCCCCGGACATCGCTTTCGCGCCGTCGACCGAATGGTGACCAACTTTCACCTGCCCCGCTCGACGCTGATCATGCTCGTCGCCGCGTTCGCCGGCTACGAGCTGACGATGCGGGCGTACCGGGAAGCGGTCGCGGCGCGATACCGGTTCTATTCCTACGGCGACGCGATGGCGATCATCTAGCGTCGTCGCCCTCAACTCACGAACGAGCACACTTGTCCGGCTTCGGCTTCTCGATCGATCACGAGGACGGCGCGGCGCGCGTCGGCGTCTTCCGCACGCCTCACGGGCCCGTCGATACGCCCGCCTTCATGGCGGTCGGCACGCTCGCGACGGTCAAGGCGCTCGACCCCGACGATCTCCGCGCCATGGGCGCGCAGATGATCCTCGGCAACGCCTACCATCTACACCTGCGTCCCGGCGACGAGATCGTTCGCGAGATGGGCGGGTTGCACGCGTTCATGGGCTGGGACGGACCCATTCTCACCGATTCCGGCGGCTTTCAAGTCTTCTCATTGGAGGGACTTCGCACGGTCTCGGAAGACGGCGTCGAGTTCCGCAGCCACATCGACGGATCGCTGCGCGCCTTCACGCCGGAATCCGTCATGCGGATCGAGCGCAACCTCGGCGCTGACGTGATCATGCAGTTCGACCACGTCATACCCGGCCAGAGCGACGAGTCCGCCGCGCGCGACGCCAGCGAGCGCAGCCTCCGCTGGCTCGCGCGATGCGCCGCCGCGGTCGCGAGCTGGCCGGGGGAGCCACCGCGAGACCAGGCGCTGTTTCCGATCGTCCAGGGCGGAATCCACGAGTCGCTGCGGCGAGCCGCCGCACGATCGATTCGCGATTCGGGCGACTGGGTCGGCTACGGCATCGGCGGACTCTCCGTCGGCGAGGCGAAGCCGGACATGTACCGCATCCTCGACGTCGTCGACGGCGAGCTGCCGCGTGAACGGCCGCGCTATTTGATGGGGGTCGGCTTTCCGGAGGACCTCGTGGAGGGAGTGCGGCGCGGCGTCGACCTCTTCGATTGCGTCGCGCCGACGAGGATGGGGCGGAACGGCGCGGCCTTCACACGCGACGGCCGGCTCAACATCAAGCGGGCCGAATTCCGCGTCGACAAACGACCGCTCGACGAGGAATGCGACTGCTCGGCGTGCCGACGATTCTCACGCGCGTACATCCGCCATCTGTTTACCGCGGACGAGATCCTCGGGCTTCGCCTGCTTTCCCTGCACAATGTACATTTCCTGGTTCGTCTCATGCGCGACGCGCGCGACGCGATCCGCGGGAAGACGCTCGGCGCGTGGAGCGAGGACTGGCTCGCGCGCTATCTCTCAAGACCGGTGACCTCGGAATGACCACGCTCGATCTGCCGATGGCGTTCGCCGCCGCCCTCCAGGCCGCGCCAAGCGGCGGCGGTGGATCCTACACGCCGTTCCTGTTCGAGATCGCGGCCTTCGCCGCGATCTTCTACTTCATCATCCTGCGGCCGCAGCAGAAGCAGCGGCGCGAGCACGAGACGTCGCTCAAGTCGCTCAAGAAGGGCGACGAGATCGTCACCGCGGGCGGCATCGTCGGCGAAGTGATTCACATCCGCGAGACGTCCAAGGACGGCGGCGCGAATCGTCTGGACGACCGCGTCACCATCAAGTCGGGCGAGTCCCGAATCGTCGTCGAGCGCGGACGGATCGCGCGCATCGTCGGTGCCTCCGTGGCCACCCCCTCGAGCACCCCCTCGCAGTCGTCGTGAGCATTCTCGACATTCGGGTCCTTGGCGACCCGGTGCTGCGCGAGGAAACGAAGCCCGTCGCCGTCGTCACCGATGAGCTGCGCGAGCTGGTCAAGAACATGTTCGAGACGATGGACGTCGCCAAAGGCATCGGACTCGCCGCGCCGCAGGTCGGGCGCACCGAGCGCGTGGCCGTCATCGGCGTGGACACGGACCGCTTCACGATCATCAACCCGGAGATCGTCGAATCCGACGCGAGAAGCGCGAAGGCGGAAGAAGGCTGCCTGTCGATCCCCGACGTCTACGGCGATGTCGAGCGGCCGGCGCGGGTCAAAGTGCGCGCGATGGGACTCGACGGACAGACGTTCGAAGTGGAAGCGGGCGAGCTCCTCGCGCGCTGCCTCCAACACGAGATCGATCACCTGCACGGCAAGTTGTTCGTCGACTATTTGAGCATTCTGAAGCGGCGGTCGGCGATGGCGCGTTGGGCGAAGGAAAAGGACAAGTACCCGGGATTCGTCAGAAAACTGGAAATCGACCCGTCGCGGAACCACGAGCACCCCGACGAGGAGCTGTGAGTGCGCGTGCTCTTCTGGGGCACGCCCGATTTTTCGCTGCCGCCGCTGCGCGCGCTGCTCGGCGAGGGATTCGAGGTCGTCGGCGTCGTCACCCAACCCGACCGTCCCGTCGGCCGGTCGCGGTCGATCCTCGAGCCGCCGCCGGTAAAGCGTGTCGCGGCCGCCGAAGCGATTCCCGTTTTCCAGCCGGAGCGGCCACGGGGCGATGAATTCCTCGCGCAGTTGCGCGAGCTCTCCCCGGACATCTCCGTCGTCGTCGCATACGGACACATCCTTTCGCAAACGATCATCGATCTGCCGACGCGCGGAACGATCAACATCCACGCGTCGCTGCTGCCACTCCTCAGGGGAGCGGCTCCCATCGAGGCGACGATTCGCGAAGGGCACGCCGAAACCGGCGTCACGATCATGCGAATGGTGAAGGCGCTCGACGCCGGGCCGTCGATCCTTCAAGTCCGCACGCCGGTCGCCGACGACGAGACGGCCGGCGAGTTGCGCCTGCGACTCGCCGAGCTCGGCGCGCTGGCCTTGATCGAGGCGCTCGCGCTCATCGAATTGGGCCGAGCCGCGGAGACACCGCAGGACGAAACCAAGGCCACCTACGCGCCCAAGATCGACCGCGCGATGGCGCGCATCGACTGGACCACCGACGCCGCGACGGTTGCACGACTGATACGCGCCTTGGACCCGCGCCCGGGTGCTTACGCGGTGCGCTCATCAGGCGAGGCCAACCGGGCGGGCGGCGGGGAGGTCAAGCTGTTCGGCGCCCGTGTCTCGCCTCGAACGTCGGACCGGCAGCCCGGCGAGGTCCTCGCCATCGACGACCAGGGACTCACCGTCGCCTGCGGCGACGGCCCGGGAGGGGGAAGCGTGCAGATTGCAAGCGTGCAGCCCGCCGGTAAGCGGCCGATGTCGCCTCGGGAGTGGGCGCGCGGCAGGGGCATCGCGGTCGGCGAGAGGCTATCTTAGACACCATGCCTGACGCAGATCAGGACCGGTCGTCCGCCGGCGGTATCGGAGGAGGCAGTGTTCTCGCAGTTCACGCGGACGAAGTCGGCGCGCACGCAATGTCGCACAACGCCCTACGCAAGCCTGCGTCGCCGAGCGTGACGGACGCGCGGCGCGCCGCGGCCGAGGTGTGTACGGATCTTCGAGCCGGCGAGTTGCTCGACCTCGCCTTCGACCGCCGCACGACGCGCCTCGACGGACGCGATCGGCGCTGGGCGCGCGAACTGCTCTACGGCATGCTGCGCCGGCGCGCGTGGATCGACGCGCACCTCGACGCGCGCGTGCGCGGCGGCATCGCGCGACTCGACGCGGATCTCCTCGATCTTCTTCGACTCGGCGCGGCGCAGCTACTGTACATGGAAAGCGTCCCCGCCTACGCGGCGATCGCGCAGACCGTCGAGCTGGCGAAGCAGCGCCACGGGATCGGCGCGAGCAAGCTCGCGAATGCCGTGCTTCGTCGTCTCGATCGCGAACACGAAGCGCTGTCGCTTCCCGTTTTGACGGAGATGCCAAGCGCGCTCGCGCTGTCCGGCTCGCACCCGCGGTGGCTCGTCGCGCGGTGGCTCGAGCGCTTCGGCGCCGACGAGACCCGCCGCTTGCTCGACGCGAACAACCGCGAGGCGCCGCTCATCGCGCGGCCGTACCACGTCGTGCGCGAGCAGCTGGAAGCCATGCTCGAGACGGCCGGAATCCGCGTCGACGACGCGCCGCTCGTTCGTGACAGCATTCTTCTGTCGAGCCCGGTTTCGTCACTCACTGAACTGGGCGCGTTTCGGCAGGGACTGTTTCACATCCAGGATCCGGCCTCGACGCTCGTCGCGCAGTACGCTTGCGCGCCGACCGGCGCCGTCGTCGCCGATCTCTGCGCCGCGCCGGGCGGTAAGTCGATCGAGATGTCGCGCGCTGCTTCACGGGTCTTCGCGAGCGACTTGTCGTTCGCGCGCCTGCAGCGCGTGCTCGACAACGCGCATCGCCTCGAGATTCCGACGCTTGGCGCGTACGTCGCCGACGCGCGGAACCCGGCGATCCGGCCGGTGGACTTGGTGCTCGTCGACGTGCCGTGCACGGGCACGGGGACGTTCCGCCGGCACCCCGACGCGCGCTGGCGGCTCAAGATCTCCGACATCGCGGTCATGGCATCACTGCAGCGCTCGATTCTCCGCTCGGCGGCATCCGTCGTTCGCCCCGGAGGACTGCTCGTCTACAGCACGTGCTCGCTCGAACCCGAAGAGAACGACGAGCAGATCGACCGCTTCCTGTCCGAGCACCCCGGCTGGCGACTCGACCCTCCGCCCGAGGGCGTCGTGCCCGCTTCCGTGCTCGATCGCGGACGTCTTCGCGTGCTGCCTCAGGTGCACGGCGCGGACGGCGCGTTTGCCGCGCGATTGCGGAACGTCGGCGGCAACATCGGTGTCGAAGCTGGAGCGGGGACGGGGCAAGCCGAGTGAGCGTTCGGATCGTCCCGTCCATCCTCAGCGCGGATTTCGCGCGTCTGGGGGAACAAATTGCGACAGTGGTTGCGGGCGGCGCCGACGGGATTCATATCGACGTCATGGACGGGCGCTTCGTCCCCAACATCACGTACGGCGCGAAGGTGATCGAGACGGTACGCAAACTCACGACGCTGCCCTTGGACGTGCATCTCATGGTCGTCGAACCGGAGAAGTTTTTCGACGACTTCGCGTCGGCCGGCGCGACCGGCATGACCGTGCACACCGAGGTTTCGCCGCATTTGCACCGGCAGCTCGATCGCATTCGCGAGCTCGGATGCCGAGCCGGCGCGGCGATCAATCCGTCGACGCCGCTCAGCGCCGTGAGTGAAGTGCTCCCCGAGCTCGACCTGCTGCTCGTCATGACGGTGAACCCCGGCTATGGCGCGCAGCGCTTCATTTCGTACTCGGTGGACAAGGTGCGCCGCGCGCGCGCGATGCTCGCCGAAGCGCGCAGCAAGGCCGCGCTCGAGGTAGACGGCGGCATCGGACGCGACACGATTCACGCCGTGTGGGAAGCGGGCGCAGACACGTTCGTCGCCGGCAACGCGGTCTTCTGCGCGCCCGATCCGAAGGCGGAGATCGCCAAGCTCCGGGCGCTCTGCGGAGTGACCGTATGACCGCGCGCAAGCAGTGGACGATCGTCGGCCTCGTCGTCGTGGTGCTCGCGGCGGGGCTGGCCGTCGCGTCCAATGTTTTGCGCGAGCAGCTCTTTCCGGTCACCGAAGGCTCCGACGCTCCGAACTTCCGCGCGAAGGTGCTGGGCGAAAATCGCTACAAGACGCTCGCCGACTACAAGGGACAGGTCGTTCTGCTCAACATCTGGGCGACGTGGTGCGGTCCGTGCCAGGTGGAAATCCCAAGCCTGCAGAAGCTTTATCAAGCATACGGCGACAAGGGACTCAAGCTCGTGGCTGTCAGCATCGACGACTACGTCGGCGAAGACTCGATTCGCGCTTTCGCCAAACATTTCGGCGTGACCTTCGAGGTTCTGCACGACTCGACGCACTCGATCGAGCGCGCCTATCAGGCCACGGGCTATCCGGAGACGTTCATCATTGGACGCGAGGGATCGATCCGCCGGAAGTGGATCGGACCGGACGACTGGAACTCGACCGGCAACCGCGCGCTGATCGCGCAGCTGCTCGGCTTGCAAGAACCCAAGACCGTCGCGAACGGCGGCGATCGCTGAACGGGAGGCGCGCGCTCGATGTCCGACGTCGCGCCAGGTAACTCATCGTCGCGGACGTCCGGCTCGCTGCAACGCCGCGTCACGGCCGCGTTCACGCAGCAGCTTGGCCTCAAGGGAATGGCGGTGCTCGTCTCCGTCGTCCTCTGGTTCGTCGTGAACGCGAAAGAACCGCAGATCGCGCTCGTGGCGGTGCGATTCTCACCGCAACTCGACAGCTCGCTCGTGCTGCGTGATCCCGTGCCCAATTTGCAAGCGCTCGTCGCCGGCTCGCCCAAGGAGCTCATCAAGCTCACGTCGAACCCGCCGGCCATTCGCCGGCCGATCGGCGCGGATTCGCCGGACACCGTCGTCGTCGACCTGCGTCCCGACGACGTGACGCTGCCCGACGGCGTGGACGCTGTCGTGCGCGACGTCGAGCCGCGCAGCATCACACTCCGCTTCGAGTCCACCGCGAGCCGCAGAGTGCCGATCGTCTCGGCGCTGTCGGTGAACGCGACCGGCGTCGTGGGCCCGATCGCGACGCGATTCGATCCGGAAAGCGTGCAGGTCTCGGGGCCGCGCCAGCGCGTCGCGCAGGTGCGCGCGGTGCAGACGATCAAGGCCGTCATCACTTTCCCGGACTCGGTGCCGCACTTGGTCGACGTCGACACGACCGGTTTCGGCACTCTGCGCGTGAAGCCGTCGCAGGTGAAGGTTCTGATCGTGGGCCCGATGCCCATACCGCCCGTCGTGCCGGCGACGCCGCACAAGTGATGCGAGTCCTCGGAATCGAAACGTCGTGCGACGAGACGTCGGCGGCGGTCCTCGAGGGCGCCGGCGACGACGCGCGCATCCGTTCCCTCGTGATCCTCTCGCAAGACGTGCATCGAATATTTGGCGGCGTCGTACCGGAGATCGCGTCGCGCGCGCACCTCACGGCGATCGTGCCTGTCGTCGAGCAAGCCCTTGCCGACTCGGGCATGGGCTCGAACGACGTTGACGCCGTCGCGGTGACCAACGCACCAGGCCTCGTCGGTGCGCTCTTGGTCGGCGTGGCCTTCGGCAAGGCGTTCGCGTTCGCGCGGCGCGTTCCGGTGATCGGCGTGCACCACATGGAAGGACATCTCTTCGCGACGGCGCTCGAAAACGCCGCCGCGGTTCCACCGTTTACCGCGTTGCTCGTCTCCGGCGGACACACGCTGCTCATCGACGTCGAGGCGTGGGGCCGCTACCGATTGCTCGGCCGCACGCGCGACGACGCGGCCGGCGAAGCGTTCGACAAGGTTGCCAAGCTTCTCGGGCTCCCCTATCCTGGGGGACCTCACGTCGAGCGCATCGCGGCGCTCGCCACGACTTCACGCGCCAACGATGGTGGCGGGACGGGCGGCGCGTTACGGTTCGCGAGGCCGATGTTGCGTCGCGACCAACGTCCCGGGGACGCCGAGTATTATGACGTGTCGTTCAGCGGGCTCAAGACCGCCGTGCTCAACGCCGTGAAATCGTCGCCACCCGCGTCCGAGGCGGAGCGCGCGCCGATCGCGCGGGCGTTTCAGGATGCCGTCGTCGACACGCTCGTCCAGAAGACGGCGCGCGCGGCGACGGCCTATGGACGGCGCCGCGTGGTGCTCGGCGGCGGCGTGGCGTGCAACGGCGCGCTCGTCGCCGCGATGCGGGAACGTTTCGCCCGCGACGGTGTCGATGTGTTCGCCCCGACTCCGCGTCTCGCGACGGACAACGCCGCGATGATCGCGCGCGCGGGCCTCTTCCATCTCGAGCGCGGCGAACGCTCGGGACTCGACCTCAACGCGTTCGCCGCTTCGCCCATTCCCGGACTCGTCGCCGCATGATTTCGAACTTCATGATCCGCGCCGCCGGACCGTACATCCATCATCCGTTCACGTTCAGCGTGTTCGGATTTTCGTTCACCGGCTTCGGGATCGCGGTGCTGCTCGCGTTTCTCATCGCGCAGATGGTCTCCGAGCGCGAGCTGGCGCGCCGCGGGCGCGACAAGGAATCCGCGGCGGTGAGCGACGTTCTGTTCGCCGCGCTCCTCGGCACGCTGATCGGCGCGAAGCTCTACTACGTGGTCGTCGTCACGCACAACTGGCGCGACCTGCTCGGCCGCGGGGGATTCGTCTTCTGGGGCGGCTTCATCGGCGCCGTCGCGCTCTGCGCGGCGACGATCCGCTACAAAAAGCTGTCGTTCGTCCGATTCGCCGACGTCGCGGGGATCGCGATCGCCGCGGGTTACGCCGTCGGACGCACGGGCTGTTGGGCCGTCGGCGACGACTACGGCCGGCCGTACACCGGCCCGCTCGCCGTCGCGTTCCCCGAAGGCACGCCGCCGTCGACGGCGTTCGAGATGCAGCGCGTATTCAACACGCCGATCCAGCCCGGCACCGACCCGTCGACAGTCTTGTCGGTCTATCCGACGCAACTTCTCGAGGTCGCGCTGGGCATGATCATGTTCGGCATCCTCTGGCGCCTACGCAATCACAAGCACGCCGAGGGCTGGCTCTTCGGCGTCTACTGCGTGCTGGCCGGCCTCGAGCGATTCGTCGTCGAGTTCCTGCGCGCCAAGGACGACCGCTTCTCGTGGGCATTCGGGTTGAGCATGGCTCAGCTGATCGCTCTAGCGATCACTCTGGTCGGGGTCCTGATCATGACCGCCCGCTCTCGGACCGGGGTCGGCCGGCCGGGCATCAGCGAGGTTCCGGTGCCTGCGTGAAGTGACGCGGCGTAGGTCTCTTTTGGAGTAAGCTCCGCGCGCCGCGTGGAGCTTACTGATTGGAACGGCAACAGCTTTCTTGAACTGCAACAGGATTTCGCGGATTACCGCGGATTTGCGCGGAAACGACAGCAGCAAGGCTCTTTTATACCGCAACAAGAGCGTTTGCTCTTGCCGCGAAGTCCGGGTTAATCCGCGAAATCTGCAGTTCAGAGCGACGTACAGGCAGGACTAGCCAAAATGAACGCCGCCGGAGCGCGCGAAACCGCGCCGGCAAAACGAACAACTACTCGCGCGGCACTCCGCTACGATCGCGCTCGAGGGATGCGACGCGGGAGGTGAGGCGCTCGACTTGGGCGGTGAGTGACGCGATGTCGGCGACGACTTCGCCGGCGGGCGCGGCCTCGCGCGGCACGGTGGGGAGCGCGACGGAGCGCTTCGGCCAGAACGTCTTGGCGACGGCGAAGACGAACAAACCGAGCAGCACGAGCTGCGCGAGCACCGTCTCCCAGGTCGGATAGAAGCCGAGCCACTCGATCGTCGGAAAGCCGCGCAGCACGTTGATCGGAATGACGCCGCCTTCCTGCAGCTCGTGCACGCCCTTCCCCACGAAGACGAACGCCATGTAGTAGAGCAGAACGCTCGTCACGCTGAAGAACGGGCGCAGCGGAATCTTGACGCCGAAGCGATAGAACAGCGTGAAGATGACGACGAGCGCCGCGGCGCCGGCGAGGAGTCCGAGGCCGATGGGCAGCGCGACGTTCGAGCCTTCATTGAACAGCGCCTGGTAGAACAGCGCCGTCTCGGCGCCCTCGCGATACACGGCGAGGAACGCGACGAACCCGAGCGCGCGCCCGCCGCCGTGCTCCAGGGCGCTCGTGACCTTCTCGCGGATGAACGCCTGCCACTTGGCCGCTTCGACGCGCGAGATCAGCCAATAGCTCACCGAGAACAACACGGCCACGGCAAGCAGCAGCGTGCCCCCTTCTATGATCTCCTGGGTCGCCGGCAGCGCGCGAAGCGTGGTGCGCAGTACGATCGCCGTCAGTCCGCTCGCCAGCAGGCCAAGCACGATCCCCCACCAGATCGACCGCAGCCGCTCGCGGTGCCCCGTCTTGAGCAGGAACGCCACGACCGCGCCGATCACGAGGATCGCCTCGAACCCTTCGCGGACGATGATGAGGAAGCTCTGAAGGAACGCCTCCGACCCGCTGCCGGGCGGTTGTGTGAGCTCGACGACGCGCTCCATGTTCACGTCGATCGCGTCGCGCGCGTGCTCGGCGCCCTCGATGTCGTTCGCCTGGATCGACGCCTTGAAGTCGCCGAACAGCTTCTCCATCGACGCGACGACGCCCGGATTGCGCGCCCGCGCCGGCGTTTCGATCGGTTCGAACGCGAGGTACGCGTCGAACGCGCGATCGCCCGCGTCCACCCACCGGCCGTTGCGCGCCGCGGTCAATGACTGGTCGAGCAGCGAGATGGAGACCTTCGACGCCGCGGCCGGGCTCGAAGCGCTCGCGGCCTGCCCGCTGTCGCTCTGCGCCGCCGCGGCGATGGTTCGCTGGCGGCTGGGCAGCGTCCGGATGTACGCGACGACGCTCTGCACCTGCTTGTCGGTGAACCCTGAAGCGGGGGGCATCGGCGTGCCTGGAAGTCCGGCGCGAACGGCGGCCGCCAACTGTGAGTCGCTGCGCTCGACCTGCCACGCGAACGATCCCAACTCGCTCGGCGCTTTGCTCAAGGTCCTCGCCATCGCGCCGTCGCCGAGCCCGGCGGAGCCGTGGCACTCGACGCACCCCTGCGCGTACAGACCCTCGCCTTCGGCCACCTGCTGCGGCGATGCGTGCAGCGATCCAATGTACGCGACGATGTTCCAGCGCTGTTCGGCGGTGAGCTGCGGCGAGAACGACGGCATCGCGGTGCCGGTCACACCCACGGAGATCTTGCGGAACATCATCGCCGGCGCGACGTCGGCAACCGTGGTCGCGTTGCCAATGGCCGGCGGCTTGGGATTGATCGTCGCCGCCGCGGGTCCGTCTCCCATCCCGCGCGGCCCGTGACACGACGCGCAATTCGCGGCGAAGAGTTTCTCGCCGGCTCCGATGTCGAGCGGGCGAGCCGGAAGTTCGAGCGCGGCTTCGCTGCCGAGCGAAGACGCGAAGCGGTTGGCCAGCGCGTTCAGCTCCGAAGGCGGACGCCTCGCCGTGACGGCGAGGATGATCGAATCGAGCAGCGGTGTCGCGGTGGCGAGTCGATCGCTTGGCAGACGCGACATGGCCGCTCGCGCATCGCGCAGAAATCCGACGGTTTCGTCGTATTCGTCGCGCGACGTCAGCCGCCCCTTCTGGTCAACGCCCTTGCCGTATTCCTCGACGGCCACGCTCACGATGTTCGCGACCCGCTGGGTCGGGCGCTCCTGCTGCGCGCCGAGGGCGCGTGCGCCGAGCGCGGCGGACATCGTAAGGGCCGCCCCGGTCAACAACCCCGACGCGGCCCGGCCAAAGTTGATTCCGAGCCTCATTGCCGACTGAATATATCGGGATTCCGGAAGGGCGTGTAGACCACGAAATACAAATCGTTTAGGTGGCTTTCCGCAGTCAGGGTTTTGCCGTCACCCCACCCCGTTCACCCGTCGGCGGAACGCTCCAAGATCACCACGGCGACTGCGGTGGCCGAGCTGTGGGTGAGCGACACATGGACCCGCTCGGCCCCAAGCTCGGCGAGGCGCTCCGCCGCGCGGCCGTAGAAGCGGAGCTCGGGCGATCCGTCGTCCCGGCTCACGACCTCGACGTCGCGCCAGCCGATGCCCCGCGCCAACTCGTTTCCTGAAAGCGCCTTGTAGGCCGCCTCCTTGGCCGCCAGACGCACCGCCATGTGCTGCGCGGGCTGCGGCTTCGTCGCGAGATAGGCGCGCTCGACGTCGCCGAACAATCGCTCGAGCATTCGCTCGGGCTTGTCGGCGAACATTCGCTCGGCGCGCGAGATGTCCACGGCGTCGATGCCGAGGCCGACGATCATGAACGAGCGCGCGGAGCAGGGGGAGAAGCAACGCGGCTCGCCGACGCGTGCGCCGCGTCGAGCGCTTCGTCGAGCGCGACCCACACGCGGTCGGCCGCTTCGAAGACGTTGCGGAGCGAGAGCGCCCACGTGCGCCAGATGCGGATTTCGTCGGCATGCGCTTGCGCCTCTGACGCGCGTTCGCCGAGCGCGCGAAGCGCGGCTTGGAGGGGCTCCGTCGAATCCACCAACTCAGCTTCCAGCGCTCGCCGCGCGGGTCCGTTCTGCGCGAAACGTTCGTTGGCGAATTTCCGCAGAGCCTCATCGACGGCGCGGGTCAGCGTCGCGGTCTCGAACGCGGCGATCGTCTCGACGGCCGACGAGGTCTTCGATGCCGCGCGGCGCGCGTCGACGAGCGGCGCGAAGAACTTTTGTTGATCGGCGGCCGCGTTCGGGCGCCGTCCCCGCTGGCCGCGGCGCGAGCCGAACGTCCGCAGCGTTCGCGTCAGTTCCGGAAGGACGAAGCATCGCGCCACGATCTCCTGGTGCAGCTTCGCGGCGTCTCCACTCGTCAGCGCGACCTGACGCCCGTCGCGCACCGACACGACCACCTCGTCGCCTTCGATCGCGAGACCGTCGATTGCCGAAATCGGTATGCGGAGCAAGCGCTCGGCGCCGCTCGGCCTCGCGATGACCGTGAGCACGTCGTCGTCGACCGTGGCGGTGGCCTCGCCCAGGTCGGCGCGACCCACGCGCGCGGCATTCACCGCGATCGTTCCCCTCGGCGTCTCGGCCATGTCGGAAAATGTACTTGCCGGGTGGGTCACTCAGCCGCCGACGATGGTCCGGACGACCGCGTTCGTGTCGGAGAGGTCTTCGAACGCTTCGTCCGCGCCGAAGCCGCGGAGCTCGTCCACCGAGTAGTAGCCTGTCGCGACGCCGATGGTGAGCGCGCCTACCGCCCGCCCGCACTCGACATCGGCCGGCGTGTCGCCGATGACCACGACGTCATTGCCTTCCATGGTGAACCCGAGCTCGTCGCGCGCCCGGCGTTGAGCGACTGCCGGGAGCTCGACGCGAAGCTCGTGGTCCGAGCCATAGGCACCCACGCGAAAACGGTCCGGATCGAGGCCGCCGGCGCGAAGCTTGGCCGCCGCACCCGCCGCGAGATTTCCCGTGACGAGTCCGAGAACGATGTCCGCCCGCTCCTCGAGCGCGTCGAGCAGATCTGCCACGCCGGGCATCAGCCGGACGGCGGTCGACGGTTGATCGAGCTCTTCGTGCAGAAAATCGACGTAGCGGTCCAGCAAGAGAGCCATGCGCGCGTCGATGTGGTCGTCGGCGTGGCCTTCCATGCGCATCAGCTCGCGGACGATCTGCGGATCGGTCTTTCCGTCGAACCGGTGCTCGAGTCGTCCGGGCGCGCCGAATACTTCGGCGAGCGCGCGGTGCACGGCGCGCTTTCCAGCGCCGCTCGTGAGCAGGATCGTTCCGTCGATGTCGAAGAGAACGAGCTTCACGTATCGACTGGGACGCGCGTGAGGAGCAAACCGCCGACGATGCAACCGGTGCCGACCCCTTGCCACCACGTCGGTTGTTCGCCGAGCAGCCACCACGCCATGAGCACCGCGACGACCGGCTGCAAGTTGGAGTACATCGCCGTTCGCGTCGGTCCGATCACGCGCACTCCGCGGTACCAGAACAGGTAGGCGACGACGAGCGCGAAGATTCCGCTGTAGAGAATCGCCGACCATCCCTTCACGGGAAGTTGCGCCCAATTCGTCGCGGCGATCCGAGTGAACGCGAGCAGAAACAACGGAACCGCGCCGCCGACCATCGTGAAGGCGGCTACGTGCAGCCCGGAGAGATGCTCGGTGTACGGCTTGAGCAACACCGTGTAGAACGCCCAGCAGAGCGATCCAAGCAGCACGAGCAAATCGCCGATGATCGTCGCGTCGCCCGCGGTGCCGTTCGTCGTGCCGAGGACGACGAACGCGATGCCGCCGATCGACATGACGATGCCCATCACTCCGCGCCTGTTGATCCGCTCGACACCGAGCATGCGGCCGACGATCGCGATGAACGCCGGCGACGCGGCGATGACGAGCCCGGCGTCGCTGGCGCGCGTCCGCGCGACGCCTTCGACGAAGAAGACCTGGTACACGCCGTTCCCCAGCACGCCGAGCGCGAGCAGGATCGCGATCTCCCGGGCGGGCGGGAGCGGCGCTCGGCTCGCCATTGCGATCGCGAAAAGCAGCACGCCGGCGAGCAGAACGCGAACGCCGTTGTAGGCGAGCGGGTCGATGAGCGACGTCCCGAACTTCACGACCGAGAAGTTCACGCCCCAGATGATCGCGACGAGCACGAGCGATGCATCCGTGAGCCACACGCCGCCGCCCGGCCGCGCCGTGTCGGCGCGTCCGGGCAATATCGATTCTGTCGCGGCGTCGCCTGCGCTAGAGCCCATGTCAAGAAAACTAGGCGTGCGGGCTTTGGCCTGTCTATGTTGTTGAATGCGCGTTGCGTTCGCCCTATTCGCCGATGCGGCGAATCTCTCGCAAGAAGGAAAGCTCAACGTCCTGGGCGTGTTCGACGCGCTGCAGGTCGCGGCGCTGCCGGCCGTCCATCCGCGGGCGAATCTCGTCGTCCACATGAAGGGGAGCGGGGCCGACGTCGGCGCGCATACGGTCTCCTTCCGCTGGCTCAGCCCCAACGGAGCGGAGCTCTGGCGAAGCCAGGGCGACCTCAACGTCGGCCCGCCGCCGCCGGGCGTCCTCGAGATGGACTTGCCTCTCATCGCCCAATTCGACCTGCCGATGGACTCCCCGGGCGGCTATACGATGGCGATCGCGGTCGACGACCAACCGACGATCGACGTCGGCGTGCAGGTTCGCTCGTCGACTCCGCTCGTGGCGAACGGCTTGGTCAGTTAGACTACGCGTCGCGCGAACAGAAAGCGCTTTCGCATCAGCACGGCGTACGCGTCTTTCCGATCGGAGAGGCGCTCGATGGAATAACCGCCGCGCCCCAGTCCGAGATGGACCATCCGTTTTTCGCCTGCCGCGATGCCGACATGGGTGACGCGCTTGTCCTCGCGATCCGAGAAGAAAAGCAGATCGGCGGTCTCGAGGGCCATGGGATCCGTGCCCGCGTCGTCTCCGATCTGCGCCTGTTGTGAGGCGTCGCGCGGGAGTTGCTTGCCGTGCAACGCGAACACGGTTTGCACGAAACCCGAACAGTCCGCGCCCCACGGGGTGACGCCGCCCCACAGATAGCTCGTACCGGCGAAGAACGTCTGCGCGCTGGCCGCGATCGCGCTTGGCTCGAGCGGGAATCGCGCCGCGCGCCGCGTCGATTCGATCACCTCGCCAGACGTCAGCGTCTCATCTGGAGCGAGAAACGCCCGGAGCGGAAGCACACGGCTCACCCCGGAAGCGGTTTTCGTCGAACAGCCGAGTGAAACGCGCGTGATTCGACGGCTCTGCCGCGTGGTGGTGGCCGGCGCTTTGGCGAGGAACCCGCTGTGGATCCAGCCCTCGTATCCGTCGGTGCCGCGGACGCGCGCCCAGTCGGCTTCCTCCGCAAGAGCGTCGACGCGGTGGCCGGCGAGCTGCTGCGAGACCATCGCGCTCGAGATGCGCGGCTCGGCGTGCATCGGCGCGACGGGCGCGCGAATGATCGCGCCGTAGAGAACCGCGTCGCGGCGGTTGGACGACTCAGGCATGCGCGTCGGCGAGACCGGGTATTCCCTCGCGTCCGCGCGCGCAACGCACCGCTCGCTCGATCGCGTGCTCCAACGCGGCGACGGCGAGCGATTCGATGACGAGCGCCTCGACCCGTGAGACCTCGTCCTCGAACGGCGAGAGCGCGAACACGATGTCGCCGTCGAACGACGACCCGCTCGGCGTGATCCGGCGGAACATCGCGGCGCTCGCCGCGCGCGCGAGCTGGGTGAGCGTGTTCGACGAAAGCGGAACGCTCGCCGCCACGACGGCCAGCGTGGTGTTCTGCGCGCCGAGGTCATCGAACTTGCTCAACGATCGAATGTCGCCCGACGCGAGGACGCGGGGCGTGTCGGCGAATCCACCGCTCGGCCGCCGGGCGCCGGCGATGATCTGCACTCGCTCGTCTCGCACGTCGCCGAACGCGTTTACGACGCCCATCGCGCCGACGGACAGATCGTTC
>Ga0157372_10003776_pt1 | contig 16262 bp, 11 predicted proteins | sample C55metaG_FD_115307 | JGI IMG/M metagenome (GOLD analysis project Ga0157372, IMG submission 115307) | Corn rhizosphere microbial communities from Kellogg Biological Station, Michigan, USA - C5-5 metaG | ecosystem: Host-associated > Plants > Roots > Rhizosphere > Soil | place: USA: Michigan... | reverse complement strand
GGGTTTATTGCGATCCACAGTTTGTGCGGGCCGGCGAAGACCATCGATTGGTTTTGTTGCTCTTCCTCTTTAAAGTCCGGGGTATACAGTTTCCGGAAGCTCCCCTGGTCCAGCCGCCACAGCGACCGCTCGGTGAGGCAATACAGCCGGCCGTTGGCTTCGGCATAGTCGACGATATTGGCGTCCAGCGGCGGCCATTCCGCCAGCGGCTCCATCGCGGGGGTGAGCTTTCGGGGCGCGCTGTTCCGGGCGGCCCATACCTGGTCGTGTGAATCGAGAAAGAGACAGCGCTGCCAGATGGGGCCGCGTCCCTTTACCGGCGTGAGCGTGCCGCCCGGCGTAAAGATGAATTTGTCGGTGAGGATCGACCGGTTCCTATAGAGCAGCATCGGGCCGAAGCGGTGAAGCGCCAGCTCCTCCTGCATCGGCGCGGGCCAGCTTTCGATCCGAAAATGATCGCGGCGGAGGAAATAGAATCCTTCCGTGTGCGTGCCGATCAGCAGCAGGTCGAGCCCGGCATTGTATTCTATCGATGAAATATTGGGAATGAAATCCAGGTTGACGAGGAACCGGCTTTTTAGCTGACCGTCAGCTTCGGGCCTCAGGCGATAGAGCCGGTTATCCACCAAAAGGCGGTTGACCTTGCCACAGGAGTAAAGCCGGTACGAGCGGCCCCGGGCTGGACCCGATGGCGCCTCCTTCAACAGATCCCCTTCGATGCGCATGGACCCCAGGGTCTTCCGGCTGTCCTCATAAACTGCGCTTAAGGAATCCCGGTGGAGGACATAGAGCCGTCGATCAGAAACGAAGCATTGCGCGTCCCGGCCCCCGGATGGGGACAACAAATGCAAGCCACCATCATAATAATATAGACTGTCCCGATCGATGAAATATACGTGCGACGTATCGACGACAAAGAAATTACCCGGATCGGCGAAAAGCCGTTGGAACAGTGCGTTGCGGCGGCGGCCCTCTTCGGGCGTTGGAAAAGTGGATAGGAAGCGGCTGAAATCGAACGGCTGTTTGTGAGTGTTCAGCAACCAGGGGCGCTTTGTGGCGGGCGTGTTGATCGGGCGCAGGGACCGGTCGTTATCGCCCCTGTAACAATAGAGATGATGATCCTGCGTTTGAAAATACAACGATCCCTTTGCATTCTTGCCGAGCGTAACGATGTTGGATTCCATTACCGGCTTGTCATCGGGATAGTAAAGTTGGAAGCTGCTGCCGTTGAATCTCACCAGCCCCACCTGTGAAGCGAGCCATAGATAACCATCCTTATCGAACAGCAGATCGCTGATGCTGTTCTGGGGCAAACCGTTCTCATCGGTAAAGTGCTGGACGGAATAACCGTTGACCGTTTCGGGTTGACATAGGGCAGACTTGACAGTAAGGAAAAGAAGAGCAACGATTGAACTCTTGATAAACTTGTTTATCATGCCTTAACCTTGAACGATAAAAATTATATAAACGGGTGATTATCCGTTTCGTTGTCCTATTGCGTGCCTGTTTTTACAAAAATGAGTAAGGGCCGGTGGCGAGGCAGGGTACATTTATAGAACTAAATTCAGTACCCTATGGACAAGTATTACCCAACCGGCGGATCACGCCTTCCCACACGTTCGTTGCCAGGTCGATAGCAGCACCCAGATCATTTTCATTTTCAGGTATCCTATTGTTCAACAAAATGATCCACGTATGCCCTATTTCGACCTCACCCTCAACATTTACATTCTCGGCTTGCTGATGATCGTCTCGTTTTTTCTCGGCACCCTGCCCCGTAAGAGGGAGCTGGGCAAAAAACAGCGGAAGATCATCGAGCTCGAGCGCGAATTGGTCTCTGCCTATGCCGAAGTGCTGGACAGTCAGCGGGAGTACATCCAGCTGGAAGCGAAAATGAAGGATATTACCAACCCGGTAATTCCGATGAAGAGCAACAAGCTGGAAGAGAACAATCGCCCGACTGGCACGGACTGAGGATACCCTGAAACCCTAATAAACTGTAGATCAATGTCGTACCCTATTTACCGCCTGGGAAGGATCTTCCTTTCCGGCATCGTCCTCCTGCTTCTGGCAGGGGAGGCGCAAGCCAGCAATTTCGCCGGGAAAAAAACGTTATATAGCAGGGATACTGCCCTGACGAACCGAGCATCCGGAATTGTCCGGCATCAAAGGAATGGAGATATCATTATCACGCCACCGGCAGACGCTCTCGAGCGTTATCGCATCCGGTTCTTTGATGATAAACAGTCCTTACTGTTCGAGATCCGCCAGATCCACGATCCCCTGCTGATCATTGAAAAATACAATTTCGGTCATGCCGGCCGGTTTGTGTACGAGCTGTACAAGGACAACGGCCTGGTCGAAAGAGTGAGTTTCAAAATTGACCCTTGATGAATCTTTACCCTATAACCGGGCGGACCGCGAGGCCCGCGCCAAAATCCAATTCCGATGCGTCTATTAACCAACCTGCTGTGTAAGGTCACCTTATCTTCTATGATCCTTACTGCGCCCGCCATGATGTCGGGCACAACTCCGTCCGATGCGGGTCCTTATCGCCCGCGCCACAAGGACGGTCCGAATTCTTATTTCACCACTTCCGTTATCAAAAAATACGTCGATCGTCCGACCGTCATCGCGATGCGCGCTGTTCCGCGTGCTGCGGACGCGACCTATTCCGCTATATCGTCCGTTGTCGCTGCGGCGACTGCCAGTACCGCCGCCACGGCCGCGGTTGCGACTATGGCCGTTCCGACGGCCGCCCCGGCTGTTTTGGCCGCTCCTGCCGCCCGTGCTGCATTTACGGCTTCCGCCGCTCCTGCTGCTCCTGCCGCGGATGCGAAGGCCGCCGAGCTCAAAATGGTGATCCGCCAGGCGGCGATGATCTATACCGCCATGGATCTGCAGGACTGCGGGCTCGACCCGAAAGCTTTCGAATACGCCTGGCGCGGCTATCATAACCTCGTCAAGAAAGGCCTCATCCACAAGCGCGCCGTTCTTTCGATCTGCGACTTCAGCCAGTCTTCGCGGAACCGGCGCATGTACGTCATCGACGTACAGCATCGCAAGCTGTTGTACCGGACCTTCGTCGCTCACGGACAGAATAGCGGCGACGAGTACGCCAGCGAATTCTCCAACGAACCCGACAGCTACAAGAGCAGTCTCGGCTTCTACATCACCCAGAAGACTTATGTCGGCCGCAATGGACTTTCCCTGCGGCTGAACGGTGTAGACCCCGGCTACAACGATATGGCGATGAAAAGACAGATAGTGCTGCACGGATCCTCCTATGCGTCTGAAAGATACATGGAGGACTATGGCAACCTGGGGACCAGCCTGGGATGCCCGGCCCTTCCCTCGGAATTCAGCGGCCGGATCATCCGGGCCGTGAAAGACGGCAGCTGTCTGTTCATCTATCACCCGACACAGCAATACCTGGACAACTCAGCGGTCCTTCACGGATAAAAGCAAAATTGAAAAATGGAACGCAAGGAGCACCGGCCGTTTTACATGTCATTCAAAGGGGGGGTGTTATTGCTCATCTGTTTTTTGGTCGGCGTTGCAGCCGCGGCGCTGCTGATCTATACACTACTATGAAGGTATCCATACGGTTACCGTCGTTCCACGTTCCTTTTCGCTGCGGATATTCAGGCTGCCCCTGAGTATCTTCAGGAGGTCCTTGATGATCAGGTAGCCGAGCCCGTTCCCCTTCCGGTTGTCGACATTGGCCGACGAGATGATGATCTGGTCGGCCATTATATTGTTGATCTGGTCCTGCGTCATCCCGACGCCGGTGTCCTGGATCTGCAGGGTCGTGCCGTCCTTGCTGCGGATGCTGCTGATGCAGATATAGCCTTCCGTCGTAAAGTTGATCCCGTTGAGGATAAGGTTATACAGCACGATCTTTACCGGTTCGATGTATTGATAGAGAACCAGCCCCTCATCGACGGCATTGATGAGCCGCAGCTGTTTTTGACGGGCCAGGGCATTGAAGATGCTGCAAAGCTGCGTCACCAGCTCGTGGAGATCGAAGCTTTCCTTGGCCAGCCGACGATCTTCATTGCGGTATTTGATCCAATTGAGGATATTGGTGGAAAGCAGCTCCAGCTCCTTGGAGGTGGTCGCCATCTCGCCGATGGCCTCCTGTAGCAGATCCTCCGTGAGCTCTTCCTTCTTTTCGATCAGGTTCTTGCCCGTCAAATGCAGGAAGCGCAGCGGCGTTACCAGATCATGGCTGATGATGGAGATCAGCCGGGTCTTGATCAGGTCGGTCTTCTCCAGCTCTTCGTTCTTTACCTGCAGTTCACGGGTCTTTTCGGCGATCTGCTTTTCGAGGTTGTGCTGCCGGAGGTGGAAACGCCGGGTTCGCCAGCGGACCAGGGTGATCACCAGCGCGCTGAGGAGACAAACGCCAAGCAGCCAGCTCCAGGGTTGCTGGTACCAGTGTGGCAGGATCGTGAAGCTGCTGACCGCCAGCTCGAGATGGGGGTTGCCGAAACCGTTCGCCTTCCGCACCAACAGGTGATAATCCCCATCGGGCAGATTGCTGAAATGCAGTTCCGGGCGATGGGTCCCATCCAGCGGTTCCCAGTCCTTCGACCAGGGCTCCAGCCGGTATTCAATGTCCTGGTTCTCCGGGTTGGCCCAGGCGGGAAAAGCGAGGTTGAAGCTCAGGTCCCGCGTACCGGCGGGCAGCTGCGGCCTTGGGAGGCTGGTCGTATTGATCCGCTGACTGTCTGCCACGAACGAGTCGATGTAGATGGCCCCTGCGGGCAGGGTGGGAATGTCGCCCCGGGGGTTGACCCAGACCAGCCCATCCATCGACGGGAACGACAGGGTTGTATCATTCAGGGCCAAAGCACAGGGCGTACAGCCTCCGTTCAGTTCCGTCATCTCCATTCCTTCCTCCCGTCCATAGTAGTGGTAATAGACCTCCTTGTCCGCGTCGCCGTACGCCGCGATCATGTCGTCGGGCCGGGCCCGGAAGAGGCCGTGGTTGGTGCTGATCCAACAATAGCCCGAGCGATCGGGGACAAAGCAATGGGCATATTGCAGATACCCTTTCTTGTCCAGTGGAATGGGCCGGATGGCATCGCGGCGGTCGTCGGGCGATCTGACGGCATCTTCCCGGTAGAGCCAGATGCCCCGGCCATAGGTCCCGACAAAAAGATACCCCTTGTACATCCATAGGGCCCGGACGCAAATGCCGGGGATATGCAGGAGGGTGTCCAGCCGGCGCGCACGGACGTCGTAGCGGAACAGCCCGTTACACGTGGCGATCGCCAACAGTCCGGGACCCGTGGCGATCGTCGCAAAAGGAAAATTGCTGTTGATATCGGCCCGGGGATAACGATAAGTATATTCCACCTTGTCACCCTTCAATTCGCCGATGCCGATGGCGTTGGCGAGATAAAGCCGGCCTTCCGATGCGGCGAAACCCGTAGTAATAGACCCCGCGCCGGCAAAGACCGATTGCAACCGATGGGTTCGGATGGAGAAGCCATAAAGGGTATCGTTGCTGCTGTACCAATAGACGCTGTCGGGATCGCTATAAACGAAATTATTGAAGGTTCCCCGGAAAGCCAGCACGGAAGGATCGTTTCCTCCGCCCAGCACGTCGCCCTTATCGCTGAGGAAGGAGCCGGCAGGCAATGCCAGCTGGCTGTAGTAGGCGGTCGGCCGGTCGGGCGTCGCCGGCGCTTTTCTCACGGTCCTCACCTCGTTCTTCCGGATGATATAGATCCCCCTGGACTGCGTTCCCACGAACAACATACCCGCGGCGCTGTCGTACTTGAGAAAAGACAACAGGCCTTCCCGCGGCAACGCCGAGCAGATCAGCCGGGACCGAAGCTTCCCGTCCACATAGCTTAGCGCAAATACATTGCTGCCATCCACCAGCAGCGGTTTGTGCATCCCGTAGTCCCAGAAAAGGATCGGCTTGTGCGCCATCTTTTCCCATCCCTCAAGCGACACCGGTGACTTGACGGGGTTGTCGGGGTCCAGCTGGTAAAAGCCGTTCACGGGATGAAAGACGAAGAGTTTGTTTTGACAATAGAAAATGCGCGACGCGGGAGCCAGCGTCGTGATGAATGCCGGTATCGGCAGCCCGGCGCGATAATCATACAAGGAGTCGTTGTGGGTCAGCAGGAGCCGGCTGTCGCTGAGCGGCACAAGCTGTTCCTGGTACCAGCTGAATCCAAAGTCTGCAGGCGGTTGTTGCGAAGATTGGCGGAACAGCTTTCCGGATGCGGCGAGCCCCGTCAGCTTGAAGGTCGAAGACCGGACGTCTACCTTCACCTGGCCGACGAACTGCAGCTTATTCTGCATCACAAAGAACAGATCGCCCGTTTCGTCCGACGTATAGATGCGTCCATCCCGCGTGCGAAGCAGGAACAGCATGCGTTCGGAATACATCTCCGGTGAGCGGGCCCGGTTGAAAACGAGAAAATCGGCGCCGTTGTAGCGGGCGACACCCGCTTCGGTGGCGATCCAGAGAAAGCCGGTCTTCTCATCCCATTGCAGACCCTTGATGCCGTTTGACGGCAGGCCGTTGTCAGTAGAAAAACGTTGAATGTGATAATTACCAGGCTGGGCGGAGAGGAAGAGGGGGAAGGCCAGCAGCCAGAAAGATAAACTCGTTATCTTAGTAATTAACATTATACAATGTAGCCAATTCTATCAATTCTTTCAGGTTTGTCGTGAGTGTTTTCTCGAAGATGCGATTCTTCACCGTAGAGACCGTATTCATCTTTACGTTCAGTGTTTCGGCGATCTCCTTTGTGCCCATTCCTTTCAGCACATAGTGTAGAATTTCCAGTTCGCGCGGGGCGAGGGCCGAGAAAGGATTGTTGGGATGACGTCCTTCGATGCTTTCCCTCGGCGCCTGCTCGTTCTGGAGGAACCGGCCCAACAGCCGGATGGTTTCTTCTTCGGGCGTCGTCTTTGGCAGATAATGTTCGATCCCATATTGCCGCAAGGCCTTACCGTACACCTCGGCAGGTTGCATGGAGAAGACCATGACGCGTAATTCGGGATACAGCTTCCGGATAGTAGGAAGGATCTCCAGCGTGCTCCCATCCGACAAAATGATGTCCAATACCAGGTGGGAGTATCCTTTCTTGCCGAGCTCTTTCATCAGCTCGCTGCAGCTCAGGACCTCGGACACTTCGGTAAAGCCCAGATGCAGCTGCAGCAGCAGCTTGAGACCCTTACGGATCATGCTGTGGTCATCGGCCAATAGTATCTGTGGTTGCATAAGAGTATACTCCTAACTCTTGTATCAATGCTAAATTGACGATTAAAAAATTTTCGCCTGTAGAATTAATTCTACTTTTCTATCTCGTAAAGCTATTAATATTGCGATATCCTTCAGCCATTGTTTTGACCTTCGCCAAAGACCTGTCCCTCCTGTTATCTGCCGAACAAAGGGCTTAAACCTATTAATTTATCGCTATGTCAGGTTTTCGATTAAAACTCAACGGGTTAAAAAATATTGGCTATGCTTCCTCGCTGCAGCAGCATTTGCCCTTCAACAAAAACCTCGAGCTGGAGTATTTCTTCGACCGGCGATGGAGCCTCGTAAACGTTCAGCCGATATTGATCAACACGGTCGTGATCTTCCTGGTCAGCTTCCCCGAAGGCGAGGCTGAACCGATGGCGCTGGTGTACAATAAGAAGGAGGCCTGGGCGGATATCGAGAAGGAATCGACGGGGCTGACGGAAGCCGTCGGCGCGGCTATCGAGAACCATTATTCCGAAAGATATCTCCGGGATATCCATCTCTTGAATTGACCCTGCCCATTTTTTTCTTATTTTCCCATTATGTTATCGCAAGACGATGCCAGCCCCGAACAGCTGGAACGGGCTGCTGCCGTCAACCATACCTCGCTGTTCAGGCAGGAAGCCGAAGCGCTCGGGGGCAGCTATGTGACGAGGGGGGAGTTGTCCTGGACCAGTGGGACCCCATACAGTCCTTCGATGGTTCCTTTTCCGGAGTTTGGGCCGGAGGAGGCCGGTTCGCGGCTGGACGAGCTGATCGATTTTTATCTGAAGCATCCGCCGAAGGGTGCGGGCTGCTGGTCGCTCGATCCCCCGCGGCCTGCCGATCTCGGCGCCCGTCTGCTGGCCCGCGGATTTCAGCCCGGCTGGCGTCCGCGGTGGATGGGGCTGGATCTTCTCCGGGTACAAACCCACCATCCTTCCCCAAAAGGACTCGATATCGATATCGACAACGGGATCTCCCTCGACTCAATCAAGGACCTTCCCTATGCACAGGTGGTGATTCCTTCCGCCCAGAAGGCCGAGCTGCCGGGACAATGGACGCGTTTCATCGCCCGGTGGAAGGGGAAGATCGTCGCGCATAGCGTCGTCTTTCTTTCCACGGGACCCTATGGCGCCGCCGGTATCTATCATGTCGGCGTGGTGCCCCGCGCCCGGGGCCTGGGGATCGGCAAAGCGGTGACGCTGGCCGCCTGTCTCCACGCCCGCGACAAAGGATACCGCTATGCCGTGCTGAACTCCACCGACGCCGGCCGTCCCACTTACGAACGCCTGGGTTTCGTCACCGCGGGAGAAGGACACACCTGGTGGCTGATCACCGAACGCCTGCTCGCGCATCCTCCTTCCCCGCGGGAAGTGCGGCTTGCCGAAGCCGTCGCCCGCGGCGACCGCGAAGCCCTCGATCGGCTGCGGTATGAACCGGCCGATCTCAACCGGCCCATTACCAATGGAATGACGCTGATGGAGCTTGCCGTGCATTGCCGCCGCCCGGAGGCGGCGGAATGGCTGGTGACGGGTGGGGCCGCCTGTAGTATACTGGATGCCTGGGACCTGGACTGGAAGGATCGGGCGCGGCAGCTGGTGGCCGATGATCCCTCGCTGGTCAACCGCCGCTATGGGGAATGGAATAAGACGCTGCTGCATTTTGCCGCCGAACGCAATGACGAAGAATTGGCCCGGCTGGCGCTTTCGGCAGATGCCGATCTGCAGCTGAAGGATAAGGCCTACCAGGGTACCGCGCTTGGATGGGCGCAGCACTTCGGCCACCGCGCGATCGCGGAGCTGATCGAGTCCCACCGGCGGTGACCGAAGTGCTGACGGCGCTAATGGCTCCCCCGACCCAGCCAGAGCAGGCTGTTCAAAATGAGCTTGTCCTCATCGGCGTTGGCCAGTGTGAAAGAAAGCTCCTTATTGGTCTTGTGCTCGTAGTCGATGTCGTTATGCCCCATATTGAAATACACCATGCGATATTTCTTGTTGGTCCACGCGACGGGATAATACCCGCTATGCCAGATCTCCGAGGGCTTGGGTCCCGTACCCAGCGGAAAGCTGGATGAATCGATCGCCAGCAAAATATCGATATCCGCATCCTGGCGCAGGTCCTTCGACCACCGGTACCATTCATTCGGTGCGGTGGCGAAACGCGCGGGCAGATGCCGGGTCACGGGATGTCGCTTGTCCTCCACGCGCAGGATCGCCGACGTGGGCCGCCAGGTGTTGCTGACATAGGAGCCGGCGCCGATGAACTGGTTGTGGTACCAGTCCCAGTTCTGCGGCACCCCCGAAGGCGTGAGCGCAAAGGCCGCGAAATGAAATCCCATCCAGCCTCCGCCCTGTTCCATGTATTGTCGGAAGGCCGCGCGTTGCATCGAGTCCTCGGGCCGGGTGTCGAGGAACAGCACCACCTGGTATTGGGAAAGGAAAGCAAGCGTCATCTTGCTCCAATCGTTGGTGGAGTCGTATTCGAATCCATATTTTTTCGCCATTTCCGGGAACCAGCGGTTGGCCTCATGGACGAAGCTGATATGCGCGGCGTCGTTCTTCGCTGTATAAAAGGCGATGACGCGGAAATGCGGCGGCTTCGCCGTCACATCAAGGGAAGAAAGGAATATCCATCCCAGTAAGAGGAGTGTCGATTTCATTATAAGGTTAAAATTAGTGAATCATATTCAGCGATTTGTTGTTAATTTCCTCCCTTTATAACTACACTGCACATGAAAAAACGGCTTACTTGCCTTTACGTGGGCACTCTGATCCTCCTTTCCTTTGGGCCTGCGCAAGCCCAAGCGCCGGATACGGCCTTGTTCAATAATCTTCATTGGCGGATGATCGGCCCGCATCGTGGCGGCCGCACGGTCGGAGGCTGCGGGGTGCCGCAGCAGCCCAATGTGTTCTATATCGGCGTCAACAACGGCGGGGTCTGGAAGACAAATGACTTTGGCCGCACCTGGAACCCGATCTTCGATTCGCAGCCAACGGGCAGCATCGGGGACGTGGCGGTGGCGCCTTCGGACCCCAACATCGTCTATGTCGCCAGCGGCGAAGGCATCCAACGTCCCGATCTTTCCGTCGGCAACGGCATTTATAGATCCGCCGATGCGGGCAAGACCTGGACGCATCTCGGCCTGGCGGCGGGGCAGCAGATGGGCGGGCTCGCCATCGACCCGCACGATCCCAACCGCGTCTTCGTGGCGGTGCTGGGTCATCCCTATGGACCCAACCCCGAACGGGGCGTCTATCGCAGCACGGACGGCGGACAACACTGGGAGAAGGTGCTCTATAAGGATGAGAACACCGGCGCCGTACAAGTGACCATCGACCCGGTGAACCCGCAGGTCGTCTACGCCGATCTCTGGGCAGGCCGGCAGGGACCGTGGGAGAACGGCGCCTGGAACGGCCCCAACAGCGGGCTTTTCAAAAGCACGGACGGCGGCAGCACCTGGCATCAACTGACCCAGGGATTGCCTACCCCCGCGCAGGGACTCAGCCGCATCGGCTTTTGCATCGCGCCTTCCGATCCGACGCGGCTATATGCCACCGTCGAAGCGGGCGCCAACGGCGGCATCTATCGCAGCGACGATGCCGGCGAATCCTGGAAGAAGACGACCGGCGACCAACGGTTCTGGGGCCGCGGCGACGATTTCGCCGAGGTCAAGGCCGATCCGAAGAATAAGGACATCGTCTATACGGCTGACGTTGTCGTTTGGAAATCCACCGATGGGGGCGGCAGCTGGAATGCCTACCGCGGCGCCCCAGGCGGCGACGACTACCACCGCATCTGGATCAACCCCGACTATCCCAATATCCTGCTGATCGCCTGCGACCAGGGCGCCATCGTTACGGTCAACGGCGGAGAGACTTTTTCGTCCTGGTACAATCAACCTACGGCACAGTTTTACCATGTCAGCACCGACAACGCGTTTCCGTATAATGTCTATGGCGGTCAACAAGAGAGTGGTTCCGTCGGCATCGCGTCCCGCGGCAATGACGGCCAGGTGACCTTCCGCGAATGGCATCCCGTCGCCGTGGAAGAATATGGTTATGTCGCGGCCGACCCGCTGGACCCCGATATCATCTACGGCGGCAAGATCACCCGCTATGACAAACGCACCGGACAGGTTCAGAATATTGCGCCGGAAGCGGTGCGGAGCGGAAAGTATCGCTTCCTCCGGACGGCTCCCGTACTTTTCTCGCCAACCGATCCCCATACGCTCTATTTCGCGGGGAATGTTCTTTTCAAGACCAGCAATGGAGGGCACTCCTGGCAGGTGATCAGTCCCGATCTCAGCCGCGACAAATGGGATATCCCCGCAAGTGTCGGCGTGTACAATACCGATGCGTTGAAGAAGATGCCCCGCCGCGGCGTCATCTATACCGTCGCGCCTTCGCCTGTCGATGGAATGACCATCTGGGCGGGTACCGACGACGGACTGATCCATCTCACAAAAGACGGCGGCAAAACCTGGAACAACGTGACGCCGCCGGGCATTGCCGATTGGACCAAGATCAGTCTCATCGATGCCGGCCATTTCGACGGCGGTACGGCCTATGCGGCGGTGAACGGCATCCGGATCGACGATATGCATCCGCATATACTCAGGACCCATGACGGCGGTAAGACCTGGACGGCGATCGTCAACGGCCTACCTGATGATCCCATCAACGTTGTCCGCGAAGACCCGCATCACAAGGGCTTGCTGCTGGCCGGTTCCGAACGCTGTGTCTATGTCTCTTTCGACGACGGCGACCATTGGCAATCCCTGCGGCTGAACATGCCCGCCACCTCCATCCGCGACCTGGTCTTCAAGGACGCCGATGTCGTGGTCGGGACGCATGGCCGGTCGTTCTGGATCCTCGATGACATCGCCCCGCTGCGGCAGCTTGCCGCAGCAAAGGCCGATAACGTGCTCTACAAGCCCGAACCGGCTATCCGTGTCCGTTGGGATATGAACACCGACACCCCGCTACCGCAGGAAGAACCCGCGGGTGAGAATCCTCCCGACGGCGCGATCATCGACTACTATCTGAAGAACAACCCCAGCTCGCCTGTGACGCTGGACATCCTCGACGCTACGGGTAAACCCGTTAGACATTATTCCAGCGCCGATACGCCGTATACGGTGCCCGACGTGAATATCCCGACCTACTGGATCCGGCCGCAGCAGATCCTGTCTGCAAAGGCCGGCGCACACCGTTTCATCTGGGACCTGCACTATCAGCCCCTGAATGTGCCGGCATCGTATCCCATCAGCGCCATCTATGCCAATACGGCTCCCAGCGCCACTTCGCCCTGGGTACTGCCCGGGACGTATACAATAAAGCTTTCTGCTAACGGGATGAGCTATACGCAGACGCTGACGGTCAGGATGGACCCGCGGGTAAAGACGACGGCCGTTGCCCTCGCGTTGCAGCATAGTCTCGCGCTGGAAGCTTACCAGGGCAGACAGCGGGCTATGACGGCGGTGGACAAGCTGCGCCGGCTTCGTATGCATATCGCGACGGCGCAAAGCTCCGCCACCGGGGACCGGCTGACGGCGCTTCAAAAGCTGGACGCGGATGCTGCGGCATTGGAAGGCAATGCCCGCCGGGGTAGGGGAATGGCGGCGCCCGAGGGTAACGCGACCCGCAGCTACTCGCAATTGCAGAATGACTACGCGACCCTTTTCGGCATCCTCGAAGAGGCCGATATGGAACCTACGACCCAGGTACAGACTTCTATGCAAGAGATTGGCGTTGCTGCCCGTGCGGCAGGCGTCGCCCTCTCCAAACTTGAAAAAGACGCTATCGCTTTAAACGTTTTATTATGAACCTCCGAACCACATTCTTGTTTTTTCTTTTTCCGGCTCTTTGCATCGCTCAAAAAAAGCAGCCCGCCACTCCTGACTCCGCCTATTACGCGCCGCTCAAATACCGGCTGATCGGTCCCTTCCGCGGCGGCCGCGCCGATGCCGTTTCGGGCAGCCTGACCAATAAACATACCTTTTACTTCGGCGCGACAGGCGGCGGTCTCTGGAAGACCACCGACGGCGGCAGCAACTGGAAGAATGTCTCCGACGGCTGGTTCGGCGGCGGCGTCGGCGCCGTAGCCGTAGCTCCTTCCGACGAGACGATCGTTTATGCGGGCCAGGGCGAAAGCACGCTCCGCAACAATGTCTCCGAAGACCTCGGCGGCATCTGGCGCAGTGACAATGGCGGCAGGAGCTGGCGCAATCTCGGGCTGAAGGACAGCCGCCATATCGCCCGCATCGTCGTTCATCCCAAAGATGCCGATATCGCCTGGGTCGCCGTGATGGGCCATCTCTTCGGACCCAATACCGAACGAGGCGTCTATAAAACGACCGATGGCGGTAAGAGCTGGAAAAAAGTGCTCTTCGTGAACGATCAGACGGGCTGCTCCGACGTCGTGATGGAGCCGGGGAACCCTTCCGTGCTGTATGCCGGGATGTGGCATGTCAAGCGCACACCCTACAGCATGGAGAGCGGGGGAGAGGGCAGCGGTCTTTATAAGAGCACCGACGGCGGCGAGACCTGGACGGAGCTGTCGAAGAAGAAGGGCCTGCCCAGGGGAGTCTGGGGCGTGGTCAATGTCGCGGTATCCGCCACCAATCCCGATAAGGTGTTTGCGATGATCGAGAATGCGCAAGGCGGCCTCTTCGTCAGTACCGACAAGGGTGAGAGCTGGACAAAGCTCAACAGCGAGAACGAGATCCGGCAGCGCGCGTGGTATTATAACCGGGTCTATGTCGATGCTACCAACGAGAATACCGTCTATGTGCTCAATGTCGAGTTCATGCGCAGCCTCGACGGCGGCAAGACCTTTACCCGGGTGCAATCGCCGCATAGCGATCACCATGATCTGTGGATCGATCCGACGGATGGACACCGCCTGATCCTCGCCGATGACGGTGGAGCGCAGGTGAGCTATAACGGCGGCGGCGACTGGAGCTCGGTGGAGAACCAGCCTACCGCGCAGATCTACCGCGTCTCGACGGATAATGCCTTTCCCTATCATGTCCTTGGTGCGCAGCAGGACAATTCGAGCCTGCGGATCAAAAGCCGGACGACCGGCCCCGGGATCACCGAACGGGACTGGGAGCCTACCGCAGGTTTTGAAAGCGGGTATATCGTCGCCGATCCGCTCAACCCCGATATCGTCTATGGCGGCAACTATGACGGCTACCTCGGCCGTCTCGACCATCACACGGGGGAGAACCGCGCGATCGATGTCTGGCCCGACAACCCGACGGGCTCCGGCGCCGACTCCCTCCGGTTCCGTTTTCAGTGGAACTATCCCATCTTTTTCTCCCCCCATAACCCGCACCGCCTGTATTGCGCCGGCAACCAGCTGTTCATGACGGAGAACGATGGGCAGAGCTGGACCGCAATCAGCCCCGACCTGACGACGAACGATAAATCGAAACAGGGTCCCAGCGGAGGTCCGATCACGAAGGACAATACTTCGGCCGAATATTACTGTACCATTTTTACCGCCACCGAATCGCCGCTGGAAAAGGACCTGCTCTACACCGGCAGCGACGACGGGCTCGTACACGTGAGCCGTGACGGCGGCGGCCATTGGGACAACATCACGCCACCCACGGCGGGGAAATGGACATTGTGGAACTGTATCGAGACCGATCCCTTTAAAAAAGGAACGGCGTGGATCGTCGGCACCCGTTTCCGGCTCGACGACTACACACCTTATATCTTCCGGACGGATGACTACGGCAAGACGTGGAAGCTGGTCACGAAGGGCATCGACCCCATGCATTTCGCGCGGGTGGTCCGCGCCGATCGCCACCGGCCCGGCCTGCTTTATGCCGGAACCGAATACGGAATGTACATCAGCTATGACGGCGGCGACAACTGGTCCCCGTTCCAGCTGAACCTGCCCATCGTCCCCATCACCGACATGACCATCAAGGACGACAATCTCATCATAGCCACCCAGGGCCGCGCCTTCTGGGCCCTCGACGACCTGAGCCTGCTCGAACAACATGCGCCGGACCTGATGCAGCAACGGCTGCATGTCTTCAACACCAGTGACGCCTTCCGGATGCCCGGCGGCGGCGGTGGGCGACGCAATCGCGAAGGAGCGGGCCGGAATGTGGGGCAAAACCCGCCCAATGGGGTCGTCTTCTACTATTGGCTGAAGGATGCTCCCGATTCGCCAAAAGTGTCGATCACGATCTATGATAAGCAACATCAGCCGATCCGCACCTTCAGCACGAAGGCAAAGGATGCGGACACGCGCCTCGAGTGCAGCAATGGGATGAACAGTTTCGTCTGGGATATGTTCTATGCGCCCGCGGAGAAGATCCCGGGTATGTTGTTATGGACCGGTGGCGCGGGCGCGCCGAAGGCCGCTCCCGGGAAATATACGGCGAGGTTCCGTTATGGCGCCGACTCGGCAGATGTGGCGTTTGCCATCAAGGGTGATCCCAACTCCACGATGACGGAGGCGGACTATGATGCACAGGTAGGATTCCTGCTGGACGTGCGCAATAAATACAACGACGTTCAAAAGGCCATCCTCCGGCTCCGTGACCTCCGGACCCAGTTGACGGAGCTGAAGGGGCGTGTCGACAGCACGCAGAAGCCGGTGCGTCACCTGGCGGATAGCCTTATCCGAGAACTGACCTCCATAGAAGAAGCGCTGTACCAAACCAAGTCGAAGAGCGCGCAGGACATGCTCAACTACCCGATCCGGATCAACGATAAATTGTCCGGCGTATACGGCATCGCCGCGGGTGGTAATGCCGTTCCGAGCAAACAGGTGCGGGAAGTCTTCGAAAACCTGCGTAGCCAGGCCGACCGGCAGTTGGCGCGGCTGAAACAGGTAGAGCAGTCGGGACTGGAGGCGATGAATAAATTGATCTTTGAAAAACAGATACCGGTCATTCAAGCAAAAGAAAAGGAAGATGGAGAATAATTGGCTGGACCTTTCATCGACCCTGGGCCTTATCGCGACGGGGGTGCTGACCTTT
>Ga0157372_10003775_pt1 | contig 16262 bp, 14 predicted proteins | sample C55metaG_FD_115307 | JGI IMG/M metagenome (GOLD analysis project Ga0157372, IMG submission 115307) | Corn rhizosphere microbial communities from Kellogg Biological Station, Michigan, USA - C5-5 metaG | ecosystem: Host-associated > Plants > Roots > Rhizosphere > Soil | place: USA: Michigan... | reverse complement strand
CGGCACCCAGCTGACGATGCGGACGTTCCACACCGGTGGTGTGGCCTCGGCCGACGACATCACGCAGGGTCTGCCGCGTGTCCAGGAGATCTTCGAGGCGCGCATCCCGAAGGGGCGTTCGCCGATCTCCGAGGCCGCCGGCCGGGTCCAGATCGAGGAGACCGACAAGGCTCGCAAGGTCATCGTCACTCCCGACGACGGCTCGGAGGTTCTGGAGTACCCGGTCTCGAAGCGCTCGCGCCTGCTGGTGGGCGACGGCGACCACATCGAGGTCGGCGAGATGCTGACCGTCGGGACGCCGGAGCCGCACGAGGTGCTCCGCATCCTCGGCGTCCGCAAGGCACAGGAGCACCTGGTGGACGAGGTCCAGGCGGTGTACCGCAGCCAGGGCGTGTCGATCCACGACAAGCACATCGAGATCATCGTGCGGCAGATGCTGCGCCGGGTCACGGTGATCGAGTCGGGCGACACCAACCTGCTGCCCTCCGACCTGGTCGACCGGGTGCTGTTCGAGGAGGAGAACCGTCGGGTGGTCTCCGAGGGCGGCAAGCCGGCCTCGGGACGTCCGGTGCTGATGGGCATCACCAAGGCGTCGCTGGCCACCGAGTCGTGGCTGTCGGCCGCGTCCTTCCAGGAGACGACCCGGGTGCTCACGGACGCGGCCATCCACGCCCGCTCCGACAGCCTGCGTGGCCTGAAGGAGAACGTGATCATCGGCAAGCTGATCCCGGCGGGCACGGGACTGGAGCGCTACCGGAACATCCGGGTGGAGCCGACCGAGGAGGCGCGCGCCGCGGCGTACGCCGTCACCGGCTACGACTCGTACGACTACGAGTTCGGCAACACCGGAGCCGTCCAGCCGGTCGCGCTCGACGACTTCGACTTCGGTTCGTACCAGAACTAGGGCGAAGCCCGGGTCTGGTGACGAAGAGCCGGATCGCGCAGGCCCAGGCCCGTCCACGCGTGCGTGGACGGGCCTGGGTGCGTCGAGATCCCGTCGGGTCCGCGCAACAGGCAGAACCCTAGGGTGGACGCGTGCCGTTCCCGGACGAGTCGTTCTCCGAGCGGGTGGAGGTGTCGCCGTACCGGGAGGACTGGGCTGCCGAGGCCGCCGGGTACGTCGCCGTGCTGCGCGACGCCGTGCCGGGCGCACGTGGGGTCGACCACATCGGCTCGACCAGCGTCCGGGGGCTCCCGGCCAAGGACTGCCTCGACCTGATGGTGCGGGTGGCCGTGCTGGACGAGGACGTGCTCGTCCCGGCCCTGGCCGAGCACGGGTTCCGGCTCCGGGTCCAGCCGCTGCTCATGCAGCGTGCGGAGGTGTGGGCGGCCGAGACGGGCTCGCGGATGCCGACGCCCGACGAGGGTCCTCCGGTGCTCGGGGTGGACGGATGCACGGCGGGGTGGGTCGGCGCGCTGCTTCGGGGCTCGACGTACGACGTCCTGGTGGCGCCGGACATCGCCGCCCTCGTCCAGGAGGCCCGGCGACGCGAGCCCGGGCTCGCCGTGGTCGCGATCGACATGCCGATCGGGCTGCCCGACGAACGTCCCCGGACCACGGACGTGCTCGCGCGACGACGACTTCCGACGGGCCGCAAGTCGTCGGTGTTCCCGACGCCCTCGCGCGCCGCGACCACGCGGACGACGTATGTCGAGGCCAGCGCCGCGAACCGCTCCGCGCTCGGCAGAGGCCTCAGCCAGCAGGCGTTCCGCCTGGTACCGAAGATCCTCGACGTCGACGCGTTCGTGCGTTCGGGTCCACCGGTGACCGTGCTGGAGGCGCACCCCGAGGTCAGCCTCGCCGAGATCGACCCCGACTGCGTGGTGCCCGGGAAGACCACGGCGGCCGGTGCCGCGGCACGGCTCGCCGCGCTCCGCGGCGCCGGGCTCGCGCCACCGCCGTACGCCCGCGGCCGGGGGTACACCGCCGACGACCTGCTCGACGCGTGCGCGGTCGCGTGGACGGCCGCGCGGTACGTCGCGGGCACGGCGTACTCCCTGCCGGACCCGCCCGAGGTGTTCTCCGACGGAATCCCCGCGGCGATCTGGGTCTGAGGACGGCGATGCGGGAGCTCCCGCACGGCCCTGAGAGAATCGGGGCATGACCGCGCGGGAGGAGACCGACGTCCTCGTCGTCGGGGCCGGCCCTGCGGGGTCGGCCACGGCGGCCTGGCTCGCGCGGCTCGGCGTCGACGTGCTGCTCACGGACGCCGCGGTGTTCCCACGGGACAAGACCTGCGGCGACGGCCTGACCCCGCGCGCGATCGGTGAGCTGGAGCGGCTCGGCCTCGACGACTGGCTGCGCGCCCACGCGGTCAACCACGGCCTCCGCGCACACGGCTTCGGCCAGACCCTCCTTCTGCCCTGGCCGGGCGGCACGCTGCCCGACTGGGGCTCGGCGGTCGCCCGCACCGAGCTCGACGACCATCTCCGCTCCGCCGCGATCAAGGCCGGGGCACGCGCGCTCGACGGCGTCCGGGCCGTCGACGTACGGCGTGAAGGTGGTCGGGTCGCGACCGTCGTGTTCACCCGCGGCGACGAGACGTGCGAGGTGGGCTGCCGGCGGCTGATCGTCGCCGACGGCGTCCGGTCGCCGCTCGGAAAGGTGCTCGGGCGTACCTGGCACCGCGACACCGTCTACGGCGTGGCCGGACGCTCCTACCTGACGTCGACCATGGCCGACGACCCGTGGATCAGCTCGCACCTCGAGCTCCGCGGCGAGCGGAACGAGGTCCTGTCCGGCTACGGCTGGATCTTCCCGCTCGGCTCGTCCTCCGGCCGGGCCGAGGTCAACCTCGGCGTCGGCACCCTCGCCACCGACAAGCGCCCGGCCGACGTGCAGGTCCGCCGCTTGATGGCGTCGTACGCCGACGGCGTGCGCGAGGCGTTCGGGCTCGGGGACCAGCTCCGGGCCCCGACCAGTGCCCTGCTGCCGATGGGCGGTGCGGTCAGCGGTGTGGCCGGCCCGAACTGGGCACTCGTCGGCGACGCCGCCGCCTGCGTCAACCCGCTCAACGGAGAGGGCATCGACTACGGGCTCGAGGGCGGTCGCCTGGTCGCGGAGCTGGTCGCCGGCGACGCCGACCTCGCCACCGCCTGGCCGGCCACACTGACCGCGCACTACGGCGAGGCGTTCTCGATCGCGCGCCGGCTGGCCGGGCTCGTGACGGTCCCGCGCGTCCTGGCCACCCTCGGCCCGGCCGGAATGCGCTCCGACTGGCTGATGACCCTGGCCCTGCGCTGGATGGGGAACCTGGTCACCGATGACGATCGCGACCGCGCCGCGCGGGTCTGGCGGTGGGCGGGCCGACACTCGATGACGCGAGACGCCAGGCCACCCTTCTCCTGACAGGATGGAACGACGCCTGTTCGCGAGGAGGCACCATGGCCAAGAACCTGCCTCAGGTGCAGCGGGTGGCGGCGTACGGGCTGGTCCTCCGCGACAACCGGATCCTCCTGACCCGCCTCGCCCGGCGCATCTCGGCCGGCGAGCGCTGGCACCTGCCGGGCGGGGGAGTCGACCACGGGGAGGACCCGCGCGATGCGCTCGTGCGCGAGATCCGTGAGGAGACCGGGCTGGCCGCGGAGGTCGGTGAGACGGCACAGGTCTACTCCGCGCACCGCCCGTCGATGTGGCGGCAGGGACGCCGGTGGGACTACCAGGCGCTGCGGATCGTGTACGACGCCTGGGTGCCGGTCGACGCTCCGGACCCGCGGGTGGTCGAGGTCGACGGTTCCACGGTCGACGTCGCCTGGCACCCGGTCGCGGACGTGCTCTCCGGCACGCTCCCGGTCACCGAGATCGTGACGGAGGCGCTGGCCGGCCACCGGCCGTTCCGGCTGCAGCGGCTGGCCGTCTACGCGCTGGTACGACGCGGCCCCGACGTCCTGCTGACCCGGATCTCCGCCCTCGGCGCACATCCCGGTGCCTGGACCCTGCCGGGTGGTGGGCTCGACCACGGTGAGTCCCCGCGCGACGCGGTGGCGCGCGAGGTGCGGGAGGAGTGCGGCATCGACTGCGAGATCGGCGACCTGCTCGACGTCCACGACACCCATTTCGAGGGCACCGCGCCGTCCGGCCGCTTCGAGGACTTCCACGGTGTGCACCTGGTCTTCCGAGGGACCGTCCCGGAGGGCGCCGAGCCGCGGGTGGTCGAGACCGACGGCACCACCGACGCCGTGGCGTGGGTGCCGGTCGCCGACGTCGAGAGCGGCCGGATCCGGGTGCTCGATGTCGTGACGGCAGCCTTGGAGGCCGACTCCTAGACTGAGCCGGTGAACCCCCGACACCGGCGACTCGTCATCCCCGTCGCCCTGGCGGGGCTCCTCCTGATCGTGGTCATCGCCTCCGTGGTCCGCCGATGAGCGAACCGCTCCTCCGCGCGCTGACCCGGCTGCGCGCGATGATCCTGGACGACGAGGCCCTGGTCCGGGCCGTCGCGTCCGGACGCCGACGCGGCACGCAGCCGCCGTGGCGACGGGTCGAGCTGCGGTACGTCGACCTCAGGGCCGGACGCCACCTGCAGGTGACGGCGTACGACGACGCGCAGGCGCACACCGCCAACCACGCCGTCGGTGACCCCGCTCGGGCGGCGCTCGACGGCCTGCTCGAGCAGCCGTTCGGCAACTGGCACGTCGACACCACCACCGGGACCCACCAGCTCCGGGTGAGCAAGAAGGGCGAGGCGGTCGTGCACAGCCGGCCGCGTGAGGACGAGTCGGAGGTCGACCGCGACCACGATCGCGACAAGGGGCGCCTGCTGCCCGAGGACGACCCGGTGTTCCGCGCGCTCGGGCTGAGCGACCACGAAGGCCGGATGAAGCCCAGCCGGCAGGGGAAGTACCGCCAGGTCGAGGAGTTCCTGCGGATCCTCGACGCATCGATCACCGACGCGCTGGACAAGGGACACCTGCGTACGCCGACGCCGCGGGAGCCGCTCCGGATCGTCGACCTGGGGTGCGGCAACGCCTACCTGACCTTCGTCACCGAGCGCTACCTGAGCCGCGTGCGCCGCCTGCCCGCGCACCTCACGGGCATCGACCAGCGCGAGCAGTCGCGCACTCACAACGAGAAGATCGCCGGCGAGCTGGGCGTGGACGCGACGTTCGTCGCCTCGTCGATCGGCGACGCGGCGCCCGACGTACCACCCGACGTGGTGCTGGCCCTGCACGCCTGCGACACGGCGACCGACGACGCGCTGGCCCGGGCGGTGGAGTGGGAGACGCCGTTGGTGCTGGCGGCGCCCTGCTGCCATCACGACATCGCCGCCCAGCTCCGCCGGCATCCCACACCGCCGCCGTACGCGCTGCTCACCCGGCACGGCATCCTCCGCGAGCGCTTCGCCGACACCCTCACCGACGGGCTGCGGGCGTCGCTCCTGCGGCTCCAGGGGTACCGGGTCGACGTCATGCAGTTCGTCGGCAGCCAGCACACCCCGCGCAACACGCTGCTGCGCGGCGTCCGCACGGGCCGGCCGCTGACCGGCGGGGCGGCCCGGCGCGAGTACGATGAGCTGGTCGCGGCCTGGGGTGTGCGCCCGCGCCTCGGCGAGCTGCTCGACCGGGTGTGACGAGGCGTCGGATGCAGCAGCTGCTGGCCGGGCTGGCGATCGCGGCCCCTCTCGCGCTCGGCATCGCCGTCACCCCGACGGCCCCGCACGGGGAGCGCGTCCTCAGCTTCGACGACCCCGCGATCGTGGAGGCGAGTGCGTTGGTCGTCGACGACGGGCTGTTCCTGACCACGAACGACTCGGGCGACACCGGGCGGGTCTTCGCCGTCGACGGCGGCGGGCGCACGGTCGGCGTCACCCACTGGTCGGCCGATCCCACCGACACCGAGGCGCTGGCCCCGGCGGGGCCCGGCCACGTGTGGGTCGGAGACATCGGTGACAACCTCGGGCGGCGGTCGTCGATCTCGGTCGCGCGGGTCCCGGTGGCGCGTGGCGACCGCACGGTGCACCCGGCGACGTACCGGCTCGTCTATCCCGACGGTGCCACCGACGCCGAGACGTTGCTGCGCGACCCCGTCACCGGACGCCTCTACGTCGCGAGCAAGAACGTGTTCGGCGGCGTGCTGTACGCCGTCCCCGAGCACCTGGACATCTCCAGGCCGAACCGGCTGACCTCGATCGGACGGGTCCTGCCGGTGGCCACGGACGGCTCGTTCTTCCCCGACGGCAAGCACCTGATCGTCCGCAACTACTCCTCCGCGGTGGTCTACTCCTGGCCGTCGTTGCAGCCGGTGGCGTCGTTCGCGCTGCCCCACGAGCGCCAGGGTGAGGGGATCGCCGTCGCGGACGACGGCCGGGTGTACGTCTCGTCCGAGGGGCCGCACTCCCCGGTGCTCCGGGTGACCCTGCCGCCCGCCGTTCAGGACGCCGTACGCCCGGAGGTCTCCGTGGGGCCGGGCACGCCGTCCGCGTCCGCCTCACCGGGCTCCTCCCGGGCCGCCGACCCGGCCCAGGCCGAGCCGACGTCCCGCGACGCCTGGCCGTGGCTCGCCGGCGGGCTCCTCGGGCTCGGTGCCCTCCTCGTGCTGCTCCGCGCGGTGCGTCCCCACTGAACCGGGCGACCGGTGGCCCCACCTCAGGGTGAGGAGCCCGGAGCCGGCGCTGGCTAGCGTGACCGCATGGCGCGGCTGAGGCGGAGCTCACCGGACGATCCGGGGTGGACCCGCCGTCGTGCGGGGAAGGGCTTCCGCTACCTCGACGAGAGTGGCGGCCGGCTGTCGGACGAGGACGCCGAGCGGGTGAGGGCCCTGGTGATCCCCCCGGCCTGGCAGGACGTCTGGATCTGTCCCTGGCCCAACGGCCACCTCCAGGCGGTCGGGATCGACGACGCCGGGCGGCGGCAGTACCTCTACCACCCGCAGTGGCGTGCCCGACGCGATGCGGCCAAGCACGTGCGGGTGCTGGAGTTCGGGCGGGTGCTGTCCAGGGCCCGCGAGCGGGTGCTCACCGACCTCGGCACGGCCGGGATGACCCGCGACCGCGCCTGCGCGACGGCCGTGCGCCTGCTCGACCTCGGCTACTTCCGCATCGGCAACGACGCGTACGCGGACCAGTACGGCAGCTTCGGGCTCACCACCCTGCAGCGTCGCCACGTGCGCAAGCGCCGGTCCTCACTGGTGTTCGAGTTCGTCGGCAAGTCCGGCGTCGAGCACGAGATCATCATCGACGACCCGGCGGCCGTCGAGGCGCTGGACGTGATGCGCCGGCGCCGGGCGCCGGCCGAGGAGGAGCTCCTGGCCTGGAAGGAGCGGGGCCGCTGGCACGACCTCGATGCCGGGCACGTGAACGACTACATACGTGCCGCGACCGGGATGGAGGCGACCGCGAAGGACTTCCGCACCTGGCACGCGACCGTGCTGGCCGCGACCGCACTGGCCGAGAGCGACGAGCCGGGAACGACGAAGGCCTCGCGGAAGCGAGCAGAGGTGGCCGCGATGAAGGAGGTCGCGGCGTTCCTCGGGAACACCCCGGCGCAGGCGCGCGCGTCGTACGTCGATCCCCGCGTGCTGGACGCCTACGAGGAGGGCCGCACGATCGGGCACGCCGGACGCCGCAGGGCCGGGTCGGCGGACGAGCGACAGGCGATCCTCGAGCGCGCCGTGCTCCGGCTGCTCAGCGAGGCGTGAGGGTCAGCGGTTGCCGAGTGCTGGGTGGTGCCACACCCAGCTCGGGCGGGCGTGAACGTCGATGAGTCCCACGCGTCGCATGTTGTGCAGGGAGGGATTCGGGTTCTGTGCGGTTTCCGCGAACGTCTCGGCCGACGCGAAGCGCAGCCCGCGGTCGCGCGCCTCGCGGATGCGCGCGTCGAGCAGCGCGGTCTGGGCTCCTCGGTTGCGTCCCTCGGGGAGGGTGGCGGCGCCGAACAGCGCCACCGACGACGTCTCGGGCACACAGAGCATCCGCGCGACGGCGACGAGGGTCTCGCCGTCCCAGGCGCCGTACGTCGCCCAGTCGCCGGCGAAGTACTGCCCGCCGTCGAACATCGCGAAGGCATCGGGTGTCGCCTCGAACCCGAACCCGGCCGCCATGATCCGGACGAAGTCCCCCGCGTGCTCGGGCTCGAGCCGGGAGATGCGCAGGTCGGTGTCGACCGTGCGCGGCTCGGCCGGACCGAAGAGCTTCACGAACAACGTGCCCCGGGTGAGGGCGTGCTCGGTGACGATCGCCTCCCAGTCGGTCGGCACGACTCGGGGCTGCACGAGCAGGCCGAGGGCGGCGACGCCTCGCACGCGTCCGCGCTCGAGGACCTCGCCCACGGTCGCCTCGGAGAGCGTCTCGCAGAACCCGAGCGCCTTGTTCCAGTAGCCCCACATCGGGTCGCGCACGACGACGGTGTGGACGCCGTCGCCGGCGTCGTGGCTGCTCAGGCCGAGCTGTTCGGTGACCGCGGGGGTCTCGTCGTCGACGAGCCGCCGCATCGCGATCGCCTCGGTGCGCTCGGCGAGGTCGGACCACTCGGCACTCGGGTGGGTGCGCGGCTGGGCGTGCGGCTGGGTCATGTCGGAACTGTGCCCGACCCACGACATCACCGTCATCGGTCTGGGGAACGATGGGGGCATGGACCTCACCGTCGTCCAGGGAGACATCACCGAGCAGCACGTCGACGCCGTCGTGAACGCCGCCAACCGGGCGATGCGCGGCGGCGGGGGAGTCGACGGCGCGATCCACCGAGCCGGCGGGCCGGCCGTGCTCGAGGACTGCCGACGGCGCTTCCCCGACGGCCTCGCCACCGGCGATGCCGGCTGGACGACAGCCGGGGAGATGCCGGCGCGCTGGGTGATCCACGTGGTCGGGCCGAACCACCGCGCTGGTGAGACGGACCGGTCGCTGCTCACCTCCTGCTACGCCCGGGCGCTCGCCGTGGCCGACGAGCTGGGCGCCAGGTCCGTCGCGTTCCCGCTGGTCAGCGCCGGGATCTACGGCTGGCCGAAGGGCGATGCGATCGCCGCTGCCGTCGAGACGCTGCGCTCGACGGCCACGCAGGTCGAGGAGGCGCGGCTGGTCGCGTTCGACGCCCACACCTACACCGCACTCGTGACGGCCGTCGATGGCTGACGAGTCGGGCCGCCCGGTCTTCGTCCTGCACGAGCACCGGAAGCCGCAGCCGCACTACGACCTCCGCCTCGAGGAGCGCGGTGTGCTGCGGTCGTGGGCGGTGCCCAAGGGTCTGCCCCCGGACTCGCGCACCGACCGCCTCGCCGTGGCCGTCGGCGACCACGACCTCGACCACGCGACGTACACCGACACGGACAAGGACATCGCCGACTCCGGCTGGTGGGAGCTCGAGGACCGCACGGACAAGCGGTTCGTGTTCGTGCTCCACGGCCGCGAGGGCGCCCGTCGCTACGCGCTCATCGACACCGGCTCGGACTGGCTCCTCCACCTGACGAAGGGGCAGCCGGGGGGCTGACGGTTTCACCGCTCAGGCGGTGAAACCGACGGTTACCGGCGGAAGGATCGGCCAAGAAGCATCGGTTTCACCGCTGAGGCGGTGAAACCGACAGCCCACCCTCACAGCCGCTCGACCACGTAGTCCACGCAGGCGGTGAGGGCCTCGACGTCCGAGGGGTCGATGGCGGGGTACATCGCGATCCGCAGCTGGTTGCGGCCCAGCTTGCGATACGGCTCGGTGTCGACGATCCCGTTGGCCCGCAGGGTCGCGGCGATCGCAGAGGCGTCGATGGCGTCGTCGAAGTCGATGGTCCCGATCACCAGGGAGCGGTGGTCGGGGTCGGCGACGTACGGCGTGGTGTACGCCGTCTTCTCGGCCCAGCCGTAGAGCGCGTCAGACGACGCGGTGGTGCGCTCGACCATGCCCGTCAGCGAGCCGTTCGCGTTCATCCAGTCGAGCTGTTCGGCCATCAGGAAGATCGTCGCGATCGACGGGGTGTTGTAGGTCTGGTTCAGCCGCGAGTTGTCGATGGCGGTCACCAGGTCGAGGAACGCCGGGATGTGCCGGCCGCTCCCCTTGATCGCCGCCGCCCGCTCGATCGCGGCCGGCGACATCAGCGCGATGAACAGCCCACCGTCGGAGGCGAACGCCTTCTGCGGCGCGAAGTAGTAGGTGTCGACCTCGGTCAGGTCGACCGGCAGGCCGCCGGCCCCCGAGGTCGCGTCGATGAGCAGCAGCGCGTCGTCATCGGCGCCGGCCACCCGGCGTACCGGTGCCATCACGGCGGTCGACGTCTCGTTGTGCGGCCACGCGTAGACGTCGACACCCGTCTCGGCGGCCGGCTCCGGCCGGGTGCCGGGATCGGAGGCGACCACCGACGGCTCGGCCAGCCACGGCGCGGCCTTGGCGGCCGCCGCGAACTTCGAGGAGAACTCCCCGAACGAGAGGTGCTGGCTCCGCTCCCGGATCAGGCCGTACGTCGCGACGTCCCAGAACGCGGTCGCGCCGCCGTTCCCGAGCACGACCTCGTACCCGTCCGGAAGATCGAAGAACGTCGCCAGCCCCTCCTGGACCCGGCGGACGAGCCCGCGGATCGGCGCCTGCCGGTGGGAGGTCCCCATCAGCGTCGTGCCGCTCGCGGCCAGGGCGTCGAGATGGCCGGTCTGGATCTTGGACGGCCCGGCCCCGAAGCGGCCGTCGGCCGGCTTCAGGTCGTCGGGGATCGAGATCGCGTCGGTCATGAGCAACCTTCCGTGGGACGGGGGTGGTCTGCCTGACGACGCTGTCGGCGCTGACTATTGTGTCAGGGCCGTAGCCGCGGGACCCCGGGAGGACACCAGGTGGGCACGACGCAAGGCCCGCCGCGCGCGCCGGCAGAGGGGCTCGCCGACCTGCGGATCGAGCAGCGGCCGGTCTCCCACCCGGACGCTCAGCTGCTGGTCGAGGCCGTCCAGCAGGAGTACGTCGTCCGCTACGGCGGGCGCGACCGCACTCCGATGGTGGCCTCGGAGCTCGCCCCGCCCTCCGGCGCGTTCTACGTCGGCTATCGCGACGGCATGCCCGTGATGACCGGCGCGTGGCGCTTCCGCGACGACGTACAACGGCTCGGATCCGCCCGGCCGGCCGAGGTCAAACGCATGTACGTCGTGCCCGCGGCGCGGCGCGAGGGGCTGGCGCGGCTGATGCTCGCGCACCTGGAGGCGACCGCGCGGACCGCCGGGGCGGAGGTGATGATCATGGAGACCGGCACGGCGCAGCCGGAGGCGATGGCGCTCTACCTCGCCGCGGGCTACGAGCCGATCGAGCCGTTCGGCCACTACCGTGACGCGCCCCGCAACCGCTGCTACGGGAGGCGACTGACTTCGTAGTCCGGACGTCATACGTTCTGGCCGCTAGGGCGACCAGAACGTATGACGTTGAGGTGCCCGGGTCATCGGTCCGCGCAGGGGAGCGTCAGGCCCCCCACGCGGCGTTCCACCCGTCGACCGAGGCGGCCGGGCGGGCCGGGGGACCGGTGTAGACCGCCGAGGGCCGGATCAGCCGTCCGGTGCGCTTCTGCTCCAGGATGTGGGCCGACCAGCCGCCGGTGCGGGCGCAGGTGAACATCGACGTGAACATGTTGGCCGGCACCTCGGCGAAGTCGAGCACGATCGCGGCCCAGAACTCGACGTTCGTCTCGAGCACCCGGTCGGGACGTCGTGCGCGGAGCTCGGTGAGCGCGGCCTTCTCGAGCGCCTCCGCGACCTCGTAGCGCGGGGCGCCGAGCTCGCGCGCCGTACGTCGCAGCACCCGAGCGCGGGGGTCCTCGGCGCGGTAGACCCGGTGGCCGAAGCCCATCAGTCGCTCGCCCTTGTCGAGCAGCGACTTCACGTACCCCTCGGCGTCGCCGGATCTCTCGACCTCCTCGATCATCCCGAGCACGCGCGACGGGGCGCCGCCGTGCAGCGGACCGCTCATCGCGCCGATGGCGCCGGAGAAGGCCGCCGCGACGTCGGCGCCGGTCGAGGTGATCACCCGCGCGGTGAACGTCGAGGCGTTCATGCCGTGCTCGGCGGCGGAGCTCCAGTAGGCGTCGATCGCCTGTGTGTGCAGGGGATTCGCCTCACCTCGCCAGCGGATCAGGAACCTCTCGGCAAGGGTCCGCCCCTGGTCGACCTCGCGCTGGGTGACGACGGGGGTACCGAGACCGCGCGCGGACTGTGCGGCGTACGACAGCACCATCACCGCGACCCGCGACAGGTCCAGGCGGGCCTGCTCGTCGGAGATGTCGTAGGTCTGGCCCATGCCGAGCATCGGCGCGAGCATGGCCACCGACGCCTGGACGTCGGCGCGCACGTCGCCGGTGTGGATCGCGATGTTGTAGGGCTCGGCCGGTGGCAGTCCCGGCTCGAAGGCGCCGTCCACGAGCAGACCCCAGACCTTCTCGAACGGGACCCGCCCGACGAGCTCCTCGATGTCGACGCCGCGGTAGCGGAGGGCCGAACCCTCCTTGTCGGGTTCGGCGATCTCGGTGGCGAACGCGACCACACCCTCCAGGCCCTCGTGGACCTCCGGCTGCTGCTCGCTCATGCGACTCCTTCGTCGTCGGGCTCCCTCCTGCCGATTCTGCCCTGGGGCTCCTGGCCGGTGCACGCCTGGGTCGACGGCAGCACGGGTGGCCGGTGGTTGGATTGACGGCGTGACCGACCCGTACGCCGACCTGCGCCGCGAGTACGCCCTGGGCGGGTTGACCGAGGAGGAGCTGGCGGCCGACCCGTTCGCGATGTTCCAGCGGTGGTACCACGACGCCGTCGCTGCGTCGGTGTACGAGCCCAACGCGATGGTGGTCGCCTCCGCGTCCGCCGACGGGCGTCCGTCGTCACGACTGGTGCTGCTCAAGGGGTTCTCGCCCGCGGGCTGGGTCTTCTTCACCAACCTCGGGTCGCGCAAGGGCACCGAGCTGCTGGCCAACCCCCACGTCTCCCTGCTGTTCCCGTGGCACCCGCTCGAGCGGCAGGTGCGGGTCGACGGGCGGGCCGTGCTGCTCGGTCGCGGCGAGGTCGCGGCGTACTTCGAGACGCGGCCGCGCGGCTCTCAGCTGGGCGCGCACGCGTCCCGGCAGTCGCGCGAGGTCGGCTCCCGGGAGGAGCTCGACGATGCCTGGGCGGCCGCCGACGCGGCGTACCCCGACGAGGTGCCGGTGCCCGACGAGTGGGGCGGCTTCCGGGTCGAACCGGACGCCGTGGAGTTCTGGCAGGGCAGACCGGGGCGCATGCACGACCGGCTGGTCTACCGGCTCGACGGCGACTCCTGGTCGGTCCACCGGCTCGCCCCGTGACCGTCGAGCTCGTGCACACCGACCCGGTCTGATCCCTATCGTGGGTGGATGCACAGCCCCCTGGTCCTCGTCGCGACCGCTGTCGGCACCGCCGTCGCGTCGGTCGCGCTGTCGGTTCCCCCGCCCGCCGGCGCCCGGTCCGCGATGTCCGACGACCCGGTACGGGCCTCCGGTCGTGGGGTGAAGCACGTGCCGGTGCCGAAGGCGGCCCGCGCCGTCGACACCAGCCACCCCGACCACGTGGTCGGTCACGGCACCCCTGCGAGCTGTACGTCGAAGAGGGTGGTGCGGGCGGTCGCGAAGGGCGGCGTGATCACGTTCGACTGCGGGCCGGCTCCCGTCGTCATCCGGTTGCGGCGCACCGCGAAGGTCGTGAACACCAGCCACCGGGTCGTGCTCGACGGCGGCGGGCTGGTCACGCTGAGCGGGATGGGGAAGCGCCGGATCCTCTACCAGGACACCTGCGACAAGAGGCAGATCTGGACGACGTCCCACTGCGACGACCAGGCCCGGCCGAGGCTCGTCGTCCAGCACCTCACCCTCGCGGACGGCAACTCCACCGGAAACCTCGCCGAGGGCGGTGGCGGAGGCGCGATCCTGGATCGCGGCGGACAGCTGAAGATCGTCGACACCCACTTCACCGGCAACCGCTGTGACCGCACCGGGCCCGACCTCGGCGGTGCGGCCGTCCGCGCGCTGTCGCAGTACCACGGCCGTCCCGTGTACGTCGTGAACAGCACGTTCCGCGGCGGGAGCTGCAGCAACGGCTCAGGACTGAGCAGCATCGGGGTCTCGTGGACGGTGCTCAACAGCGTCTTCGTCTGGAACAGGGCCGTCGGGCACGGCGCCAACCCGCCCCATCACCCCGACCAGCCCGGCGGAGGCTCCGGAGGCGCGATCTACACCGACGGCAACGACTACACCGTCCGGGTCGCCGGCACGCTGATGCGGCACAACCACGCCAACGAGGGCGGGGGCGCGATCTTCTACGTCAGCAACGACCTCTCCGGGCGCCTCCACCTGCGCTGGTCGACCCTCACGGACAACGTCAGTGCGGGCTTCGAGACGCGTCCCGGCATCTTCTACCAGGGACGAGGTCCCATCGACGCCCGCCACTCGGTCATCCGCTGACCAGCGGTCTCATCCCTACGATGACGCCATGGCGTTGCTGGAGCGCGACGGGGCCCTGAGGGGTGCATCGGACTACCTCGCCGCCGCGATCGAGGGGAACGGGCGGCTGGTCTTCGTCGCGGGTGAGGCGGGGGTGGGCAAGACCAGCCTCGTCGACCGGGTGGTGTCGGAGGCACCCGCGACCGTTCACGTGGCCCGGGGCGCCTGTGACGGATCGGCCACACCGCCACCGCTCGGCCCGCTCCTCGAGATGCTGCCGGACCTGCCTCCGGACGTCTGGCCGGCCGGTGTCGAGCGGCACGAGGTCTTCACCCGGCTCTCGACCGCGCTGGGTGAGACCGACACGCCGTACCTGCTGGTGCTCGAGGACGCCCACTGGGCCGACGAGGCGACGTTGGACCTCGTCCGTCATCTCGCCCGTCGCGTGCATCGGCTGCGCGCCATGGTGGTGGTCACCTACCGCGCCGAGGAGGCGGTCGGCGCCCATTCCCTGCGGGTGCTGCTGGGCGACGTCGGCAGTGCGGCCGGCGTACGCCGGATCGACCTCAGCCCGTTGTCGCCGGACTCCGTGCGCGGGCTCCTCGACGAGGCGCCGGCGTCCGGGCTGGACCCGGCCGAGCTGCACGCCGCCACGCGCGGCAACCCGTTCTTCGTCACCGAGGTGATCGCGGCTGGGGGTACGTCGGTCCCGCGGAGCGTGCGCGAGGCGGTGCTGTCGCGCATCGCTCGCCTGTCCGACCGGGCGCATGCCGTGCTCGACCTCGTCGCGCTGGCCGGCCCGTGGACCGAGGTCGCCCTGGTCGAGGACCTCGCTCCCGACAGTGCGGACGCGCTCGACGAGGCGCTCAGCCACGGCGTCCTGCTGCTGACCGGGCAGGCCCTGATGTTCCGCCACGAGCTGGCGCGGCTCACCGTGCTCGACGAGATCCCCGCGTTGCGGCGACGCGCCGACCATGCACGGGTCCTGGCCTGGCTCCTGGCGCACGAGGGTCAGCCGGCCCGCCTGGCACACCACGCCGAGGGCGCGGGCGACACCGAGGCCACCGTGGTCCACGCGCTGGCCGCGGCCGAGCACGCCGCGCGCCTGGGGTCCCACCAGGAGGCGGTCGACCAGTACCAGCGTGCCCTGCGGCACACGGAGTCCAGCACCGATCCGGCGTACGCCGACCTGCTCGGACGGCTGGCCTATGAGCTCTACGTCACCGGACGCGTCGAGGAGGCGATGACCAGACGGCAGCGGGCCCTCGAGGTCTGGCAGGCACTCGGCGAGACGCAGCAGATCGGCGACACGCAGCGGTGGCTCTCCCGGCTCAGCTGGTTCGCCGGGCGCAGCCGCGAGGCCGAGCGGTACGGCGGAGACGCCTGCGCGACCCTGGCGGGCGCCGGCGACACGCTCGAGGCGATGGCGATGAGCAACCGTGCCCAGCTCCGGATGCTCGCCTACGACCTCGCCGGCACCCGTGACTGGGTCCATCGGACGCTCGCGCTGCTGGACAGCCTGCCGCCCGGGCCCGACGTCGAGGAGGTCCGGGTCCACGCCCTCAACAACCTGGGCACGATCGAGGTCGACGTCGGGGACGGGGCGGAAGGCTGGCGCCTGCTCGACGAGAGCCTGCGCCGCTCGCAGCAGGCCGACCTGCACGAGCACGCGGCTCGGGCGTACACCAACACCGTGGCCAGCGCGGTCCTCCAGCACGACCACCTGCGTGCGCAGGCGACGCTCGTCCGTGGCCTGGAGTACTGCCGGGAGCGCGACCTCGACGCCTGGGACCTCTACATGCGCGGCTGGCACGCCCAGGGGCTGCTCGACCGGGGTGACCTCGCCGGGGCGCTCAGCGGAGCCGAGGAGATCCTGCGGCATCCCCGGACCGCATGGGTCAGCCGGATCGGAGCGCTGTGCGTCGTCGCCCGG
>Ga0157372_10003774_pt1 | contig 16267 bp, 10 predicted proteins | sample C55metaG_FD_115307 | JGI IMG/M metagenome (GOLD analysis project Ga0157372, IMG submission 115307) | Corn rhizosphere microbial communities from Kellogg Biological Station, Michigan, USA - C5-5 metaG | ecosystem: Host-associated > Plants > Roots > Rhizosphere > Soil | place: USA: Michigan... | reverse complement strand
AGGAGCTCGTCCAGAGATTCTTGTTGATCGGAAACGCCCAGTTCCACATCAGCCCGACCATCATCCCGATTGCGCCCGCGGCGAACATCCCGCTGATGCGCTCGAGCAGCGGCTTCTCCTTCTGTACGATCCATCTTCCGGCGATCACGCCGAGCATGGCGGTCGCAATAGCCGGGATCGTCGACATCGGACCCTCGGGGTCGAACGTCACACTTCCTGACCACGTGTGGTTTGTCCCGAGGATCGCGCGGTCTAGCCACGCAGCGAGATTCCGGTCGTGGGTGTTGAGCAACACCGCGCCGATCTCGTGTTCGCCGGGCACCGGGATGAGCGTCATCGCGAACCAGTAGCCGAAGAGGAGCGTGGCGATGATGATGATCTGCTGCTTGAGCGTCGTCTTCAGCGTCAGCAGCCCCGCGCATATGTAAACGATCGCGATCCTCGGCAGCACACCGAGAATGCGGACGTGCTCGATTCTGTAGAGGATGCGGTCCCAGAGTGTCGCGTTCGGAATCGAGGCGATCGTCCCCCACTGATAGAACGGGAACATCGCCATCGCAAAGCCGAGCAGGTAGATGATGATTCCGCGGCGGAGGATCTGCTTGACGAGCGCTCGATCGTCGTCGCCGCGCGCGCGTCGCGCCGACATCGAGAGGTGCGTCGTTATTCCGACGATGAAAAGAAAAAACGGAAAAATCAGATCGGTCGGCGTCCAGCCATCCCAGGCGGCGTGCTCCAGCGGCGGGAAGATCGCGCTCCACGTGCCGGGGTTATTAACCAGAAGCATGCCCGCTACAGTAATTCCTCGAAAGACGTCCAGCGAAACCAGACGCTCGCGCCCTGGCGCGGATGACGTTGCGGTCGAGGTGGTCGCGTCGTAGCGCGTTGAAATCCTGCGCGGAGCCGCGGCTGTGCTCATACATCCTCTGATATCGGGGTGAATGTTTCTGGAGCTACTATATATACGAGCAGCCGATGCGCGCGTTACGGCTTTCTACCACGCTGCGGCACCACATTGATACCCGGCCGATGTTCCGGCGTCCGTCGGCAAGGGGCACATACAAGGCCGATGTCGTCTCCGTTCCCTTGATCCATGAGTCGCAAACCACTGAACGACGCGCAAATCGTTGACTCCTGGCACAAGAATGCGTCGCCGTGGACCGCTGCCGTGCGCGAGAATCAGATCGCGAGCCGCGCGCTGGTGACGAACAAAGCAATTGTTGATGCGGTGCTGAGCCGCTCGCCGCGCACCGTGCTCGACATCGGATGCGGCGAGGGCTGGCTCGCGCGCGCGCTCGCGGACCACGGCATTCAAGCTATCGGCGTCGACGTGGTCCCTGAGCTTATCGAGCAGGCGGGCTCAGCTGGCGGCGGACAATTCAGCGTCGCGTCCTACGAGAGCATCGCAGCGGGTGATCTCGATTTCACCGTCGATGTCGCGGTCGCCAACTTTTCCCTTATCGGCAAGGAGTCGGTCGAGGGCGTCATTGGTCGCGCGCCTTCCCTTCTCAACGACGGCGGCTCGTTCATCATTCAAACTCTCCACCCAATAGCGTCCTGCGGCGACGAACCCTATGCCGACGGCTGGCGCGCAGGCTCATGGGCGGGATTCAGTCCGGAATTCTCCGATCCGGCTCCTTGGTATTTCCGAACGATGGAAAGCTGGGAGCGAATCCTCGCCGAGGCTGGATTCAAAATCGTCGAGAGACGCGAGCCCCTACACCCCGAGACTGCCAAGCCCGCGTCAGTAATCTTCATCGCCGAGCCAACATAGCGCCCGCTCGTCCGACGCATTAGCTGCGAGTCCGCAATCCGCAGTCAGTCCGCAATCCGCAGTTAGTCCGCAGTTCGCGTTAGTCCGCAGTTCGAGTTAGTCCGCAGTTCGAGTTAGTCCGCAGTTCGCAGTTAGTCCGCAATCCGCAGTGAGTCCGCAATCCTCAGTTAGTCTGCGATCCGCAATAGCAGTCGGCCCGCAGTCCTCAGTCGTCACATCGAGCCTTGCCCCCTCACGTACTCGCCGATAACGTTGGGCACTCGTTACCGGCAACGCCCCATCACAGTGGGGAACAACGCGACTCCATCACAGTGGAGACATCGCGACTCGGAGATCCTCTCATGACGCTCTCTATCGTTCGCCGCGGCGCACTGATCATCGTGCTCGCGATCGTTTCGCCTTTCCTCCTCTCCGCGCAGGCGGTGACGGGCACCGTCAGTGGACACGTAACCGATGCGTCGGCCGGGCGAGGTCTGCCCGACGTGCAGGTCATCGTGACCGGTACCCGCATCGGCGCGGTGACCGGCCCGAATGGTGAGTACACCCTCAATGGCGTGCCGATCGGTCAGCGCACCCTCACAATCAGACGAATCGGATATCAGCCGACCGCACAGACGGTCACCGTCCTTGCCGCATCGACGGTGACCGCGGACGCCGCGCTTCGGGTCAGCGCGGTCAACCTGAGCGAGGTCGTCGTCACCGGAACCGGAATCGCCACGGAGAAGCGCAAAGTCGGGACGAACATCGCTACGGTCGATTCCGCGCTCATCAGCAGAGCGCAGGCGACGACCGTCGATCAGGCGATGCAGGGAAAAATTCCCGGCGCGCAGATCACGCAGAACTCGGGCAGCCCCGGCGGCGGCGGAATCTCCGTCCGCCTCCGCGGCGTGAACTCGTTCATCTCCGGATCGGACCCGCTCTACATCGTCGATGGAGTGATCGTCGATAACGAATCGGGCCAGCTCGCCGATCTGGGCACGCGCTCGAATCCACAGAACAGGCTCGCCGATCTCAATCCTGACGACATCGAGCACATCGAGATCATTCGCGGCGCCGCGGCGGCGGCCCTCTATGGATCGCGCGCCAACAACGGCGTCGTCCAGATCTTCACCAAGCGAGGAAACAGCGGTAAGCCGCGCTTCACCTCGAGCACTCGTTGGGGAACCAGCGAGCTACGCGCACAGCAGTCGTTCAACTTCTATCCATTCGATGTCAACGGCCTTCCCGTCACGCGCTTCAACTATCAGGACGACATCTTCCACCGCGCGCCGTCGTGGGAGCAGAACCTCACCGTCGAAGGCGGCAATGATCAGACCCGCTACTTCATGAGCGGAAACTTCGGGAACGAAGATGGGATCATGCGATCGACGTCTTCGCGACGCATCGGCGCGCGCGTGAATCTCCAGCAGCAGCTGTCGTCGAATCTCGTCGCCAACATCACCTCGAACTACATCAACACCAACAACGAGATTCAGGCATTCGGCGAGCAGAACGACTACGGGATCATGGGGTCTCTCTTCTTCGCTCCAACCAGTGTCGACTTCAGACCCGTCAACGGCGTCTATCCGCTGCCACCAGCCCTGGGAACGAATCCGCTCCTTGCGATCGACAGAATCCGCAACCCGCAGACGATCAATCGCTTCATCGGTTCGACGAAGCTGACGTGGACCCCCCTCACCAGCCTGCTCTTCGATTACACCATCGGTCTCGACAACGTCGGGTTCGAGCAGGACCAGTTCGTGCCGCGCAACGCCGTCCTCGGCACGGCACCGCTCGCGACGGGACGCTCGCAGTCCGTCGTCGAGAACAACCGCATCGTCAATCAGGACGCGCTGTCCAGCTATAGCTGGAGACCGATGGGCCCTGTCGATATGCGAACGACAGTCGGCGCCAACTATACATCGCAGAGAGTCCGTATCACCTCTGCCACCGCCAACGGTCTCGCACCAGTCGGTGATCTCGTGAGCGCGGGATCGGTGTTCTCCGCGGCTCAGACCGATGTCGAGCTGCGAACCCTCGGCTTCTATGGCCAGCAGGAAGCGTCGTTCAGGGACAAGCTCTTCCTCAGCGCCGCCGTTCGGTGGGATGCATCCTCCACCTTCGCTCCGTCGGAGCGATGGCAGGCGTTCCCGAAATTCTCCGCGTCCTATGTGGTGATCGACAACCAGGCGGGCGCGCTGAACAACCTTCGACTCCGCAGCGCGCTCGGATGGGCGGGCAGCCAGCCCGGCATCCTCAACGCCTACTCCCAATTCGTCACGTTCACGCAATTCCCATTCGCCGGCCGCCCGGGCTTCGTCAACGACGTCACCTTCGGCAACCCGGATCTCAAGAACGAGCGCGCGAGGGAATGGGAGCTCGGCACAGACGTAGGATTCCTCGGTGGACGCGTCGCTACCGAGGCGACGTACTACAATCGCCTCGTGTCGGACCTGCTCTTCTTTCGCCCGCTCCCGACCAGCACCGGCTTCTCACGCCAGTTCTACCCGATCGGCACAATGTCAAACAAGGGCTTGGAGCTGCTGCTCAAGACGACCAATGTCGACAAATCCAACCTGCAATGGACGTCGACGATGACGTACGCTCACAACAAGAATCTCGTCGAAAGCCTCACGATCCAGGACTTCCAATCGGCGGGCGGATATCCCAACCGCATTCGCGCGGGCGAGCCGGCAGGCGTTTTCTACGGGTCGTACGCCGCGCGCGATTGCAAGACAGGCGCGCTGCTCCTCGACTCGCTTGGCAGATACCGGCGCAGCAATCAGACGGCCGACATGGGAGCGACTCTCGCCATCCGCGAAGCCCTGAGCAACGGCACTTGCAACGATTCGCTCAACCACGTGATCGGTGATCCCAATCCGAAATGGATGGGCTCTTTCCTCAACGAATTCACGATCGCCAAGAAACTTCGTCTCCGCGCATTGTTCGATGGCGTTTTCGGAAACAAGATCATGAATCTCTCCACCCGCGCCGAGAACGCGGGCATTGCCAGCAATTCGAAATCCTATGAGCGCGAGCTGCTACCGTACGGAGACCCACGCAAGCTGCCGCCAGGCTTCAACGCCAGAACGCAAGGGATCTTCCAGTACTGGATCGAAGACGGCACGTTCGTGAAGCTGCGTGAGCTCAGTGCGAGCTACACCCTCAACTCGCTGGGCGTACAGCGCTACTTCAAGGACGGAGTGGACCTCACGCTTTCCGGGCGCAACCTCGCAGTCTGGACCAATTACAGCGGCTACGATCCGGAGATCAATCTCTTTGGAACGAACGCCGGCGGCGTTGGCTCGGTGCAGACGACTTCCGCGGATCGCGGCTTCGATTTCGGCGGCTACCCCATTCCTCGCGTCTGGCAGCTCAGCGCGCGGATCACTTTCTAACGCTCGGAGATCTCACCAATGAAAATGATGAGACAATGTCTGGGCGCTTTCGCCGCGGTGACACTCGTGGCGTGCAACCTGGACCTTCAGAACCCGAATCAACCCACCGAAGGACAGGTGACGAACAGTCCCGATGGAGTCATCGCTTTGGCGACAGGACTCCAGGGCCGCTTCTCACAGTCCTACGGCAATTACGCGTATATGGCTGGTCTCGTGACCGATGAGTTTGCGTCGACCACCGCCGCGCTGATTTCCATCAGCGACGCGGAGCAAGGCTCGGTGCCACCTGGAACAGGTATCGCCGAGAACGTATTCAATTCGGAATATCGGACCGTGCGAACCGCCGACGATCTGCTCACTGGCGCAAATGCGCTGGCGGGTCAGTTTGACCCCGGGACGCGCAGTGGCTTGCGTGCCCTCGCGTTCGCGCTCAAAGCCGAATCGCTCGGCGAAACTCTGCAATCGTATCAGCAGCTTCCGATCAATACCCTCGGAGTGACTGCGCCGACCTATGTCGCGCGCGCGGATGCGCTGGCGCTCGTGCGAACGCTGCTCGATTCGGCGGAGGCGGAGATAGCCGCAACGCCACCGAGCACGTTCTTCAACGCCAACATCCTGACGCCGGGCGTGAGCTTGCCGAACGTCATCCATCTTTTCCGCGCGCGATATGCGAGAATGGGTGGAGACGATGCGACCGCCATCGCCGCATCCAACCTGGTTGCGCGATCGGGACCTGCGGCGATGTCCGTTCTCACCTTCCCGGCCCCGAGCGTCAATTTCTACGCGAACGTGACGGGTGGAACGAACGGTATCGCACCGCGCCGTCAGTGGAGACTATCGATGACGGGCGGCGATCAGCGTTTCACCTGGTTCGTCGTGCCATCAACTACGGCGACTGGACGCGTCGGTGCGCTGCTCGATCCATGGCTTCGATATGCGAATCCGCAGAACCCCCTTCCGGTTTATTTCCCCGACGAGGCGCTCCTGATCAAGGCCGAAGCGTTGGCGAATACCGGACAGTTGGCGCAGGCTCAGGCGGTTCTCGATTCGGTGCGCACCGACTGCACCGGCAATCGCGGTATCGACGATCCCAAGGCGTGTCTGGCGCCGCTGGCCGGCGCTCTCACGCAGGCGCAGCTGATCACCGAGATCTATAACCAGCGTCGCTATGAGCTGTTGGGCACCGGACTTCGCTGGGAGGATTCGCGTCGGCGAAGTCTGATTCGGGGGCCCGTCGCCGCGCCGGGCGTTCCGCTCGATGGGCAGCGCTGCTGGCTGCCCTACGCTCTCGGCGATCGTAACTCGAATCCAAACGTGCCGGCTGATCCGCCGGAGCCCACGACGTTCCCATCCGGCTGCACCTACTGACGAGGCCTCAACAAATGACGATCAAATCGATTGGTTTAGTCGCCGCGTTGGCATTCGTCGCCGCGGCATGTGGAACGAAGGAAGCTCCGGGCCCGCTCGATCCAACCGGACCGACAGGACGCGTGCGATTCGTGAATCTGATCAACGATCCCGCTCGCATTCCCGTCAACGCAATTCTCGAGGGCCTTCCATTCGGCGTGAATCTCGGTTACGGCGGGACGACGCCGGCGACGTTACCGTCTCCGTCGAACGCTACGTATTCGCCGATTCTCACGGGCGCGCGCAATCTGGTTCTGAAGAAAACCGCGGATACGACCCTGATAGTTGGGACGCTCTCCCTGGACATTGCCGAAAACACGGATTATACGGTGTACGCGACCGGTGGAGTCGGAGGCGCGCCGGTAACGTTCTTCTCTGTGATCAACACGAACCCCGTCCCAACCGCAAGTCAGGTCGAAGTTCGAATCGTGAACTATAGTCCTGCGGCGGGCGCCATCGATGTGTTCATTACTGCACCAAACGCAGATCTTTCCGCGGCGACTCCCACAGTCTCGAGTCCGGGCGCGCCTGATCCCGGGACTAGCTACGTGGTCCTTGCTCCCGGAACGTACCAGGTGCGCGCAGTCCCGGCCGGGACTGCACCTGCGCTACGCTCGACAAGCGTGGTGCTCACCATCAACAACCTGGTGCTAGCCGGTGGCACGGGCCGCACGATCGTAATCGCAGATCGCGCCGCGGGAGGCGCACCGATTACGGGTTTTGTGTTGACTGACCGCTAGCCCAACCAACGCGGCGCAAAGCGCCGCTGCAGTTGCGATACTGTACAGGGAGGTGAGGGTGTCCTCGTAGGCACCCTCACCGACCACACACAGCGATGCAAGTCGAAGCCGCGCGAGCGCGACGCGTTAGTAAGTTGGCCGCAGCGGCGGCGACCAATCCGAAAGCCGTCCGTCGCCCGTCAGCGTGAGCTGACGAAGCCTTCCCGTGCGCTCATCGAGAATCCAGATAGCCCTCGGATCACCAATGGCACCGAGCCGCCGCGTGATCGACAGATGCCGTCCGTCGGGGGCCCACGACGGATCCTCGTTCTCGCCTTCGTTCGTGAGCTGCGTCATCAACCGATCCTTGACGCGGATCGTCCACACCTGGAAATCGCCGTTCTGCTGCTGGAACGCGATCTCGTCGCCATTGGGGGACCACTCTGCCCCCGTGCGATAGCTGCGCTTTCCGGTAACGATCGGAGTGATGCGCCTCAGTCCGGTGCCATCGACGTTCATGGTGTAGAGCTGGGGAGTCAGCGGAAACGGAGACATGAACACAATCTGCTTCCCGTCCGGGCTGAAGCTGGGCGACGTCGTCTCGAATCCGGTGCGACCGACGAATGGCCGCGGCACCGAGTCGTCCCCCGCAGCGCTCGCCTGAACCAATTCCGCTGGAGAATCTCCACCGCTCGCCCAGACGATTGTCTTTCCATCTCTTGTGTACGCGGGAGTGATGTTGAGTCCCCGGTTGGACGCGGACAGAAGTCTCGGCTTCATCGTACGCAGATCGACCTGAGCGATCCGGGTCCCGCGATCATCCGCGTCCGAGTACACGAGGTAGCGCCCGGACGGATGCCACGCGGGAGAGAGCGCCGCCCCGACCGTAGGGATCGTGCGCTCGTTCGCGCCATCGCTGTCCACGATTTTCAGCAGCTTTCCATCGACAAACGCGATTCGCGTAGCGGCGATTCCGCGGGTGCCCGTGATCCAGCGCTCGATTTCGTCGCTCACGACGTGAATGCCGAGCCGACGCTCACGCTCCAGCGAATCGCTCCCTAACGAGTCCCTGAGCACGAACCGCGAGTACACCGAGTCCGTGCGAAGCGAGTCCCTCGCCGCGTTCGCGCGCAGCAATGCATCGCGGCGATCCAGATCGCTTGAAAGAGAATCACGTCGCGCCGCGGCGGCGCGTGCGTTCGCGCGATCACGGGTTGTCTTGGCCGCGACCGGCTTTGCCGCCGCACGAGCGAGGCTGTCCCGCACAACAGAGTCCGCCGCCAACGCTGAGAGCGTCGCGCCCGTCCTCTTGGCGAGAATCGCGGATAGAGAGTCCTTGATCGCGGGGAGCCGGTGCACCGGACCCTTGGGAAGCCTGAAGTAATCTTCCTGCCTGAGCCTGCCGCGCGGCACATCGTAGACTTCGACGTGCAAGCCCGCGGTGGTCGGGCGCGCCCTCACTACGAAATTCGCCCGCGTTTGCGCGAGCGGCGCGAAGTTGATGTTCTTCTGACCCGGGCGCCAAATGTCGTCCAGCGTCGCGCTGTCGAGAATGAGCGGCTGCATGCGATCGCCGTAATCGAAGTCGCGCTGGATGATCGTCCGCGTGGAGTCGCCCGCGGACGTATCGACCTGCAATACGACTACAGCCGGTGGAACGTCCACCGGCTTCTGTGGCTTCGGCTTCTGCGCGTGCATCGCCGGAGCGAGCGCAAAAAGCGCCACCGCTCCGAGGAAGAGTGTGCTACATCGATAAATCATCAGGATAGAATCTATTGGATCGGGGAGTGATACACCGGCTCATGCTCGGTGGGTTCGAGCCGGGCAAGGCAAAGCCGCGGGGAAGAATCCCCCGCGGCTTTGCTCGATCGGGTCCTTCGTTACTTCGTCAAGTGGAACTGAAACGGCATCTGCACCAGCTGTTGAACTTTCTTGCCCCCGATCTGTGCCGCCGAGAATCTCATGCGGGGGAGCGCATCCTTTACGGCGGCGGTGAAGCCTGGGTTACTCGAGCTGAGGATCTTGAGAGTGCCCGGCTCGTAGCGACCGCTCTCGTTGACCACGAACTGCGCCATCACTGTGCCCTCGATCCCCGCGGACTTCAGCGATTCCGGATAGTCCGGGGCGTCGCCGCCGATCTTCTCGACAGCCTTCTCGACCTGGAACTCCATGTACGGTCCATGGTCTTCCGCGCCCGCGGCCTTGCCGATGTCGCGGTCGGTGCCGGTACCACCCTTCACACCATTCGATGATCCGCCAGCGACACCCTTGCCGCTGAAGTCATTTTCGTTCGTCATCGCCTTGGAGAGGTCGACTGCCGGCACGGTGGTCGGAATGCTCACAGGCGGCGGCACGACCTTGAACCCCTGGGCCGGAGCCGGCGGGACTTCCTTGGGAAGCTTGGGCAGCTCGACCTTCGGAGTCTGCACCTTGGGCTTCGGCGTTTCCTTCGGCGGCGGTGGAAGCTCCTTCTTTGGTGGAGGCGGCGGGTCGGGCTTCTTCACTTCCATGAAGCGGACGTTCTCAGCCTTCACTTTGTCGGCCTTCCGCGCGCCCGCCCGGGCGGTCGCGAAAACGGCCAGGAAAATGATCAACGAGTGCAATATTACGCTAAAGATGGTCCCGCCTGCTGACCGTCCTTTCTTGTGGGTTTTGGTGGATTCGAGTAGATGCATCATTGGATAGCTCCCCTGTTGAATTGCGCACTACCCTATAAGGCAAACACTCGGCCAAACTGCCCCTTTTTTTGATACGAAAATGGGCTGATTCTGGCACGAAAATCCGGAGCCCAGCCATGGGCGTAAATGCAAGAAGGGCGCGGAGTTAGCCGCGCCCTTCCCTTTGCTGAGCTGGAGCTGGATGGGCTCGCTATTTGGACGCCGGTTTTTTCCTGGCGGGAGCCTTCGTGGGAGCGACTTTTTCAGGTGTCGTTTTGGCCGGAACCGAAGCTGAGCCGGTGCGTTTTCTGGTGAGAATTCCGCACACCGATTCGAAGGCATTTCTGCCTGGGGTGCCGGGCTGCGGCCTGTCCCAAACCATGTGAGCCTGATCACGCGGATCGACCTCTCCCTCGTCCCGAACCAGCACGTTGTTGACGGCGTAGACGGTGCTGCGAACCCGCTTCAGCCGGACCGGTGAGCAGCGGACGTATGCGCGCTCGACCAGTCGCGTGTACTGCTTCTTCTGCTCCGTGATGCGCGGGCGAGCATAGTCCCAGCTCGTCACCGTGCTCCACGTGCCTGGAGACTGCAGGACGACACTCGCGGTGTCGAAGATCACCGTGAGGTCAGAATCCTTGTAGACCTGGCGCCAAGGCGCCTGAGCGCCGGCAACGCATGGAACCGCGACGCACGCGAGGAGGTAAAGTCGACTGGCGTACCGAATCATGAAATCTCCCATTTGTCCTTCTTACGATTACACACGCCCGGTTTGTCATCGGCGTGACAGCGTCGCGAGCGAAGCTTAGGCTTGGATAATAAACACCACATACGCGGGCTCGCCACTCCGCGACTACGATGAAGCTCAAAGTCTCCCGCGCCCTGGGTCACGCAGCGATGGCCATCGCCATGGCCCTCGCGCTTATCCTGCTGCAGCACCAGCTCAGCGCCTACCACTACCGGGATTTGATGCGCCAGGTGTGGACCCTTCCACACTCCCACCTCGCCCTCGCGCTACTGGTGACGGCGGCCGCTTACGCGGTTCTCCCTGGTTACGATGCGATCGCGCTCGCTTACGTGAATCATCCTCTGCCCATTCGCCGAATTGCGTTCGGCTCTTTCATCGCCTACGCGCTCAGCCACAGTCTTGGATTCCCGCTCTTGAGCGGAGGTCCAGTTCGTTATCGGTTCTGGAGCATCTGGGGGTTGTCCACGTCCGAGATCGCCCAGGCAATCAGCTTTGCCGGAGCGACTTTCATCATAGGAATGATCGCGGTCGCCGGTTTCGTTTTCGTACTCGAGCCGACATCGACGATCCAGCTCCTGCGATTGCCCTTCGGCTCGCTCAAACCGCTGGGCGGACTTTGCCTGGCGCTCGTGGCGACATATCTCGTTCTGGGCGCGTCAGGACTCCGTACCTTTCGCCTTTTCGGGTGGGAATTCCCCGTTCCGACGACGCGCCTGGCGCTGGCGCAGCTCCTCGTCGCGGTCATCGACTGGACGGCCGCCGGGGCCGTCCTCTACGTGCTTCTCCCGCCCGGATATGGGCTCTCGTTTCTGCCGGTGCTCGGCGTTTTTCTACTCGCGCAATTCGCCGGAATTCTTAGCCACGTTCCCGGCGGTCTCGGAGTATTCGAGGCGATAGTCGTTCTGCTCCTCAAGCCCTACGTGCCCGCCGCTTCGATCGTAGGATCGCTGCTGGCGTATCGCGCCATGTACTATTTGTTGCCTCTCGTAATCGCGCTCGCATTCCTGATCGCGTTCGAGGTTCGGCGCCAGAGCAGCCGCGTGGCGGAAGTCGCGAGTCTGGCGAGCGGAATCGTTGGGCGCTGGCTGCCGGCGTTATTGCCTCAAATTCTTAGCATCACGACCTTCGTCGCCGGCGTCATTCTGATCGTCTCGGGCGCTACTCCCGCCGTGCGAAGCAGGGTGACGGCTCTCGACTCAGTGCTTCCCCTCGGCGTCATCGAGCTCTCGCACTTCGCGGCGAGCCTCGCTGGCGCCGGACTGGTAATTCTTGCATGGGCAATCAGGCGGCGACTCGATGCCGCCTACACCCTTACAATCGCGACTCTCGTGATCGGCATAGTCGCCTCGCTCCTCAAGGGTCTCGATTGGGAGGAAGCGGTAGCGCTGACGATCGTGATCGCGGCAGTGGTTCCTTCCCGTCACGCTTTCTACCGAAAGGCAGCGATTACCAGTGAGCCCTTCCCGAACGGCTGGATAGCGGCAGTCGTCGTCGTTGCGGTCGTCACGACATGGCTCGCGTTTTTCTCGTATCAGAACGTCGACTTCACGAGCCCCATTTGGTGGGAGTTCAGTGGCCGCGGCGACGCCCCCCGATCCTTACGCGCGATGATCGGTGTGCTCGGCGCGCTGATGCTCTTCGCGCTTTCGCGCAAGCTTCGTCACGCCGAAGCGGACCCCGCTCTTCCCTCGCTGCGACAACTCGACATTGCTTCACGCATCGCTGCCGACTCCCCGGACACGATCGCCAACCTGGCGCTCCTCGGCGACAAGTCACTCATGTTCAGCGAGACCGGCCAGAGCATGATCATGTACGGAGTTTCGGGGCGGAGCTGGGTGGCACTCGGTGATCCGCTTGGCCGGGAGAGCGAGCGCGGCGAGCTGGCCTGGAGATTCCGCGAGAGCGCCGACGAACACGGTGGCTGGCCCGTGTTCTACGAGGTCAGCGCGAGACATCTCCCTATCTACATCGACCTCGGTCTCACGCTCCTGAAGCTCGGCGAGGAGGCGATCGTTCCGCTGTCCAGCTTCGCGCGCGATGGCGGCAGCCGGAAGGCACTCCGGCGAACGCGGAAGGACGCAATGAAAGCCGGCGCGAGCTTCGAGGTGATTCCACCGGAAGAGACGCACAACTTCCTTCCCGGCCTCAAGGAGATCTCCGACGAATGGCTCGCCGCCAAGCGAACGAAGGAAAAGGGATTCTCGCTCGGCCGCTTCGACGAGCGCTATCTCAAGAGCTTTCCAGTGGCGTTGATTCGAGTCGGCGATGCAGTGGTCGCGTTCGCCAACGTCTGGCTCGGCGCCGACCACGCCGAGCTTTCGGTCGATCTCATGCGCTACACGTCGGTCGCGCCGCCCGGGGTGATGGAGTATCTGCTGATCGAGCTGATGCTCTGGGGTAGGGAGAACGGCTATCAACGATTCAATCTCGGGATGTCCCCTTTGTCGGGAATCGAAAACCGCAGTCTCGCTCCGTTATGGAACCGGATCGGAGCACTGCTGTTCAGCCGCGGTGAGCCGTTTTACAACTTCCAGGGTCTCAGGCTGTATAAGGAGAAGTTCGATCCGGTGTGGGAACCAAGGTACCTCGCGTCGCCGGGCGGGCTCGTGCTGCCAAGGATTCTTACGAATGTCGCATCGCTGATTTCAGGTGGACTCGTCGGAGTAGTGTCGAAATGAAAGGAGTGCTGCTGCTGGTTCTGTTTGCGTGGGGCTGCACGCCGGCGCACTCGGTCTACATCCCGCGTGATCCGGAGCTCCAACGCGAGCCTCTGTATTTCTATCCGCCCGTTCCGAGGTCGCCGCATCCGAAGGCCGGAATCTTTTTCCTTGGTAACGATCTCGGATTCTGGGAGCCGCATCAAAGGCTTGCCGAGCGTCTGGCGAGTCACGGCTACGCGGTAGTGGGATTCGACGTGAAGAAATTTCTCGATCAGCTTCCCGATTCCGCGCTTTTACGCGACAGCATCCTCGTTCATGATATTCCGCGCCTGATGAAGCGCTCGCTTCACGAGTTGGGGGCGGACTCGGCGCCCGTCATCATCGCCGGACATTCATTCGGCGCCGACATCGCGCTTTGGACGGAGGCGAATGCTCGCCCACCAGGCGTCGTTGGGGTTGTGGCTCTTGGCCCGACCAGAAGAGATCATCCCACCGTCACGCTCATGGACAAGATGAACGCTGGCGAGCCCACCGAACCCGGCAGCTTCGCCGTCGATGAACAGATCCGTAACACTCCGAAGGGTGTCCGGATCGCACTTATGCGCGGAGCCAGCGACAAGGAGAGGACGTCTGATGGCGCGTTCATCGCGGCTGGTGGCACGCGAATGACCTACACGGTGATCCCGTTCGCCTCGCATTCCCTCAGGTCGCTCATCATCGCAGGCCCGATGATCGAGCACGAGATCGATCGTATGATTGTGGGTGGCGACGCCGGCGCCGCCGCAGGGCGATAAAGCCCGTCAGCCTCGCCCGCCAGATGCCGCAACGGCCTTGTCCGCTTCCGCTGAAATATCCCGCATGTCCTGTGGGTTAATAGCGCGCACGATCGTGAGGATCGCGGCGAGGAGTGGCACCGCCACCAGCAGTCCGAGGAACCCGAAGAGGAGCGCCATCAGCGCCTGAATCCCCAGCGTCAGCGCGGGAGGGATGTTCACTCCGTGCTTCATGAGAATGGGAACGAGCAGGTGGTTTTCGACGAACTGGATCACGAAGTAGCCGATCGCGATGACGAGCGCCTTGTGGGGCGAGTCGATGAATGCCATCGCGATTGCCGGAATCGCCGCGAAGATCGATCCGACGATTGGAATGAACTTCAGAATCCCCGCAAGAATCCCAAGCGGGAGCGCGGCCTTCACGCGCACGGCAAACAGGAAGACCGTAGTCACCCCGCCGATGACGACCATCGCGATCAGTTGCGTCACCAGCCAGCGCCTGAGAGTGGTGGCGAGATCGGCGAGCGTGACGGCCACACGGTCTCGCTGCCGCACCGGAAAGAGCTCGAGCAGTCCGCCGTGGTAAAGCGCCGGATCGACTCCGATATAGGCCGCGATGAAGAGCACCAGCATGAATGCGCCGGATACCGTGAAGGTTGACGTCAGGACGCGGAGAAACGAGTGCTGCGCGCCACTCATCTGCTTGGTGATCTCGCGCCGAAGATTTCCGCCCGCCGCTACAGTGTCTGCGCGCGTCTGCGTTTTGCGGGTGACCGCGCCGGATGGGATCGTTATCGTCGTATCGACGACCGACGAGTCGGTGACAAGTATTGGGGCGAGACTCGAATCAGTGGCTGCGAGCCGTTGCGAGCCGACGGTACGCAACGTGTCGCTGCTCTCCTCGTTGAAAAGAATTCCGAGGACGCCGTTGGCGCGGTGCCCGAGCCAGGCATCGATCTTGTCCATCGCTTCCGGCAGGCGCTCCTGGAGCTCGCGCGATTGCGCGCGAAGGATTGGCGCCATCCCGATGCCGCCCGCCGTCAGTAGTCCAAGAAACAGCGTAAGGATTACGGCAACCCCGATACCCCGCGGGATGCCTCGCGCCTTCAGCAAGTCCGCTCCTTGAGCTAGGGGCAGACCGAACAGAACGCCGAGGAAGAACAGGAATACAACGGGGTGCGCGATCCATAGCAGCCTCACTGTGACGTAAAAAGCGAAAATGAGTGCGAGCACGCGCACGACATCGCGCGTTGGCAGCCGGATCGTTTGGCGTGAGTCCATACTGGATGCTAAGCCAGACTTGTGCCCGCCGCGAGTTATCAGCGCTTGGCAAAAATCCTCAATCCGCAATCGCATGCGAACGTCCCCGGAATTGGCCCACAACAACGGTCCCCGCCGACTTGACGGGCGCGCACCCCGCGATAGGTTCAACTGACAAGAGCGAAGCGCTTCCGGAAGTCAGAAAACAAAGCCGCGTCTCTCGAAGAGACGCGGTTTTTTTGCTTTTATCGACCTCAGCTCGGAGAGGATGAATGTCCGCAACACCCGATGGACCAATCGCGATCTACTATGAGCACCCCGACTGGTTCAAGCCGCTCTTCGCCGAGCTGGATCGTCGGAAGATTCCCTACGTGAGAGTGGATGCTGCCTCGCACACGTACGACCCCTCAGAGCGGAAATCGCCATACTCGTTGGTCTTCAACCGGGCGAGCCCCTCCGCGTATCTGCGTGGGCACGCTCAAGTGACGTTTCATACTCAAAGCTGGCTCCGCCACCTGGAGCGGATCGATGTTCCAGTCGTGAATGGATCTGCCGCATATGAGATGGAGACATCCAAGGCCCTTCAGCTCGACATTCTCGACGAGCTCGGCCTCCCGTACCCGAAAGCACGTGTCATCAACAGCGCGGAGCTCGCTCCCAAAGCAGCCGAAGGCCTGCGCTTCCCCATTGTCGTAAAGGCGAACATCGGGGGAAGCGGTGCGGGCATCACGCGCTTCGACAGCGCTAAATCGCTGGCCGAGTCCGCTGTAATTGGAGCGATCGATCTCGGTATCGACCGAGTCGCACTAGTCCAGGAGCTGGCGCCCCTTCGCGATGCACACATCACCCGGGTCGAGGTCCTCGACGCAAAGTTTCTCTACGCGATCAACGT
>Ga0157372_10003773_pt1 | contig 16269 bp, 15 predicted proteins | sample C55metaG_FD_115307 | JGI IMG/M metagenome (GOLD analysis project Ga0157372, IMG submission 115307) | Corn rhizosphere microbial communities from Kellogg Biological Station, Michigan, USA - C5-5 metaG | ecosystem: Host-associated > Plants > Roots > Rhizosphere > Soil | place: USA: Michigan... | reverse complement strand
ATTTAAGTATGCAAAGGCGGATGGTCCTGTACCAACTGTAGTTACAACTGCTAATGTTGACAAATACTGCAGTGACATGTATAAGCAAATAGATTTTGGATCTTGTACACGTATGGACGAAGAAGTGTTCAATAAGGCATATCATGGCTACCTGAACTTACAGGCTGCCGGTAAGCTGAACAATGATAAGCAATTGCTTACTGTATGTGATATGTCTAAATCGTCTACAACATACCGCTTGTGGGTTATAGACCTGGCCAATAAAAAAGTATTGGTAAATGATTACGTAGCTCACGGACAAGGTTCGGGAAATGAATTTGCCACTGCTTTTTCCAACAGGGAAAATTCTCACCAAACCAGCCTCGGTTTTTATGTAACAGACCAAACCTATATTGGTAAACATGGCCTTTCCCTGCACCTGCGCGGTATGGACCAGGGATTTAATAATTCAGCTTACGAACGCGATGTAGTAGTACACGGCGCTGAATATGTAAGTCCATCGTTTGTAGCTGGACAAGGCAAGCTAGGACGTAGCTGGGGCTGCCCTGCAGTGTCTACCCAGTTAGCGCCTAAGCTTATAAGCATGATAAAAGATGGCACATGCCTTTTTATATATTACCCTGAAAAAAATTATCTCCAGACTGCTTATTGGCTCAATAAGAAAGTAGACCATTTACCCGGAGGTACGGATATGTTCAACCAATATGCACTGGCCAATACGGCGCATGATTCTACAGTTGCAAATAATGCCACACCATTAGCAAAAGAACTTTAGGTATTGTATAACGGCGCACGCAAGTGTGCCGTTATTTTAATGCCATAGCAAGCGCTTTATCCCTCTTATAAATATCCTGCGGAAAGCGGCTATAGCTATGCGATGGATCATCAAACGCAGTGAGATAAACAATATGCACCGGTATCTTGTTCTTAAGTATCTCCCACTTTGTTTTTTGCGTACGGATAGCAGAATCCAGCGTTTCCATCGTAAAATTTTTCTTCTCAATTTCAGATAGGATATATACAGCCATTTCTTTAGGCTGCTGCACACGCACACAGCCTGAGCTCTGCGCCCTGTCGGTCTTGTCAAAAAGATCGCGGTGCGGGGTATCATGCAGGTAAATATCCCATTTGTTAGGAAGGTTGAACTTTACATAACCAAGCGCGTTATCGTCGCCGGGAGGTTGTTTAAACATAAACTGTTTATAGTTTGATGCGTTAACACGTGAAGCATCAACCTCGTGCCCCTTGTGGTCAAAAACCTTGAGGTCCTTCTTTGCAAGGTAGGCAGACCCGCTTTTTTGCATGCCGGGCAGCACATCTTTTTTCAGGATGGTTGGCGGCACACCCCAGGGCGGATTGATAACAACGTTCGCCATATCAGCGCTGAGTGATGGTGTTTGCCTTATAGGCTTGCCTACTACCACACGCATGTGCATAGCATCCTGCCCGCCATTATGGAGGAATAATTCCATTAGTGGCACATCTACAATTACATAAAGCGGTTCGGGGTTCTGCTGCATCCAGCGTACGCGCTCCAGGTTAAGGTCGATAGTCGTTAGTACGCTATCCGGCAAGCGTGTAAGGCATTTCAGCGTAGTAGTATCCAGCTTGCCTGTTGGTTTTATCGAATAATATTCCTGGTATGAGTTAAGCAGTAATGCCAACCCACTTTCAGTAGTAACATCAGCGCTGCCGGCGTTAAAGGGCAATTCAGTCCGTATAATATATGGTATCAGGCTATCAGCCGCACCCCTGTTTTCCGAAAGCGCTTTTTTTGCACTCATAAACCTGTTGTCCTGTGCCAATTTACCGTAATGCTCGCGGGCTTTCATCAACAGGTCATAAGTTTTGAGCCTGCTGCGGAATGAATCGAGCGTAGGATATTTTTCTTCGTTTGCTAATGTATTGATCAGGGAGTGTTCAGGATGCCAGTTTGAATCGTTGGCATGATACCAAAGTGAATCCGCTTTTTTAGGTGAGATCATCCCAAGCAAGAGGTCCTTTGAGGCTTGCAAATAAGTTCGTGTAAGTGTTGTATCTAATGCCAGTAACTGCGCTGCATCTACCGTTTTGGATTTTTTGAAAGCCTGCAACCTGTCTATCAATTCCGATAATTTATACCGTTCGGGGCCAATACCTTCTTTTTTAAGGTTGCCCAACTCTTCCAAAAACTTTTCGGCTGCATCTGTATTTCCATTCTCATTCAGCCACAGTGGTAAAAACTCATAAGTGCTATACACATACCGCATGCGCTTGCCTATGTCGCTGTTCTTATTTTTTAAAAATGAACTATCCGCGGGGTTGTCCCCAAATGATGTTTTTAAAGCAGAGGCGAAATCATCTTCGCTAAACTTAGCGGTCTGGCTGCCGAAAAAGCTTACGGCTGTTTTTTTATGCCTGGAGAAGCAGGACGATAATATGATCAATAAAGAAAAACTAACTAATAATGCAACGATCTTTCCGGTCTTATAACCCATAGCAAACGACTTATTACCCATATGATTGCAAAAACTATTCCCCGCTTTAAAAATCAAGCTCTTTCAAGGGATCCCAAAACTTTTTGTCGAAATCCACAACTTTATCATCTCTTACTTTTACCCCTTCTTTTTCCAGTAATTGCTGCATTTTTTCGGGTGGAGAGAAATGATGCTTACCCGTCAGGAGGCCGCTGCTGTTCACTACCCTATGTGCCGGTACCTTAGGCTTAATAGTAGGGCAGTTTTTCATGGCATAGCCCACCACACGTGCACCCGAGCGCATGCCTACGGCGGCAGCCACTGCGCCATAACTGGTTACCCGGCCTTTGGGTACTAAGCGCACCACATCATAGATAGCCTCATAGATGTCATCCTTATTGTTCGCTGTTTTCGTTTCTTTGTTCGCGGGCATGGAGCAGTTTCGATCTTAATGGTTCCTGAACATTAAGATACTCATAAGGACAATGCCTGCAACCTTTACCGCAGCAAAACCCTCTTTTCAGATGGTATTTTTCAGTGAATACCAGTAAGCCGTTGGGCAGCATATAATAATCCTCACCCTCAGTCAACTGTTTCATTTGCTGCTTCTTCACCTTTCGTATACCGGGCCGGAAGGATGATCGGCTTATCGGGCAGCGAAAAAGATATGAAATAGATCGTGCGCCCTTCTGCCAGGTGCATTTTCTCGTAAAAGGTTTGTATAGCTAAAGGACCGGTAGCCAAGCCTTTACCATAAATATCAGCAATATTTTCATGCACAATACAATCCTGCTCAGCAATTGTTTCCAGCGTGAAGTCGTATAGCTCTTTGGAATCAGTCTTTAGATTGATCTTTGAGCCAGGTACTAATATTTGTTTGTATAGATGCAGAAACCTTGGGTGCGTAAGCCTGTTTGATGGCTTCTTTAAGAACGGATCTGAGAAAACGATCCATATCTCGCTTACTTCGTTGGCACCAAAATAATCTGTTATCTGCCCTATTTGCGTACGCAGGAATGCTACATTGTTCAGGCCTTCTTCCAGTGCTTTTTTAGCGCCGGTGTATATACGGTTGCCTTTAATGTCCACACCGATAAAGTTTCTATCTGGATGCTCAGCGCCAAGCCCAGTACTATATTCACCTTTACCGCAGGCCAGCTCCAATGTTATTGGGTTATCATTTTTAAAGAATTCATTCCATTTGCCCTTCATCCCTTCGGGATATTGTAGCACATTAGGATAACCGAGGATAGCATTGAACTTAACTAATTTTTTGTGGCCCATAAGCAGCGCAAAGATAACTTATAGATGGCTGTCTGGAAGTAATATCCATCTTCATAATCTATGTATCTACATACATATCACAAATGACAATCTTTTACAGTTCTGCCAAATCCCTTTTCAGTCATGGTTTTGTCTGTTTCATCTGCCTGCATTTTAATTACGATTTAATTCATTTATTTTTATTTCAGCATTTAAACCAAAACGAAATTTTGTCTATGAAGCAAAGAATTATACTTTTTTCAGCCTTTTTAGGCCTCTCTTATGTAACACTTACAAGCAGTGCAGACGGCCCGGCATTAGTGGGTGACGGCGATCGAACAGGCCGCTTAGGAGCTACTTGTGCTGGCGGAGGTTGCCACACAAGCAATCCGGGTGCTACCAGTTGTACGATTGAAATGCATAAACTATCTGACCCTACTGGATCTCCGGTAACGACTTTTGAAGCAGATTCCACTTACATCATTCGTATTAAAGGAACTAATACTACTTCGCTTACCCACTTTGGCTTTCAGCTTACCGCTGGCTTTACAAATACTAAAGCTGCTGGAACTTTTGCATCCTTGCCATCGAATGTACACTCTAAGACAGTAGGCAGCTTTACTGAAATCGAACACAGTAGTGCTCTTTCATTCCCAAGTGGAAATTTTTCAGAAGATATACAATGGAAAGCACCATCAATAGGACCAGTTACTTTTTATGGAATCGTTAATGCAGTTAATAATAACGGCAACGAAGGTGGTGATGCAGTAAGCGCGCCTGTCACGCTTACTGTACAACATTCTACATCAGTGGCAAAGGTTAATAGTGATGCAAATGTTACAGCATATCCTAACCCTTGCACAAACAGCCTAAACCTGAAAGTTGACAATATCAAAACCGCTTACAGCGTTAATGTTTATGACCTGCGAGGCCGTAGGATCTACGAAAACAATGCGCCAACAGGTACTTATAACAGTACTATTGATGCCAGCAAATGGGCAGAAGGCATGTACCTAATACAGATAACTAGCGGCGAGGCCGTAAAAACCATTTCTGTTGTAAAACAGTAATAATAAATCGACCATAAGACAAAGCCATCTGCTTCTGCGGGTGGTTTTTGTTTTTATGTCAATGCAGGATCACTAACAGTGCATATAGCAGCATCATCCCATCCACCAAGCCCAGGTAAGCCCTGTCGGACGGGTGTTTCTTTGTATAAACAATTACACATTTGGTAACTATCGCTGTTGCAATTTCACCTGTGAGCCTTGCAGGGGATGGATAACGGAAGTACTGAATAACACTTAATATGGCAAACAATATTATAGTGATATCCATCAACGTATAGCTATTCTTCAAGCCGATTAGATTAGGCAATGTAAATATATCCGCTTCCAGGTCGGTTTGCATATCACGTATATCAAACGCCACACAAAGCGTAAACATGAATACAAAGCGCATTAATATTTCATACGGATAATCTGCAATTTGCCTGTCCCAATATAAAATGGGCAATACGCTGGTTACAATGGTCCATACACTGGTAAGTACCAATATTTTGATCCAGCCAAAATCCTTCAGTCTCCTCTTATTTTTAAACGGCAGCAAGGGCAATGAATAAGCAAAAGACAATATGCCAAGCACACCACAAGCTTCGAGTATTTTCCATGGCATCAGGAATATGGAAACGACACACATCAGGAAACCGGTGGTAAAAAACAAATAATGCCAAATTTTGCTTCGTTGCGACCAGGCAAAGCGGTCTGAAACTTCAGGATACGACCGCTTAATCATATAATGCGTATTATACACCACAAGTGTACTGCCAAACACCAGCATATGCAACACAGTAAATAACGGTAGAATACGGCCTATCAGCAGCCTTTCGGTACCCATACATAAACCTGTAGAGCAGCATGCAGCAAATAAGCTTGTATAAAGGATCCAGTTTATAAGGCGGTTGAGCACTTTTGCAAAGGTAAATGGTTACAGAAAGGCAAAGGGTTAAAATGGCAAAAAAAGCGAAAGGTTAAAAAGGGCAATTAGTTAAAATAGCGAAAGGTTGTCAAAAAGGCAAAAAGGTTAAAAAGTTAAAATGAAGAACTGCTATAACGATAGCTTTCTGCAAATTGACTTTTTAACTTTAACCTTTTAACCAATTAACTTAATTAACCTTTTTAACCAATTAACTATTTAACTCTTCTAATCTACAATGGTATATTCCCGTGCTTGCGCTTAGGCATGTTTACCACCTTATGTTCCAGCATTTTAAATGCCTTGATAAGCTTTATACGTGTTTGGTCCGGAACAATCACCTCATCCACAAAGCCACGGGCTGCGGCGCCATAAGGGTTCGCAAATTTGTCAATGTATTCCAGCTCTTTCTCGCGCAGTTTCGCTGCATGGTCTTCTGCTTCTGATATTTCTTTTTTGAAGATGATCTCGGCAGCGCCTTTTGCGCCCATAACAGCTATCTCTGCCGTAGGCCATGCGTAGTTCAGGTCGGCACCAATGTGTTTGGAGTTCATTACATCATAAGCGCCACCATAAGCCTTACGCGTGATCACCGTAACCTTAGGTACAGTTGCTTCACTTAATGCGTATAGCAGTTTGGCCCCGTTTGTAATAATGCCATTCCATTCCTGGTCGGTACCCGGCAGAAAGCCCGGTACATCTACCAGCACCAGTAATGGTATATTGAAGGCATCGCAAAAACGGACGAAACGCGCACCCTTTTTACTTGAATTAATATCCAGCACTCCCGCAAGACTTGCAGGCTGATTAGCGACTATGCCTATACTACGGCCGCCTATACGCGCAAAACCCACCACTATATTCTCAGCATAATCTTTATGTACCTCAAGGAATGAATCGGCATCGGTTACTTCTTCAATTACTTCCTTAATATCATAAGGCTGGTTAGGATTATCAGGCACTATGCTGTTCAGCTTCGTCCTTGTTTCATCCCCCACTTCGTAAGCATATACAGGTGCATCTTCTTCGCAGTTCTGCGGCATGTAGCTCAGCAGTTGCTTGATGTTCTCGATGCACTCTACCTCGTTGGCGCATGCAAAATGCGTAACACCTGATTTAGAAGCATGTGTTTGTGCACCGCCAAGCTCTTCACTGGTTACGTTTTCATGTGTCACGGTCTTTACAACGTTTGGCCCCGTAACAAACATATAAGAAGTATGCTCCACCATGAGGATAAAGTCTGTAATAGCGGGAGAATAAACCGCACCGCCTGCACATGGTCCCATAATAGCCGACAGCTGCGGAATAACCCCTGATGCTTTTACATTGCGATAAAATATATCAGCATATCCACCCAGTGACACTACGCCTTCCTGAATACGCGCACCACCACTATCGTTCAGGCCTATCAATGGTGCACCATTCTGCACTGCCAGGTCCATTATCTTACATATCTTCTCTGCATGTGTTTCGGAAAGGCTTCCGCCGAATACGGTAAAGTCTTGCGAGAATACATAAACCAGTCTGCCATTCACCGTACCATATCCCGTTACCACGCCATCGCCCGGATAAATCTCTTTCTCCATCCCGAAGTCGCGGCTGCGGTGTGTTACAAACATGCCTATCTCTTCAAAAGAACCTTCGTCCAGCAGCAATTGAATACGCTCACGCGCTGTAAGCTTACCTTTTTTATGCTGACTTTCAATGCGCTTAACGCCACCACCTATTAAGGCTTCGTCCGTTTTCTTTTGTAATATGCTCAGTTTATCCATTGCAGTATTTTATATAACGGCTTCAAAAGTAAAGGTTAAGGCGGTAATTTTCTAAATGCATTATTTTTATATAATCTTTAAGTTAGCTGGTTGATGTTATAAAATACCTTTGATGTTCAATTATAGACGATGAAGAAGATAGCTTTCATATTCCTTTTGCTTTGCGGTGTTGTTAATACTTATGGGCAAGATATTCCTGCTTATAAGGCAGAAGACCTGATGCAGCGTATATCGGGAGAGGACACATTATATATTGTAAATTTCTGGGCTACCTGGTGCAATCCTTGCGTGAAGGAACTACCGGAGTTCAATAAACTGCAGGAGATATATGCTGGTCAGCCTGTAAAAGTGATATTAGTGAGCCTCGACTTCAGAAACAGCTACCCGCATAAACTGGAAAAGTTTGTACACCGCAAAAAGCTGCAGCCGGATGTTGCCTGGTTGAATGAAACCAATGCTAATACTTTCATTCCCAAAATCGAGTCGCGCTGGGAAGGTTCCATACCTGCTACACTGATCGTGTACCATAAAAATGAGTATCAGTATTTTTATGAGGGCGCAACAAATGTTACTGCTTTAAGGCCATTAATAGATAAACAACTGGCACTGCAATAGTATATTAGCGGTTTGCGTCTTATCAATCCATACAAAGAGTTCAACCGCCTCGTAGAGCAGGAAACATACGAGCCTATATTTAGCTGGGGCTTACGCATGGCTATTGCTGCTACCCTGCCTATGATATGGGGTGTGGCAACTGGGAATATTGAAGCAGCCATATGGATATCGCTTACAGCAGAGCTTATCAGTTGGGTAGAATTGAAAGGCTCATTCACGCAGAGCCTTGGTGTGCTGGCAGGTGGCGTGATACTCGCCATGTTTTTCACGGCACTAGGCAGTATCACCGGCAATATATGGCTGAGCGTAGCATTTATGCTGATCGTAGGTTTTTTGTCAGGTCTGTTTAAGAACCTTGGCGACCGGAGCAGCGGACTGGCTACATCGGTATATGTAATGTACATCATTGCCAATGCCTACCCTACGCACACTGTAATAGACTTACGGCACCGTATGGCATTTGTATTCCTGGGTGGTATGTGGAACCTGATCGTCGGTATGTCCATCGGTATGTTTATGCCCGTGCAGCAGCCATACAGGCGTATGGTAGCTAACATATGGCGTTCCATTGCCGGCCTTACGGATATAGTAGCCCGCGGATGGGATGGTAGTTCGCTGCGCAGCAATGTACGCGATATCTATCAGAAAGAAAAAAACGTGCGCAGCGCAATGGATACCTCTTTTCATTTTTATGAAACGATGGCGCACCAGGCCAGTAAAAACGATCCGCATGAATATCAATTGGCGCAGGTACGTAAGGCCACATCGCTCGTGGCTGCACATATAACAGCCATTAGCGAAGAGCTGGACAGCATCAATATAAAGGATACAGATAATGTACTGAAGCTAAAAATATATGCCGCGCTAAAAGCTGTGGAACAGACAGCGGAGCGCATGGCTGCATTTATCGTAACACTAAAGCCGGAAGATGAACTGCTGGTCTCATCACGCATCAGCAGGTGCCACAAGCTCATTATTTTACTGAAAGAATATGATGGCGAAGCCAACCGTGAGCCTGTTAAGCGCATCATACAACTTCTGGAACGCAGCATGAAACTGATTGAAAGCTGCATATCGCGCCTGGAAGAAATGGGTGATGACCTACCGGTATTCCGCTCTTACTCATTGGTCAAAACCATTTTCATACTGCATCCAAAATACTGGATGCGCAACCTGCAATTACTTTTTAACCTGAATACCCTCACCGCAAGATATGCGATGCGCATAGCTATAGCCGCGGGTATTGCCATGTTTATTGATAAATGGTTTGCTATCAATCACGGTTATTGGCTGCCCTTTACTGTTATCCTCATATCACAACCCTATTTTGGCGCTACGTTCAAAAAAGCAATAGACCGTATACTGGGCACTTTATTTGGCGGACTGCTTGCAGGTTTACTATTACGTGCGCATATGGGCGTATGGCTGGAGATAGCGCTGCTGTTCGTCAGTTTCGTGATGATGGTTTACTACCTGCGAAAGAACTATGCGATATCCGCTTTCTTTATCACATTCAGCCTTGTATTACAATTTAATATTGAAGCGCCCATTGACCAGTCGCTTATCATTACGCGCGAGCTTGCGACCCTGGGAGGGGCTTTACTAGCCGTACTGGCAGGTTTTGTGCTGCTACCACATTGGGATAGCGAATGGCTACCACGTCATTTGGCAGATGCCATTAATTCAAATTTCACCTACTTCAACTGCACATTTTTCAATACAAGACCCGGAAACTGGACAAAACTGAAACGTGATGCTGAATCAAAAAATAGTAATGCATTTGATTCCTTTAATCGCTATATGCAGGAGCCTACTTTCTCGAAAAGATCATACGCTATTTATTATCACCTCATTACTCATAATGTCCGTATCACAAGGGAGCTGAACAATATTCACCTGGAACAGGAGAGTACTAACCCCCAACAACAAAATACACCGCAACCCGGTCAGCAGCAGCGTATTAATCTTGCCTTCTATTGGTTTACAAAAAATGCAGAATTATTATATCAGCTTCACCCAGATGTTAAAATAACAATACCTGAAAATGATAAAGAGGTCACCTACCCTGTTGTACTAAACACACAACAATCGCTATACCTGGACCGACTGATCATAGAACTTAAAGCAATGAACCAGGACCTTGATAAACTCACGCAGCGTGTGGAACAATAAAATTGTAGTTTAGCCACATGAATTACCTGGGTCATGCTTTTCTTTCGTTTGGAGATAAAGATATACTGGCGGGCAATATGATAGGCGATCATGTGAAGGGCAAGCTGGCACTTGAGCAGTTTCCGGAAGGCATACGAAAGGGGATATTGCTGCATCGTAAAATAGATGCCTTTACCGATGTACATCCCGCTACGCAACGCGCCAAGGTATGGTTCAGGCAGGATTACGGCCTTTATAGCGGCGCTATAATGGACACGCTTTACGATCATTTTCTTGCCAATGACGCTAAAAATTTCGGCTCTGATAAAGTGCTGCTGGAATTTACTCAAAATGTATATCAGCAGTTAGCGCAAAATACAGCTTATTTCCCTGAGCGTTTTGCGGCCTACTTTCCACACATGAAAGAGCATAACTGGCTATATAATTATCGCAGTTTGCCAGGCATGAAAAAATCACTTATGGGTATAAACCGGCGTGCCACATACATGCCACCTATTGAAAAGGCCTACGAAACATTTATTATCAATTATTATCAATTGGCACAGTGTTATTATGAAATAATTGACGACTTAATAAAATTTGTTAAAGTTGAGTTAAGCCAATAACAAGCACTGATGTGACTTCTATTTTTGTTGCTTTACCATTACGAATTATGCGCAGATTATTCTTTCCTTATTTAGCTACTACATTGTTGGTCCTTGTGTTGTTTGCATGTCATTCTAAAACGGAAAAAGTAAGCGCCAAACCTCCCTATGGTGATAATAGCAAAGTGGTGAACACTCCGCTGATATGGGATGATACCACAACGCAACAATCACAGGAAATAATACATGGCCTTGATTCATACTATGGCACACAGGCACGTATGGGATTCAATGGTAGCGTACTGGTAGGATACAAAGGCAAAATCATTTATGAACGCTACTATGGCTGGTCAAACAGGGAACAGCGTGTTCCTTTATCCAGGGATAATGCCGTACAATTAGCATCCATTTCAAAGACATTTACCGGCGGGGCCATTATGTACCTGTATCAGCATAAGTATCTTGACATCAATCAGAAAGTACAGACTTACATAAAAGAATTCCCTTATCCTGAGCTAACACTAAAAATGCTGCTCGATCACCGGTCCGGATTGCCTGACTATACCAAATGGATACCTGCCTTTCGTAAGGATCAAAAAACAGCTATTACAAATGATGATGTAATCAGGATGTTTGCTGCATACAAACCAAGATTGGAATTCAGGGCTGATAGCCGTTTTAAATATAGCAACAGCAACTATGCAGTGCTGGCCAGCATCATAGAGCGGGTAACAGAAATGCCATTCCCTGATTTCATGAAGAAATACATTTTTGACCCCCTGGGCATGAACCATACTTTCATCTTCAGCACGGCAAAAGGCAGGCTGCCGGAAACGGCAAGCATCAGTTATAAATACAACTGGATGCGAGAGCCTGATATGTTTGCAGACGGTGTGTATGGCGACAAAAATGTGTACAGCACCGTAGAAGACATGTATCGCTGGGACCAATCATTTTATAAGAATACACTGCTGAGCAATGAAACGATAGAAATGATGTATGGCCCGTGTTCCTTTGAAAAGCCCGGCATTAAAAACTATGGCCTTGGCTGGCGTATGCTATGCTATCCATCAGGCAATAAGATCATTTACCACAATGGCTGGTGGCATGGCAACAATACCAGTTTCTATCGCTTTATACAGGATAACTTTACCATTATCGTACTGGGAAACAAATACAACACAGGTATTTATCACCAGGCGCCAATAGTTAACAGTATTGTAAAAGGTATACCTATACAAAAGGGTTTCGATACGGAAGACTAAAAAAAGAATAACCCCTTATAGGGGTTTATACATAACTAACAGTTTTATATTTTTAAGCATCTATTAAACAGAAGCTTTAGATATGAGACTGTTTATTTTTTTCTTAATACTACTGAGTGCTACCAGGCTGCCCGCGCAGCAATGCAGTGGCGTGGTAGCCGATGAGGTTACGCATGAACCGTTACCTTTTGCAGCCATTCATACCAATCATTCACAGCAGGGAACTGTTGCAGATATAAATGGCAGGTTTTCATTTAATGCGGGCGGCAATAAAATAACTGTCTCATCAGTTGGGCACGCGCCTAAAACAGTACCACTGCTGCACGGCGATACTATATTTCTTCCATTAAAGGAAAGTACGCTCTCAGAAGTGGTGATACGGCCTAACTATGATAAGATACGCCGCATCATTAATGAAGCTGCAGCACATAAGAAAAATAATAATCCTGAAAAGTACGATTGGTATGGCTGCAATATCTATTACAAAATGATCGCTGATGTAATGCCCAATTATGCGATTATAAAAAGCGATACAGATGCCCGGGCTTACAAAGAATTTAATGATAAAACGCACCTCATCATTTCGGAAACTTATAGCCGACGCACTTACAAAAGCCCTGACCAACTGCAGGAGGAAGTGATCGCTTCCCGCTTTTCGGGATTGAAGAAAACGCTGTTCACTAACCTTATCACCGGCATGATACCATTCCAGGTTTATGATGATGAGATAAAGCTGTCAGGAAATAATTATCTGAATCCGATTGCTAAAGGCTGGCAAAGCCGGTACGACTTCCGTCTTATAGACGAGGTACAGAATGTAAACGATACTACATTCATCTTTAGCTATAAACCAAAAAAAGGAACCGCTTTTAATTCAATGGAGGGTACTGTTTACATAAACAGTAATCAATACGCTATCTCGCACCTGACCGCAAAAGTAACAGATACTGCAGCAGGACGTGATGTGAATATTGAACAGATATACAGCCTTGTGAATGGCAAATGGTTTCCTAAAGAGCTAAACTATGATTTCTCTTTCCTGAAATATCCAACGCCGGAAGCTGGGTTAAGATTTCGCGGACATTCAATAATAGACTCTGTTTCTTTTATAATGGATAACCATTTTCATTTTGATAAAACATACCCGGTAAAGCTGGACGATTCCGTTGATCTCCACAGTAAAGAAGACTGGCGGCATTACCGCAAGGATAGCGTAGACAAAAAGGAACTGAATACCTATCATTTTATAGATAGCATTGCCAAAGATGCAAATTTCGATAAAATTATTGCCGGCATGACTAACCTTCCAGCAGGACGTATATCTATTGGCAAAGTAGATGTTGACATTACAAGGCTATTTGCATACAACGCTTTTGAAAAAACAAGGCTTGGCTTAGGTTTATATACTAATGATTTCATCTCCCGTTATTTTTCTGTTGGTGGATGGTTTGGTTATGGCTTTAAGGATAAAGTGTGGAAGTATGGCGCTTCCTTGCGCTTGTATCCCGGCGCTAACAAGAACAACTGGTTTGACATTTCCTATCAGAAAAATTATCAAAACAGTGGTACTGTATTCATTCATTCTGATCTCGATAAAAAATATCTCCGCAATTATTTGTTGCAGCAACCTGACCTTGTTACTGAATACAAAGCGGCATTCTACGGCAGGTTTGGCTATTGGCAAATAGATGTAGCAGCAAAGCAACAAATGCTTACGCCACAATATTATTACCAGTTCATGGATGCAGACGGTAATGTTACATACAAAGTAACAGAGGGGTCTCTTGGCCTGCGATATGCTTATGCTGAGAAATTCACACCTGTGTTTGGTTATTATTTAAGTACGGGTACCAAGCATCCGGTTGCATACCTCAATTTGGCTACCGGGCGAATAGAACATGATGCTTACGAGGCAAATTACCTACGTGCATTAGCAGCATTTAGCTATAAGGTGCATATCAACCGTTTAGGTACAGAAAATATCTTATTAAATGCAGGCGCTATAATAACAATGGATGATAAACCACTTCCCCGCTCCCTCTTGTTAGCAGGCAATGGCTTTGTATTTAATAAGAAACTAAACTGGTATTCCTTTGGCGGTTTTGAAACAATGCTGCCTTATGCTTATTATAGCGATCAGTTTGCTGCACTGTATTTCCGTCATGACTTTGATAAGAGCTTTTATAAAACAAAATACAGCAGCCCTTACCTCAGCGTTGCGCATAACGTCCTATACGGAACACTAAGCAATGCCAACAAGCTTGCAAATGCCGGCATTGCAGAACCACAGATGTATCACGAGTCGGGCCTTATACTTAACCGTTTACTGCGGCTGGATTATTTACACGTCATGTATATTGACTTCAACTTTGGAGGCTTCTATCATTACGATGGGCCATTTGATTGGCAACATAAGGGACAATTTGTTGCAAATATCACCTGCAGCTTTTAGTGTAATGCATTAAAATAAAATTTGGTTAATAAAATTAACCAGTTTATGTTTGCAACATAATTTCATAATTATGAATCAGCCAAACATGAGCGAAAAGCAAAGTCTTGATATTATCAATGACATGCTTACAAATGCTAAAGAAGAAGATGCAGGCGGGTCTGCATTTTACTTCGTATTATGGGGTATCATAGTCATGGCATTTTCGGTACTTACCTACTATGCAATAATCACAAAAGCAGCATGGCAGCCGTGGACGTATATGTTATTTCTTATTGGTGGTATTGCCTCTTTTATACGGAGTAGAAGCGATGATAAAAAGGAAATTGTAAAATCGCGCTATGACCGTTTATATATGTTTGTATGGTCGGGTGTTGGTATTTGCTTAGGCCTGAGCTGGGGGTTTGTAGCATTGATCGGTATCAATAATATTCTGCCTGTATCATTACTCTTTTATGGATTAGCATCCTTCATTACCGGCGGTGTTTCCAGATATTATCCATCATTGATCGGTTCTATTATCTGTTTTGTTTGCGTGATATTTGCATTCCAAACGAACTTTGTTCATCAAAATCTAATATGTGCATTCGCAGTGCTTTGCGTGCATGTGGTACCGGGACTGATGATGAATCGTTACTACAAAGGAAAAAAGAGATATGCTGAATGAGCTTGACCCAATATTGCACTCGCAACTGCGCCTTGCTATCGTGTCATTGCTTGTTGGGCTTGAGGAGGCAGAGTTTGTATATCTTAAAGAAAAAACCAAAGCTACTGCTGGCAACCTAAGCCTGCAGTTAGATAAACTGAAGCAGGCAGGCTATATCGAGATCAATAAGTCATTCAAGAATAATTACCCCGTTACCCGGTGCAAGATCACGAAGAATGGCGTAAAGGCTTTTGAGAAATATGTGAACGATATAAAAGGGTATTTGCATTTGTAGGGTGTAAATAGAAATCCGTAAATTTGATATGCACTATGCCAACCATATTATTTTTACTTGGATACAGGTTTTTCTTTTACAGTAATGAGGGGCAAGAGCCACCACATATTCACGTAACAAAAGGAGATGCTGCAGGTAAAATATGGCTGACACCTGAAATTGACATTGCTTATATGCATGGTTTCAACAGCAAGGAAATAAATCAGGTGCAGGGTATAGTAACAGAAAATGCCGGACTTTTTAAACTAAAATGGAATGAATACTTCAGCTAAATACGATGCAATTGAACAATTGATTTTCGATGAACAAATCCGCATCGAAGCAGTTGACATCCATTCCAGGCTGGATACTTTTATTATATTGCTGAATACGAAGGCTGTTTTAAAACTTTCTTTATCAACTTTCCCAGGTTTAAAAAATGCTACTCAGGAACAACTCAATGAGTACACATTAATAGCAAACGGTACTGGGGTACATTGGCCTTTACTTGACGAAGACCTAAGCCTTAAAGGTTTTTTACAACAAGAGTTAAAACGTACAGTTGGCAATAAAGCAGCATAAAAAATGCCAGATATTTCTATCCGGCATTCCAATTCAATAAATCATAAATTACCTGCTATAGTTAGGCGCTTCCTTCGTGATCACGATATCATGCGGATGACTTTCTGCCATACTTGCTGATGTAATACGCACGAACTGCGCTTCCATTTGTAATGTCTTTACATCCTTGGCACCGCAATAGCCCATACCTGCACGTAACCCACCTACAAACTGCTGT
>Ga0157372_10003769_pt1 | contig 16282 bp, 16 predicted proteins | sample C55metaG_FD_115307 | JGI IMG/M metagenome (GOLD analysis project Ga0157372, IMG submission 115307) | Corn rhizosphere microbial communities from Kellogg Biological Station, Michigan, USA - C5-5 metaG | ecosystem: Host-associated > Plants > Roots > Rhizosphere > Soil | place: USA: Michigan... | reverse complement strand
TGACATGAGCTCGACGCCGCCCCTGGTCTCGGTCCTCATCCCCGCGTACAACGAGCGCTTCTTCGGCGAGGCGCTCGCGAGCGCGCTCGCGCAGACCTGGCCTGCGCTCGAAGTGCTGGTCTGCGACGACTCGCCGGGGGACGGAATCGAGCGCATCGCGAAGGGCGCGAACGACCCGCGCGTGCGCTACGTGCGCAACCCCGAGCGCCTCGGGTTCCACGGCAACTTCTCGCGCTGCCTCGAGCTCGCGCGGGGCGAGTACATCAAGTACCTGAACGACGACGACCGGCTGCGCCCGCGCTGCGTCGAGACGCTCGCGGGCATCCTGCGCGCCAATCCGGCCGTGCGCCTCGCCGCGAGCCGCCGCATCGTGATCGACGCGCAGGGCCGCCCCGGCCAGGACATCCTGCCCACCACGCCGATCTCGCACGTGTCCGCGCTCATGTTCGGGCGCGAGCTCGGCGATTTCCTCCTCGCCAACGGCGTCAACTTCCTCGGCGAGCCGAGCACCGGACTCTTCCGGCGCGCCGACCTGGCAATCGAGGACGGACTCGTGTTCCGTTGGGGCGGGCACGACTACCATTGCCTCGCGGACATGGCGCTGTGGCTGCGCCTGCTCGCGCAGGGACTCGCGTACTACGATGCCCAGGTCCTGAGCGAATTCCGCGTGCACGAGGGCCAGGAGCAGCAGGGCATGGACCTCGAGTGCGTGCTCGAGCGGATGTGGATCGCGCGCCAGGCGCGGCAGGCCGGCTTCCTCGCGACACCGGCGCTGTGGCGCACCGCGATGTCGGCGCTCGCGGGCCGCGCCAAGGCCATGAGCGACGAGCCTTCCTACGACTCGCGCGCGCGCACCGGGGCGCGCCAGGTGTTCGAGGAGGCGCTCGCGGAGATGCAGGCTGCGGGCGGGTAGCGCGGCCTTATAATCGACGGTTTCACTGTCCTTCTTTCCCGATGCTGACCTTCCAGCAACTGGTCCTCAAGCTGCAGGACTACTGGGACCGGAAGGGCTGCGCGATCCTGCAGCCCTACGACATGGAAGTCGGCGCCGGCACCTCCCACACCGCGACCTTCCTGCGCTCGCTCGGCCCGGAGCCGTGGCGTGCCGCCTACGTGCAGCCGTCGCGCCGCCCCAAGGACGGCCGCTACGGCGAGAACCCGAACCGGCTGCAGCACTACTACCAGTTCCAGGTGGTGCTCAAGCCCTCGCCCCCCGACATCCTCGACCTCTACCTCGGCTCGCTCGCCGCGGTCGGCTTCGACCTCAAGAAGAACGACGTGCGCTTCGTCGAGGACGACTGGGAGAACCCGACGCTCGGCGCGTGGGGCCTGGGCTGGGAAGTGTGGATGAACGGCATGGAGATCACGCAGTTCACGTACTTCCAGCAGGTGGGCGGCCTCGACTGCCGGCCCATCACGGGCGAGATCACCTATGGCCTCGAGCGCCTCGCCATGTACCTGCAGGGCGTGGAGAACGTCTTCGACCTGGTGTGGACCGAGTGGCAGGAAGGCGGGCGCACGCGCCGCCTCACTTACCGCGACGTCTACCACCAGAACGAGGTGGAGCAGTCGACGTACAACTTCGAGCACTCCGATGCCGCTACCTTGTTCCGGCATTTCGGCGACTACGAGGCGGGCGCGAAGCGGCTCATCGAGGCGCAGCTGGCGCTCCCCGCCTACGAGCAGGTGCTCAAGGCGGCGCACACCTTCAACCTGCTCGACGCGCGCGGCGCCATCTCGGTCACGGAGCGCGCGAACTACATCAAGCGCATCGCGGCTCTCGCGCGCGCCGTCGCGCAGGGCTACTACGAATCGCGCGAGCGCCTCGGCTTCCCGATGCTCGGTCCTGGCGCGCGCGAAGGGGTGGCGGCATGAGCGCCACGTTGCTGGTCGAGCTCTTCTGCGAGGAGCTGCCGCCCAGGTCGCTCAAGCGATTGGGCGATGCGTTCGTATCAGGCATTGCATCCGGACTTCGCAAACGCAAACTTGCTCCGGAAAGCGGCGCGGTGACGGGATATGCCACGCCGCGACGCCTCGCCGTCATCATTGACGGTGTCGATACGGTCGCGCCCGATGCACCGTTTGAGGAAAGGTTGATGCCCGTGTCGGTCGGTTTGGACGCGAGCGGCAACCCGACCGCGGCGTTGCAAAAGAAGCTTGCGGCCAAGCAGCTCAGCCACATTTCCGTCTCCGAATTGCATCGCTTCGGCGAGGGGAAGGCCGAGCAACTCGTGTATCGCGGCATCGCCAAAGGCCAGCCTTTGCAAACGGGCCTGCAGGCCGCACTTGAGGACACGATCGAAAGCCTCCCGATCCCGAAGCTGATGAGCTACCAGCTCGCCGACGGCCATACCACGGTGCGCTTCGTGCGACCCGCGCACGGCCTCGTCGCGCTGCACGGGCGCGACATCGTGCCGGTGAGCGCGCTCGGGCTTTCCGCCGGCCGCATCGTGCACGGCCATCGCTTCGAGGGGGCGCGCGACATCGCGCTCGAATCCGCCGCCGATTACGCCGGCGCGCTGCGCGAGGCCGGCGCGGTGATCGCCGACTTCGACGCGCGGAAGGCCGAGATCCGCCGCCAGCTCGACGAGAACGCGCAGCGTTTCGATGGCAGCCTGGGCGGCGGCGACGCGGTCGAGGCGCTGCTCGACGAAGTCACCGCCCTCGTCGAGCTGCCCACGGTGTACGTCGGCACGTTCGAGCCGGAGTTCCTCGCGGTGCCGGCGGAGTGCCTGGTGCTCACCATGCGCCAGAACCAGAAGTACTTCCCGCTCTTCGACCGCGCGGGCAAGCTCACGAACCGCTTCCTCATCGTGAGCAACATGCGGCCCGGGGATCCGTCCGCCATCGTGGGCGGCAACGAGCGCGTGGTGCGTCCGCGCCTCGCCGATGCGCGCTTCTTCTTCGAGACGGACCGGAAGACGAAGCTCGCCGATCGCGTCCCGCAGCTCGGGACCGTGGTCTACCACAACAAGCTCGGCACGCAGCTCGAGCGCGTGGAACGCCTGCGGCGTCTCGCGACGCGCATCCAGGCGATGCTGCCGCGTGGCGAGAAGGGCCGGCCTTATGCGGACCGCGCCGCGCTGCTCGCGAAGGCGGATCTCGTGACGCTCATGGTCGGCGAATTCCCCGAGCTGCAGGGCGTCATGGGGAAGTACTACGCCGAGCACGACCGCGAGGAGCCCTCGGTGGTGCGCGCGATCGAGCAGCACTATTGGCCGCGCTTCTCGGGCGACCAGCTCCCGTCGGGCGACGTGAGCATCGCGCTCTCCCTCGCCGACAAGCTCGAGACGCTGGTCGGCATCTGGGGCGTGGGACAGCAGCCCACGGGCGACAAGGATCCGTTCGCGCTCAGGCGCGCGGCGCTCGGCGTCCTTCGCATCCTGTCGGAGAAGCCCGAGGCCGCGTCGCTCGACCTGCGCAAGCTTCTCGACGAGGCCGCGGGCGGGTTCGCGCCGGGCAGGATCGCGCCCGATACGGCGTCCCAGGTGCACGCCTTCATGCTCGATCGCCTGAGGAGCCTGCTGCGCGACAAGGGCTACGACGCGAACGAGATCGAGTCCGTCCTCGCCGACAACCCCACGAGCATCCACCGCGTTTGGACCCGCATCGAGGCGGTGCGCGCGTTTCGTGCGCTGCCCGAGGCGGAGTCGCTTGCGAGCGCGAACAAGCGCATCCAGAACATCCTGCGCAAGTCCGGCAGCGGCGAGCGCGTGACGCCCGAGCTCCTCGCGCAGGACGAGGAGCGCAGGCTCCACTCCTCGCTGCAGGCGCTGGCCCCGCGCGTCGAGCAGCACATGGAGCGCCAGGATTTCACCGCGGCGCTCAAGGAGCTGGCCGGCGTGCGCGCCGACGTCGACGCGTTCTTCGACAAGGTGCTGGTGAACGCGGAGGACGAGAAATTGCGCGCGAACCGGCTGGCGCTCCTCACGCAGCTCGGCACGCTGATGAATCGCGTGGCGGATATCTCGAAGCTGGCGGTATGAGCACGTGAAGCTCGCCATCCTCGACCGCGACGGCGTCATCAACTTCGACAGCGACCACTACATCAAGTCGCCGGCGGAGTGGCGGCCGATTCCCGGGTCGATCGAGGCGATCGCGCGGCTGCACCAGGCGGGCTACCGCATCGCGGTGGCGACCAACCAGTCGGGCATCGGGCGTGGGCTCTTCGACATGGCGACCCTCAACGCCATCAACGACAAGATGATGGAGATGGTCTTCCGCCAGGGCGGGCGCATCGATGCGCTCTTCTTCTGCCCGCACACCGCGACGGAGGAGTGCGGATGCCGCAAGCCCCGGACCGGCATGTACGAGGAGATCGCCGCGCGCTTCCACACGGACCTCAAGGGCATGCCGGCCGTGGGCGACAGCCTGAAGGACCTCCAGGCCGCCGAGGCGGTCGGCGCGCAGCCCATCCTCGTGCTCACGGGCAAGGGGGCCAGGACGCGCGAGGAGGGCGGCCTGCCCAGGAAGACGCTCGTCTTCGAGGACCTCGCCGAGGCGAGCCGCTACCTCGTCGCGCACGCATGACGGCGCTGCGCTCGGCGCTCTTCCTCGTCGGCGCGATCCTCATCACGGCCCCGTTCGGAATCCTGGTGCCCCTCGGCCGCGTCTTCGGCAAGGAGCCTCCGTTCACGCTCGCGCGCCTCTACACGAAGGTCATGCTCTCGTGGATCCAGGCGAGCCTGGGCATCCGGCACGAGGTGACCGGATGGGAGCACGTGCCGCAACATCCGGTCGTGGTCATGGCGAAGCACCAGTCGGCGTGGGAAACGATCTTCATCGAGAGCGCCTTCCCCTCGCAGTGCTGGATCGTGAAGAAGGAGCTCCTCTGGCTGCCCTTCGTCGGATGGGGGCTGCTCGCGATCCGCGCCATCGCGATCGACCGCTCGAGCGGCAGCACCGCGCGCGAGCAGATCGTGGCGCAGGGCGCCGAGCGCCTGAAGGAAGGGCACTGGGTCACCATCTTCCCCGAGGGCACGCGCGTGGCGCCCGGCAAGACCGGCCGCTACGGGATCGGGGGGGCGCTCCTCGCGACGCGCACCGGCACGCCGATCCTGCCCATCGCGCACAATGCGGGCGAATACTGGCCGCGCTACGCGTTCAGGAAGCGCGCCGGCACCGTCCGGGTCGTGATCGGCCCGTTGATCCAGACCGCGGGACGGGACATATTGAGCGTGAACAACGAGGTCCAGGCCTGGATCGAGGCAGAGATGCGCAAGATCTCCCCGGAGCGCTATGCCCAGCCGTGAGCTCGTCTCGCGCGACGTGCATCGCATGCTGCTGGGCGGCGAGGAGCTCGCGTACGTGCTCGTGCGCCGCCGCGGACGCCGGGGCGTCGGGCTCAAGGTCGACGAGACAGGGCTCACGGTGAGCGCGCCGGTCACGATGCCCCTCTCGCGCGTGGAAGGCTGCGTGCGCGAGAGCGAGCGCTGGGTGGTGCGCAAGGTCGAGGAGTGGCGTGCGCGGCAGGTGCCGGCCACGCTCTTCACGGAGGGAAGCGAGCTTCCCTTCCTGGGCAACCCGATCGTGCTGCGCGTCGAGCCCGCCACGCGCAACCAGGCGGAGCTGATCGGGATCGAGCTCGTCGCCGCCGTGCGCCACGCGGCCGAGGACAGCGTGAAGCGCGCCGTCGTCGATTGGTACAAGCGGATGGCGGCCGCGCACCTTTCGCAGCGCGTGATGGCGCTCTCGCTCGCCGCGGGGCTCGCGCCGCCGCGGTTCATCCTGTCTTCGGCGATGGGCCGCTGGGGCAGCTGCAACACGCGGCGCGAGGTGCGCCTCGCGTGGCGCCTCATGAAAGCGCGGCGGGAGCTGATCGACTACGTCGTCTGCCATGAGCTCGCGCACCTGCGGCACATGAACCATTCGGCCTTGTTCTGGGCCGAGGTCGAGCGCCAGTGCCCCGACTACCGGAGCCTTCGCGCCGAGCTCTTCGCGACCGACCACCTGTACCGCGCGTTCTGATCCAATAGGGCAGGTTGCCGTATCTTCCGGGAGATTCCGATGCAGGTGTTCGACAACTACATCGCGGGTGAGCGCGTCGCGCCCGCCGGGGGCGAGCGCTTCGCCTCGGTCAATCCCACCACCGGCAAGGTGTGGGGCGAGTTCGCCGAGTCCGGGCGCGCCGACGTCGACCGTGCCGTTCGCGCGGCGCAAGCGGCCTTCCAGGGTCCATGGTCGAAGCTGTCGCCGACTCGGCGCGGTCGGCTCCTCATGGCGTGGGGCGACCGGATCGCCGAGCACGCCGAGCCGATCGCAGCGATGGAGACGCAGCAGAACGGGAAACTCATCGCCGAGATGCGCGCGCAAGCGCGCGTGGTGAAGGATTTCCTCTATTACTTCGGCGGCCTCGCCGACAAGGTCGAGGGCCGCGTGATCCCGCTCGACCGGCAGAGCGTCCTCAACTACACGCTGCGTGAGCCCCTGGGTGTGGTGGGCGTCATCGTGCCGTGGAATTCGCCCACCTTCCTCACCATCATGAACGTGGCGCCGGCGCTCGCGGCGGGCAACACCATCGTGATCAAGCCGTCGGAGGTGACCTCGGGATCGGCCTTCGAGCTCGCGCGCCTCGCGGAAGACGCGGGCATCGCGCCGGGCGTGATCAATGTCGTGACCGGAGGCCGCGCCGCCGGCGAGGCGCTCGTCGAGCACGCGGGGGTCGCCAAGATCTCGTTCACCGGGAGCGAGGCCGGCGGCAAGGCCATCGCGGCCAAGGCGGGCTCGCGGCTCGCCGGCTGCACGCTCGAGCTGGGCGGGAAAAGCCCCAACATCGTCTTCGGCGATGCCGACCTCGACCAGGCGGAAGCGGGCGTGCTGGCGGGCATCTTCGCGGCGGCGGGGCAGACGTGCGTCGCCGGATCGCGCGCCCTCGTCCACGAAAGCGTGTACGACGAGATGCAGCGTCGCCTCGTGGCGCGTGCGCAACGCATCAAGCTCGGCGATCCCCTGCTCGCCGAGACGCAGATGGGCCCGGTGGCGACGCGCGCGCAGCTCGCCAAGGACGAGCAGATGGTGCAGCGTGCACTCTCCGCGGGTGCCGAGCTGCTCTGCGGGGGCGAGCGCGCGCGGGTCAGCGGTTTCGAAGAAGGCTTCTTCTACAAGCCGACGATCCTGCACCGCGCGCCCGCCGAGAGCGAGATCATGCGCGAGGAGGTCTTCGGGCCGGTGCTGGCGCTCACGCCGTTCCGCGACGACGAGGAGGCGCTCGCCATCGCGAATTCCACCCGCTTCGGGCTCGCGGCGGGGGTGTGGACCCGGGACGTGCGGCGCGCGCACCGCATGGCCCGCCAGCTGCAGGCAGGCACGGTGTGGATCAACTGCTATCGCGCGTTGACGTTCAACTCGCCCTTCGGCGGCTACAAGATGAGCGGCCTCGGCCGGCAGAACGGCATGGAAGCGATCGACCAGTACCTGCAGACGAAGAGCGTGTGGTGCGAGCTGTCCGACGAGGTCCAGGATCCGTTCGTCCTGCGCACCTGACGCGGGCCGGTAAGGGACGTTGCAGGCCGATCGGGCCGGGGACACAATGGCGCCCCGCCTGGAGCGGGCGCTCCGGGCCTGATCGCCTTCGGGAGGACCACACGATGAAAATGCGCCGCATCGCCGCCGCCGCTTCGACCGCATCGCTCGCCTTGATCGCCACCGTCGCCTGGAGCACCGGCGAGGGCAGGGCCACGTTCCTGGAGCCCGGGCAGATGAAGTGGTCCGATGCGCCGCCGGTATTGCCCCCGGGCGCGCAGCTCACCGTCCTGCAGGGCGACCCGTCGAAGGCGGGCCCGTTCGTGATGCGCCTCAAGGTCCCCGGCAACTACAAGGTCGCGCCCCATTGGCATTCGAAGGACGAGAACCTGACCGTGGTGTCGGGCACGTTCTACCTGGCCGAAGGCGAGAAGGCGGACACGAAGCATGCGCACGCCTTGAAGGCCGGCGCCTTCCACTACCTGCCGGCCGAGACGCGGCACTATGCTTATTCGAAGGGGCCGGCGATCGTGCAGGTCCACGGCGAGGGCCCCTTCGACATCACCTACGTCAACCCCGCGGACGACCCGTCGAAGTCCGCGAAGAAATAGCGAGGAATTCCATGCGCCTGTTGCACACCATGCTGCGGGTGGGCGATCTCGATCGCTCCATCGACTTCTACACGAACGTGCTCGGCATGAAGGTCCTCAGGCGCAAGGACTACCCGGAGGGCAAGTTCACGCTCGCCTTCGTGGGCTACGACGACGAGGCGAAGACCGCGGTGATCGAGCTCACGCACAACTGGGACACGAAGACGTACGACATCGGCACCGGCTACGGCCACATCGCCATCGGCGTGCCCGATGCCAGGAAGGCGTGCGACGCCGTGCGCGCGAAGGGCGGCAAGGTCACGCGCGAGGCCGGGCCCATGAAGCACGGCACCACGGTGATCGCGTTCGTCGAGGATCCGGACGGCTACAAGATCGAGTTCATCGAGCGGGCGTAAGCCGTGACGTGGTCGCTCGTCGCGCGGGATGCGACCGGCGCCTTCGGCGTGGCGGTCGCGAGCCGCTTCTTCGCCGTGGGAGCGCTGTGTCCGGCCGTTCGCGCCGGGCGCGGGGCGCTGTCCACGCAGGCGCTCATCAACCCGCTCTTCGCCCGCGACGGCCTCGCGTTGCTCGACGGCGGGCTCTCCGCGAGCGCGGTGATCGCAGAGCTCGTGGCGGCGGATCCCGGCCGCGATGCGCGCCAGGTCCATGCCATCGACGCGGCCGGACGGACCGCGGCACACACGGGAAGCGCGTGCATCGGCTGGTGCGGCCATCGCGCGGGCGACGGCTACTCGCTCGCCGGCAACATGCTGGCCGGGCCGCAGGTGCTCGACGCGACCGCCAAGTCGTACGAAGCGCATGCGCATCTGCCGTTCGCGCGGCGCCTCATCGTCGCCATGCAGGCGGGCGAGGACGCCGGCGGCGACAAGCGCGGCAAGCAGGCCGCGGCGCTTCTCATCCACACGACGGAATCGCATCCCTTCCTCGACCTTCGCGTCGACGATCACGCGGAGCCGCTCGCGGAGCTCGCACGCCTGTACGAGGTGAGCCTCGAGCGCTACCAGCCGTTCTGGGCGTGCCTCGCGTCGAGCCGGGATCCCGTGGGCATCGTGGATCGCAATGTCATCGAGGCTCGCATCGCGGAGTTCCGCAAGCACGCGGGCAAAAGCTGATCGCCGTATCGCCCGGCCTGCTAGACTGCGGCCGCCCTCCCAGGAGACCGCCATGAGCCTTCGTACCCGCATCGGCCACGCCGCCGTGGCCTCCGCCATCCTCGCCGCTTCGAGCCTCGCCTGCCACGCGCAGTCGCTGCGCATCGGCCTCGCGGAGGATCCCGACGTCCTCGACCCCACGCTCGCGCGGACCTTCGTGGGGCGGCTCGTCTTCACGGCGACGTGCGACAAGCTGCTCGACCTCGACGAGAAGCTGAACGTCGTGCCCCAGCTCGCCACGAGCTGGCAATGGGCGCCCGACTACAAGTCGCTCACGCTCAAGCTGCGCCCGAACGTCCTGTTCCACGACGGCGAGAAGATGGATGCCGCGGCGGTCAAGTACAGCCTCGAGCGCCACAAGACGATGGCCGGATCGAACCGCCGCGGCGAGCTGGCGCCCGTCACTTCGATCGACGTCGTCGACCCGCTCACGGTGCGCCTGAACCTCAAGGCGCCCTTCGCGCCGCTGCTCGCGGTGCTCACGGATCGCGCCGGCATGATCGTGTCGCCCAAGGCCGCGCAGGCGGCGGGCGACAAGTTCGGCGCCCATCCGGTGTGCGCGGGCCCCTTCAAGTTCGTGGAGCGCGTGGCCCAGGACCGCATCGTCTTCGAGCGCTTCCCCCAGTACTGGAACAAGGGCGCGATCCATTTCGACAAGGTCGTCTTCCAGCCCATCATCGATTCGACGGTGCGCCTCGCGAGCCTCAAGTCCGGGCAGCTCGACATCATCGAGCGCCTGGCGCCGTCGGACGTGGCCCAGGTGAAGCAGGACTCGCGCTTCGCGATCGAGCGCATGGTCGAGATCGGCTACCAGGGCATCACGATCAACATCGGCAAGAGCGACGTCGCGCAGAAGAACCCGCTCGGGCGCGATGCGCGCGTGCGCGAGGCCTTCGACCTCTCGCTCGACCGCGACGCGATCGTGCAGGTGGCGATGGACGGCGAGGCCATGGCCGGGAACCAGTGGGTCGCGCCGACGAACGCGTGGTACGCGAAGAACGTCCCGGTCCCGAAGCGCGACCTCGTGCGTGCGAAGGCGTTGCTGAAGGAGGCGGGTGTCGCGAACCCCTCGTTCACGCTCATGACGCCGACCACCGCCGACGCACAGCGCGTGGCGCAGGTGGTGCAGGCGATGGCGAAGGAAGCGGGCTTCGACGTGAAGATCCAGTCGACCGAGTTCTCGACCTCGCTCGACATGGCGGACAAGGGCAACTTCGAGGCGTACGTGCTGGCCTGGAGCGGGCGCTCGGACCCGGACGGCAACCTCTTCAGCCATCTCGCGTGCAAGCAACCGCTCAACTACTCGGGCACGTGCGACCCGCAGCTCGAGGACGCGATCCAGAAGCAGCGCGTCACGGTGGAACCCGCCGAGCGCCACAAGGACTTCGACCAGGCGGCGGCGATCGAGGCGAAGCTGCGCCCGATCCTGTACCTCTACCATCGCCACCTGCTCTTCGCCTACAACGCGAAGCTCTCGGGGCTCCGGCCCGTGCCGGACGGCATGATCCGCTTCACGGACCTGCGCATGAAGTGACGGCGGGACCGCGATGGGGCGCTTCCTGGTGCGCCGCCTCGCGGCGCTGGTTCCGACGCTCTTCCTCGTCTCGATCCTGATCTTCGGGCTGCAGCAGCTGCTGCCCGGGGATCCGGCGATCGCGATGGCCGGCGAGGAGCGCGATCCCGCCGCGATCGCCTATTTGCGCGCGAAGTTCCACCTCGACGACCCGGTGCCGGTGCGCTACGGGTATTGGCTGCGCGGCGTGCTGCACGGCGACCTCGGAGACTCGGTGCGGATCCAGAAGCCGGTGACCGAGCTCATCGCCGAGAAGCTGCCGGTCACGATCGAGCTCGCGGCGCTCGCCATGGCGATCGCGGCGGTGATCGGCATCGGCGCGGGCGTCCTCTCGGCGGCGCTGCGCGATACCAAATGGGACTACGCGGCGAACCTCTTCGCCCTGTGGGGCCTGTCCACGCCCAATTTCTGGCTGGGCATCCTCATGATCCTGCTGTTCTCGGTCAAGCTGGGATGGCTTCCGGCCACCGGGTACGTGAGTCCCTGGGAGGACCTGCGCGCGAACCTGGCCACCATGATCATGCCCGCCTTCGTCCTCGGCAACGCGATCGCCGCCGTGCTCATGCGCCATACGCGAAGCGCCATGCTGCAGGTGCTCTCCTCCGACTACATCCGCACCGCGCGCGCCAAAGGCCTCGCCTCGCGCCGCGTGCTCCTGCGGCATGCGCTGCGCAACGCGCTCATCCCGATCATCACGCTGGGTGCGCTCGAGTTCGGCACGCTGCTCTCGGGAGCGGTGCTCACCGAGCAGGTCTTCTCGATCCCGGGATTCGGCAAGCTCATCGTCGACGCGGTGTTCAACCGCGACTACTCGGTGGTGCAGGGCGTCGTGCTCTTCACGGCGACGATGTACATCCTGCTCAACCTGCTGGCCGACGTGGCGTACTTCCTCGTGAACCCGAGGATGCGCACGTAATGGCCGCGGCTTTCGACCCGACGCAGGACCCGGCGCCCGCTCAGCGTGCCGACCGCCGCGCCTGGCGGCGATTGGCCGCGCGCCCGCGCGCCGTGTTCGGCCTCGCCGTGATCGCGCTCTTCGTGCTCGCGGCGCTGCTGGCGCCGTGGATCTCGCCCCAGGATCCGCTCGCCACGAGCTGGAGCGCGGTGCGCAAGGCGCCGAGCCTCGCCCACTGGTTCGGCACCGACGAGATCGGGCGCGATGTGCTCTCGCGCGTGATCTGGGGCGCGCGCGCGTCGCTGCTGGCCGGCGTGGTGTCGGTCTCGATCTCGCTCGCCATCGGCGTGCCGGTGGGGCTCGCGGCGGGCTATGTGGGCGGCTGGCTCGACATGCTCGTCTCGCGCATCGTGGATGCGATGCTCGCCTGCCCCTTCCTCATCCTCGCGATCGCGCTCGCGGCCTTCCTCGGGCCCAGCCTCACCAACGCGATGGTCGCGATCGGCGTCGCGGCGACCCCCGTTTTCATCCGCCTCACGCGCGGGCAGGTGATGGCGGTCAAGGTCGAGGACTACGTGACGGCCGCCCGCGCGATCGGCAACAGCAACCTGCGCATCGCCCTCGCCCACATCCTGCCCAACATCGTGGCGCCGCTCATCGTGCAGGCGACGCTCGCCATCGCCGCGGCGGTCATCGCCGAGGCGAGCCTCTCGTTCCTGGGCCTCGGTCAGCAGCCGCCCGCGCCGAGCTGGGGCAGCATGCTCAACACCGCGAAGAACTACGTCGAGAACGCGCCCTGGATGGCGATATGGCCCGGCGCGGCGATCTTCCTGCTGGTGCTGTCGTTCAACCTGGTGGGGGACGGGCTGCGGGATGCGCTGGACCCGCGGCACACCTGAGATTGGGCCCCGGCCTGCGCCGGGGTGACAGCCCTACGTCATCGCGACGATTTCCTCGTCGCCCTGCTGCTCGCGCTCGAACTTGAGGAACTCGTAGTAGCCGCAGCGCGGGCCGTTGGGATACTGGCGGCACACGGTCGGGCGCGCTTCGTAGATGCTGCAGCGGCGCTTCTCCTGGTCCAGGAACATGCAGGCCGTGTCGAACACGCTGTCCTTCTTGTGCCGCAGCATCGGGGTGCCGTTCTTCACCTTCGTGAAGCGTTCGGCCGCGACCTTCGGGTCGAGGCCGTGATGGCGGGCGAGCCGCTCGATGTCGCGCTGGTTCACCTCGATCTCGTCGTAGGTGCAGCACCAACCGGGACACTTCTCGCAGGAGTAGCGCACTTTGACGGGGACGGGGAACGGTTTCTTCATGGCAGCGAGGTTAACAAAGCGTGAAATTGTACGCGAGAGGGGTAGTCCATTTGAACCCCTTTGAGCGACTGGTTCGCGCGGCGTTCACGCGATCGACGCATCGGCGAGGCGGACGAACTCCCCCACCGCGAGCGTCTCGCCGCGCCGGCCGGGATCGATGCCCGCGGCGGCGAATGCGCGCTCGTCGACCAGGGCGCGAGCGGCGTTGCGCAACGTCTTGCGCCTCTGCGCGAAGGCGGCCGCGACGAGCCGCGCGAATCGATCCTCGTCGCGGGCGCGAAGGCGATCGTCGCCGAGGGGACGCATGCGCACGACGGCGGAGTCGACCTTCGGCGGCGGCGTGAAGGCCCCGGGCGGCACGCGGAGCGCGAGGGCCATCTCGAAGCGGTACTGCAGCATGACCGAGAGACGCCCGTATTCCGCGCTGCCGGGCTCGGCGACCATGCGCTCCACGACCTCCTTTTGCAGCATGAACGTGCAATCGGCGATGCGCCCGGCGTGGGCGGCGACGTGAAAGAGGATGGGCGTGGAGACGTTGTAGGGCAGGTTGCCGACCACGCGCAGCGGCGCGGGAAGCGACGCCAGGTCGAACTCGAGGGCGTCGGCCTCGTGCACCACGACCTCGCCCGGCGTGAAGCGCGCGCGCAAGGCGGCTGCGAGGTCGCGGTCGATCTCGACCACGTGGAGCGGATGCACCGTGCCCACGAGCTCCTCGGTGAGGATGCCGGTGCCGGGCCCGATCTCGACCATGGAGTCGCCGGCCCGTGGCGCGATCGCCTCGACGATGCGCCGCACGTAATGCCGGTCGGTGAGGAAGTGCTGCCCGAAGCGCTTCTTGGGAGCGGGCAGCATGGGCATCAGCCCGCGCGCGCAGCCATCTCGAAGGCGAGCGCGATCGCGGCGTGAAGGCTGCCGGCATCGACTTCGCCGCTCCCCGCCCGATCGAGCGCCGTGCCGTGGTCGACCGAGGTGCGGATGATGGGCAGGCCCAGCGTCACGTTCACCGCCTCGCCGAAGGCCGCGTGCTTGAGCACCGGCAGGCCCTGGTCGTGGTACATGGCGAGGACCGCGTCGCCCTGGGCCAGCACCCGCGGCGTGAACAGCGTGTCGGCCGGATAAGGGCCCTCGAGGCGCATGCCTTCGCGCTTGAGGGCCTCGATGGCGGGCGTGATGACGTCGATCTCCTCGCGCCCCAGGTAGCCCGACTCGCCCGCATGGGGATTCAGGCCCGACACGAGGATGCGCGGTGCGGCGATGCCGAAGCGCTTGCGCAGGTCCGCGTCGAGGATGCGAAGCACCGAGCGCAGCAGCTGCGGCGTGATGGCCTCGGGCACGCGCGCGAGCGGCAGGTGCGTGGTGGCGAGCGCCACCCGCAGTCCGCCGCCGGCGAGCAGCATCACCACCTGCGGCGTCTTCGTGCGCTCGGCGAGGTATTCGGTGTGGCCGGTGAACGGGATGCCGGCGTCGTTGAGCACGCTCTTCTGCAGCGGTGCGGTCACCATCGCGGCGAACTCGCCCGAGACGCAGCCGTCGATCGCGCGATCGAGCATCGCCAAGACGTGAGAAGCATTGGCCGCATCGAGCCGGCCGGGGGTCACCGGGGCGGCGAGCGGGATGTCGATGACCGAGAGCGGCGCTGCGTTGCCGCGCGCGTAATCGGGAACCTCGAAAGGCACGCCGCGCAAGCGCGCTCGCTCGCGCAGGACCGCGCGGTTGCCGAGGATCACGAGCGGCCCGGGAAAGCGCCCGGAGGCCAGGAGCGCGCAGAGGTCGGGGCCGATCCCCGCCGGCTCTCCGGCGGTCAGCGCGACCGGGCGGGCGTCACCGTTCTTCGTAGCGGTTCTCGACGAATGCGCGGTCGCGCACCTGGCGCAGCCAGTCCTGGTACGCCTCGTCGGCCTTGCGCTGGCGGATCGCCTGGCGCGCGGCCTGCTTCTTGCGATCCTGCGACAGCTCGTCGGAGCGGCGCTCGAGCACCTGCACGAGGTGCCAGCCGAACGGGGTGCGGATGGGCTGGCTCACCTCGCCCTCCTTGAGGCTGTTCATCACGCGCTCGAATTCCGGCACGGTGTCGCCGGGGGCGACCCAGCCGAGGTCGCCGCCCTTGGAGGCGCTCGAGTCCTCCGACTGCGTCTTCGCGACCTCCCCGAAGTCCTCGCCCTTCATGATGCGCGCGCGCAACTGCTCGAGCTTCTGGCGCGCATCCGCCTCGGACATGCCTTCCTTCGTGCGGATGAGGATGTGGCGCACGTGCGTCTGCTGCACGCCGCCCGCCTGGGCCTGGCCGCGCTTGTCGACCATCTTGATGATGTGGAAGCCCGAGGGGCTGCGCAGCACATCGCTCACGTCGCCCGGCTTCATGCGCTCGAGCACCTCGGTGAAGAGCGGCGGCAGCCTGCCGGCGGCGCGCCAGCCGAGGTTGCCGCCCTGGAGCGCGTCGGGCGCGTCGGAAAACTGGGCCGCGACCTGCGCGAAGTTGGCGCCGCCGCGCAGCTGCATGACCGCGCTCACGGCCTTCTGGCGGCGCTGCTCGATCTGGTCGGGCGTGGCCTGTTGCGGGACCGACACGAGGATGTGGTTCAGCAGGTACTCGGACCCCGACGACTTGTCCTTCGCCTCGCGCGCGAGCTCGGTATCGACCTCGGCATCGGTCACCACGACGTTGTTGTCGACCTCGCGCTCGCGCAGGCGCGCGAGCAGGATCTCGTTGCGGATGTCCTCGCGGAAGCGCGTGTACTGGATGCCGTCGCGCTCGAGGGCGGCGCGGAAATCCGGCATCGAGAGGCTGTTCTCCTGCGCGATGCGCTCGATGGTGCGGTCGAGCGTGGCATCGTCGACCTTGATGCCGTTCTCCTTCGCCATCTGGACCTGCACCAGGTCGTTGATCATGCGCTCGAGGATCTGCTTCTGCAGCGCCTCGGCGGGGGGCAGCTGCGCGCCTTGGCGCTGCAGCTGCTTCACGACCAGGTTCACGCGCTCGTTCAGGTCGTTCTGCGTGATCACCTCGTCGTTCACGACGGCGACGATGCGGTCGACGTCGACGACGCGGGACGGCGTCCGCGCGAGCTGCGTGTCGAGACGGCCGGCGGCCGGGGCGGAGGGGGCCTGGGCAAAGGCGCCCAGGGCCACCAGCACGAGGCCGGCGGTAAGGATGCTCAAGCGCTTCATGGGGTGATCTCGTCCGTCCGGCGGTAGCCGGCGATGTTCTGCCGGAGGGTCTCCAGGGGATTGATCCCGATCCTCGAGAGGCCGGTGAGCTCGAGCTGGATCTGGAACGA
>Ga0157372_10003766_pt1 | contig 16289 bp, 13 predicted proteins | sample C55metaG_FD_115307 | JGI IMG/M metagenome (GOLD analysis project Ga0157372, IMG submission 115307) | Corn rhizosphere microbial communities from Kellogg Biological Station, Michigan, USA - C5-5 metaG | ecosystem: Host-associated > Plants > Roots > Rhizosphere > Soil | place: USA: Michigan... | reverse complement strand
TCGCCGCACAATTCCATGTCGTAAACGTCTTTGAAAGATTCACGGATTTCCGCGTAGAGGCGCGGCAAGCTCTCAAAAATCGAGATCGCGTAATGGTCGAGCCCCATGCGAATTTCATCGGTGACCTGCGGCTTCTGCACCCGCACTTCGTCGGTCTGCCACAATGCGGTGATTTCAGCTGCGATGGCGTTTTCGATTTCCAGCGCTTCCGAGCCGGACAGCGGAAGACGATCGAGCAGCTCGAGGCATTTTGCAATTCGTCGGCGCTTGGTCAGAACCGTTCGACGCGCCACCTCGGTGGGATGCGCAGTAAAAACCGGCACCACTTTTACCTGGCGCAACGCGGCCAGCGCCTGCTCTCCGCTCATACCCGCATTCCGCATCCTGAGCAGGGTCCCGCGGAACGAGCCCGGCATCGGTGTTTGGGTCGTGTTCAACTTTCCCGCACGGCGACGGCGCTTGCGGTGATTTGTCTCAGCCAAGTTGGTCAGCTCGAAATAAATCGCGAAGGCTTTCGTGACCCGGTGAGCCTGCTCGATGCTCAGCGCTCGAACGACATTTCCAGCCTCTTGAATCTCATTGCTGCTCGATTGCGACCTGGCCGTGTGTGCGCGGGACTGAATCAGCAATCGCCGCAGTTGCTCTACGGTCTTAAAAATTGACTCACCAACCTGATCTACCAAAACCCTGCCAAGCAGAACGCCCAGCGAGCGAACATCGCGGCGCAGAGGAGCTTCCTTCGCGCGCTCGTCGGTCGGTGCAGTCAGTTCCGCCAGACGCAAAGACTGCTCTTCTGCGCCCCATAATGACGTTTTAGGCATGTTTTGTGCATCCATACTAAATTATGGCGGGAACAAGGCTTTTGTCCTGCAGAGTTGGCGAAAATCGTCTTGCCGCTTGCTAGGCTGACTCCTACCTTGAATAATGAATACTTAAACATGACCCAGGAAAAAGTACTCATCGTAGAGGACGAAGAGAACGAACGCACCGGTCTGGCCGAACTGATCTCGTCGTGGGGTTATGTTGCTGAAACCGCACGCGACGGGCAGGAAGGCTATGACAAGGTCAGCTCATGGTCGCCGCACATCGTTATTACTGACTTGAAGATGCCGCGCCTAGGTGGCCTCGAACTGCTGGAGAAAATTTCCAGTGACAGCCAAAGCATGGCCGTCATCGTGGTCACGGCCCAAGGCAGCATCGATAGTGCAGTGCAGGCGATGCGAATCGGTGCCTACGATTACGTTACCAAGCCCATCGACACCAGCCGTCTGCGGACGATCCTGCAGAATGCTTCAGCTCTGCTCGGCACCCGCGTCGAACTCGAAGCGACTCGCCGCAAGTTGCGCGACGCTGGTTCTCTCGGATCACTGATTGGCCCGTCGAAAAAAATGCAGGAAATTTTCCGGCTAATCGAAATGGTCGCGCCCAGCACTGCTTCCGTCCTTATTACCGGGGCCAGCGGGACCGGCAAAGAGCTGGTTGCACGGACCATTCATGAGTTAAGTCCGCGGCGTTTGCGTCCGTTCGTTGCGATTAACTGCGCCGCAATCCCTGAGACTCTTATTGAGAGCGAAATCTTCGGGCATGAGAAGGGTGCCTTCACCGGAGCGCTCGAGCGTCGAACCGGATGTTTCGAACTTGCCGAGGGTGGCACCCTGCTGCTTGATGAAATCGGCGAAATGCCCATCGCTACGCAAGCCAAATTGCTGCGCGTGCTTGAAGACCGCAAATTGCGACGCTTGGGAAGCAAGACCGAAACCACGGTCGATGTGCGTGTGTTGGCCGCCACCAACAAAGTTCCTGATGAAGCCGTGGCACGAGGCGAGCTGCGGAACGATCTTTATTATCGGCTGAACGTATTCAACATTCATATGCCGGTGCTGCGCGAACATCGGGAGGATATTCAGGACCTGGTGCAAACACTGCTTGCCGACATGAGCGCGAAACATAGCCGGCGGGTTGCGACTGTCAGCGAGGCGGTGCTGAATGCTTTCCGCAATTACGGCTGGCCAGGAAACGTTCGCGAGCTGCGTAACACCCTGGAGCGCGCCGTTATTGTCTGCGAAGGGCCGGTGATCGAAACCAAACATTTGCCGCCCGGATTTGGCCACTCGCCCATTCGTGTCTCAGTCGACGACGCCGATTCGATCCGAGTTGGCGTTGGGACTACCGTGGGTGAAGCCGAGCGCCTGCTGATTCTCAAAACTTTGGAGTCGACCAACAACAACAAGACTCGGGCCGCCGAAATTCTGGGGATCAGCCTTAAGACTTTGCACAATAAGTTGAAAGAATATGGCAGCGCAGGACCAGATGGCGCAGGTCGCGAGAAAGAAGAAAGGGAAGAAGCCGAGGAAGTGAAGGAGCCATAAGTATCTTTGCGCGTCAGCTTGGAGTGCCGAAAGCTGATGCCCCAATCACATGCGTCGCAGGACCCAAATCGTACTGGCTATAACCTTCATGGTGGCCGCGCTCGTCACCGGCGCTTCGTATCTCTATATCTCGCAAATTCTGCGCCAGGGCATCAACACCGCTCATGAGACGGCTTCATATTTAACTTCGCAACTCGCATTCCTGGCCAGCAACGCTGCTCCTGACTTGAGCAGCACTCGTATCGATACTAATAACCCTGAAGCTCTGCGCCGCGGCATTGCCTACTACCTCGGGACCGATCGCGACTTGAACACCATGCTGGAGTCGGTTGTGGGAAGCTGGCCCACTATATACGACGCGGCCATCCTTGATGCAGACGGCAAGGCCTTGCTCGACACGGACCCGAATTTCGTAGGCAAGAAAATTGAGGACCGTCCGGATTTTTCGACTCTGCAAAATGCCGGCTTCCGGAGGAAATTAAGACTGGTTTATCACGCGCCAACCGTGTACGACGTCCACATTCCACTGTTGCTGAATGGTCAGATGTTTGGCAGCATCCACGTCGGCGTCTCGACCGTCTTTCTCCGCAACGAGCTCACCCCGAGACTGCAGCGCGCCTTTACGCTTTCGGCAGTGGCCGTACTGTGTTCGCTGATGTTGGCCGCCTTGCTGTCGCACATTGCGCTTGGGCCACTGCAGCACATCAACCGCAGTCTGGATAACATGGCGGCTGCCGATGGAAATGCCTTAAAAGACGCACACGGGGGAAGCGATGAATACGGCCAGGTCAGTATGAAAATCGCCACTCTCGGCCGGCAGATGCGCGACACGCGAGAAATCTTTTCTGCGCTCAAGAGCAACGTCGACCAGATCATGTCCAGCCTGCAGGACGGGTTGATGCTATTTACCCGCGATTCGCGCGTGGTGCTGGTCAGCGCCGCGATAGAAAGTTTTCTGGGGCGCTCACGCCGCGAACTACTAGGCCGCACGGCCAGCGAGATTTTTTCGGCGGAATCTGCGCTCGGTTCCATAATGCTCGACGCGTTTCGTCTCCGGCATAACGTCGCCCAGCGCGAAATGGAAGCGTCCAATGGCCGCCGGGTGCAGGTTTCGTTGGACTTCATCCAGGAACGGGGCACTCAGATCGGCGCGCTATTGACTATGCGTGATGCCGAATCGGTCCGCCGGATTGAAGACGAGATCGAGCTTTCGCGCAGAATTTCCGCCAGCGGGCGGGTCACCCGCGGTGTCGCCCACGAGGTGAAGAACCCGATCAACGCGATCGTGCTGCATCTGCAATTGCTGCGCAACAAATTGCAGGATGTCGATCCCGCGACCAGCCGTCACGTGGACATCATCGACAGTGAAATTCATCGCCTGGATCGAGTGGTGCAGATTCTGGTGGATTTCACTCGGCCTCGCGATCTTCACCTGGAAGAAACCGACCTCAGGTTAGTACTTGAAGAAGTTGCACAGCTGGCCGCGCCCGACGCCGAACAGCATGGCGTCAACCTGGTGCGCGAACTTCCTCCCGACCCGATTCCCGTCAAAATTGACGCTGACTTTATCAAGCAGGCGATGCTTAACGTTGTTTTGAATGGCGTCCAGTCCATGCCCGATGGCGGGAATCTCGCGATTACCGCGCACCGGAATGAAGACGCAGTCATCACTGAAATTCGTGATCATGGCACGGGCATTCCTGTTGCCGTGCAGGATAAAATTTTTGAGTTGTATTTCACCACTAAAAAAACTGGCAGTGGTATTGGCTTGGCCCAAACTTATCAGATCATGATGTGGCACTATGGATCGGTTGATTTCGAATCAGAAGAAGGAAAGGGCACAACTTTTCGTTTGCGCTTGCCCTTGGCCGAAACCCGGTCCTCTTCACTGGAGGAAGCAGCAGTCCGCACCTAAGACTAGTCTCGAGAACCTAAAATGAGAGCGTCACTTCGTCTGACAATTGCCGTGGTGCTGGTGTGCAGCGCCTGGGCTTGGTCGTCGCTACGCCAAGAGCCGGCGCAGGCCACGCCTGCGGATCAAACAGTTCAGGAACAAAACCAGCCGACTGCTAATCCGCCGGCTCAAGTTCCGCCGCCAGTTGCAAACAATCCTGCCACGCCGACGACAGCTACCGGAGAGAAAGCAACACCTCCAGCAAAGCCGCCGGTTCTCAGGCATCGAAAGCATAAAGTCCATCACAGTTCGTCAGCAAAAACACCGGCCGCCAATTCAAACGGTGACCCCAGCAAAGTAGTAGTGCGCAATGGCGGGGCGAAGGAAGGCTCGGCACAACTGACTCCCGCGGTGAACCCCGCTCAAGCAAAGAGCCAGCGCGCGAACACCGCGAGCTTACTGGCCGCCACGGATGCAAATCTGAAGCGGGTAGCTGGCCGCCAGCTTACGCCGGCACAGCAGAGGATGGTCGATGAGATCAACACTTACATGCGGCAGTCGAGGGCAGCGGCGGCGTAGGCGGACACCGACCGGGCTCAGACCCTGGCGTATAAAGCTCATCTTCTTTCGGACGAACTCGCCCGCAAGTAATTTATTTTCCCGCCGCGCGCGCCGTGTTCACTTTGGTCAACAGGTCTTTCACCGGCTGCTGCACCGGTCCGGGAATTCCCGCAGCCTCGTTTAGGACCGCTCGCGCCTCGGTAAGTTTGTTAAGCTTCGCGTAATCCCATCCCAAGTAGTAGGCGGCCACCGCGTATTGCTGTTCATCATTTCCCTTGAGCAGCGTCGTCGCCGACTTTAGCTCGCCGATCGAAGGCAGGGTCTTTGACTGCTTGGCATAAGCACGTCCCATAACCGAATGCGCGACGCCGGCTGAAATCTTCTGCGACTTGTCCGCGGCAGGATCGTCGGCCTTCGCCGCCACAATTGCCTTCTGCGCGTAGGTTACTGCTTTGGCCAAAGCTCCGGGTTCCGAGCTGTCAACGTAGTTGTTGGCGAGAAGAAGTAACGCAGGCAAATTATTCGGATTGGCGACCAGCGCTTTTTCGGCATAAGCGGCAAGTCGAGTGTTGTCCCGCAATTGCGAAAGGCTAAGCATCGCGTACGAGGTTACTTGCTCGTCCATTTTCGATTTTGGAAAAGTGAGGGTGAATTTGTCGATGTAATCCATCCTGGTTTTTGCGTCATTCTCGCCCGCGATCCCGCTGAAGGCTGCGCCTTCAAAAAAGTCGTATGCATTCTTGTTGGCATCCTTCTGCGAGGCTACCGTCGACGCGAACTGCTCATCGGTCGTATCGGCCGGCTTGGGCTGTTTCTCGATCGAATTGAAAGCCTCGCCGCCTTGAATGGAATAGTTGAATATCCGGGCGTTATCTTTGAGTTGCTGCGCGATGGTGACTTGCGAAGTCAAGATATCCAGATTGTGCGGAGATCCTGCGACCGCTTTTTCGCCGCATTCCAGCGCTTTCTGCAGGTCTCCAGTGCTCTGGTAGTACTGCGACAGCTGCCAGTTGGCGTACGCAACTGCGGCCTGATTCGAAGCGTACTTCTGCAGAAAATCCTGATACATCGAGACTTTTTTCTGGGCGTCATGCTCATTGGCAATGGTGTTGAGATCGTTGTCCTCGGGCGTGCCCGCAGGGATCACGATCGTATCGACCTGCGCAGATGCCGTCGGGGCGAGAAAGTTAAAGGTGAACAAACTCACAAATGAAAAGAGAAACGCCAGAGCCCAGCCGGGCTTGTGTGTCATGGAATGACCTCCTGGCCTGCGTGCGGAATCCTAGCTCCGAAAAGCTCGGTGCGCAAGCTTTTCTAGTGGCGCAGTCTGACACTGGATTGGGCAGCAGTTCTTGAGCACTTTCTGCGGCGTGTGGTGGCCGTGCCTCGTCATGGGATCATCCGGGCGTCTACGTTGTCTTTGCCGCCTGGCTCTTTTGGATGGGTTTTCTGGCGAGATCCTCAATACTCGGGAACGACTTCGGAGCCGTCAGCGTCTTCGCGGGTGGCAGAGTTCCGGTGTTTAGTGCATGCGTCAGCATTTCGATCGCTTTGCCCGTATTGGTTGGAACAATAACAGTTGCGGCGAGCAGCCCTTGCTGAACCCATGATTGTCCCGTCTTGCGGACCCCGTCAATGCCAAGAAACGGAACTTTAAGCCAGCGGGAGCGCAGGTTCATGTCGGTTAAGTCCTGAAAAGCCTTTCGGGCGCCAATGGCCATCGAATCATCGTGGGCGGCGATCACATCGATGAGTGCCTGCTGAGACGTCGAAAGCTTTAGCCACGACGTGAGCGCCTTGTGCGAGCTCGCTTCCGTCCAGTTGGCTTTCATGAGTTTCACTTGAACGTCAACTGGCTTGGTTTCATACATTCCTGAAGTTCGCTGTCTCGCAGCCAGGCTTTCTGCCGGACCTTGAATTAACAGCACCGAGCCGCTTCTCGGAAGCATGGCTGAGATTTGGCTTCCTTGAATGCGCCCGATCTGCTCATGGTCGGAGCTAATGGAGAAGATGGGCACCTTGTAAGTGCTGCGTAATTCGGAAATATATTCAACTTCGCGATTGAGTACCACCCACGCAATCCCCGCGGCTGCCGCCGCTCTCGCGACCTGTGGCATCGCCGTTCCACCTACCGGCTCGAAGATAATTCCGTCTGGGTGCGCTTCGGTATTGGACTGAATGATTTTCAGAAGCTGCTGGCTTTGCAGGATGGCATCATTCTCGGCATCGAGGATCTGCAAGTCGGCGCCAAAGCGTTGCGCAGCTTCTTCTGCCGCTGACGCCTGCTCCATTTGGTAATCATTGTCGCGAGTCGTCAGCGAAACAACAAATTTCAGCTTCTTCACCGAGGCCCCCTAATTACAAATGCTCTGAATAATATGCAGGTTGCAGAATCCTGAATAATCCTAACGTGGAATTGGGAACATCGCAGGTAACCATGGTAACCGTCTTTTCTGCGGAAACTGCGTGAAGTGCAACTGGCAGCTTCACGGTGCTAAAATTCGCGCCTGAGGAGAACCAATGCTACGACGAATGCTAGGTCTGATCGCGCTTACCTGTCTGCCATTATTCGCCCAGGCTCAAGACAAACTTTCAGTTCATTGGGAGGAACTCACTGGCCCCGATTTCATTAAGGCCATCGCGCGGGCACAGAGTACATGCCTGCTCCCCTTCGGAATCCTGGAAAAACATGGACCGCATCTTCCTTTAGGCACCGACCTTCTGGACGTGCGTCATGCCGCACTCGGCGCCGCGGAGCAGGAATACGCCGTAGTCTACCCAGAATATTATTTTGGGCAGATCTTCGAAGCACGCCACGAACCTGGCACGGTCGCCTACAGTTCGAAGATACAGCTCGAACTGCTGCAGGAGACCACGGATGAGATGGCGCGCAACGGCTGCAAGAAGATCATCATCGTGAACGGCCACGGCGGGAACGAGCACCTGCTGCCGTTCTTCGCACAGAGCCAGTTGGAGAAACGACACGACTACGTGGTTTACGTGTTTGACGAGAGAACTCCTTCAACTGGAGGCCCGCCCAGGACGGACAAGCTCGATATGCACGCTGGTCAGAGCGAGACCTCAAAGATGTTGATTTCGCGTCCCGATCTCGTACACATGGATCGTGCATCGAATGAGTCAGGCGCGGATCAGCATCATATTGATCTGCCGGATGACGTTTATACCGGCATCTGGTGGTACGCGCGTTTTCCTGATCATTACTCCGGCAATGGTGCCCTCGCCACCCGCGAACTCGGCGAATTTCAGATGAACTGGTGGATCAAGTCGGTCGCGGATGTCATTCGCGCAGTCAAGGCTGACCAGAACAGCTTGCGAGTGCAAAACGAGTTTTACGATAAGGCGCCGCACCCGATCGATACCAAACAATAGGCGGAATTTGCCCATTGCGGGCAGATGATAGTCGAACGTACACGTCCGTTCGGTTTGGATCCAGACTGCCACTAACTTGAGTAACGTCGGCCTCGGCCCGCCATCGTAGTACGCTGATTCAGGCACCGCTGTGTGCTCATTTCACCGTGGAGTGCGGTTCCTCGCCAACCAGAGTATGCCTCGGATTCCGATTTTCAAGCTTGGGTCTTCGCAAGAGGTTCCGCCTCCGCGGCTCAGCAGCTACACCCCGGCACTTTCACTCGAAGCCCTGCAATTAGGCATCGACAATGTCCGGCATGATGTGTGGTTGAGTTCGGAGTTCACCAAAGTCGCGGGTGACCACATCGCCAAGCTCATTGCAAAATACGGCAACATTCAGAGCCTTGCCCACGGTGAGGGAGCCTCGGGATCCAAAGGCATGTTTTCTAAATTCGTGCCCGGTGTGGCGAAGAAGAGTCCAGACCTCAAACCGCTTCTGTTGGAACTGCACAGAGCTGCACTCAATCGGGCCAAGGCCGAAAATAATGGTCTGATCGATCTTCTGGCGCGCGCCTCAGTCATAAAGTTCTTTCGGGGTGAGTTGAGCGCCCAGTACGCCAAGGCGCTAGAGCGATGCCGCGGAACTCTTAAAGGCTATGAGGGCGTGCGCCAGCAGAAGGCGCTGGAATATCGCGAAACGGTCGCCAGCTTTCAGATCGCAAAGAAACGCATTTTGCGCCAGGTCGGACAGGAACTATTCCGTATTTTGCGAGAGATCGAGCGCGAAGCTCTGGCCAATATGCGCCGTTCTCTTTTTGGAGAACAGCAGCGCGACGCCGACTACCAGCTTTTTCTACATCAATTCATTTTTCTCGAGGAAAGCCGCGACTCCTACCTGGCCGCCGAGCACTATGTCCTGATCGGCGGATTTGAAAATGATCCCGATTCCTTTGGCAATATTCGCGCACTTGCATGCGAATTTCTGAAGTCGGCGGGGCCCGAAAGTGAAGGCAGTGATGAGTCGCAGCTGGATGGATGGCTGAACGCTCCCGAGAATGCTTATGAGCTGGTAGGAACCGGCGAACCTTCGGAGCGCACGCACAAGGCGCGGCTGCAGGTATGGATTGAACTTTTGGAGCGCGAAAAACTTTTGGATCTCGCAGTCGCTGCCTACGAGGTTGTGCAATTGTTGCCCGAGTTCACCCCCCTGCTCGATCCCCAACAGCTCAAATACGCGCTTGTGTTCCGCAAAGAGCGTGATCGAGTTGAGAAGTTGATCGAAGAACACGGCAAGCTTTCGCGACGCAGCCTGGAGTCAGCTGCCGAGCGCGTGACAGAGTGCACTGGAGTGCCGCGAGCCAAAATTGCTGCGCGTCTTCTGAGAGATTTCATGCTTTACCATCGCGATCTGAGGCGACACGAGGTGCTGAATCGCGCTCTCGAAAAAGTGAACCTTATCGCCAACCAGAAATTGCGTGATCTCTCCAGCCTGAACGGAACGCTCTACGAATTCCTGCTTGCGGAAGAGGCCAAAGACGCTCAGGAAAATCCCGTCGTCAGGCACGCCATATTGAAGGCCGATGTCCGCGATTCCTCCCGCTTGACACGCTCACTGCTGCAGCGCGACATGAATCCCGCGTCTTACTTTAGCCTGAATTTTTACGATCCAGTCAACAAGCTGCTGTCGAAGTATGGCGCCCACAAAGTTTTCGTCGAGGGCGATGCCATTATTCTGGCGATCTTGGAGCGTCAGGGCGATCCGGCTTTGTCGGTTGCCCGAGCCTGTGTGCTGGCGCGCGAGATGGTGGAAATCGTCGGCGGATATAACCACCTGCTGCAGCGCGCCGGGCTGCCACCGCTTGAATTAGGCGTAGGTATTTCTTTCCAGGATTCCTCGCCTATGTACCTGCTGGATGGCGATCACCGCATTATGATCTCCGATGCTCTCAATGAGAGCGATCGTCTGTCTTCGTGCGACAAGCGTGTGCGGAAGGCGATGGAGGGCATGGCGGTTCCCTTCAACGTCTACGAATTCCGAACTGCCGCACCCGCAGACGCCGACCCAATGAAATATAACGTCGGTGGCATTCGGATCAGCGAGGCCGCGTTCAGTCGCCTCCGCAGTGAAATTTCGCTCGAGGAATGTAAGCTGGACTTTCCTCGCCTGTGGGGCAGCGAGAACATTCGCTACTGGAGCGCACTGGTTCCGGTCGGAGCAGATATCTTTCGGCGCCTGCTGGTACGGGTCAGCCATGCGCCGGTGGTAGAAACCGCCGACATGCGGCTGGTCCGCTGGACCGAAAATCAAGTGTATGAAGTCTGCACCAACCCCGCCGTTTACACAGCGCTCGAAAAGACTACCGCCCAGACGAAATCCTAGTTGACCCTTCTTCTCACCTCATCCTGAGTTCCCGATCAATAACTACGATTCATCAGCCATTCATGAGGTTTTCATCAAGTTGTAAGTGTTTCTTGGCAAAAATAAAAGTGGGTAAGTGCGGCTGTGAGGTAATCCTTGCCGTCGAAGAAAGGGAGGCCCGTAATGGTTCGAAAACTCACGATCGTATTCTTCGACGCTGGCGGAGGGCATCGTAGTGCGGCTGAAGCTCTCAAGAGTGTTCTTGAATCCCAGCCCCATCCGTGGGAAGTCCGTCTTCTAAACTTACAAGATGAGTTAGACCGACTCGATTTGCTGCGCCGTACCACCGGCATTCGCATTCAGGACGCCTACAACCTGATTCTGCGCAAAGGATGGACTCGGCTTACGCCGCAGCTTCTTCCAGTACTGCAGTCGGTCATTCGCTTTTACCACGGCGGCACCGTAAATATGCTGCGCAGGTACTGGGTCCGGAACCCGGCTGATATGGTGCTCTCGGTAATTCCCCACTTCAACCGCGCACTCGCTGAAAGCGTTCATATGACGATGCCCGGCGTGCCGTTTGTCACCTTGCTCACCGATCTCGCAGATTATCCTCCCCATTTTTGGATGGAGCGGGAATCCGAATACCTCGTTTGCGGAACGGATCTCGCCGAGCAGCAGGCGCTGAAGCTCGGCCACGATCGCGATCATGTATTCCGTGCTTCCGGCATGGTGATGAAGCCTCGGTTCTATGAGAAACGCAAAGTAAACCGCGATCAGGAGAGAAAGAAGTTAGCGCTCGATCCCAACCTTCCAACTGGAATCGTGCTTTTTGGCGGACATGGATCGAGCACCATGCTCGACATCGTTAAACGCCTGGATCGCGGCAAGAGCAATCTGCAATTGATCCTGATCTGTGGAAAGAACCAGAAGCTTCTGGCAAAACTCAGAAGTCTGGAAACGGAAACTCGCTTTCCGATCTTTGCCGAAGGCTTCACCCAAGAGATCGACTATTACATGGCTATTTCTGATTTCTTCATCGGCAAACCAGGACCTGGCAGCATCAGCGAAGCTCTGCAGTTTCATTTGCCGGTAATCGTCGAGTGCAACAGCCGCACGCTGCCGCAGGAACGCTACAACGCGCAATGGGTCACTGAAAATCGCATGGGAATTGTTCTGAAGAGTTTTCGGAATATCGCAAGCGGAGTGGAAAAGCTGCTCGACGTCGTTACGTTCGATGAGTTGAGGACGAATGCCATGACTTACTCCAACCGGGCGCTGCTGGAAATCCCCGGCTTTCTGGACCAGATTTTCGAGCGTTCAAACTCGTCTCATATGGTTCCTGCTTCACCGGTCTATATCAAAAATGCCTTCGAGCGCGCCGCTTGGGCGTCACTTATGTCGCGCGCGGAATTGGGGTCGCCCAAATGATCTTCGCCGATACCATAATTCTCTCTGACCTGCATCTGGGTTCCGAGGTAAGCCGCGCCTCCGATGCGGTGCGCATGCTTAAATCGGCTTCTTTCAACCGGCTGATCCTGCTTGGCGATATTTTCTCCGATCTCAATTTCCGGCGTCTCAAAAAAGAGCACTGGCAATTTCTGGGATACATTCGGAAATTATCCAACCCTAAGCGCGAAATCGAGGTGGTGTGGGTCGAGGGCAACCACGATCATGGCCTGTCCGACGTGATGTCTCATCTCGTGGGGATCCGCGTTTATGACGAATATGTCTGGGAATATTGCGGGGTGAAGCATCTTGCCATCCACGGCCATCAATTCGACCGCTTCGTTTCCCGCAACCGCGTGCTCAGCACATTTCTGGCGAGCATTCATCTAGGCCTGCAGAAATTCGCGTTCGGCAAGAAACGAATGATTGGCTTTCTTGAGCGTTTCGATACGGCGTGGCTGCGGCTATCGTCGAAAGTGGCGGGGGGAGCGCTTGCCCATGGGAAGACAAAAAATGTTCAGCGGGTCTTCTGTGGGCACACCCATGAAGCCTTGAACGTCAGTCGAGACGGCCTCGAGTATTACAACACTGGCAGTTGGACCCAGGACGGCGCTACCTACGTGGCGATCGATAATCAAGGCGTGCGAATCTGCGAATATCGCGATCCATCAGAAGATTCGTTAGAGGAAGAGGTCAAGCAAGAACTAGAGTTGGATTTTGAGGATCTAATCGCTGAATAGGACAACGCTATTGGCTTGTGACATCGCTGATCTTGCCAAGTGATCTGCTGATCAGTCCGAAAAGCACTACAATCTCTCTTTGTGGAGAAAAGAATAGTCGGTCTGCTGGTCCTAGTTACATACGCCAGCGGATTCCAAGAAATCAGTAATGCTCAGAATGCCCCCCGGATCATCATTAACCTGCCGGACAGTATTTCGCCCGAATCCGTCTGGATTCGGTACGCTTTATATGGACCAGAGGGAAGTGGCGGAAGGATAAGCACTGGAGGTATGGCGAAAGACGGTTCGGGGCACTTAGAAATCCCTGCGTTATTCGACGGCGTTGCGGCACAGAAAGCCAAGATAGTGGTCTACGCGCCTGGATGCCAATTCGGAATCTACGATTCCGATCGCATCAGCGGTTCGGATATCAGCTTGCGGTTCCAATGTGAGCCACTACCTACCAAGATGGTCCACAGTTTTCTAGCTCCAACGGAGATTCCGTCCAATACTTATCTTTCGGAGAAGAAACTCGATATCGCGGGTTACCTAGATGGCAATTGGGCGTGTGACTTCTTCCTTCAACATCGACTCGGGTCGACGGTCACCGAAGCCGGGTCTTGCTTAGGTTCGGACATCCCCTTAGGCAGGATTGGCGAAATAAATCCCGCCTATGGCGGCACTTTCGACATAACGATTCCCGATTTTACTCGCGATCCGGTGTTCGACCGGTTCGCAAATCATGGAAAGTTTGGGGTCATTGAACTAGCTCTGAAGGAAAAGAACATTGGGCACTCATTGGGTACGATAACAGCCAATGCTGCTCCGGAATTGGGCCTAAACATCCAGACTAAGTACCAAGATCCCGTAGTATTCACTCGTGTGCACTGAATACACAGCGAAATACAAATTCGACTAAGCTGTTCTTACAGTCCCGCTTCAATCCTCGATCGCGGATCAAGTAAATCTCGCAGCGCGTCCCCGATAAAATTGAATGACAGCACGGCCAGCATCACGGCCAGAGCAGGAAAGATCACCAGGTGGGGTGCGTCGAACAAATGCCCGCGACCATCATTGAGCATGCTGCCCCACGATGCGGTCGGAGGCGGTACGCCCAGGCCCAGAAAACTCATAGTGGCTTCGGCGAGAATCGCACCTGCCATTCCGATCGCTGCCTGAACGATTACCGGCTGAATGATGTTAGGCAGAATGTGTCGCGCCAGAATTCGCACGTCGGTCGCACCAAGAGCTCGCGCGGCTTCGACGTATTCTTTTTCCCGCGCCGCCAGCACCTGGGCCCGAACCAGTCGCGCATAACCCACCCATCCGCCGAGTGAGAGCGCAAACACGAGATTGAAAATTCCCGGCCCGCGAAAAGCCACAAAAGCAATTGCAATCAGGATTCCGGGAAAAGACAGGAAGGCATTCATCAAAATGACATTCACGAACCGATCGATGCGCCCGCCGTAGTATCCGGCAATGGAACCAATGATCAGTCCAATACCCAGCGATGCCGCGACCACACAGCTTCCCACCAGCATCGAAATCCTCGCTCCATAAATGAGCCGCGAAAGAATGTCGCGACCCAACTCGTCCGAGCCGCACATTTGCCGGAGCGACGGCGGCGCCAGTCGGGTCGCCAAACTGATCTGCGCGGGATCCTGTGGAGCAATCCACGCCGCGAAGACAGCGAACACAACAAAGCAGGCCACAAAAACACAGCCCATTGCCGCCAGTGGGTTGCGCCTTGCCAATCGGGGTAGGGATGTAACGGTTGTCGCCATTGCCGAGATCGCCGAGGTCAGTCTAGCAAACTACGGCAGTCTTGCCGGTCGCTTCCATGTTCCTCCTGAAGGCGCCGGGAAGGCTACTCTTTGGCGCGGCGAACGCACGCTTTTACCCTCGAAAACCCGCGTCAACCCAGTAATTCTACAAACCATAACCCCTTACCTTTGTGCACAATAACTACACTTTTGGGTCATTGACCTTCTGCGTATTCGCCGATAAGTTGAGAGTAGATGTTCTCCGCTGTGGCAGGCGAATGTAGGCGTGCTTCGGGGGTGTGATATGAGATTCCTTTACGTCTGCTACGCGGCTGTCGGTTATGCAGTGGCACGCTGGCTATTTAAGCGTGAACGCACGCCAGCAAATGATCCTGTGTCCCGACTACGAACCTCTGGCCTGCTGTGAGTGAAGGCGTGCCCTTCTTCGTCTGGGCACGCTTCGCTTTTAGTAAACTTCGATTACTTTGGTGTCCCTCGTAATCGTTACCCGCCAACAACTCTCGCTAAAATTGCAGTAGACACTTTCCCGTAGATTTCGCGGCGAAATGTTCGCTGGCCGGAATGTGTCGTTTTGTGATGCCCCGATTTTTTCTCATCACGTTCGCAATGTTTCTGTGCTGCGCTCCGGCATGGATGAAGGTGAGCGCGCAGGAAGACGACATTCCTCTGGGCGATCTGGCCCGTGAGCTCAGACGTTCCAAGCCTCCTGATCAGGGGGATATCATCGACAACGACAACTTCAGCCTGATGATGGATAAAGCCGAGAGTGAGCGGCTCGACGGCCAGCCAGTTTTCGCCATCAGCCCATCGGGTAGAACCTTTACCGCGGTTTCGCCCGACGGAAGCTGTAGCCTTTCGTTCGTTGCAACCTCCGCCAATCGCACCCCAGCTGCATACATCGCCAGCGACCTGCCGCAGGATGAATTGCTGAAGCTCGAAGGTCCAGCGTCAATCGAGGATGGTTCTCTGCAAGTTTCGGTTCACAACGGAACACCTTGGGAAGTGAATGAGATCTTGGTTGGCGTTACGGTTCTGCAGAATCAATCCGGTGCAGAATACCGCCCCGCGATCATGGGTCCACTTCCTGTAAATCCTGAAAAATTGCCGGACCTCACCATGCTTTATCACCTCAAGGGAAGCAGCGCCCCCGGCAGCACTACTGTCTTTCGTGGCCCACTGGGCGGCACCTTCAGCGGTTCCAAAGATTGGCATTGGGCAATCGTGGGAGCGCGCGGCATTCCTCCGGCAGCTCCACCCTCGGCAATTCCTCAATCGTTGACGACGCCGCCCGATGCCTCATCGCGGCTGGTCGCACCCGCTCAAATTCCAACTAATTCCGCGGCGAACGAGACCACCACACCGCAACCAGCCACCCCTCCTCCCGCTGAAAATCCGCAGAAATAAATTGCCTTCTATTTTTTAAAAACACAGCCAGGATTTGTCGGTCTACAATATCGTTTTTCCGAGACGCGTCTTTTCTCTAAAGCATAAGGAGACGGAATGCGAAAGCTCATGATCGGCTGTTGGGTTTTTCTGCTGGTAGCGGCATTTGGCTTCGCGCAAGCCCCGTTACCTTCCACTTCCGAACTCGAACAGAAGGTTGACGCCATCGTCAACAAGATGACCCTTGAGCAGAAAATTGACATGCTCGGCGGCATTCACACATTCGACGTTCGCGGCTATCCGGAATTAGGCTTGCCAGTGCTGCACACCGCCGACGGTCCCGTCGGCGTTCGTAACGATGGCCCAGCTACGGCGATGGTGGGAGGCATTTCGCTTGCCTCC
>Ga0157372_10003763_pt1 | contig 16296 bp, 11 predicted proteins | sample C55metaG_FD_115307 | JGI IMG/M metagenome (GOLD analysis project Ga0157372, IMG submission 115307) | Corn rhizosphere microbial communities from Kellogg Biological Station, Michigan, USA - C5-5 metaG | ecosystem: Host-associated > Plants > Roots > Rhizosphere > Soil | place: USA: Michigan... | reverse complement strand
GTCGATGGAGTGGCGGCAGAGCCGATTTACCTGGACGTTTCGGTTGCGCCGGGACGAAGAAAGAGTTTGCCGGTAGAGACGACGCGGCATGCATTTGCTTACGTTTTTGCGGGCTCCGGGACATTTTGCAACGCGTCAGGACCACTGGCGGTGCCGACGGAAGGAGTGCAATGGGCAGACACGCAGCCGCCATCGGAAGCTGACAACCGTTCATTGATTTTGTTCGACCGCGGCGATGAAGTGACGGTGGAAGCGGGCGAGGATGGAATTCGTTTCCTATTGGTTTCGGGCAAGCCGCTGGGCGAACCGGTCGCCTGGTACGGGCCAATTGTGATGAACACGCAACAGCAGCTTCGGCAGGCGTTTGAGGATCTGGACCGAGGAACGTTTTTGCGTGGGAACGGCGAGGGCTAAGCGGGCTTACATTGTAAGTCTCGGTGTCCGATAAAAAGATGCGTATGAAGGCGCAACTCAGCGAATTGCGCCCCTTACGCGAGCACTGGTAACTCCCTCAGTGCATATGATTAAACAAGAACCATAGGATGATTAGCCCACCGGGCACGCCGAGAATCCATGCAAAGAGATATTTCATTTTCTTAAAGACCTCACATCACTCCTGGCAATTCTTACGCCAAAGCTAAGCGGTTGATAAGTAAGGGGTGGCGTCGAGAACATCGTGCAATTTTTTCGACCTTTGCCGTCTTGGAAAAGTTGGAAATTATTCCTGTCGGGCATGTTCTACTGACTGGAGACACGATATGGCAACTGAACAAAAAGAAGCGGCGGGTGTGTTGAACGATTTGATTGAAACCTGTAAAGACGGTGAGCAAGGATTCCGACAGGCGGCGGAAAAGGTGAACGATGCATCGTTGAAATCTTTGTTCAGCCGTTATTCTTCACAACGCGCCGAATACGTGCGGGAATTACAAACCCTGGTGACCCAACTGGGCGGCGAGGCAGCCACTACGGGACATGCAGGAGCGATGCTGCATCGCGGCTGGATCAATTTGAAAGAGGCGCTATCTAAAAACGAAGATAAAGCGATTATCTATGAATGTGAGGCCGGTGAAGATGCAGCGGTGAAGAGTTATCGAGAGGCTCGCGGCAAAGCGCTTCCGCCTCAGGTGGGAGCAGTTGTGCAGAGGCAGGCAACGGGTGTGGAGGAAGCGCATCGAACATTGAGCAATTTGAAACACGGCCGGCCGGCGATGGCTGGAAGCAGGATTTAATTGTCCACCTAGCGAGTTAGAGTGTAGTACTCGTAGGTGCTCTTCCAGGTGAACTCGGCTCCTGGTGCGACGTTGATTTCGATGAAAGGCTCAACGGCAATTACAGAGCGGATCGACCATAGCGACTCACGCAGCAATGGCCGGTCCGCCTGTATTTTCATGCCAACGCCCGCGCGCGTGTCTTCAATGCGGATAAGGTGATCGCCCAGATTGTTGGTGAATCCTTCCATGGGAGTTGCGACAACGTCGCGATCTTTCAGAATATCGAGATAGACGATTCGATTGGCGCGAATTTCCGCCAGTTTCTTATTGGGCGGATGATTGCTCTGAATCTGAAACGGTACTGAGACGGTGAGGCCGGGACCGGGCGGATGGTGGTCCAACGTGAGGAAATTGTGATTGTACACGTTAGTTTGAATGGCGCGCGTTCCGAGATTTTTAAGACTGTGCTCAAGCGCCATTTCCGGTTTGCCGGGAATGAGGCGTGCGGTTTTCCGGTACAGGAAGTGATAGCCGGCGGCTGAGAGTTCCTGGCTGAATTCAATGGAATCGCGGTATTTTTTAACACTCCATTTGCCAGGATCGGCGATGGCGTAGACCTTGTAGTTGTCGTATTTGGCAGCATCGGCCGGTTTGCGAAGCGCTCCGATGCCAACCTTGATAAATTCGCCGCCGGGCTTGGCCTCGTCCCAGCCGAGGGGCGCGAACTCGTCAACCGGGCCGGTGACGGCGCTGCAAGGGCCGGCTACAATGTCCGGGCCGTCATATATAAAGTCGTGGATATTAGGATCGGTCCGATTGAACCAAGGGCCGTAGTAGTTGTGCCCCTCGAATTCGAGGCTATAGATAACAACCGACCAATCGAAGCGTGTGCCCTGGTAATAGCCGTGCTTCGCGTCGGGCAGATACAGCTTGGCATTTAAGAGGCTGTTGGCGATTTCGGCTTGCGGCGGAGCGGCGGCTGGAAGCGAACTGAGGGACACGGCAAGGAGAATCGGGATCGAGATTCCCTTCCTCATCCTAGGCGGCCGCGGAATTGGCTCTGGCACAGATTTCCTTCACGAGCCCAATGAGGGACTGTAAGTCGGCCGGTTTTTCCAGGTACTCGACGCCGAGCGCGGCGCAACGTGCACGGTCCCTTTCCAAGACCAGGTTTGTGAAGATCACGACAGGCACTTGCTTAAACTCTTCGACAGCACGAAAAGACTCGAGGACTTCCCAACCATCAATCATCGGCAGAAAAACATCGAGTAGGATAAGGCGCAGATCGACTGCCGGATCGGCGGTGAGCTTTTCGATTTTCTCGAGAGCTTCCGATCCATCGCGAGCTCGTTCAAGGCGAATATCCGGACAAATCTTTTGGAAGAGTTCGTTGAAAACAAAGTAGCCGGCATCGTCGTCTTCAACCTGGAGAACCACGAGTTTGCTCACTAGGAAACTATAACCTATACTTCCGGGAACATCTCACGGCGCAAAGGGGCGAATCCGTCATAGGCGGGAACGGCGGTCAGGACCTCCCAAAGAGACTGATTGCGAATACGTAGGCTCAAAACCGTGGTGATCCAGGATTGACTCCAGCCGGACTCGGTACACCAGGCGCCCCAGCCGGCATCGGAGTTGCTGGCCCAGTAGTCCCAGATTTTGAAATCGAAAGCGCGATACCAGGCTCCGTTAAATTGCGGATGAACGTCGGAATGGACTTGGGTGCGAACGAGAAACGCCGCGATGCGATCCGCCGCTTCCTTGTAAAGGGCCTCTCCGGTGGCGGCATGCGCTTCGTGCAGACCGATAAAAGCGAAGTTCATCGTGTAGAGAAGGTCGGTAGCGGGATCGCCATTTTGCTGGATGAGCGTGCCTTCGCCTGCGCCGTATTTTTCATTGGATGTAGGAGGGACTTGAATGCCGGTGGCTGGCGGACCGGTCCATTCCGCGATGGCACCGCTTTCGTGCTGATGGGATAGGAGCTCTTGCGCAATCTTTCGCAGCCAAGAACGAGATTCGGGCGTGTCTTTCACGCGGACGAGCCAGGCGAGCGGAAGTAAGAAGCGAGCTTGCTGGGAGGTGATGCTGTTGGACCAGCGCCATCGATCGGGGTAGGCATCGACGCTTAGGCGGATTCCTTTTTCGCAGCGCTCGCGGAAAGGCGCATAGGCGGTTTTGGAATACGCCCAGAGGAACAGCGCCCAGGGGTAGGCCTGATAGTTCATGTCGTGCAGAATGATAGGGGAATCGTGATAGTACCGCCAACCGTCTTTGGCGAGCGGCGCATGGTCGTAGCGGGCTTTCTGATGACCGTTGGTTCCGACTAAACGGAAATCGGCCAGAATGGCGAGCCAGATGCGCTGCAGCCAGCGTGTTTGGCTGGTCAAGGCGGAGGTTGTCAGAAGGCCGAGCAGACAGCGAGCGTTGTCGTCGCCGTAGTAGACGTCGAAACCGTCTTCGTCTTTGAAGTAGCGGGTGGCTTCGTTCCAGCCCAGGAGACCATAGGCAACGTTGGATGGATCGAGGCGCGCACCCGTGAACATCTTCGATTTCATTAGGAAATCGATCAGGTTCCCGGCGATGCGAGTGCGGTTGGCGAGTGCATGAACCATAGCGGTTTCGCCGACGCAATCGGCGCGAATCCACCAGCGGGCGGGTTGTGAGCCATCGAGCAGGATTTTGGAGGAATGGCCTTCGATCATGCCGAGCGTTCCGTCTCCGAGCGGCATGTCTTGCGTGGGCGCCGGACCGACGCGATCTTCGAAAGCGACGGCTTCGTCGAGTTTATGGGCCCAGGATGGATGGATGAAAAGGCGCGCGGAGGAGTACCACTCCACTGCTTTTGACGCCGCAGTCTTTTCGGCATCGGCGGGCAGAGAGGAGGAAGCAGAGAAGCTAGGGCGGACGGGTGGCGTGGCATGCATTTCGATGCGCCGGGGAGTGGCTAGCCAGCGCAGAATTTGTTGCCAGACGATGATCCAGGCGGCAGATGGGCCATAGCGGCCGGTGATGAAGCGGCTCAACGGAGTGGAGGCGAGGAGGATTTGGTCTTGCTCGCGTTCGATCAGCAAGGGATAGGCTTCGGGCGGGAGACCGAAGACGGCTTTATCGAAGCCAGCAACTTTGGCGAGCGTGAGATGAGCTTTGCCGCCCGAGAGCGGTCCGTAACGGCAGGAGTGCAGCGAGAGGATGCTCAACGGCGGCAGCGCGTCGCCGAAGAAAGAAGTTGTGACGACACCCCGCTCGCGGTTGGCGATTCGAACGTTCTCGGATGAGCTAGATTCCATGTACAGGCGGAGGTGTTTTTGCCGGGCTTGTGCGAGCAGATTTTCTGGCACAGTGCCGGTCAGGATTGCGACACCCGTACCTGGGCTGGCATGATCGATCGCTTGTTCGGGCGTGGCATAACGCCGGATCGACGATAACGCTCGATACAGATCGTTATCAGCCGAACAACTCAGCACGAGGCGCCTTTCCTCGCGCGCGAACGCGAGAGGCGCCCAGATGGTTGCGGCGAATTGTCGGCGCGAAGTATTCATCAGAACTCCAGGCGCAGTGCGAATTGGACTACGCGCGGACCGGTGGAGGTAGACACGATTTTTCCGACTTGCGTGGGGGAACTGATGCTGTTTTGCGGATTGCTGAAATTCGCGTGATTGAGAGTGTTGAAGAATTCGGAGCGGAACTGGAGGTTCCAGCGTTCGAAGAAGCGGAAGTTTTTGAAGGCGCCCATGTCCCAAGTGACCAAGCCCGGGCCCCATAGAGAGTTGGGCGCGGAATTTCCGTAGGTAAACGGCGCCGGGACGGCGTACGCCTGCGGGTTGAACCAGCCGTTGATGCCGGGTGAGGAAACGGCGGGATTCCCGACGATGTCGGCGCGGCCGCTGGGCTGGCCCAGCAGGCTGCTGGTGAAATTGACCGAGAACGGCAAGCCGCTGCCGGCGGTGACGATGCCGCTGGTTTGCCAACCGCTTAACAGGATTGCCGGCAAACCGTGCAAGCGGCGTCCGAAGGGGAGTTCATAGACATAGTTAGCGACAAGATAGTGCGTGCGGATCGCCGAATCATTGCCGCGATCGAGACGCCAGTTGTTGGGGACGCTAGGCGTCCCGCGGTCGGTTGTTGCGCTGTTGAGCGCCTTGGTCAAAGCGTATTCCACCTGGAAAGAAAGTCCGGACGAGTAGCGGCGCTGGAGCGAGAGCTGGAGCTGCTGAGTGTTGGCGGTTTGTCCATTGGTAGAGAGAGAGATGTTCCCGAAGGGTTGATAGGGGCGATGGATCTGCACTGGGCCGGGTTGGGCAAGCGGAGTATTGATGGGATAGATCATGCCGGCGTGCTGGCGCTCGGAGCCGAGATAGCTCGCGCGGACGACGGTGTTCGAGAAGAGCTGCGTTTCAACGGTCGCGTTCCATTGATGGCTGAGTGGATAACGCGCGTTGGGATCCTGCGCGACGATGTTGACGCCGCTGGGAGTGCTGCCGCTGCCGCTTGGAAAGGCATTGTTCAGGAACAGGGTGGGAATCGTATTTGAGGAGGGCTCATAAGAAACGGTCCCGGCGAAGGGAGGATTGGTGCCCAATATGTAACTGCCGTATATCCAGGGCATGGGGTCGTAGTACATTCCGTAACCGCCGCGCAACACAAGACGGTTGCTGCTGAGAGGACGATACGCGAGGCCGAAGCGCGGCGCGACTTGCTTCAGATCGTTGTTGAGATAGTTGCCGGTATTCAAGCCGATGGCATCTCCGTTGACGATGGGCAGACCGGGATAAGAGCCGGGAGTGGAGCGGCGGAGCAGAATGACAAGCGCGTTCAGATTCTGGTACCAATTGACCATGTCGCCCTTGGAATTCACGTACCGCGTCGGGAGGTCATAGCGCAGACCGAAGTTCATGGTGAGTTTGCTCGAAATGCGCCAGTCGTCCTGGAGGAAGAAGCCGTAGCGGTAATTGCGCGCTTCAATATTCGAAGGCCCGAGCGGTTTGGAGGAGCCGGACGTGTAACCCAGAAGAAAGTCGGCGAAAGCGTTGCCGGTGTATTGGCCCGTGAAGGAAACGGAACCATATTTGGGGTCCTGGTTGCCATAGCTCAGAAACTGATAACGGAGAAAAGAGAAGCCGCCTTTGACCGTGTGTTTGCCTTTGGTCCAGGTGACGGTGTCAGTGAAGTGGTAATTCGGAATTGTGTCGCCGCTGCCGAGGGCATCATTGAAGCCGGTAAAACCGGTGATGGAGACGGTGGGGACGCCGCCCAGGCCGGGGTACTGGACGATACCGGGAACGAGCGAGGCGGGATCGAGTCTATAGTTCTGGTTGTAGAACGTGTCGGTCTCGCGCTGCAGGCCGAAAACGGCGACGTTTACTAATGTCGGTGAAATGGTGCGGGTGTAGCTTACGGCGAAATTTTGATTGGAGAGCGGCTGGTTATCCCCGCCGAATTTCTCGGTTGTGCCCGGCACATAGTTAAAGATGTCGGTGTAAAAATATCTGGCAAACAGGGTGTTGGTTGCATTGAACGAGTAGTCGACACGGCCTTCGTAGCGATAGTTGTGCTGGCGAGACGAGAGATTCACGATGTAGTTGGTGCCAAGCCCGGCGGGGTTGCTCGTGCGGATGTTGGGAGTGCTGAAGTACGCAGACAGCGCCTTCGCGGAAGAGTTGATCTGGCTCAACGGAATTTGGTTGCCGGGATACAACTGCTGGGAGAACGGGTCTTTGATGGGGGCAAGACCGCTAAAGTCTCCATTCAGGAGCGCAGTGGTTGGCTGTGCGCTCTGGTTCGTGGCGGAGGAGCGGAAGGTGAGAGCTTCGTAGCTTCCGAAAAAGAAGAGCTTATCGCGTTTGATGGGACCGCCCAAAGAGCCGCCGAATTCGTTGCGATTGTAAGGGGCTTTGGGAAGACCGGTGGCAAAGAAATTTTTCGCCGCGGTGACGCGATTGCGGTTGTATTCGAATAAGCTGCCATGGAGCTCGTTGGTTCCGGATTTGGTGGAGGCGATGACTTGCGCGGTTCCGCCGCCGTATTCGGCTGAGCCGGTGCTATTGATGACGCGGAATTCGCCGAGCGATTCGAGCGAGGGATCGGCGTTCGAGAGCCGGTAGTTTTCCATCTCCATATTGAGGGAGCCGTCCATGGTCGCCTGGACGCCGATGTAGCCGCTGCCGGAGATGCGAGGGTTGGTACCGGCGGCCTGCACACCGGGCGATAGCGCGAGCAGGCCGAACATATTGGTCCGGCCATTCAGGGGCATGCGCTGCACCTGATTGGATTCAATGACGCTGCCAACGGAAGAAGTGTCTGTCTGCACGAGCGTGTTCTGGGCGGACACCTGAACGGTAGAAGCTACGGCACCCAACTTCAGGCTGACGTCCTGCCGGACGGTTTGGTTCACTTCGAGGGACAAATGCTCGACGGTGTACGGCGCGAAGCCTTTTCCTTCAAAAGTCAACAGATACGTGCCGGGTTTGACGTTGGAGAAGACGTACTCGCCCTCGGAGTTTGTGTTTTGGGAATTCGAAACATTGGTTCCTTCATTACGGAGGGTGACGTTAACGCCCGGAGCGGCGGCGCCGGAGGGATCGATCACGCGACCTACGATGGTGCCCAGGGTAGTCTGCGCGAGGACGACGCCTGTAAGGAGAATGAAGAACACAGCGGCCCGGAAGAACACACGGGTAGCACGGCTGTCGAGACAGCTTGTCATAGCGGCGATTTTCCTTTCTTTACTGAGTCATTTGTTTGTCCAGACAGCGGATGCGACCGCGGAAGGGACTATATAGCGAAGCGATGTATTCGTCGCTCGCGGCTCCCAGATTGGCGCTCGGGAATACGGGTACCGAGTGTCCGCTTCGCGCGAGGAGCGCGGCGGCTTCGATCATGATCGAGTTGATAATGACGGATCCGGCAATGGTCGAGGCCGGACCGACGGATTGTTCGAGATTTTCGAGACGCAGCATGGCGTCGCCTTCGGCGACACAGGTATCGATGGCGAGATCGACAACTTCAAAGAGACGCCGGCCGGAGGGATGGCGCGAGAGGGCGCCGGCCGATTGCTTCAGATTGGTGATGGCGATAGTGCGAAGGCCGCGAGCTTTCATTTCGAGCGCCATATCGATAGGCACGGTGTTGCGGCCGGAATTCGAGATGAGGATAGCGATATCGTTCGGCGCGATGCACTCTCTTTCGATCAGGGAGCGCGCATAGCCTTCTTCCCGTTCGGCGCGCGTGCTTTCGAGAGCGCCATCGAGGAAGGCCAGGCGAGTATCGAGAATGGCATTGACGGGGACGAGGCCGCCGGCGCGGAAAAAGGCTTCTTCGGCGATCATGTGTGAGTGGCCGGTGCCGAAGGTGTGCACGATGCCGGAGCGCTCCAGTGTTTCGGCAACCAGAGCGCCAGCGGCGGCAATGGCGGCGGATTGACCGGTTTGGATGCGGTCGAGGAGCTGGCGAACTTGTTCGATGTATTCAATGAAGAACATTGTGATTAGTTTCGTTGGGCAAAACGGGTAGAGGCATCGGATTCCGTAAGAGGCGCGGCATGCTCGCCAGTCCCCGTTTTGTGCGCTTGCCGTAACGGGAGCAATCCGAAGGCTCCAGCGTCCTCGGAGGTTTGTCTTTTTTCTTCCGGAGAAAGAAGCGCGTCGACGTAGCGCGGGAAGGTAAACAAAAACAACGCGCCCGTCAATGCGAGGATTGCGAAAAGGAGCAAACCAGTGTGGTAGCCGCCCACATAGAATTGCGAGATGCCGGTGATGTAAGCCATGACGGCGATGGCGCCGGCGAAAGCGAGCGTGAGGCCGGCTGCAATAGGGAAACGAAGTCTGGTTGCAGGTTGCGGCTCGCCGGCAAGGCGCGCGATGGGCTTCCACCAACCCAGCGGACGGGCGCGGCGATAGAAGGCGACTAAGAGCTCATTGCGCTCGGGTGTCGTAGCAAGCGCCACGACGATCCACAACAAAGTAGAGATACCGATCGAGACAAACATACGATTCCACCAGGCGAAAGAGGGCCACAAGAAGGCGATGGCGACATAGCAGGCGCCGCCGCCAAAAGACGCGGCAACACGCGCCCAGCCGTTGAAGCGCCACCACCACCACTGAGCCCAATTGGCCGACATTTCGGCTGCGCTCAGACCAACCATGAATACGGCGACATCAAAGACAAATCGGACCTGATAGACAACCAGGAGGGAGAGACCGAGAACGAGGAAGATGGCGAGACGGCCGGCGAGCAGATAGTGGCGTTCGGAAGCGCGCTTTACCAGATGCCGGCGATAGATGTCGTTCAGCAGAACCTGCGAGCCAAAGTTGAGATTGTCGCCAACAACGGAGATGATGCCGCCGAGCATCGCGACATAAACCAAGCCGAGCAGGCCAGGAGTCAGATAGCGAGTCATCAACAAGCCGTAAGCGAGTTCGCGATCCCACTGGCCGTTGCGAAGCTGCGGCCAGAATACAGCCGCCGCCAGGCATGGAACGCTCAGAAGCCAGACCAGCGAAAAAAGCGTGACTTCGCCGACGACGTACATTTTGCAGGCTTCCTTAGGCGTTCTGGAAGAGAGGATGCGCTGGCCTTCGACGGCTCCGCTCATAGGAGCCGCGTCGCCGCCATAGCCGATACTCGTGCCAATTAGCCAGGCAATACAGGCGATGGCGGGAAATACGGTGCTCTCGGCAGAGGGAAAAATACCAAGCATGGAAGGCGCGAGCGCGTCGAGCTTAGCGGCTAGCTGATGAGGGCCGCCGACGGCAGCCAGGACTCGCCAGGCGAGCACGGCAGAGCCAACGATTAGAACGGAGACTTGCACGAGATTACTGAGCACGACACCGAGGTAACCCGAAAACCAGACATAGAAGACGGAAAGCGGAATGGCGAGAGCGAGCGTTTCCGTTTTGCCCCAGCCGAGTACGGGCTCTGAGATTTTGACGAGCGCCAGGAGGGAAATACCGGTCCAGGCGACCATTGCAATTAAAGAGGTACGGAAAGCCAGCCAGAAGCGCATCAACGTTCCGGGGAGGCCTTCGAAACGAAGCTCATAGAATTCGAGCGTTGTAAAGGTGTTCAATCGACGCCAGAAGACGGCGAATAGCATGGCCCCTAAGAACAACGCGAATCCGAAGCGGCTGAGGTAAATCCAGGCGACGGACAGACCGGTAACAACGGCGAGGCCGCCATAGCCGACAGCAGCATCGGCGCTGACCATGGAAGCTGCATAGGAGACACCGGTCATCCAGCCGGGCATGTTGCGACCGGCGAGGAAGTAGTTTTCGAGATTTTTACCTGCGAAGCGGCGCGAGCGGCCAGCGATGTAGAGAATGATCGCGGAATAGGCGAGGACGATCAGGATGTCGACGGGATGAAGTTTCATCGAGCCTCGTTTTGGGCGGGTTGACAACCCGCCAGCACGCTACCAGCCTGCCCCAGAAGTTCCAGCTCGGCGGTGATTTGGGCGAACAGCTTTTCGGATTCGCCGGGCGCGATGGGGCACCAGCGGGCGCAAGCGACTTCGTAGCCGCCTTGCGCGAACATTTCCTTCGCGGGGAGATAACCGTTTGCGCCGCCCGTGAGGCCGACCGGAAGAATCAGAAGGTCCGGGCGGGCGGCTTGCAAGGCGAGCCCGAAGCAGGTGAAGACCTCGCCGGCAATGCCGACGAGAACTAAATCGCCGCAGCGCAAGATTTGGTAGGAGATATCGAATTGCAGCGGCAGTTCGCTCACTGCCTGTTCTTCAGCGAGCAGGAATGCTTCATAGCCGGCGCCAGAATGGTGGTGAATACCAACGTCGGAAATTGAGGCGAGGGCTTTCTGTTTGCGCTCTAGAATCGCTGGCGGGCGTGTTTCGCGACGCTGGGCGCGGAATGTACCGCTCCCTGACGGTCGCGATTCTTTGACGCGGACGGGCTCCGAAGCTGCGGCGGCTACGGTCTTGATTCCATCCGTAAGACGGGTGGTCATGAGGTCGAGCGAGCGGTCGTCGCCCATGAGCGCCGGGTCGATGTCGGCGCAGGGGCCGTTCAGATGCAAGAGGACAATGCCGCCGAAGGCTTGCTCGGCGGCTTGGATGGCGCGGCCCATGCAATCGCCGGACATCAGCTCGGAGCATTGGACGGCAACGCCGTGGATGCTGAAGTGGCACAAGCCGCCGAGGAGTTCCCCGCCCTGGTTTTGGAACTTGACGATCGTCATGGTGTCATTGATCGGGCCGGGATCGACAACGGAATCCGAAATAAGGGCGTGCAGCTCGGCGATGCGGCCATCGGCGAGCAACGGCCGGCGATTGTAGAGGACGTCGGCAACGCGGCCGGCGCCTACCGATATGGTCGTGTCGGCACTGTTCCGAGCGGCTTCGACCGCGGAAGCGACGATGCGATCTGTGACGAACGCACCATACTCGACGCCGCGGTGAGTGTTGTTGCGATCGATCAGAGGCGAGGAATGGGTGTGGGTGCAGGTGATGAAGATGTTGGCTTCGGGAATGTCGAGAGCGGCGGCGATACGGGCGGAAGCATCGGGAACGAAACCGAAGGAATCGAATATAGAATCGACGGAAATGATGATTTGCTTGTCAAGAGCGAGAGTGCGAACAAAGAGCGGATCGCGAACACCTGTGAAGCGAACGGCGCGCTGGTACCAATAGCCGATGCCGTACGCTTCGATGCGGTCGAGCGGCGGAGTGATATCGATTTTGGAAAAGCCAGCTCTCATGACCGGCGCACCTTTCGGAATCCGGCGATGGCTTCCTGCATGCGGCGGATGGTGTCTTGATTGCGAGGTGTTCCGAAGTGGGCGAACTGGTTGGTGAACTGCTCGATCGGAGCGAGGAAGTCTTCGGTCGCTTTTGCCGGAGTGTGGCACATCTCCTGCAGGGCGAGATAGTGAACGATGGCTTCTGGCGGCATGTCGGCATCGAAGAGGCGCCGCGCGAGGCGGGAAGCGAATTGCTCACGCGTGGCATGAACATCCCAAACTCGCTCGCGGAACCAATATTCATGGGCGAAGTACGGAAGGGTATACGGATCGAATTCGCGCGGACCGGGGATTCCGGTGCCGACGCCATAACCGCGCCCATTCCAGGTGTTGCCGAAACCCATTCCCGGGTCGTAGCTGGTATAGAAGCCGGGCAGCGCGGTTTCGTCCGGGCGCGGAGCGTCCGTCGAGCCGTGCCAATCACTCATTTTGACTACGGTGTGCCAGCGGAGCACGAGCGGATGTTCGGCGAGCGCATGGTCGCGAGAGGGATCGCCCCAACCCCAGGTCCAATAGATTCTTTTGCGATCGATAGCGTCGAGCGCATCCAGGTAAGGCTTGGGATTGAATTTTCCGGCAGCGATGGCGAATTCGAAATCGGGGCGTTCGCGCCAGATGGTTTCGGCGAGCTTGCGAATGGCGGCGACGGATTTCAGGCTTTCGGCGGGATCGGTACGCTCGGAGCCTTCGCCGACGGGTTCGAGATAGATGCCCTCAGCGCCGGGGAGTAGATGAAACAGATCGAGGTAATAGCTGATCGAGCGCGTGACATCGCCGTGAAATAGCTTGCGCTGGTGCCAGGTGTCCCATCCACCGCCAATCAGGAATTTCATTCCCAGTTGCTTGCATAGGGCGATTAAGGAACGTACGTTCGCGGGCTGAGCGAGATCGGTGCCAACATATTCGCCGCCGTATTGCGGCAAGAGGGGAAATCCATCGAGCCAGAAATAGTTTCGATTGCAGGTCAGCTCGGAGTTGAATTCGAGAATGCGGCGCCAGTGCGCGACGGAATCGTGCTGCGCCCAGCAAGGCAGCATGTAAATGCCGCGATAGGCAAATTGCGGGTTTTTTTGGATGTTGATGGGCCAATCGACGGACGCCGTGTCTTTCGTTGCCGGCATCCGGAAAAAGACAAGCTCCTGAGCAGCGTACTTTAACGCCACAGGCGTGCGGGCTAGAAGCAAGACGTAGCGGCGGGATTTATCTTGGTGTGTGACGATACGAAACCCTTCCTCACCTAGCTGGTCCGTTTGCACGTCGACGCCTTCGCGGGCGAGCTTGGCAATGATGGGATTGTTCGTCGTGTTGCCCGCTACGATCGCTAGCGATGTGGAGCCGGGAGAGCGAGAGACAGACAGCCTCCAACCGTATTTATCGGCGGTGTAGCTATTGATTGTCTGCTCGACGATTGGCGGGGCGATCAGCTCCGCTTCCTCGCGGTCGCGGCTCTTTATCAACTGAGTGGAAGCCTCAGCCAAACAACCGGAGAGCAGAGCAAGTGAGAGAAGAAGGCGCATCAGATTTATTGCAATAGCCCGGATTTTTGTCTTTTCGTTCGGGTGGATTGGACGATAGCGACGTACAGATCGCCGCGATACGCGTCGGTGGCCAATTCGAAGAGCTTGCCATCGACGGTATAGGTTTTGCGCTTCACCAGCAGCACGGCGACACTGGGAGGCAACTGCAGCATTTTGCGATGATTCCGATTGGGTGCGATGGCCGAGACTTCCTCTTCGCTGCGGGCCAGCTCGATGCCGTAATTTTCTTCGAAGATTTGATAAAGGGAGTGATCGACGATGTTGAAGCGCTCCAGGTTCGGGCAGCGGGAGACAGGAATCTGGACGGATTCGAGCGCCATAGGAATGCCGTCGGCAAGGCGAACGCGATCGATGAGATACATCGGCGCACCGGGAGCGATATCGAAATCGGCGGCAATGGCGGCCGGGGCTTCGATAGTCTTGAACGAAACCAGGCGGGAAGAGGGAACGCCGCCGCGACGCCGGATTTCTTCGCTGAAACTACGCGTTTCCTGCTCCTGTTTCACCAGGCGATTCTGGACGGCGAAGGTGCCGCGGCCGCGCTGGCGCTCAATTAAGCCTTCCCGCTCTAGGACATCGTTGGCCTGGCGCATGGTCATGCGGCTGACACCGAACTGTTTGGCCAGAACCTGTTCCGGCGGTAGTGCGGCGCCTGGCGCAATGCGCCCGGAGCGCAGAAGCTCGCGAACGGCGGCGGCGATTTGCAGATATACGGGCTCGGGCGCGGCCTTATCGAGGCGGACTTTCCAGACGCCGGAATTTTCTTTCGACAGGCTTGTCATTGTTGTCTAGAGATCTGATATCTTGAATAGACTTTTCAAATAAGTCTAGACATGTTTACCATTCAGTAACGGAAGCTGTCAAGTCCTCGATGTTGGAATGGGGAGAATTTTGAAATTGTCAGGACTTCTTCAATCGCTGGCGGGAGGTCTCATTGTTTCCTGCCAGGCACCGGATGCCGATCCGTTCCGGGATGCGGTGTCGATGGCGCGCTTCGCGCAGGCTGCGGTGCGCGGAGGAGCGGTCGGCATCCGCGCCAATAGCGCCCGAGATGTGGCCGCGGTGCGCCGGGCGGTGAACGTGCCGATAATCGGCATTCAAAAACGCGGGCAGGTGGACGGGAAAGTGCTGATCACGCCGTCTTTTGAAGACGCGCGCGATTTGGCGGACGCTGGTGCCTCAATCGTGGCGGTGGAATGCACGGTGCGGGCACAGAGATCCGGCGCGCTGGGGCTGGTGCGGAGGATTCGGGCGGAATTGGCAGTGCCGGTGATGGCAGACATCGCGACCGTAGAGGAAGCGATTGCCGCCGAAGAAGCCGGAGTGGAATTGGTTGCCAGTACGATGCGCGGCTATACGGAAGAAACAGAACACCTCCGGGTTTTCGATCCGGGCTTCATCGCAGCACTGGTAGCTCGCTTGCAAATACCCGTTTTAGCGGAGGGGCGCGTGGATACGCCGCAGCAGGCCGCAGAGGCGCTGCGGGCGGGCGCGTACGCGGTGATTGTTGGAACCGCAATCACGCGGCCGGAGGTCATCACGAAACGATTCGCCGCCGCGCTCGAAGGAACCAACAGAGTGGCGGAGGCAACCGTCATCGGCATCGATTTGGGCGGTACCAACACGAAAACGGGAATTCTGACCGGAAGAACTCTTGTGTCACAATCGGCTGTGCCAACGCCGGCAATAGGACGCGATGCGCTGCTCAAACATCTGATCGATATCGCGTCACGCAAAGTGGAAGAAGCGCGCCAGGCCGGAAATCCGGCGAAAGCAATCGGCATTGCGACGGCGGGCTGGGTGGATCCCGTGAGTGGCCGGATAGTGTATGCGACGGACAATCTTCCAGGGTGGACGGGAACGCCGCTGGTCCGGGAGTTTGAAGCCGCGCTAGAGCTTCCGGTGGCAATCGAGAACGACGTGTATTCACTCGCGATTGCCGAGCGCCATTTCGGGGCTGGACGCGGCGTGGCCGATTTCGTCTGCCTGGCGCTGGGGACGGGTGTGGGCGGAGGATGCTATAGCGGCGGACGGCTGGTTCGCGGTGCCCATTCGCTGGCGAGCGCTATCGGGCATATTGCGATCGGGCACATTGATATGAATCAGATGGCGGAACCCTGCAATTGCGGATTGCGAGGGTGCCTGGAGAGCTACACGAGCGCGGCGGCCTTGGTGCGGTATGCGCAAGGCGAGTATTCATCGGCGGAAGAGGTGATTCGAGCGGCGCGCGCAGGCGAGGGCACGGCGCAGCATGCGCTACGAAAATATGCGGAATATCTGGCGATTGGAATGGCTTCCATCGTCCAGTTGCTCGATCCCGAGGTTTTTATTCTGGCCGGAGGAATCGCGCAGGGCAATGACATTCTTTTAGACAATTTGAATGAATTGCTGCCGCGGTTTATTATGGCGGCGAAGATGCGGCGTTTGCGGGTGTGCGCTTCGCAGTTGGAGTATTACGGCGGCGTGTATGGGGCCGGGATTGTGGCCCGGGAGAAATTGCGGCAGTGCCATCATTAGGAATACGTTACGACGATGACTGGTAGTGTTGCTGTTCCAGAGCGGATTCACCGCCTCCATGACTTGATTTATGACTTGTGGTGGAGTTGGCACCCGCGGCCGCGGGAAGTGTTCCGCCGTCTCGATTACACTCTCTGGCGGTTAACAGCGCACAATCCTGTCTTGATGCTGCGAATGATCGGCGCCGAACGGCTGAAGGAAGCCGCGCAGGATCGTGAATTCCTGGTTGTATACGACGCCGCGATCCGACATCTTGATGATGCTCGTGATACCAGAAGCACCTG